>Ga0181537_10004865_pt1 | contig 11015 bp, 5 predicted proteins | sample PEATcosm2014_Bin_39_FD_119765 | JGI IMG/M metagenome (GOLD analysis project Ga0181537, IMG submission 119765) | Peatland microbial communities from MTU Mesocosm Facility, Houghton, MI, USA - PEATcosm2014_Bin23_10_metaG | ecosystem: Environmental > Terrestrial > Soil > Wetlands > Peat | place... | reverse complement strand
CGGCGAAATCACCACGCCGGCAGCGTGCACGCCGGAATTGCGAACCATGCCTTCCAGCTTTTTGGCAGTCTCAAATAGTTCACGAATCTGGCCGTCTTTCTCGATCGCTTCGCGCAGCTGCGCAGAATCGGCGATGGCTTGCTCCAGCGTGATGTTGAGCTGAGTGGGAACCATCTTGGCGATGCGGTCGACGTCGGCGTAAGGGATATCCATGGCGCGGCCTACGTCTTTGATGGCAGCTTTGGCGGCCATGGTGCCGAAGGTGATGATCTGGGCGACGTTGTCGCGGCCGTATTTCTGCGTGACGTACTGGATGACCTCGCCACGGCGGTTCATGCAGAAATCGATATCGATGTCGGGCATGGACACGCGCTCGGGATTCAGGAAGCGCTCGAAGAGCAACTCATGCTGCAACGGATCAATGTCGGTGATAGCGAGCGCATACGAGACGAGCGACCCTGCGGCTGACCCGCGGCCGGGGCCGACGGGAATGTCATGCTCGCGCGCGTACCGGATGAAATCCCAGACGATCAGGAAGTATCCAGGGAACTGCATCTGCTGGATGATGGCGAGTTCGCGCTCCAGGCGCTGCTCGTAATCGGCGATCGAATGTTTGAGCTTGCCTTGCTCGTGCAGCGGGCGCAGAGCCTGCAGTCGGCGCGCGAAGCCTTCGCGGGTTACGTGGACGAAGTAGCTGTCAATGGTATAGCCGGGCGGAACCTCGAACTGAGGAAACGGATTCGCAATCTTTTCCAGACGAAGGCTGCAACGCTCGGCAATATCGAGGGTGCGCGTCAGCACCTGGGGCGAATCCTTGAACACGCGCGACATCTCGTCGTGGCTCTTCACGAAGAACTGGTTGCCGTCGAACTTCATGCGCGCCGTATCGTGAATCGACTTGCCGGTCTGAATGCACAGCATGACGTCCTGGGCGTGGGCGTCGTCCTCGCAGAGGTAGTGGCTGTCGTTGGTGGCGACCAGCGGCAGGCCGAGATCTTTCTCCAATTGAAAAAGGCCGGGATGGATGCGGTGCTCCATTTCCAGGCCCTGATCCTGAATTTCGAGATAGAAGTTTTCTTTGCCGAAAATGTCGCGGAAGGTTCCGGCGGCCGCGCGGGCGGCATCGTAATTGTTCTCCATCAGGCGCTCGGCCACTTCGCCCTTGAGGCAACCCGAGAGGCCGATCAAGCCGCGGGAATGCTCGGCGAGAAACTTCTTGCTCACGCGCGGCTTGTAGTAGAAGCCGTGCAGGGAAGCCTCCGACGTGATCTTGACCAGATTGCGGTAGCCTTCTTCGTTCTGGGCAAGCACCAGCAGGTGATTGTAGGTATCGCCCTCGGGCGCGCCTCGGTGGTCATCCTTTTTGCAGATGTAAAGCTCACATCCGACGATGGGCTTCACGCCCGCCTGCTTGGCCGCATTGACAAAGTGGACTGCGCCAAAAATATTGCCGTGGTCGGTCATGGCCACGGCCGGCATCCCCAGCTCCTTCACGCGCTGGCAAAGCTTCTCGACGTCACAAGCGCCGTCGAGCAGGGAGTAGTCGGTATGCAGGTGCAGGTGGACGAATTGAGACATGGGGCTGTTTGTAGTTTAGCGCAAAGGAAATGAAGGAAAGCTGTGGACGGCTGTGCGTTTCGGGGAGCCTCCGGTTTCACTTCGCCGGGTACAAAACCGGAGCATCTGCGTGCCGTTCAAACCACTCCCTACAACGTTTCTGGATGTCCGCAAGCTGAGATGGTGTAAGGAACCTGCCGATGTTCTCTCGAGTCTGGAGGATGGAAGTTTGACCGAGCGACGCCGCCGCAATATTGATCCAAAAGTAGGCCTCGACGTCGTCTTTAGGAACGCCTTGGCCAGAGTGGTAGGCGAGAGCGAGATTGTATTGAGCCTGGGCGAAGCCTTGTTCCGCTGCCTTCTGCCACCACCGAGCCGCCTCGGAAGGATTCTTTTCCACACCATCCCCAAGGCTGTATGCCAGTGCGACGTTGTATTGAGCAATAGCCGCCCCTTGGTCTGCAGCCTTGATGTACCAGCGTACTGCCTCGGCGTCGTCCTTTGCGGCGCCCAGACCGCCGCGGTAGGCGTCTGCGAGCCCGAGTTGTCCGTTCACATTGCCTTGGTCGGCTGATTTGCGCAGCCACTTGATTCCCTCCGCCTCATCCTTGGCAACACCCGCGCCGTAAATGTATGCCCTTCCAAGAAAGGCTTGTGCATCAGGCTGACCGTTGTCGGCAGCCTTCCGGAACCAGCGCGCAGCCTCGGCGTCATTCTTTGCCACTCCCAGGCCTCGTTGATAAGCGCCTCCCAAGTAGAGTTGCGCGCCGACCACGCCCTGCTCCGCAGCCTTCTGCCACCAGCGCTCTGCCTCAGTGTCATCCTTCGGAACTCCCTGACCGAGGTGATACATGACGCCGATGTCAGTCTGTGCCCCACCGTTGCCTTGGTCAGCTGCTTTCTGGTACCACCGAGCAGCAGCGGCGTAGTTTTTGGTCACACCCCAACCCATGTGGTAGGCAAATCCGAGGCTGATTTCTCCATTAATGTCGCCTTGTTCGGCAGCCTTCGTCCACCATTTCACCGCTTCTGCATCGTCCTTTGGCACACCCTCACCCGCATGGTAGGCCTTGCCCAGTGCTGACTGCGCTTGTGCATCGCCTTTTTCTGCCTGCTTCCGTAGTTCGTCAATACTCTGTGAGTTTTGCGGAAACGCCGAGGCCATGAAGAGAGACAGGCCAGCTAACGCCAAAACGACGTCGTGAAGTCGCGCAAGGAAGCAGACCCTTTTCACACGCAGGAGCTTACGCCTAAACCTGCGACAATTCCAGATGGCAAGAACCAGCGATGGGGATCAATCAATCGGTAAGGCCTGATCAGGGACGACGCAGAGGATCTTCTAGCTTACGCCCGCCGCCGCGGCCAGCGCTTTTTGCAGCAGCTTACGGGCCTGGGCAATCAGTTCCGCCACTTCGAATGGCTTAACCAGATACGGGATGTTATTGGCCTGCAGGAAAGCGCGCTCGTCGCCCTGTTCCACGCCGTTAGAGAACGTGAACAGAACGTGACCTTCCATGGTCGGGCAATTTTCTTTCAGCCATGCCCACGATTCCTTGGCGTTCCACTGCCCCGGCATTTTGCCGTTCATGATGAGCGCGTCGAAGGCTTCTGAGAGCAGACGCGTCTTCACATCCTGGCTGGTCTTGGCGGTCACCACGGTCGCGCCTGCCCCGGCGAGTACGTCGCGTTCAAATTCGAGCACGGCGTCTTCTTCCTCCACCAGCAGAACGCGGCCATGGATCGCGCCCTCATGCAGACGAACAACCGGCTTGGCCACGTCCGACTCTGGCTTGGCGGTTGCAGCCGCCGGCAACCGTACTTCGATGCAAGCGCCGCCCTCCGGAGCATTGTTGGCAGTGATGTCGCCGCCATGCTCCTTCACGATGCCGTAGCAGATGCTGAGCCCGAGTCCCGTGCCTTTGCCCACGCTCTTGGTGGTGTAGAAAGGATCGAAAATTCGCTTGGGATCTTTGATTCCTGCTCCATCGTCGGTGAACGTAGTAGAAACTTGCCCGCCCACGGAAAAAACACGAATCTTGAGCTTGCCCGTGTGGCCGGTCTCGAGTACGGCGTCGACTGCATTGTTGATGATGTTCAGGAAGACTTGCTCGATCTGGTGCGGGTCGGCGACGACCATTGCAGGTTCCGAGGGGACATCGCGCTCGACTTTTATATTGTTGCTCTTGAGGTCATAGTCCCGCAGCGCCAGGGTCTCGTCGAGTATCTTGCGGATGTCGACTTCGTCGCGTTGCGGCTTGCGCTGGCGCGCGAACGAGAGCAGGTTCTGCACCACACGGTGGGTCCGCTGCGCCTGCTTGAACAGCTTGCTGACGTAGTCCTGGGCGCGGGTGTTCAGACCTTCAGATTCGAGAAGTTGCGCGTAGCCGAGGATCGCGGTCAGCGGATTGTTGAGTTCGTGAGCCACGCCGGCAATCAGCTGTCCGACCGCCGACATTTTTTCGCTCTGCAGCAGTTGCTCCTGCGTCTTGCGCAGATCCTCATAGGCGCGGCAAGTTTCTTCGTAGAGCCGGACTTTTTCGATGGTCGTGGCCAGTTGGCGGCTGATCGCCACCAGCAGGTTTTCATCGTTGCTGGAATATTCGTATCCCAGGTGGCTGCACAAGCCCATAATGCCGACCGGGCTCTCCTTGCCCCAGAACAGCACCCAGATCCAGGACCGGTCCGCATCGGAGCGCATGAACTCAGCAACCTTGGGCGGCAGGTGCGGGAGATATTCCGCCGTGACCACTTCGGTGCGCGAACGCATGACAAGATCGCCGAAGCCCTCGGTAAAGAGAACTTCCGCATCGCGTATCGGGTCGCGGCTGCGCGGGCCCCAGGCGGCGCGCCGGCGATAGGTGGTGGTGTCGGGGTCGGAGAGATAGACCGTCCCGCTCTCCGCGCCAAACAGCGTGACCACTTGACGCAGCGTCAGATTGAGAATCTCGTCGAGATCGAAGGATTGGGCCGCGACCACGGCCATGGCATTCAAGGCATTCAGTTCGCGGTTGCGGCGCCGCATCTCATCTTCGGCGCGGCGCTTCTCGGTCATGTCGAGAACGAAGCCCTGGTAACGTCCAATGTTTCCGGCCGCGTCGCGCGTGGCAAAGCTGCTCTCGGCGGCCAGCAGCAGTGTGCCATCCTTGCGGCGCAGCGTGACGTCGAAATTCCGCACGTAGTTGTGGTCTTCAATCTCGCGGCGGAAAGCCTCGCGCTGGTTCGGGTCAACGCAGATTTCCGAGTTCAAGTTCAGCACCAGCAATTCTTCGCGATTGCTGTAGCCCAGCATGTTCACGAACGCGTCATTGCAGTCGATGAGCTGGCCGGCTGGGCCGGCGACGTAGACGCCCTCCTGCACCTGTTCGAAGAGCAGGCGGTATTTTTCTTCCGCGGAGCGGCGATCCGTAATGTCGCGAACCACGTGTATGGTGCCCTTTTGCGGGCTGCCCTGCTCGGTGTAGGAAGAAGTCGAAACCACTGAGAAGCCGCCGAAGCAGGGGTCGGCGCCCTCCACGAATTCTTCGTCCCCGCCCATCGCGCAGTAGGGGCATCCTGTCCACTCGCCGAAAGTGTGGGGCAGAGTCGACTCGCAAGAACTGCCCACCACATCCGCGGCAGCCTGCCCGAGATGTTCGAGCAAAACCTGATTGGCCTTTATGATGCGGTAGTCGGCGTCGTGCGCCAGAATGATGTCGTGAATGGAATCGAAGGTATTGATCCACTGCCGCTGGGAACGCAACACCTGCTCCAGCAGACGGAAGTTCTCTACCGCAACCGCCAGTTGCTTGGCGCAGGCCTGCAGAAAATCCAGTTCTTCCGCCGTCCATTGCCGGCTCCTGGAGTTGCCCAAGAGCAAGAGTCCGATGGGAGCTTTATTGCCCACGACTGGGATGGCGACCAACTGGCGAATCTTTTCGATTTCGAGACACGCCTCCGGCTCGCTGCCAGCCTTATCGCGCTGGGTGACTTGCGGACCAGGTTGGGCCAGCAATATCTGAATGTCGTCGGTGATCTCGGCGAACCCCGCATCGCGCAGGAAATCGGAAGACAGCCCCACTGCGTGAGTCGCCACCAGGTGGCCGCCTTCCAGCAGCCGGAACCATGCGGCCCGCACGCTGGTTACGCGGCGCAATTCCTCGATCGTTGACTGAACTACGTTGCCATACTGTTGTGCGCTGGCCAGGCTGGCGGTGATGGCCTGCATGGCGCGCAGCCTGCGCGTGCGCATGCGGGCTTCATCCAGCACCACCAGCAGCATGCTGGCGCCCAGCGCAATCTCCGCGGCCACGAACGCCGCCGCAGGTACGCGGTCAGTGAAAGGCGGCCATGAAAGATGAAGCAACGGCAAACACAAAGCCAGCAGCCAGGCCGAGGGTTCCCAGCGGCCCCGGCGGTCGCGCAGCAACGAAATTGACGCCGTGACCAAAATGATGCGGTAGCCCACTTCCAGGGCCACGCGCAAAGGCAGCGACTCCGGCCACAACAGAAGCCTGGCCCCGGCAAAGCCCACCAGGATGGGAGTGATCACCGTGAGCGGCACGATCAGATCGCGGACGCGGGTGTAGAGCAGAACCGCTCCGGCAAGCAAGCCGACGGCAAGCATGAAGGTCGCCTGCACGGCTATGGCATCGAAGGGCGCGGGAATTCTAGCTGCCAGGCAATGTTCAGCCAGGTGCGAGAGAGCCAGGGCGGTCCAACCCAAAATCCAAACTTTGAGATAGCGCTCGCGGAAGGCGCGCAGGGCGAGCAGCGAAACGCCGAGCAAGATCAGCACAGCCAGCTCCGCCGTAGTGGGCTTAACCAGGCCAAGACTTGCCGCCGTGTTCCACGCCGTATTCCAGATTGACCAGAGGGATGCGCTCATCAGGTTGCGGACGTACGTCTTCCTTGTTGTTGAATATCACGGCCCGGTGCTTTCTCGTTGGAGTTTCGGGTCCGGAATGATTACTTTCGGCATCTCGCCCGTGGGTTACAATCGCCGATAGACTTTCGTGTGTCCTCATGCCAGACAGAATTCTAGTAGTTGACGACGAGGAACCGATTCGGGAAATCGTGTCGTCCATGCTCACCACTGCGGGATACGCCTGCAAACAGGCGGCTTCCGGTCTGGAAGCATTGGCGGTACTCACCTCCGGCGAAGAGTTTGAGCTGATGCTCTCCGACCTGATGATGGCGGACCTCGACGGCATTGGCCTGCTGGAGCGGACCAAGGAACGATATCCTGACATGCCGGTCGTGATGGTGACCGCTGTGCACGACATTTCCGTTGCGCTGGCCGCCATTCGAAATGGCGCTTACGACTATCTTCTGAAGCCTTTCGAGCGCGAACAACTTCTGAACACGGTCAGCCGCGCCCTCGAAAACCGGCGGCTCAAGGTCGAAAACCGAACCTATCAAACCAACCTGGAATCTCTGGTCAAGGCCCGTACCGATCAACTGCAGGCCGCCATGGGCAGCCTGGAGCGCTCTTATGACATCACGCTCGAAACCCTGGGCGACGCGCTCGATTTGAAAGACCGCGAGACCGAAGGCCACTCCAAACGCGTAACTGCGTTTACCATCGCGATTGCGCGTGCCATGGGCCTGCCCCGCGACCAGATTAATACCATCGCTCGCGGAGCTTTCCTGCACGATATTGGGAAGATCGCCATTCCTGACAAGATTCTGCAAAAGCCCGGAAAACTTGAACCCGATGAAATGAAGATCATGCAGGAGCACGCCTACCACGGCTACCAGATCGTGAAGAAGATTCCGTTCCTGACAGAGGCGGCTGAGATTGTGTACTCGCACCAGGAACGCTTCGACGGCAGTGGCTATCCTCGGGGCTTGAAGGGCGAGCAGATTCCCCTCGGGGCACGCATCTTCTCCGTCGCCGACACTCTGGACGCCATCACTTCGGACCGGCCGTACCGCGACGCGCAGTCACTGCAGGCGGCGCGCGAGGAGATTGCGAAGTGGGCCGGCCGGCAATTTGATCCTGACGTCGTGAAAGTGTTTCTCGAAATGCCGGACAACATTTGGGACGATCTGCGCAAGGAAATTCACGCCCAGATTTACCGGGTTGCGTATTCCACCGGAGCCAAGGGCTAAATCCGCGCACGAAGGTTGAACCCGTTGAACCGCCAAAACCCATCTAGATTTCTGGTCGGTGCCGCCGTGCTGCTCACGGTTGCGCTGGCGGTCGCCGTCATTTCGTTTCCCCGGGGCATCGTCCAGGTTGCCGTCAGTGACATTGTGAGCGGACTGCTGATGCTCTCTGCGCTGGCCGCATTCGCGGTACACAGCAAGGCGAGCAAAGGCCGCATGCGCTGGTTCTGGATTCTTCAGGCCGCGGGCTGGGGTCTGTGGTTAAGCGACCAGATGGTGTGGATCGCTTTCGACCTGATCCTGCGTAAGCCAGTGCCGGCCATGTATCCCGCGGACGCTCTGCTGTTTCTCGCCGGGGCGCCCATGATCGCGGGCTTGCTGCTCCGGCCCCACCGGCAGCCCTCCGATCGCAGTGTGCGGTTGGGCGCGCTGGACTTTCTTCTGCTGTTGCTCTGGTGGCTCTACCTCTACGTATCGTTTGTCGTTTGCTGGCAGTACGTCTCGCCGAATCTGGACGGATACAACCTGAACTTCGACGTGCTTTCGCTCGCAGAGACAATCCTGTGGGCCTTGATCTTGCTGGTGTTTTGGAAGCAAAGCTCCGGGCGGTGGAGAACCTTCTACGCCTGTTTTTGCGGCGCGGTCGTGTTCAATGGCGTCGCCTTTTACGCTCTCAACCGCGCCATTGAACGCGGCACGTATTTCACCGGCAGCTGGTATGACATTCCGTATGCCGCATCCTTCGCTGTGTTTACCGCGGTAGGTCTGCTGGGGCTGGGTCTGTCGCCGGCGGCTGAGACTGCGGCGGATGAATCCTACGGCACGTGGATGGCGAACCTGGCCATGGTCGCGGTGCTTTCGCTGCCGATCGTCGCACTCTACGCTCTGCTCGATGGGAACCTTCCGCGCAAAGTTTCTGACTTTCGCGTGCTGGTGACGCTGGCGACCATGTTCCTGATGGCGTTTGTGTTGTTCATTCAGCATCGCCGTCTGAACCGGGAATTGCGGCGCACCAACCTGGTGCTGCAGGAAGCTTCGCTCACCGATCCCATGACCGGACTGCGCAACCGCCGCTACTTCTCGGCGACCATCGAAACAGATGTGAGCCAGGCGCTGCGCGCGCACTCCGATGGCCGCGACCAGCACATCCGCGACCCCAAGACCCGCGATCTCGTCTTCTACCTGATCGATGCCGACAACTTCAAGGAAGTGAATGACCAGTACGGTCACGACGTGGGCGATAAAGTGCTGGTCGAGATGGCGCGGCGTCTCAGTTCCTCGATTCGTCACTCCGACGTGCTGGTGCGGTGGGGCGGGGAAGAATTCTTGATCGTGTCGCGCTACACCGACCGCTCCGAGGCCGAGTGGCTGGCGCAGCGCGTGCTCTCGGCGGTTGCCGATACTCCGTTTAGCCTGGGCGGATCGGGAGAACCGATCTACCGCACCTGCTCGCTGGGCTGGGCGGCGTTCCCGTGGTTTCCGGACAATCCTCGAGCCATCAGCTACGAGGAAGTTCTCACCCTGGCCGATCGCGGACTGCATCAGGCCAAGCTGTCGGGAAAGAACCGCGCGGTGGGCATTTTGCCGGCGACCGGAAAACTTCCGGCCACGACGATTGAAGGCTTGCACTCCGCTGGACTGCAGGTGGATTTGATGGCTGTCGCTGGGCCCGCTCTGGGCCGTCAATAGGCATTTCCCCCACGGTCGTGTTCTTGATGCGAGTGTCGATCAGCGGGAGATCCCTCTCTCCGCCTGAAGAACGGCTCCGCTCGGGATGACGCAAGGGCGGTTCTGCTTGTAAGAATTCATTGCAGTCGGGCTACAAGACTGCCGCTGCGGCGTTGGCTGGCGGCGCGGTGGCTTCGAGCGGATCGACTTGCAGGGTGAGGCCGTCGATTCGGCGCACAATGACCATCTGACCTGCGGGCAAAGCTGAGGAAGCGACGGCGTCCCACAGTTCGCCGTGGATGAATACTTTGCCTTGCGGCGAGAGCGCGGTTTGGACGACTCCCGTATCGCCGACCAGGCCTTGCGCGCCGGTGACCACTTTGTTGCGCCGGGCTTTCAGGGCAATGGTCATGAGGAATGCGGTGATGAGACCAAGGGGAATGCTGACGGTCAGCGCGGTGAGCAGGTGCACGCGCATTTCCGGAATCGGCGAATCCACCAACAGTAGCCCGCCGAGCGTGAGCAGCGCGATGCCTCCGATGGTGAGGACTCCGTGGGTGGCGAACTTGGCTTCGGCGGCGAACAGGGCGAACGCTCCCAGAATCAGTCCCAGAGCTGCGAAGCGGGTGGGAAGAAAATTCAGCGCGAAGGCTGCGACCAGAATGAAGACCACGCCCACGGTGCCGGGAATGACGGCACCGGGATGGTTGAATTCGACATAAAGCGCCAGCGCTCCGATGGCCAGCAGCAGGAAGGCGAGATTCGGGTCCATGAGTTCATCGAGGATGTGTTCCTTGAGCGTCATGTCGAAGGCAACCAGCGGCTGACCGCTGAGTTTCAGCGAGGCGGATTGCCCGTCGAAGCGTTTGAAGCTCTTGCCCTGCATCTGGCGGAAGAGATCTTCGGGACTCGACGCCACGTAGTCGATCAGATGTCCTGCTAAAGCTTCCTGGTCGGTGAAGGATTTCGATTCCCGCACCGCGCTCTCTGCGGCCTCGATGCTGCGGCCGCGCTTGGAGGTGACGGAGCGCATGAGGGCGGCGGTGTCATTCTCGATTTTGCGCTTCATCTCGTCGTCGGGCTTGAGCTGGACCGGCCCAATGAGCATGACCGGATGAGCCGCGCCCGCGGCCGTTCCGGGAGCCATGACGGCGATGTCAGCGGCTTCGAGCACGAAGATTCCGGCGGAGCCAGCGTGACCGCCGGTGGGCATGACGTAGACGATAACCGGCACGGAGGAAGATGTGATTTTGTCGATGATCTGCGCGGTGGAACTGAGAAGTCCGCCGGGCGTATTGATCTCGATCAATACGGCTTGATCGCCGCTGTGAGCAGCCTGATCGATGGCGCGGGAAATGTATTCCGCGCTGATGGGCTGGATCGTGTCATTGACGGAGATCTTGAGAACCTGCGCGTGGGCCCGGACGGTCAGGGGCGCGAAGGCTAGCAGGGCGAGCGATAGGGATATCCCTGCAATTATTTTTTTATGCGTTTCTCGTAAAATCCTTGGTTTCTTGGAGTTAGCGTGCGCTGGTACGACCGCCTCACGGCAAGATCTTGAGAGCAAAGGGGTTATGGGCAAAATCTTGAAGAATAAGGAGTTAGCGGGGTGGTTTTCGATTCGAGCGAGGCGAGATGTTCCGCGGCCAAACACAGAATTGTGAAACTTGAAGCTACATCCAGTTTAGCAGGTTGAGAGGAAT
>Ga0181537_10004864_pt1 | contig 11016 bp, 3 predicted proteins | sample PEATcosm2014_Bin_39_FD_119765 | JGI IMG/M metagenome (GOLD analysis project Ga0181537, IMG submission 119765) | Peatland microbial communities from MTU Mesocosm Facility, Houghton, MI, USA - PEATcosm2014_Bin23_10_metaG | ecosystem: Environmental > Terrestrial > Soil > Wetlands > Peat | place... | reverse complement strand
TAGTTCTATGAGCGACGTTGTGCCTTCGGGGATGCCGGTGCCGGGGATCGCTCCGAACAGCGCGACGGAATCCGTGGCGGTCTCGGGCAACACTTCCAATTCGTTCAACTCGATGAGCGCTGACGAAATGCAGCAGCGCTTCAACGACGCGCGGCAGCAGGGCGGAGGATTCGGCGACAGCGGCGGATTTGGCGGAGGCGGAGGAGGTCGCGGAGGTTTCGGCGGAGGGCCGATGGTCTTTGGGCGGCGAGGGTTCGACATCAATCGTCCGCATGGATCGGTCTATTACGGCGTCGGCGATGCGGCGCTGAATGCCTCGCCGTTTTCACTCACCGGCCAGCCGACGGAGAAGCCGGGATACCTGCAAAATAGTTTCGGCGGTTCGGTGGGGGGGCCGCTGAATATTCCGCACATCTACCACGGCGGAACGAAGACTTTCTATTTCATTAACTTCAACGGCAAGCACGGGGAGAATCCTTTCGATCAGTTCTCGACGGTGCCGACGCTGGCGGAGCGCCAAGGGAACTTTTCCGGGATCGACTACACTTCGGGACTTAAAAAAGGACAGCAGGTAGAACTTTTCAATCCCGCGACCAATACTCCGTTTCTCGGCAACCAGATCCCGCAGCCGACTTTCTCGCCGTCGGGAGCTTGTATTCCCACGGCTGGGGCGGCGAGTTGTGTGGCGCTCGGATTGTTGAACTACATCCCGTTGCCGAATCTGGCCAACGCGGGGACTTTCCAGAATTTTCATTTCGTCACGTCCGCGATCAGCGACAGTGACGATTTGAATGTGCGGGTAAACCACAGCTTTGGCGCGACTCCCGCGGGTCGGCGCCGCGGCGGAGGCCGGAACGCTCCGCAAAACAGCTTGCAGGTTGGATTTCACTACCACGAGTCGAGCACGAACCTGACCAATCCCTTTCCCAGCGTGGGTGGAAGCACGACGGTGCGCAGCTTCGATGTTCCGATTTCCTATACCCGGAGCATTGGAAAGCTGACCAACGTTGTTCGCGTGGACTTTAACCGCAGCCGGACGCACACGCAGAACCTGTACGCGTTCAATGACAACATTACGGGCACGCTCGGAATCGGGGGAGTGTCGACGAATCCGTACGACTGGGGGCTGCCGAATCTTTCGTTTACGGACATCGCCAGTCTTCAGGACACGACTCCGGCGCTCACGAGAAACCAGACTTACACTTTCACCGACAATGTGGTCTGGAATCACGGCAAGCACACGTGGCGCTGGGGCGCGGATTTCCGGAGGGTGGAGGTGAATACGGAAACAGACAGCAATCCGCGCGGGTCGTTCGTGTTTAGCGGTCTGAATACTTCGCAACTCGCCGGTGGGAATCCCGTGGCCGGGAACGGTTACGACTTTGCGGACTTTCTGCTGGGACTGCCGCAGCAGACTTCGGAGCAGTTTGGGCAGAACAATCATTTTCGCGGCAATTTCTGGGATGTGTTCGCGCAGGATGAATGGAAGATGCGCGGGAATTTAACGCTGAATCTCGGGGTGCGCTACGAATACGTTTCGCCGCTCACGGAAATGAACGATCGCATTGTGAATCTCGACCTCGCTTCTACTGTTTTTGAGCAGAGTGCGAGCCCGACTTCTGCCGCGGTAGTTCCGATTCAACCCGGCCAGCCCGGCCCCTATAGCGGGCCCTTGCCAGCCAGCCTGCTGCGGCCGGATCGCAACAATTTCGCGCCGCGAGTGGGTTTTGCCTGGAAGCCGTTTTCAAAGACGGTGGTTCGTGGCGGTTATGGCATCAACTACAACACGGGCGCCTATCAGGGCATTGCCCAGCAACTTGCTTTTCAGCCGCCGTTTTCGACAACGGCCACGAATGTTCAGGCGGCTTTCCCGTCTCTGCCGAACCTGACGCTGCAAAACGGATTTCCTGCGCCGACCGGCATCAGCAACGATTACGCGGTGAATCCGAATTACCGGCTGGGCTACGTGCAGATTCGCAATCTGGATATTCAGCAGCAGATTCGTCCCACGATTCTGCTGAACATTGATTACACCGGGACCAAGGGAACCGATCTCGACATTCTGGAAGCGCCCAACCGAACCGCGACCGGGATTCGCATTTCCGGGGTTCAGGCCTTCACTTACGAAAGCTCGGTGGCGGACTCGGAGGCAAACGCAGGAAGCGTGCGACTGCGCAAGCGGCTGGCGAAAGGGTTTTCGATCGGCGGCACGTACACATTTTCCAAATCGCTCGATGATGCATCTTCGATCGGCGCGGGAGCCACGTCAGCCGCCAGCACGCCGGGATTGGGGGCGGGCGGCACGGGCTCGGCCGGAGGCGGCGCAGCGTCGGGCGCAGGTGCGGCTAACGTGGCGCAGGATCCTTTCCATCTATCGGGGGAGCGCGGGCTTTCCAGTTTCAACCAGACGCAGAAGTTCAGCGCGGACTATTTGTGGGAGCTGCCCTTTGGACACGACAAGCGTTGGCTCACCGACAATACGCCGTGGCGCGCCATTTTTGGGGACTGGCAATGGAGCGGCGATTGGACATTCGCATCGGGCCTGCCGTTTACGCCGCGATTTGTGAACGACATCAACGATGTGAGTGCGGGAACAAATGGCACGCTGCGGCCGGACCTGGTTCCCGGGCAATCGGTGAGTCTGTCGAATCCCTCGATCGCAGAGTGGTTCAACACCGCGGCATTCGTTGCCCCACCGTCCGGGCAGTACGGCAATGCGCGACGCAACAGCATCATCGGCCCGGGCAGCAAAGTGTTTGATATGGCGTTCACGAAGATCTTTCCCATGAAGGAGTCGCGCTTGCTGGAATTTCGGGCGCAAGCCACTAACGTGTTCAACATGGTGAACTACTCTTCGATCGATGCCTCCGTGACCTCGCCCACTTTTGGACGGGTGACAGCGGCTGGGGCTATGCGAGCTTTCACGATTACTTCGCGCTTTCGCTTCTGAAGAGGAGTTTTTGAGAGACGCTTTAGGGAAACGCTTTTCGAGAATGCTTTTCGGGAAAAGATGGCTATGACTTTCACTTCCAACCGATTCGCCGATAAAGCTGCGGCACTGCTGCTGACGATTGCGCTGCTGAGTGCTCCTTTGCCGTCGCAGCAGCAAACGGAACTCCGGCTGCGATCGGAATCGGATCTGGTGCTGGTGAACGTGACGGTGCGAGATAAGAACGGAAACTTTGTGCAGGGATTGAAGCCGGAGAACTTCACGATTCTCGAAGATAACAAGCCGCAGAAGGTTCTTTCCTTTGATGTGGAGAACGTAGATGCCGTGCCGGCGATGGATGTGGCTCAAGTGAAGCCGCTGGCGGAAGTTCCCGGGCAGCCGGCTCCGGCGCCTTCGGCGGCAAATGCGGCCGCTCAGTTTAAAGATCGGCGGCTGATTGTTTTGTTTTTCGATCTCGCCGCCATGGAGCCGGACGAAATCGACCATGCGGTCACCTCGGCCGAGCACTATGTCGACGCGCAAATGGCGCCTGCGGATCTGGTGTCTATTGTTTCGCTCGGAAGTTCTCTGCTGGTGAATCAGGATTTCACTGCGGATCATGCGCTACTGAAGAAGCAGTTGGAGCAATTCAGTTCGGGCAGCGGCCAGGGTTTTGAAGAAGGTACGACCGGGACGACTGAGGGCACGCCGGACACGGGTCAGCCGTTCACCGCCGACGATACGGAATACAACATCTTCAACACCGACCGGAGGCTGGAGGCATTGCGGTCGGTGGCGGAGCGTTTGTCGCACGTGCAGCAGAAAAAGTCGCTGATCTATTTTTCCAGCGGCATGGACCGCACCGGCATTGAGAACCAGGCGGAACTGCGCGCGGCCGTGAATGCGGCTGTGCGTTCGAACCTGGCGATTTACACCATGGACATGCGCGGCCTGCAAGCGCTGGTGGCCGGCGGGGAAGCGCAGAACGCCAGCTTGCGCGGGGTTTCGGCGTATTCCGGGCAGGCGACTTTGAATGCTTTAAATTCCAATTTCACAACGCAAGAAACGCTCGTGACGCTGGCCAGCGATACCGGCGGGCGGGCGTTTCTCGATTCCAACGACTACAGCAAGATTTTCAAAGGCGTGCAGCAGGACACGTCAACTTATTACCTGCTCGGTTATCACAGCACGAACTCCGCGCGCGACGGGCGTTACCGGCGCATTGTCGTGAAGAGCAACATTTCCGGAGCGAAGGTTGAGTACCGCCGCGGTTACTACGCGCCCGCGGATTATCAGCATTCGACAAAGGACGATAAAGAGCGGCAGCTTGAGGAGGAACTCGCCTCGGAACTGCCGGCCACGGATTTGCCGATTTATCTGGGAGCTTCCTACTTCCGCCTGGAGAACAACAAATTTTTTGTTCCTATTTCTCTGGTGGTGCCGGGATCGCAAATTCCGTTTGTCCGGAGCAGCGACCGCGACAAGGCGACGCTGGATGTGATTGGCATGGTGCTCGACAGCGAACACCACCCGTTGAACCGGATTCGCGATACCGTGAAGCTGGCGGTGGATACGGCGACCGAGGTACAGAAAAAAAATGTGCAGTATGACACCGGCATGAGCCTGCTGAGCGGCAAGTATCACTTGAAATTTGTGGTGCGCGAAAATCAGACCGGGCGCATGGGATCGTTCGAGGCCGACATTGAAGTGCCCGACTTGAAGGCACAGCCGCTGAAGATGAGTTCGGTGGTGCTGGCCAGCCAGACGCAAGCGGCGAAGAAAGGTACGAACCTGAATCCGCTCGTTCACGATGGTTCTGAGATCATCCCGAACATCACGCACGTTTTCTCGGCGACGCAGCATCTGTTTCTTTACTATGAGGTCTACGACGCGGCGCGACCGACTGCGGCGGATTCCGTGAAGGGCGCGGGCTCTGCGCCGAGTGCGGGCACCAAAGCCAGCATCCGAGTCCTGAGCAACGTGGCGTTTTTTCAGGGCAAGACCAAAGCCTACGAGAGTTCGCTGGTGGAGTTGAACGACATGAATGCGCGAGAACGAAAGGCGACGGTGTTCCAGTTGGACGTGCCGCTGAGCTCGCTCAAACCTGGCTTTTACACCTGCCAGGTCAACGTGATCGACGATGCGGGGGGACACTTCCTGTTTCCGCGGCTGGCTTTGCTGATTCGGCAAGAGAGCGCAAGCGCTGCACACTGAGAGTGTGCACTCAGGTCCCGCCTTGTTTTTATTTCGGACGGAGCGCTTCGTTCACGTAACGAGTGAGCACGGCGGCGAGACTTTTTATGTCTCCCGTGAGCATGTCGAGATGGCCTCCGGGCACGGTCTCGGCTTCGAACCCGGCTGCTAACTTGGCCCACACTGCGGCGGGATCGGCCGGGTAGTACAAGTCGGTCTCGCTCTTTACGAATTTTATTTTTCCGCTGTAAAACTGCGGACGATAATGCTCCAGGGCCACGTAGGCTTTTTGCTTGACTCTGAAAGTGGTGTATTCGAACGACAGGCGAGCTGCTCCAGACGGAAGATTGCCTTCGTCGGAAGCCTCGCCGACGCGCAGACGATGCTTCAGCCGGCTCGCAACGTATTTGATTCCGGCCGGGACTGATCTTCGCTGTAAATCTGAAATGCGGCTTCCGATGCGCTGAGCGCGCAGCCGCAGGCGCTGGGCCGGCAACATGTAGCGTGCAGCCGGGTAGGCATCGATCAGCGCCAGCAGCGCGACATTTTCTCCGACTTCGTGCAGGCTCTGCGCCATTTCGAGGGCCACCAGTCCTCCGAAGGAATAGCCGACCAGCAGGTAAGGACCGTGAGGTTGTATATCTCTGAGCGAATGGAGATAGAACGCGGCCATGTCTTCCACGCGATCGAATGGTGCCTCCAGGCCGTCTAAACCTTTCGCCTGCATGCCATAGACTGAATGACCTTCGGTTGCCATGTCCCGCGCGAGCTCGAAAAACGGCACCGTGCCGGCCAGTCCGTGGACGATGAGAATGGGCGGCTTTTCCCTGCCAGGTTTCACCTCGACAAAGGGCGAGAATCGCGGAAGCGCGGGCCCGTCCAAAAGACGAGCCAACTGTGCGATGGTTGGAGCATGGTAGAGGGTGGCGCTGGGTAGTTCGCGACCACACTGCTGCGCGATGGCGGCAAACAGCATGTCGGCTGCGTGGAAACCGCCTCCGATGCCGAAGAAATGATCGTTAACGCCGATGGAGGGCCGCTGCAATACACGCTGCCAAATCGTGGTCAGCACCTCAACCATCGGAGAAACGGAGTTATGATTCACGCGATACCTGAGGAGATCGAGCGCAGGGGACGCAGGTCGCCGGGCATCGGCGGCTACAATCTCATGTAAGGTAATTCTGGCAGAAATTGCGGCTTTCGTCATACTCGAACGTTCTGGATGACAACTGGTTTTTAGTAACGACGCAACTGCGCCGGCCACGAGATCCCGAAAAAACTGGATCTCAGAAGCCCAGATCCGAAAGGACACAATGTACACGGCCAAGCACATGAAATGGTGGGGGTGGGGAGATGAAGAAGTCGGCTTCAACTCGACGGCCCATCCGGGGTTGTGGCCTTATGCGAAAGCTGTGCTCGCTGTGGAACACGACGAGATCGATGCACCACCCGTGCCGATTGAGGCGGTGCAGTTGCGCAAAGCCTTTCGTCACGAAGCATTTTTGACCGACGTGCAACTGGCGATGCGGGCTGATCAGATCTCGGACAGTCGTCGCGAGCGCGTGATTCACGCTTACGGCAAGGGCTTTCGCGATCTGTTTCGTTTGCGACGGGGCATGGGGGAGGGTGCTCCGGACCTGGTGCTTTATCCCGAGAACGAGAAGGAGGTGCTGGCGACGTTGCGGGCAGCAGCGCGGCACGATGTTGTAGTGATTCCGTTCGGGGGTGGTTCGAATATTGCTGGTTGCCTGGAGCGAACGGAAGCCGGCCGCATGGCAGTGTCGCTCGATATGCGACGTATGCGGCGAGTGCTGGCGGTGGATGTCGAATCCTGTACCGCGCGTATCGAAGCTGGGGCTTTTGGTCCTGATCTGGAAGAACAATTGAATATCTCTGGGCTAACCCTTGGTCATTTTCCGGATTCTTTCCTGCACTCGACGCTCGGCGGATGGATCGCCACGCGGTCCGCGGGAATGCAGAGCGACAAGTACGGCAAAATCGAGGACATGGTGATCGCGCTGCGGATGGTCACGCCGCTCGGAGTTCTAGCGACGCGAACCGTGCCGAAGTCTTCGAATGGCATCGATGTGAATCACGTCTGCATCGGGAGTGAGGGAACGCTGGGGGTGATTACGGAAGCAACCATGCGAGTGCATCCGCGGCCCGGGGTGCGCCGCACGCACGGTTACCTGTTTATGGAATTCGAAGGCGGCATTGCGGCGATGCACGAATGCGTGCGAAAAGAGTGCACGCCTTCCATGTCGCGGCTCAACGATCCCGACAAGACGGCGCTGTCGCTGGCGTTCAAACCTCCGTCGTCGGGACTTTCCCAGGCGGTCGCGAAATGCATGAAGAGTTATCTCCGCGTGAAGGGGTTCGATTTCGCGCGGGCTTGCCTCATGCTCACCACTTTCGAGGGCAGTGACAGAGATGTGGCTCGGCAGCACCGTGAGGTGAGCGCCATCTACCGCCGCCACGGCGCGGTGGACCTGGGGCCCGGTTCAGGGAAGTCGTTCGAATCGAGCAAATACGATTTTCCTCACATCCGCGATTTTCTGATGGACCGCGGCGTCACTTCGGATGTGAGCGAGACCTCGACGACCTGGAAAAACATTGTCCCACTTTATCGCGCGACGACCGCATCGCTGGGCGCGGCCATTGCTGAGAGTGGAGTAAAACCCTGGGTGGGATGCCACATCAGCCACACTTATCATTGTGGCGCGAGCCTCTATTTGACGTTCGCCTGCAAGCAGCAGGATGGCCGCGAAATGGAACAGTATCGGCGCGCGAAGCGAACCGTACAGCAGTCATTTATGGATCATGGAGCGACTTTGTCGCACCACCACGCGGTCGGCACCGAACACCTGCCGTGGTTGACTGATGAAATTTCCCCGCTGGGTGTGCTGGCGGTGGCCGCGATTAAGGGAGGACTCGACCCCGACAACATCATGAACCCGGGACGGCTGCGTCCGTCCGCATCGCCTTTTGAGGACTGGACAAGAGTGGGCAGCGACGCCACGACTGCCGCGAAGCTTTGAGGTCCGCCGGCAGTGCGCCAGTTTGAAACTCAGCCCCTACCAGAATCGGCGGACCCTGTTCCCCACTGCTCGCAACGGACGCGAGAGATGGGGCATCCAGATCACGAAAGACTGGTGGGTGAGGTCGAAAGTCAGAAATCACCGGCTCCGGCCGCCGGAGAAGGAAGCACATCGTAGAGCGGCTGCGCCGGCTTCACCGCCGCATTCTCGTCCGCCACCGAGATGGCCAGAATGCGGATCTTGTCATTGACCGGCAACGTGATGGTTTTCGCGCCGGCCGGTAGGTCGATGGGATAGGCGAACAGATACGAGTAGCGGTAAGTCACGTTCTCGCCGACGGCGTTGTGATGATGGGTGCAGTACCAGGCCAGATCCGCGCGCTTGATGTATCCGGGCTTGATGCCGATCATCTGGCCGTAGTCGTCATGTGAAGTGTCTTTCGAGCTCCACTGGCGATCGTCCCATTGCCCGATGAATCCGCCCCAGTCCTCAACGTTCAGGTCGACCGCAGTGTTGCCGGCTTTGAACTTCGCATTCTGATCGCCGTTCGACGAGGCTGCGAGCAGGTACACGCGGTTGTATGGACCGGCTGGCAATTCAATTTTCTGTCCCTTGGCGACAACTGCGTTGAGTGCGCCGGTCTTTGCCGGAGCAAGTTGAAATTGCACGTCATTGAAACTGATCTGCGCAGGCAGCATCTCGGCCGGCAGCGCGTTGCCTTGGCCGTCGAATCCAGTCTGAGACTTTGTGCCGTCATTGCTGGCGCTCGCGACGTCATAGTGCAACGCAACCGGCGCAGAATGCACTGCGGCAACCTTGACCTGCGGCGCCACCAGCCGCACGGCGAACGTGCGCGGTTGATAGGCGGAAAACGAAGTGACCAGCGAGCCGCCGTCAACGGTCGCCGACCCAACCGGTTGCTCCTGCCCGTCAACTTCCCGCGCGGCCGTGATCGGCGTAGCGAACGATAGGCGAACCTCAGGCTGTGGTTTTCCGTCGAGCTCCACCAACCGCACGATGACCTCGTCGCTCAATTCCGCTTTCTTCAGCGCCAATACTCGAATGCGCGGGTTGCTCACCTGCAGCAAAGAAAACTCCCGGCCCAGCGCGCCCGCATGCTTCGAGGCGTCAAAAGCGATGAGCGGAGCGTTGAGGCGCTGCCCTTGCCAGTCGGTCTGGCCCTGGCGCCAGCCGGCGACGTGCCCGGCAATTCCGTAAACGAACTCGTGATGTCCAATATCCTGCGTGCCCTGGTCGGCATAACCGCCGCGCGTGCCGGGGGTTCGAATCAACGTGAGACGGATCGTGTGGTCGTTGGGCTTGTCGGATCCATTCTTGCAGTCGGTGAGGATAGTTGCGCCGAACTCTCCAGTCATATCCGTGAGATCGACCCACTGGTGGGACGGCACTTCGAATTTTTTGGGCCGGGCGCTGGACCGCTCGATGGTGCCAATATCCCAGTTATAGGTGGCCATCTGGTTCGACGCCACCAAAGGAAACGTCGCCTTCAAATTCGATTCTTTCGTGTTCCAGTCGATCGCACTCTTGATCTCTACGCGCTTTCCCGCATCACCCGCGGAGAGACTGATGATTTGCACAAACGCGGAGCCCGCAGTCTCTCGGGAAACTTCGACGGCCACGCGTGCCGGGCCATTTTCGACGACACGAATCTTCGCGGGGCCGCTGACGTAGGCTTTGGGCGCAGCCTGCTCCTGATCCCAATCCATATTCCAGGCAGGCCACTGCTGCGGATTGTCGTAGGAGATGGCAAGACGCGCCGGACCGGCCAGCAATTCCCTGCCGATCGATTTGTCGAAAATGCTGGCGATGTCACCATCAGTATTTAGCTGCACCCGGTAATACTGGTTCTCGAGTGAGTTCCCGGTCGCTTGCGGGGTCGCACCCGGTCGGGCGATGGTTGACTGAGAGCTTTCGGCGGACTGCACATCGTAAACCGCGTAGCCGACGGATGGCGCCTTGGCTACGAAGATTATCTTGCCCCTTGAAATCTGCGCCGGAACTTCTTTGCCGTCCGGGGCAGTCACGCGAACCGCTTTCGGCATGCCGCCGGAGAAGCTCACGTTGGCCTCGACTACGTCTTCGCGCGCGATGTTCAGCGGATTGAATACAACGATCGGAACTCCCTTCGTCTCGGTATCGAGGGCGGCGGTAACGGCTTCCGTGGCGTTGTGGAGCACGCCCGCAAACTGGTTCATCGCGATGACATCATCGTTCCAGGCAAACTCGTAAGACTTCGGCGTGGCAGTCCCGGCGGCGAGGTCGTGGAAGTGGCCGCCCATCACCAGCGCCCAGGCGTCATTCAGGCGCTGCAATGGATAGGGCCGCGCGCCCAGCAATTCCGCTGCGATCGAAGCTTTCTCCGCAGCATCGGCCAGCAATTCTTCTTTCCGGAGCCAACGCTTCTGGTAAGCCTGCGACGTTAACGAACCGGCGGAGTGGTTGGTCAACTCCATCTCGCCGGTGTAGCGCGGAAGTCCCCCGGCCTGGCCCGGAGTGATGTCAAGAAACATTTGCTCGGCGTTGGCGGAGATCACGTGGACCGGGCCATCGCCGACTTTTACTGGCGGCGCATCGCTCCGCTGTGCGAGAGGTTCGGAGCCATTCGGCGAGGGCAGACTTGCCTCGCCCTGGGTGACGATCGCCTCCAGGCGTGCCACATCTTTTTCCCGCGGAGCGCCGCCAATGTCACCCGTTCCATAATAGTGGTAATCGGTGAACACGCCGCTGACTCTGCCGTTCAGCTCAACCCGCGCCGCCCAGTCGCCTTGATGTCGTGCCTGTGCGCGGTCTTGATCGATCCTCGCGAATGCCTCTTGCTCGTCTCTGAGGTGGATC
>Ga0181537_10004863_pt1 | contig 11017 bp, 10 predicted proteins | sample PEATcosm2014_Bin_39_FD_119765 | JGI IMG/M metagenome (GOLD analysis project Ga0181537, IMG submission 119765) | Peatland microbial communities from MTU Mesocosm Facility, Houghton, MI, USA - PEATcosm2014_Bin23_10_metaG | ecosystem: Environmental > Terrestrial > Soil > Wetlands > Peat | place... | reverse complement strand
CGTATTGTGTATCCGGAAATACGATCGGCTCAAGCTCGCTGCCTTGCGCCACCACCGTCGCTCCAGCGAGAGCGATGAGCGCGGCGCATAACAGCAACGCTCGACCACCGGCCGTCATCGGCCTTACTGCCCGGCTTCGGTTGCAACAACCTTCCAGTTGGGGTCGCGCGAGGAAACGTCGCGCGCGAAGGTCCATACGTCGGTCACGTCGGTCACCTTCTCGGCATTGCCCTCAATCACGGCGCCGGCTCGATCGCGCGTAGCGGAGATGAGCTTGGAGACGAAGCGGACGGTGATCTGGGCGGTGCGGCCACGCGACTCGGCGGCTGTAATCGTCGAACCGTCAACCGAAACAAATCGCGTCTCCGCGGTTTGACTCTGCCTCTCACGTTCGCCGATCGCGGTGTCGAAGCCTTCAAATACCTCGCGCGACAGCAGGTTGCGCAATTGGCGGCGATCGCCCTCGGCGAAAGCGGTGACGATCATCTCATAGGCGGCGCGCGCCCCGGTGACGAAGTGCTTGATGTCGAAACTGGGGTCGGCGCCGGCGATAGCGTCGAGCCCCGCCGCCACGCTCGATCCGCTTTCGGCCACATCCTTCCACCGGTCCGCCGGCGGTGCGGCTGCGACCTCGACCGGCCGCACGGTCGCCGGTTCGGCGGGGCGCGGCGGTAGAGCAACCACCTTGTCGCTCACCGGGCTGCGCACAGGCTCGCGGCTCGCATAGGGATCGTAGGGCGGCCTTTCGCGGCCGGTCCGCTGCCCCAAGACGCTGCGAAGCCGCAGAAAAATGAATACTGCGAGCGCCAGGAAGATAATGGTGTAAATATCGAACACGTTTTAGTTCTCTCGGCGTCGCGCAGGACGGGATCGCACATCCCGATTGCGGTTCAAACCACGGACCGCGTTGGCGCCCAGTCCCCGCTCTATGTAGGCATATACGGGGAACCAACCAGTGGCCGCTATCCGGAAAGCGTGCCTGCGGCCAACTTTAAACGATCACCGCCATCGCGCCAACATTGTAACCGCACAAACCGATCGGGTTTGTGTCGAAACTGCGCCAATGGCGCCGAATTCGCGTGCGTGAATAGGGCGATCGAGCGGCAGGAGGAGCCGGGCGAATCGCGACGGACGACCAGTGGTTACCGGCATTGTTCGCCTACTTTCCCTGTGTTAGCCAAAGTCTGATCAATTAAGCCTTCGCAATCGGAAGCGGGCCGGAGACGACTATGTCAACGACAAACGGTGGTCCGCTGCCACAGGCGGCAGTGCCGCAAATCGGCGTGCTGGCGCAATATGTGAAGGATTTTTCGTTCGAAAATCCGAACGCGCCGCGCTCGATGGCGTCCACCGGCCAGCAGCCGAGCCTCAACATTCAGGTCAACGTCGACGCCGCTCCTATGAGCGGTAGCGATTACGAAGTGACCTTGCGCCTGGAAGGTAAAGCCGAAACCCAAGGCATGATGCTATTCAGCTTCGAGCTGGTCTTTGCCGGCGCCTTCCGCATCCAGAACGTGCCACCTGACAGCATGCAGCCGATCATGCTGATCGAATGCCCACGGCTCCTGTTTCCCTTTGCCCGCGAGATCATCGCCACTGCGGTGCGCAACGGCGGTTTCGCCCCGTTGCTCCTCGAGCCGATCGATTTCGTCAGTCTCTACCGCCAGCGGCTCGCCGCTGCGCAAGCCGCGGCACCGTCGCAACCGGTCAATCCGAATTGACGTAATCGTTCCAGATGGAATGCTCGCCGAGCGTGGCGATGAACGCTCGATGAGCCGCACGTTCTTCCGCCGTGATCGCAACGACCAACGGCACGAGGCGCTGGCGAACGATAATAGGCTCGCCGTGCACCCGCTCCGGCATTGCCGCCTGGGAAAGAACGAGCTGCGCCTGGCGGGCGCCGATGAGTTCGACGTAGACCTCGGCGAGGAGTTCGGCGTCCAAGAGCGCGCCGTGCTTGGTGCGGCGGGAATTGTCGATGGCGTAGCGCACGCACAGATCATCGAGCCGGTTTGATCCGCCGGGATGTTTGCGCCGCGCCAGCAAAAGCGTGTCGATCAGACGCTCGCGCCCGATCGGCGGGCGGCCGGTGCGGTCGAGCTCGGCATTGAGGAAGCCGAGATCAAAAAGGGCGTTGTGAATCACCAAAGGCGCATCGCCGAGAAAGGCGATCAATTCGTCGGCGGCTTCCTCGAAAAACATCTTGTCCTTGAGGAATTCCTCGCTGAGGCCGTGAACTGCGAACGCCTCCGCCGGCATGCTGCGCTGAGGATTGAAATAACGGTGGAAGGTTTGGCCGGAAGGAATGCGGTTAACCAGCTCTACGCAGCCGATCTCGACCAGACGATGACCGTCCAGGGGATCGAGACCCGTGGTCTCGGTATCGAGCACGATCTCGCGCATAGTCTCGTGTATGATCTCTCACGCTTCAAGCGGCCCCGGCGAATCACCGGCGCTCGCCCTTAGTTTAGCAACAGCGCGCAGGATGTCGCGCACTTGGGCGCGGGAATGCTCGAACGATTGCGACGTATCCACGACAAAATCCGCGCGCCGGCGCTTTTCCGCGTCGGGCATCTGCTTCCCGAGGAGCGCGACGAACTTTTCCTCGGTCATGCCGGGCCGCTTAAAGGCGCGCCGCCGTTGCAGCTCGGGCGGCGCAGAGACCACGACCACGGCGTCGCAGCCGCTTTGCGCGCCGGTTTCGAACAGGAGCGGCACGTCGAGCAGGACGACGGGCGCCCCGCGCGCTTGCGCCTCGGCGAGGAACTTTTCCCGCGCGGCGGCGACCAGCGGATGAACGATGGCTTCGAGCCGCGCGAGCGCTGCCGCATCGCCGACCACCTTACCCGAAAGCTTATTGCGGTCGACCTTGCCGTCGACCGTCGTGCCGGGAAACGCACGCTCGATCAAAGCTGCGGCTTCGCCTTCGTAAAGCGCGTGCACCGCGGCGTCCGAATCGTGCACCGGGACGCCTTCCTCGGCGAAGAACATCGTGGTGCGCGATTTGCCCATCCCGAGCGAACCGGTCAGGCAAAGGACGAAGGGGTGTTGCACGCTCATGTGGCGAGGCATCCGTGCCGGCGCAGAAAATCGAGCACCGCCATGAGGGGCAATCCGAGGATGGTGAAGTAGTCGCCGTCCACGCGCTCGAACAGCTGAATACCCGCTCCTTCGATCTGGTAGGCACCGACGCTTGCCAGCGCGGCGCCGGCGGCGGCGTCGAGATAAAGATCGAGAAACCGCTCGGAGAAGGTGCGCATGGTTAGCCGCGCATGGCCCACGTAATCGAACAGCACTCTGCCATCCTGCAGGAAGGCAATCGCCGAATGAAGGTCATGGCTGCGGCCGGATAGAGCGCACAGCTGCAACCGCGCGGCGGCGCGATCGGCCGGCTTGGCAAAGCGCTTGTCACCAAGCGCCAAGGTCTGGTCGGCGCCGAGCACCAAGCGACCGGGAAACGACTTCGCCACATGGGACGCTTTCGCGCGCGCGAGGTGCCCCGCGATTGCAGCCGGCGCCCGCGACGGCGCCTCGCTTTCCAGGCTTCGCTCGTCGAGATCCGCCGGATGCGGCTCGATCGGAATGCCGGCGGCTTGCAGCGAAGTCCGCCGCGCCGCGCTTTTCGAGGCGAGGATGAGCGGCTGCGCGGCAAGCCATAGCGCCATCGCTCACGACGCCATGTGGCGGCGGCGCTCGCCCAGTAACGCCAGCACGGCGGCCGCGGTTTCCTCGATCGAACGCCGCGAGACATCGATTACCGGCCAATTATGTTTCGCGCACAGCCGCCGCGACGCAGCGATTTCCTCGGCTACCGATTGCTGATCGATATATTTATCGTCATCGCGATGCGCTTTGAGCCCTAGGAGCCGGTTCTGACGGATTTGCACGATGCGCTCGGGCGTGGCGAAAAGGCCGACGACCAGCGGGCGCTTGAGCTTTTCGATGCCGGGAGGCAGTTGCACGGCCGGAACCAGTGGAATGTTAGCCGCCTTCACACCGCGGTTGGCTAGATAGATCGAGGTCGGCGTTTTTGACGTGCGCGACACGCCGAGCAGCAACACGTCGGCCTCTTCGAGATCGTCGGCCTGCTGACCGTCGTCATGCATCATCGTGTAATTGAGCGCGTCGATACGGCGGAAATAATCGGCATTGAGCGTATGCTGGGCCCCGACTTTATGCGTGGATTCAGCACCGAGATAAGCCTGGAACAGGTGCAGCACGGGGCCGAGGACCGAAAGACATGGTGCACCGAGCTCGCGGCACTTTTCCTCGAGGCGTTCGGTCAGGTTCCGTTGCAGCAAGGTGTAAAGCACGATGCCGGGCGATTGCTCGATCTCCGTCAGCACCCGCTCAAGCTGCTTTGACGAGCGAACCAGCGGATGGATGTGCTCGACCGGGGTCACTTTCGTATACTGGGCAGCAGCGGCGCGCGATACCGTAATGAGCGTTTCTCCAGTTGAATCGGAGATCAGATGTAAATGAAACTGACCGGCCGTTGGCGTCATCGGATACGTTGATAACCTGTCGATCCATGGGCACAAGGCCATGGCTCAAGCCGCGGCGCAACCCTCTCCGGCAGCCGAGTGTAGGATCCGTCCACACCCGTGCCGCGCGGCTCCTGGAAAGGACCATTCGCCTGGAGTACCGGTGAAATGTGCATAACGTGCCTACAACGCAACGAAATCACCGCAAAGATTCGCGATCTATCTGGCAAACAATCGTTATGCAAAGCCGGCGACCAGCAGTGGGAATATGTGAGTTCGCCGTGGATGACGTGTGAACGCACAATATATGAGTCCAATCGGCCGTCCAACTACCACAACAGATTCTATTAGATAGATTGATTAAGGATAGAAGCGTGACGGGTATATCGGCGACCAAACCGTTTCTCCGCGTTGTGGCCGGAGATTGTGAGCCTATTCCACCTGTCTGGCTCATGCGTCAGGCGGGGCGCTATCTTCCCGAATATCGCGCCATTCGCGAGAAAGCGGGAGGTTTTCTCGATCTGTGTTTCAATGCGCGAAGCGCGGCGGAAGTGACGTTACAGCCGATAAGGCGCTTTGGCTTCGATGTGGCGATACTTTTTTCAGACATCCTGGTTGTGCCGTATGCGCTCGGTCAACGTGTTACCTTCGAGGATGGGGAAGGTCCTCGGCTCGATGCGCTTGCCGACCCGTCAGAACTGGACAGACTTCACCGGCAAATCGACCACGCGCGGCTGGAGCCGGTTTACGAGGCTATCGGGCGGGTGAACGAAGCGCTGCCACCGTCGGTAGCGCTTCTTGGGTTCTGTGGCGCGCCTTGGACGCTTGCGACTTACATGGTTGCAGGGGGCGGAAGCGTGGACCAGCTTCCAGCCCGACGTTTCGCTTATCAATTTCCCGATGCCTTCGCGCAATTGATCGACGTGCTTGTCGAGGCTTCTGCGAACTACCTGATCCGCCAATTCCAGGCGGGAGTCGACGCCGTGCAGATATTCGATACCTGGGCAGGAGTTTTACCCGCCGGCGAGTTTCAACGCTGGTGCATAGAACCCACGGGCCGGATTGTGGCTGCGGTGCGCGCGCAAGTTCCGGATGCTCGCATCATCGGGTTTCCCCGCGGTGCCGCAACCGAACTCGGACTTTATCTCGATGCAGTTGCCATCGATGCAATTGGCATCGACTGGACGGTGGAGCTTGCGTTTGCGCGCGATCACATTCAGCGGCTGCGACCCTTGCAGGGCAATCTCGATCCGTTGGCATTGTTGGTCGGCGGTGCGGCGCTCGACCGGTCGGTCGATGCGATACTCGAAACATTTTCCCACGCGCCGTTCATTTTTAATCTCGGCCATGGCGTGTTGCCGGAGACGCCGATTGCTCACGTCGAGCGCCTCGTTGCGCGCGTTCGCGGCGCGGCGGCGCGCGGCTGATATATTCGGAGAATCGGAGGGGAGAAGTCGGTGGACAGCTACGCGTGGATCAAGGCGTTCCACATCATTGCGGTGATCGCCTGGATGGCAGGGATGCTCTATCTGCCACGGCTGTTCGTCTATCATTGCGCGGCTGAAAAGGGATCAGTTCAGTCGGAAACCTTCAAGTTGATGGAGCGCCGGCTCCTGCGCGGCATCATCAATCCGGCGATGATCGCGACCTGGCTGCTCGGGCTCTGGCTCGCCTGGCACGTCGCTGATTCTCGCTCCGCGTTGCTCCTGCCCGGCTGGCTCTGGGCCAAGATCGCGCTCGTTCTGGCGCTCTCGGCTATGCACGGTTTATTCGCCACCTGGGTCAAGGCTTTCGGCACCGATCAGAACCGACATTCGGCTAAATTCTATAGGATAGTCAACGAGGTACCGACGGTCGCCATGATCGCGATCGTGCTGCTAGTGGTGCTGAAACCGTTTTGAGCCGGGCGCGTTACCGGTGAGCGGTACTTCACGGCACTTGCATAAAGTGCAGTATTTTCTTATCCTTGCGAAATCCCTCCGAACGTAGGCGGATGCAATTGAGTTCTGGCTCCATGGATTGGAGTCGGCTGGTGCATCGGGACCAGGGCCCCAAATCCCTCGCGACCCAAGACCTGCGACTTTCTCTTTCTTTCCGCCAGCGTCTTCGCGCCCCAATCCCGCCGCTGGCCCGATTCCCACAGGAAATTCCTTATGCAGGAAATGAAACTCCAAGAACTCAAAACCAAAACTCCGGCGGAGCTTGTCTCCTTTGCCGAAGAGCTTCAGGTCGAAAACGCGTCGACCATGCGCAAGCAGGAGCTGATGTTCGGCATCCTCAAACAACTTTCCGCGCGCGAAACCGACATTGTCGGCGAAGGCGTGGTCGAGGTACTGCCTGACGGCTTCGGCTTTCTGCGCTCGCCGGAAGCGAATTATCTGCCCGGACCCGACGACATTTACGTCTCGCCCTCGCAGATCCGTCGCTTCGGACTGCGCACGGGCGACACCATCGACGGGCATATCCGCAGCCCGAAGGAAGGCGAACGCTACTTCGCCTTGCTCAAGGTCAATTCGTTGAATTTCGAAGACCCGGAAAAGGCCCGCCACAAGGTCAATTTCGACAATCTGACGCCGCTCTATCCGGACGAGTGGCTGAAGATGGAATTCGAGGATCCAACCAAGAAGGATCTTTCCGCGCGCGTTATCGACATCGTCGCGCCGGTCGGCAAGGGCCAGCGCGCGCTCATCGTGTCGCCGCCACGCACCGGCAAGACCGTGCTTTTGCAGAACATCGCCCACTCGATCACACACAACCACCCGGAATGTTATCTGATCGTGCTGTTGATCGACGAGCGGCCGGAAGAGGTCACCGACATGCAACGCTCGGTGAAGGGCGAGGTGATTTCCTCGACCTTCGACGAGCCGGCTGTGCGCCACGTGCAAGTCGCCGAGATGGTGATCGAAAAGGCCAAGCGCCTGGTCGAACACGGCCGCGATGTGGTGATCCTGCTCGATTCGATTACCCGGCTCGGCCGCGCTTACAACACCGTCGTCCCCTCCTCCGGCAAGGTGCTGACCGGCGGCGTTGACGCCAATGCGTTGCAGCGACCGAAGCGCTTTTTCGGTGCCGCGCGCAACATCGAGGAAGGCGGGTCGCTCACCATCATCGCGACCGCGCTGATCGATACCGGTAGCCGCATGGACGAAGTGATCTTCGAAGAGTTCAAGGGCACGGGCAATTCCGAACTTATCCTCGACCGCAAAGTAGCCGACAAGCGCACCTTCCCGGCCATGGATATTACGCGTTCAGGCACGCGTAAGGAGGAACTGCTGGTTCCGCCGGATCAGCTCAAGAAGATGTACGTCCTGCGCCGCATCCTCAATCCGATGGGCACCATGGACGCCATCGACTTCCTGCTCGACAAGCTGCGCAATACCAAGAACAACAGCGAGTTCTTCGACTCGATGAATACGTAAAGCGGGTCAGGCCGTTTCGGCAATCAACGCTGGCGCGCCGCCTCAATGGCGCGCGCGAGCCCGGACGGATCGGTCACCGGCAGCGAGCAGGTTTCTCCAATACAGACAAACGCCTGCTGCTCCGCCGTAGCGCGGACTTGCGCCAGTGCCGGATGGTTGGGCGGCAAAGCTTCTGCAAACGCAGCACGCAACACGATGCGGTCGAGCGGCGGCAACGCGCGCGCCGCGGCGAGCAGCGCGTCGGCGCGCTCGCCCTCCCCGGTCACCACGATCTCGGCTGAGCGCAGCCGCAGATCGATCGCGTTGAGAATCGCCATGTGCATGTAAAGATTCTCGACCGTCTCCGGCGCAATCGCCGCGATCAACCGGTCGGCTTTGTCGCGCCACGTATCGTCGCCGGCGAGTAGGGCCAAGCGGATCAGGTTTTGTGCCGCGACCGCGTTGTGGTTCGGCGTCGCTTCGTCGGCGGTCGACGCTGGCCGGATCACCAGGCCTTCCGCATCGGCGGCGGTTAGATAATACGTTCCTCTGTCGGCATCGGCATAATCGCGGTCGAGCGCATGTTGCCAGATGAGCGCTTGGTCGAGATAAACCTGCTTGCCGGTCGCTTCGTGGAGCGCGAGCGCGGCGCGGATCATCGCCGCATAATCCGAAGCCAGTCCGGGAAACTTCAACTGGCCCGCGCGCCACGAATGGCCCAGCCGGTCGCCGCGCGTCATTTCGCGCGCGACGAAATCGAACGCGCTCCGGGCGAGACCGAGCCACGACGGCTCGGCGAGCATCAGGCTTGCGTCGGCGAGCGCGGCGATCATCAGCCCGTTCCAGTCGGCCAGCACCTTGTCGTCAAGGCCCGGACGCACGCGCGTGGCGCGCACGGTGAGAAGCTTTGCGCGCAACGCGGCAAGCTGCGCCTCGTCGGCATCGCTCGTAGGCGGCGCCTTGAGCCGGTTGAGGATATTGTGGCCTTCGAAATTGCCTTGCGGCGTCACGTCGTAAAAACGGGCGAAGAAATTGCCGTCCTCGGCGCCGAGCGCGTCGATCACGCCCTGGTAGGGCCACACATAGAACTTGCCCTCCTCGCCTTCGGAATCGGCGTCGAGCGAAGCGCAGAAAGCGCCGTCCTCCGTGGTCATTTCGCGCTTGAGCCAGCCGACGGTCTCGCCGGCGCGCTGCCGGTATAGCGGCTTCCCCAGGCGCAGATGCGCGATCGCCAGCAATTCCAGGAGCTGGGCGTTGTCGTAGAGCATTTTTTCGAAATGCGGCACGAGCCAGCGCTCGTCGACCGAATAGCGCGAGAAACCGCCGCCGAGATGATCGTAAATGCCGCCCTCGCAAATGTGGTGCAGGGTGATGTCGACGGCGGCGAAATAACGGACCTCGCCGGTGCGCAGGGCGGCGCGCCATAGAAGCTCGAACAGCGCGGCCTGCGGGAATTTCGGCGCGCCGCGGGTGCCGCCATTGACCGGATCGATCAGGCCGGCGAGCTGGCGTGCGGAATTGTCGAGCTCGGCCGCCCCGATTGTGACCATGCCGGGTTTCCGCGCTCTGGCAGCGAGCGCATCCATCAGCGCGGCGCGGTTTTGTTCGATTTTTTCCGGCTCTTCGCGGAACAGCCGGGCAACTTCGCGGAGCACGTCAACGAAGGCCGGCCTGCTGTAGCGCGAGGTTTTGGGAAAATACGTGCCGCCCCAGATCGGCTCCCCGGCCGGAGTGAGAAACATGGTCAGCGGCCAGCCGCCCTGCTCGCCGAGATGATGCAAGGCCGCCATGTAGATCTGATCGATGTCCGGGCGTTCTTCACGATCGACTTTGATGTTGACGAATAATTCGTTCATCACTTCAGCGGTGGCGGCATCCTCGAAGCTTTCATGCGCCATCACGTGGCACCAGTGACAGGCCGCATAGCCGACTGACAGCAGGATCGGCCTGTTGTTGCGCTTCGCTTCCGCTAGCGCGTCAGGCCCCCAGGCCCACCACTGCACCGGGTTGTCCTTGTGCTGTAGCAGATACGGGCTCGTCTCCCGCGCGAGGCGATTTTCATGCGAAGCGGAGGCGTGTGGCGGCGTTGACATGGAAATACCGTAGCAAGTAGCCCGCGCGCAGCGAAGCGCCAGGCGCTCACGTTGTTCCAAAGTTCTTTTTTAAGGCGCATGTCTCATTCATGGCCGATGCTCGCCCTACGATTTACGCGCTCTCCTCCGGCCGGCCGCCGGCGGCGATTGCGGTGGTGCGCATATGCGGCCCCAAAGCGGGGCTGACACTGGAAAAACTGATCGGTCGCGTGCCCGAGCCGCGCAAAGCGGCGCTGGCGCTGGTGCGCGATCCCAAAAGCGAAGAGACGATCGACGAGGCGCTCGCGCTATGGTTTCCGGCACCGTACAGCGAGACCGGCGAGGACATGGCCGAGCTCCAAGTGCACGGCGGCCACGCGGTGATTGCCGGCGTGTTCGAGGCGCTGGCGGCGATCGAGGGAGTGCGGCCGGCCGAGCCGGGCGAATTTACCCGCCGCGCTTTTGACAACGGCCGGCTCGACCTCACCGAAGTCGAGGGCCTGGCCGATCTGATCGCGGCGGAAACGCCGGCGCAGCGCCGGCAGGCGTTCCGCCAGCTCAAGGGCTTGATCGGCGACCGCGCAGAGGCATGGCGGCAAAAAATCATCGAGGCTTTCGCGCTGGTCGAGGCCGGGATCGACTTCTCCGACGAGGCGGACGTGCCCGAAGATCTCGTTACGACAGCACGAATTGCTGCGCAGCAATTGTGCGACGAGATCGCTGCGGCCCTGGCCGACAGCAGCCGCGGCGAGCGATTACGCGACGGTCTGGTGGTCGCCATTGCCGGGCCACCGAACGCCGGCAAATCGACTCTGCTTAATTGGCTGGTGCGGCGCGAGGCGGCGATCGTCTCGCCCTATCCCGGCACCACCCGTGACGTGATCGAGGCACATTTGGACCTCGGCGGCTATCCAGTGACATTGCTCGATACCGCCGGCATTCGGGACAGCGCTGAGCCAGTGGAGCAGGAGGGCATACGCCGCGCCCGGGAGCGCGCCGTCGCAGCCGATCTGGTGCTGTGGGTCACTGACGGATCAGCCAATGGCTTAGAGGCTGTGAATAT
>Ga0181537_10004862_pt1 | contig 11019 bp, 12 predicted proteins | sample PEATcosm2014_Bin_39_FD_119765 | JGI IMG/M metagenome (GOLD analysis project Ga0181537, IMG submission 119765) | Peatland microbial communities from MTU Mesocosm Facility, Houghton, MI, USA - PEATcosm2014_Bin23_10_metaG | ecosystem: Environmental > Terrestrial > Soil > Wetlands > Peat | place... | reverse complement strand
CCTGAAGAGGATTTGCGCGCCGCCGTGCGGGAGGTCGACGGGGACGACGTCGATGCGATCGTTCAGATGGGCGCCAACCTTCCATTCTGGCGGGTTGCCATCGAGGCCGAGCGTTGGCTGAACAAGCCCGTTCTGTCGATCAATACGGTGTCGTACTGGCACGCGCTGCGGACCAACAAGATCAACGACAACATCTACGGCCAAGGCCGGCTGCTGGCTGAATTCTAGCCGCGCCGTGTTCGTTATGGAGCCAGCGCCCCTCACGACCGAGACGCTTTGTCCCTTTCACGCAGGCGGAAACGCTGGACTTTGCCTGTTTCGGTACGGGGTAGGACATCGATGAACTCGATAGCGCGCGGATATTTGTAGGGCGCAATCTGCGCCTTCACGAAGTCCTGCAATTCCTTGGCGAGCACCTCTCCGGCCGCGCGCGGATCCTTCAGTACGACGAACGCTTTTACGATCATGCCGCGGCTATCATCCGCAACACCGACCACAGCCAATTCCTTGATTGCCGGATGATCAAGCATCACCGATTCAACCTCGGTGCCGCTGATGTTGTAACCGGCGGAGACGATCATGTCGTCGGTGCGCGCCTGGTACCAGAAGTAACCATCTTCATCCCTGCGATAGGCATCGCCGGTCAGATTCCAGCCGTTGCGCACATAGTCCTTCTGTCGTTCGTCATCGTCGAGATAGCGGCAGCCGGTCGGTCCCTTGACCGCAAGTCGGCCGATCGTATTGGCGGGCAATGGCCGCATTTCCTCGTCGACGATCAGCGCTTGATAACCATCAACGGGTCGCCCGGTGGAACCAGGGCGCGCATCCCCATCGCGCGCGGTGACAAAAATATGGAGCATTTCGGTCGAACCAATGCCGTCGAGGATCGTGATCCCGGTCGCCTTGCGCCAGTTCTCCAGCACCGTCGCCGGCAGATGCTCGCCCGCAGAGACGCAGCGCTTCAGACTCCTCAGATCGAATGTATTGGCCAGACCGGTCATGGCGCGGTACATGGTCGGCGCCGTGAACAGGCTCGTGACGCGATGATCCTGAATCGCCTGGAGCATGGACGCCGCCGTTGCGCGCTCCAGCAACAGGGTCGAGGCGCCAAAGCGCAACGGGAACAGCAGCAAACCCCCGAGGCCGAAGGTGAAGGCAAGAGGCGGCGTGCCGCTGAAGATGTCCTCGGGCTGCGGCTTGACCACCGATCGAGCATAGCCGTCGCAAATCGTCAAGACGTCGCGATGGAAGTGAACCGTTGCCTTGGCTTTGCCGGTAGTGCCTGAGGTGAAGGCAATCAGCGCAACATCGTCATGCGAAGGAATAACATTTTCGAACCGGTCGGCGCGACTCGCCATCCTTGCCTCCAAGCCGGTCGCATCGGGCGTGTTGAAATAGGCGATGGTCCGCAAATCCTGCGCCTGGGTACGCGCGATCTCCAACTCCTCGCCCAGCGCCTTGTCGCAGATGGCCAAGCCAATTCTTGCCTTCGCAATGATGTAAGCGAGCTCGCGCGACCGAAGCAACGGCATGGTGGTAACGACGATTCCTCCCGCCTTCAGTACCGCGAACCAGGCCGCCGCCAGCATGGGTGAGTTGACGGCCCGCAGCAGGACGCGGTTACCCGGTTGCAGACCGCAATCATTCACCAGTGTCGCAGCCAGGCGATTGGCTTGGTTGCGCAAGTCTTCGTATGACCAGACCTGGCCTGAGGGCGAGCGAATGCATGGCCGATTGCCGAAGCCTCGATCGATCATCGAATCGAGCAGTTCAACGGCCGCATTCAATTTCTTAGGGTACAAGAACTCCGGTCGGTTTCCCGGCAATTCCGGCCAAAGCGGTTCGGGCGGCAAGTGCTCTCTCGCAAAGCTGTCTTTATAGATGCTCGGATCGAGCATGTTCCAATTCCTTGCGAAGAAAGGAGCGCAGCACCATGTTGGCGCGCGGAGGCCACGCTACCACCGTCTGGAGACCGATTCGGTATCCAGTGGCGGGCGGGGCTTTCCATGCAGGCCAACGGTACCGATGTAGATGATCGCAACGATCGAATCGTCTGACGATAGTTCAAGCGCCATTTTTACGTCCGGGTCGTAGGCGACAGGACCTGTGCGCCATAGCGCACCCATTCCCATCGCCTCGGCAGCGGTCATCATGTTCTGCGCCGCCGCTCCCGCGGCAAGTATCTGTTCAATGGCCGGCACCTTGGGATTTTCCTGGAGCACCGCGGCAACGATCACAATGACCGGAGCGCGCCACGCTTTTTTGCGTTCGGCGTCGAGTTTGTCCTCGGGCGCCGTCGGCTCCCGTCGCTTAAGCGATTCCGCCATCAATTGGCCGAAGCGCGAGCGGGCCTCGCCTCGAATGACGATAAACCGCCATGGACGCATGCGGCCATGATCCGGCGCGGATACGGCCGCACGCAGCATCCTTTCAATCTGAGCGTCGTCCGGACCGGGATCGACCAGTTGGGCTGGAGAGCTGCGACCGACAAGCGCATCGAAGACGTCCATGGGTTTCGACTCCAAGACTGTCGCCTACAAAGCGTCGCCAATTTCGCGCCGTTGGCCTCCGAGGGCCTTACGAGCGCCACCCGCTGTCGCGATTACCCGATTTCGTCGGGCACGGCCAGTTGCACTTCGTCACCGACCAAGACCACCGGAAAGGTCGGATGCGGTGCGCCATCTACTCCCTGGCCCTTCCATACGTCCACGCGATAGCCGTGCCAGGGGCACTTGACGGTGACGCCGTTGAACACACTGTCTTCGCCGTCCCAAAGGTCGGCACCGGCATGAGGACACCGATTGTCGATGGCGGCGAGCCTGTCGCCGACGCGGAAGATTGCGATCTTCAGCCAGTTGTTCACTTTGACGACTGTCGCACCGTTGTCGGGGATATCCGACTTCTTCATGGTAATCACAGGCAACTTTTCCTCCGCACCCCGGCTGCCGTTGCCCGTTCGGCGAGGCTGAGCCGGCCACAGACCAACCCGTCTCGCGCTGACAAATTCCTATCTGAACCACCCCGAGCCGGTCAAGCACGACGGTGTTCTGAATATTGTATACGAACAGCGAAAGGCTGAGGCTTCCTGCCACGGCTTTGGGCCATGCGCTGGGGCGGCCAGAAAAATGATCAGGGAGAAGCAGACGCGGTAAGTGCGTTTGGCGCGCCGACAGCCGCCATCCGCTCAGTGGGACGTTTTGGCGCCGTCTGCAAGACGCGCCAGAACGCTGTCGCGCTGGCGCATCATGTGGGCCTCAAGCGCCTTTGTGATTCCTGCCAAATCGCACTTGATATACTGGCGTGCGATCTGTTTGTGCTCGTTCAGGGACTGTTCCGACGTCTCGAGCTTGCTGTAGTACAGTGCTTCCAGCCACTTCCGATGCCGCTCGAATCCTTCCAACGCCTGATTTAGGAGCTGATTGTCGCATCCCTCGATCAGCATCGCGTGAAATTTGCTAAACCATGACCGGTACTGGGGCATTTTCTTGCTCCGCAGCGCGGCTTCCATGCTGCGAACGATCTCGCGCAGGCGGCGGTGATCGTCCTTCGTTGCGACAAGGGACGAAAGATACATGCGACCGGTTTCAAGAATGATCCATGTGGCGTAGACGTCGATGATGGTCCGCCGCGATGGCACCGCGACACGCCGGTCCCGCGGACCGGACTTCTCCGCCAAGCCAACTTTCTCGAGTTGGCTGATTGCCTCTCGCGCGGGCGCGCGGCTCACGCCGAATTCCTCGGCCACCGCCTCTTCCGCCAGTCTCGTTCCCGGCGCGATTTTTCCAGTCAGGATCCGTTCTTCCAACAGCTGATACACTTGCTGGGACAAAGGGCGCCTTATGATCATCGTTTTTTCGGTATCGAGGTCACTCATATCTATTTCTCATTCGGTTTCGTTAGTGGAGCCGATGACTGGTGGCCTCATCGCACGAATCATTAGCATGAATCGTGCGGCCTTCCGCTGGAAGATTGCCGGATGTCTGTATACGAAGTACAAAGAACCGTCAATCTGCCTTGTTGTGACCTCACGGCATTTTCGTTTTCATTACACTGATGTCGGGTAGTGAGGCGAATTTGTTGCTTCAGAAATAGTTCCAAACATTGGATGAGCTAGCCTCGGCCGGCAATCCGTCGAACACAATCTTGCCGCCGTTCATAATGATGATCCGATCGGCGACTTTCATCGCCGCCGCCACGTTCTGCTCGACCAGGATGCCGGCAACGCCCCGTTCATCGCAGATGGCACGGATCCGTTTGAACAGCGATTCGACAAGGTTGGGCGCGAGCCCGATCGACGGTTCGTCTAAGAGCAGGCATTTGGGCGATCCGATCATCGCTAATGACAATGCCAGAAGCTGTTGCTGACCACCGCTCAAGCTTCCTGCCCGCACCGACCGCTTTTCAACCAATATGGGAAACAGTTCGAATATCTCGGCCCTACGGAAGGCCTGTTCGTTGACCGATCCATTGCTGGCCTGAACCACTTCGATGTTCTCGTCGACGGTCAGATCGGCGAATACGCCGCGGCCTTCGGGCAGGAGACGCAGACCGCGCGCCACGCGCGCGGCGACAGGCATGCGCGTGATGTCGGCACCGTCGAATTCGATCGAACCCGATCGTGGCGGCACGACTCCGACCATGGTCTTGAGTAAGGTGGTCTTGCCGGCGCCGTTATGGCCGACCAGAGCCACGATCTTGCCGGCACCGACCTCGAACGAGACATCGCGTACCACCAGTTTGGCGCCATAGCCCGAGTTGAGATTGCGGATAGCGAGCAGCATGGCCGATCGTTCAGAGCACGCCGCCGAAGTATATTTCGGTGAGATGCGGGTCGCGCACGATCTCATCGGGGGATCCTTGAGCGAGCAGCCGACCCTGGTGCAGGAACAGGACCGTGTCAGCGATGCGCTGCACCACCCGAGTATTGTGCTCAACCACCAGCAGCGTCTTTCCGGCCGCCTGAAGTTTGCCCAGTAGCACCATAGTGTCATCGAGTGCCTCGGCGTCGAGGCCCGAAGACGGCTCATCGAGTAGCAGCAGGTCGGCGCCGGTCGCCAGCACGCGGGCGATCGAGATCAGTTTCTGCTCGCCATAGGAAAGATCGCGTACCATATCGTGCGTACGCGCGCCCAACCCCACTTGCTCCAGCAGTTCTTCCGCCTGACCGACGCGTGCGCGCTCGACGGCACGCGTTTTGAAAGGCCGGAAAATGGCGCTCAAGGGTTCGTTGCCGAATGGCCTGGGTAGTGCCACCAGAATATTGTCAAGCACGCTCAGATCGACGAACATGCGAAGATTCTGGAAGGTGCGTGCCAAGCCGATCGCGACGATTTCCTGCGGGCGCAGGCCACTAATCGCGCGATCGCGAAACGAGACGGTCCCGCCTTCGGGCACCAGGAAGCCGCTGATCACGTTGAATGCAGTCGTCTTGCCGGCCCCGTTGGGTCCGACCAGGCAGGTGATGCGGCCGGCCTCGACCGAGAAGGAGCAGCGGTCAAGCGCCTGCAGGCCACCGAACTTTACGCTGATCGAGTCGACGTTCAGATAGCTCATCCTACAAGCGCCTCCCGACCAACCCGCCAGGCCGGAACATCATGAATACGACCAACAGCACTCCATATGTAAGCTGGCGCACCGGTCCGGCTACCGAACTGGGGATGTCGATGAAAGCCAGAAGTTGCGGCAATCCGATCAGAAAAAGAGGACCGACGATCGATCCCGCCATCGTCCGTACGCCCCCGACTACGACCATCGACACCAGCAAGATCGAACCTTGCATGTCGAAGGAATAAGGGTCGATGAAGCTCAGGAAGGCGCCGTATAGTCCGCCCGCGACACCGTTGAAGGCACCTGCCAGGGCCGCGGCGTTGACCTTGCCGCGCAGAACATTCTGCCCTGCCGCAGCCACCGCGAGCTCGTCCTGGCGGATGGCCGCGAGAAGACGCCCGAAGGGTGAATGCAATGCCAAGTGGAAGCAGACGCAGGCGATTGCGAGGGCCGCGCTCGACATGAGCACGAAATGGGTCGGCTCCTCGGTGTGGAAGCCGAACACTTCGGGCGCAGGGATGCCGGTCAGGCCGCTGCTGCCGCCGGTGATCCCGACCCAGTTCTCGAAGATGGCGGTACACAGAAATTGGATGCCAAAAGAAGTCACGACGAAATAGTCTCCCGACACACGTAGCGATGGCAGAGCCACCAATACGTTGACGACCACGCACACCGCCGCGGCGGCAAGTATCGCCAGGCCAAATGGCACGTCTGCGGTGGTGGTCAGGATGCTGCACGTATAGGCCCCGACGCCGAACACCGCCGCCTGCGAGACGGAGAAAATACCGGTAACGCCCACCAACAGGTTAGTCGACAAGGCCAGCAGGGCATATATTTCCGCAAGGATGATGTAGCTGAGAAAAAAGTCCATTCTCAGCCTTCAGCGCGCATGCGCGAACAGGCCATAGGGGCGGAACAGCATCAGAAACACGAACAGGAAGAAGGTCACACCGATGCTCCACTGGCCCGGCAAGACCATGAGCGAAAGGTTCTGCAACACCGCCAGCAAGATCGAAAGAAAGAAGGCGCCGGTAAAGCTGCCCAGCCCGCTGGCGATCATGGCGATGCTGGCGTCCAGCAGATACAGCAGCCCAGAATAAGGTCGCAGACCGAATTCGGCCGCGATAAGGGAACTCGGCAGGCAAACCAACAGCGAGCCGATGGCGTAGACCCAGATCGTCACCCTCTTCGGATCGAGCTGACGGATTTCCGCAAGGAACGCGTTCGAAGCCACAGCGCGAATCCGCTTGCCGAGAAGCGTAAAGCGAGCCAACCCCATCAGGAACACGTAGGCGAGCAAACCCATAGCCAGCGACAGTAGCTGCGCGTAGGTGATCGGCACCGAACCCAACTGGACGATGTCCTTGCCCCACCAGGGCGGGAACAAAAGGATGTTGGGCGTATAGATCGCGGCGATTGCGTTTTCGATGATCGCCAGCAGGCCGAGCGAGGCGATCATGACCACCAGGGGCGAAGCGCGCCGCTCGATCAGCGGTGTATAGAGGAATTGCTGCGTGGCCGCGCCCAAAGCCATGCAGCACAGCGCTCCCAGCACCACGGCAACAGGACCGGGCAAGCCCAGTCCGAGGAACGTCCAGACAAGATAGGCCCCCAGAGTAAACACGCCGGCGTGAGCGACGTGGAATAGGCGCGTGGTCGAATAAATCAGCGTGAAGCTGAGCGCGATGGTGCCGAGGACGCAGCCGTTGACGATGCCATCGATCAGAAGCCGCAGGAAGAGCACCTCTACACTCCTCGCCGCGCAGTTGCGCTACTGCATAACTTTGATTGGTACGTCCTTGCCATTCTGAATCTGCATGATCGAAATGCCCATCTCAGCGGTGTTGCCCTTGAAAACGATCGGGCCACTTAGCCCTTGGAACGTGCCAATGGCCAGCAGCGCGGCGCGCAAATTCTCTCCCGTCACCGGCTGGTTGTCGGCGATCACCTTGTCCGTGGCTTTCAGCACCACCGATAGCGCGTTGTAGAACTGGCGCGCATAGAACTCCATGTCGAAGCCATAGCGCTCCTTGTATGCCGCGTTGAGTTCGGGCGGCGCCTCCAACTTGAAAGCGGTGTGATAGAATCCGGAGGTGGCCGGGTCGCCGATCGCGGCCGGCACGTTGATGTTGGTGTTAGCCAGCCGGATGAAAGTCAATTTCTGTTCCAGATATTGCTGGGCAAGCTGCGGGAAGTTCTGGGTGATCATCGCGAACACAGCGTCGGGCTTCGCTGCCGCGATCTTGGCGAGCTCGGCGCGGAAGTTGGAGTCGTCGAACGGGACGCCCTCCATGTCAACGATCTGACCCCCGAGCTTGGTATAAGCCGCGGCGAAGTCGTCACGCGCCGGCGTGCCTCCCGCATCGTTCTGGAAGAGAATCGCCGCGGTCTTGGTGTGCAGGTCCTGTATGGCAAAAGTCGCGAGCGCGCCCAATTCGTTTTGCACAAGCGGCAGGCAATTGAACAGATACGGGGATGCGTCGGCCAGCTTATCGCCCTGGGCGCCGCCATTGAGTAGCAGCACTTTCTTGCGGGTCGCCAGCGGTGCCATCGCCAAAACCGGTCCGCTGAACCCGGAAACGATCACCGGCACGTCATCGAGAGACGTCAACTTATTGAACGCGACAACCGACAAGTCGGGCTTGGCCTGATTGTCCTCGATCAGCAGCTCGATCTGGTGACCGTGCAGCCCGCCCTTGGCATTGATCTGATCAACCTCCAATACGAGGGCCCGTTTCTCCTGATTGCCGCCGTCGGAAGCCGGCCCGGTGATCGGCAGGATCACGCCAATCTTGATCTTGGCGTCGTCGGCATGGGCCGGGCCGACCAAAAAACTGAGCAGTGCCCCCGACAGGTAGATCCCCCTCATCGTCCAGTGTGCGAAATCGAGCCGGTTCCTGGCCATGATGCGCTCCCCCATTGTTCCCGCGGCGCGGCGATCCTACTTCAAGGCGTCGACGCGCTGCCAGATATCTTGATACATCGTCCACATCGTCTCGACGGCGTCGCGCACCGATCTGATGACCAAGTCGATGTCGTCGTTGCTCTTGGCGAACTCGCGCAGGAACTCGATGCCTCCGCTCGAGTGATCCTTGTCGGCCACCTCGTGCACCGAATAGAAGCTGGCCTGCTCCGGTGTCAGCCCGTAATTCCTGATGAAGTTCTCGGATACTTTGCCGGCGACGCCCGGCGCCTGGGCCTCGCCGCCGAGCGCACTGGCCGCAAATCCTTCGAGGAAGCTCCGGCGGCAGACGTTCTCGTAAAAATTCCGCGCCGCCAGCGAGCCGCCGCAATACTCGGTGCCATACATCTCCTCGCGGCTAACGCCGAACGCTTCGCCGAGGCGAAGATAAAGTTCGTAATGCGGAACGCCGCCGGCATAGAGGCGCCCTGTCCCCTCCTCATACACGGTTTCGGCCATGCGGATACGCCACTCGGCATTCGGGCAATTGACGTACAGCGGCCCATGGTAGAAGTGATTGTAGAGCGGGATGACGCCGAATTGCTTCAGGAATTCGGCGACCTGGGGCCGACTGAGCGTGCCGTGCATTAGCCCCAGCCACAGGGGGTGACGCTTTCGCGAGCGCGCCGCGTGGATTCTGTTCAACTCCTGGATCACCGCTTCATAGGTCATCTTCAGTCCGTTGCCGGCGTTCATTCTCTCCTCCATCGAACCATCAATGTGCACTGCTATTTTCGGCCGCGAACCGTGCGAGGACACGATCCCGCTGCCGCAGCATGTGTGTCTCAAGAGCCTTGGTGATGCCCGTCAGGTCGCGACGTATATAATGCTTGGCGATCTTCTTATGCTCGTTGAAGGAGCGCAGCGAAGTTTCCGGATGTGCGTAGTACAACGCCGCCAACCATTTGCGATGCCGCTCGAAGCCCTCCAGCAACTGGATGAGGATCAGATTGTCGCAATGCGCGCATAGCAGCTGGTGGAACTGGCCGAACCAAGATTGGTACCTATGCAAATCGCCAGCTTTGAGTGATTGTTCCATGCCACTCACCGATTCACGGACGCGGCGATGGTCTTCACTGGTCGCGGCCAAGCTCGAGAAGTAGATGCGGCCGGTCTCGAGGATGATCCAGGTGGCATAGACGTCGATGATGACCTTGCGTGACGGAACCAGCACGTGGCAATCGCGCGGCCCGGACTTCACCGCAAGGCCAGCCTTCTCGAGCTGGCTGATCGCCTCGCGCACCGGCGAACGGCTGACTCCATACTCCTCCGCGATCGCCTCTTCCGCGAGCTTGGCGCCTGGCAGAAGCTTTCCGGCCAGGATGCGATCTTCCAGATTCTGATACACCTGCTCGGACAGCGGCCGTCGCACGATCAATCTTTTAGTTGGGAGGAAGTCGTCCATCATTTGCTCCCGCACTGGGCGGTCGGCCAAACTATTGGCGAAGCTTGCGATCAAAGAATATCGCGATCCGGGAATTGGCGAGCTGCGCGGCCCAACGATCGTATACATTCGTACGTGCATGGTCGCTGTCGAATGCGTGATGGGACCCGGGATAGCGAAACAATTCGACATTCTTGCGATGCCCGAACGCCTTGATGATGTTCGGCTGGGCCTGCGGCGTCTCCATCGAATCATGTTCGGGAAGATGCAGGCTCCAAGGGAACGTCGCCCGATCGGCAAGATCGAGGCAACGCTCGATGAAAGTGGGATAGAGGCTTGCCGCGGCATCAACGCCGTTGCGGACGCCGTGCAAAAAAGCGAGCCGGCCGCCGAAGCAATAGCCGACCGCGCCGACTTTTCCGCTGCATGCGGGCATAGCCCGCAAGTGATTGGCGACCACTCCCAAATCCTTGATGCCGGACTCTTCGTCATAGCGATAATAGGTCGCCACCGCCTTCTCGCCGCCTGCCTTGTCGTAAATGTTGATGCTGTCATCGCCGCCATTGGGATCGAGCCGCCAATAGACGTTGGGCGCCAAGGCCACGTAGCCCAGGTTGGCGAAATAGTCCGTGACGCCCTTGATGTGGAAGTTCACGCCATAGATTTCCTGGAGCACCATCAGGCCCGGTCCATGGCCAGACTCGGGAAGTGAGAGATAGGCGCTCATCTTCCCGCCGCCCTCCATATCGAGCGAAATCTTCTGACCCAACTACCCCTCCCTTGTTGATAGTTGCTCGCTGCCCGATGCCTAGCGTGCGTCGGCTTCGGTATCGACGAATCGACGCTGTGCTTCGCTGATGCGCGCTCCGGCGACGCGGTCCGGAGCGAAGGTCTTATCGAGCGCCGCCATGTCGGTATCGCTCAGACGCAATTGGGCCGCTGCGGCGTTCTGCTCGAGATAGACGATATGGCGCGTTCCTGGAATCGGGACGATCTGGTCGCCACGCCGCAGCAACCAGGCCAGCGCGACCTGAGACGCCCTGGCGCCGATACGCCCGGCGACCTGACCGAGACCCTCAAGCAGCACTTGGTTGCTGGCAAAATTTTCTTCCTGGAAGCGAGGCTG
>Ga0181537_10004861_pt1 | contig 11023 bp, 8 predicted proteins | sample PEATcosm2014_Bin_39_FD_119765 | JGI IMG/M metagenome (GOLD analysis project Ga0181537, IMG submission 119765) | Peatland microbial communities from MTU Mesocosm Facility, Houghton, MI, USA - PEATcosm2014_Bin23_10_metaG | ecosystem: Environmental > Terrestrial > Soil > Wetlands > Peat | place... | reverse complement strand
TCTGGAAATTCGTCTGGCCGTAACAGCTCAAATCTCCAAAGCCCAGACCGTCCACCTGGATGAAAATGATGCCAGCGCGGCGCGGGATGGCTTTCGGCGCGGCGTTGGTGATGATGAAGGTTTGCGCGCCGACGGAAAATTCCAGCAGCGCGGCCATCAAAACGAGCGCGCGGCAAAGGCGGTTGAAGCGGGTTGTTGTCATGTGATTTAGAGTCTGGAAGAACAAATACGTTCGACGCAATTCAATTATTGTCAATCTGGATGACGCCCGCCAGCGGCGTAATTTTGCGATGGCGTGTGTCGTAGGCCCAGGCTTTGATTTGAAGCAAGCCTGTAGGCAGACCGGCGCCGGAGAAAGTTTTCCGCCAGCCGGCCACAAAATAAGTCTGGTCTTTGAATTTCGCCGCGAGGTCGGGACGCAAAACGCGCCGATCCATCAAGCTGAAAATGACCGGATCCGTTCCCGCGCTTTCGCAGGTGAACAGCACGCAATCGGCGGGAGTTTTCCGGGAGACGGAAACGGCCCAGCCAGTGAATTCAAATTCCGCGCCGCCGGTTTGACGGCAGGATTCGATGCTGCCGCAAGCCGGACTGCCGGGCGCGAGGCTTGAGCTGAAAAACGAGATGCGGTTTGTTTTGAGCAGCGGAAAATCCAGGACGCCGAGTTGATCCAGTGAGTCCGCCGTGCGTTTCAGTTTTTGATAATTTGGAAACAGGCAGGCGGTCATGGCCGGTTGTTCGGGGATGACATCAATGAAATCCAGGCAGCTTCTGGCTTCAAGCCGTTCAAGGCAGATGAGCTGCATGTCAAAAATTGCCGAAGGCAGCGCCAGCGCATAAAGCAAAATGACGCAGCCGCAGAATGCCGGCAGCGTCACGCAAGCCCGTGACTTTGCGGGTTTTGAATTTTCTTTCAGCGCCAGCCCATGAAATGCGGTCATGGGAATCAAGTGAAGCAACGACACGATGAGGCACGCGCTGAAAATCCCGTATCTTGGCGACAAGGCCTGGTCAGGCCCAATCAAGGCGGCGCGGCCCGCCGTGGCCAAGCAGTCGCTCAAAATGGAATAGCCGCCCAACGTCAGCCACGGCAGCGCGCCGACAAACAACGCCGGGTTTTTCCCGCGCCTGAAAATATGAAGACAGATTGCGCCGAATAAAATGACAAGGCACAGCCCGATCAATGCGGCGGTGCCGAGGCTGTGCGGCGCATCTTGGCCGGCCAGCAACTGGCCGAGGAACGCAAAAAAATATTGGGCGATGGGGAATGGATCCGTCCAAAGCTTTTGCCAGAAACCGCCCGTCGGCTGGAATTGATAGTTGTGAAAATACAACGCCGCGTTTCCCGTGAAACCGGCCAGCCAACAGAGCGCCGCCAAATTGTTTTTCCGGCGATTTTTTCCGCTGCCAAAAAAAAGCAGCGCCGGGAAAAAAACGATCCATGCAAGCATTCCGTTGCTGAAGGTCCAGGTGCTGATCGTGGCCAGCACCGCGCAGAGAATCCATTTTGTGGACTGGCGCGCCTGCGATTGCAGCACCAGCAGCCCGAAAAGGATGCACGCGGCGGGCACATAAACAATCAATTCCAATCCCCATAGCCACGATTGCGATTGTGCCGGGGAAAAAATCATCAGGCTTGAGATGAAGAAAATGGCCCACCGGATTTTGGGATTTTTCTGAATGGCCGGTTGTTCCAGCCGCCAAACGGCAATGGTAATCAGGCAGGCGGCCAGAAATGTGGCTGCGATTTCATAGCCGACATTCCAGCGGGTCAGATTGCCGAGAAAAAGAAACAAAATCCGCGGCAGGAAAAGGCGGCTTTCATTGTGCTGCGCCCAGAAATCGGCGAACAGCAGCCTTCCTGTTTTATATTTTTCAAAAAGTCCCGCGATGTCGTCATCCCATTGATCCCAATACGGAACATTGACGCCGTCGCGGCACAACAAAATCAGCAGCAGCAAAGGCGGCGCCAGAAGCAGGACGCCGACCAGGCTTCGAAGAACAGCCTGTCGGATGGTGTTGGCGCTCATTTGCTCAAATGGATTTTTGTTCCCTCCAAATCCTGCCGCTGAAAATCCAGCCGGTAAAGCCGCAGTTTGATCGTCCGCTGGTAACAGAGGGTCGAGCCGGACGATGTGGCGGCGGAAATGCTCATGGAAGTCACTTCAAAGCCGGACAAGTTGCGCCAGCCATCGGCGGCGGCAAGCCACGCAAAAGATTTTTTGTCGGCGATCAGCGGCGACAGGAGAAATCCGCCACGCGCCATCCCCGGAACCAGCCGGAAATAAAGTTGCTCGCCGTCGTGCAGGGAAATTTTCAATCGCAGGATTGCCGGCTTGTAAATGGCGGCGATGAAATTTCCGAAGATGGATTTATTGATTTCGATTTCCGCCCAAACCGGCGAACTGGTCGCACCGGGCAGCGCGATGGTTTCGCCAAATTGAACGGTTGTTTCTTTGAGCAGCGTCAGATGAAATTCCCGCGGCACCGTCGCGCGTTTCAAAAGAAAAAATGTCCCGTTCGTGTCCGCCAGGTCGTATCGAGTCAGCAATTCAGGCCAGGAAAGGCCGTCTTCCAGCGACGGAAAACGCCCGTTCAACGGATCTATTTCAAACAGGATGTTGGCGGCGGCGCGGTCGCTTCGCAGCCATTGCGCGTTCAATTCGGCCAGTTCCGGCGTGTAAGCCGTATAGCTTTGGATGACGGGGCGCGGATGATATTGCAGGCCGTGGGCGAAGAACGCCATCTGGTTCCACGGATAAATGTCCGCTTCGCCTTCAATCGGCGGAATTTGAAATTGTTTGCGGATGGCCGCAAGATCTTGGCCGTAAATTTCCCGCAACTGCTCCGGGTGCGCCAGCGTTTTAACGGGGATCAAAAGATTATGAATGCTGAAGGTGCGGGCGAATTGCCCGAGCAGACTGTCCTCCGGAAACCAGCCGCTGAATGTGAAGGACGACAAAAACAAAATGCCCGTGAGCAGAAGCAAACTGGCCGGGCCAGACCAGACTTTTTTTCGTTGCAAGAAGGGCCACGTCACCGCCATGCAGATAAGCGCAGCGACAAGCATCGCCAACGAAGCGGTGGTTTCATGGAGGCTGTCGGATCGCGCAAACCCGTGCTTGAAAGTCAGGAGCAAAATTGCGCCCAGCCCGGCCGCCGGAAAGATTCCAAAACGTCCGTGTCGCTGCCAGCCTGCGCAACCTGTCATGACAACCAGCACCAGCGCTTCCAATAAAAAGCTTACGATTCCAGCGGCATCAAAGGCATTGGTTCCAAGCTGCATCGCCTCGCCGTAACCGTCGCTGATTTGCCATGAATGCAGCAGAAACGGCCAAAGCAAACTCAGGCGTTGTCCGGCTGCAATCCAGAAAAACACAAAACTCGCGGAAAATATGGCCGCAATCCACGGAAAACGCCGCCGCCGGAAAACATCGTCCGCCGCGATGACGCCCACGACAATCAAGGACTCCAGAAAGCTGGTGAACTTGACCAGGCTGAACAGTCCCAGAGACACCGCTAGGAGCGCCTGCCTCGCCGTGACCGGCTTCTCTTCCACAAAAAAATGCAGGAACAGCAGCATCATAACCCACGCGATGCTTCGGATGTCAAAACATTGTCCGCCGGAGATGCTCGTCACGCCTGCAATTCCTGCCAGCCATAGCCATGAAAAAAAAATATTGTTTGAAAAGTGGCGGGCCGTCCGCCAGCCGGCCCACCAGAAAACAACCGCCAGCAGCGTCCATGCAACCACGGAAATGAAAAATGTCGGCGGATAATACCCGCCGGAAAGAAATCCCCAAGGTCCGTAAGTAAAAACGATGTCGCGTCCGAATTTCCAGCGCTGTTCAAACGCGACGTGCAAAGCCTGCGTCCAACCGCCGTCAATTGTCGCCACCAGTGCCGGAGCGCCGGGAAAAAACTGAACGAGCACATAAATCAGCGCAGTTGAGGCAGCCAGCCATTGAATTGCCGCCGCCCAAAGCTTTTTTTTAGGAGAAGAATTCACCGTAATCATTCAAGTGCCGATTTTTTTCCAAAATCAGAATCCAGCGGAATCATCCGCGCGACGATGAAGCTCGGAATCGTCGCCAGAATCACCCACACGAAAAAATGCGGATAGCCGAGAAATTCCTGCAACGCGCCGCTCCACATTCCCGGCAGCATCACGCCCGCCGCCATGAAGCCGGTGCAAATCGCGTAGTGCGCAGTGCGATGTTCGCCGCGCGCAATGTAAATCATGTAGAGCATGAATGCCGTGAACCCGAAACCGTAGCCAAATTGCTCAATCGCCACGCCCGCGCCAATCGCAAAAAGATTTTGCGGCTGCACGTAGGCCAGCCAGATGAAAACCGCGTCCGGCAGATGAATCGCCAGCAGCATCGGCCAGAGCCAAAATTTCAAGCCGTTGCGTGACACAAAATATCCGCCGAGCAGCGTGCCAATCATAAACGCGACAATGCCGCTCGTGCCGTAAATTGCGGAAATGCGTTGGTCGTCGAGTCCAAGCCCCCCATTTGTAATCGGCGCGTGCAAAAAAATCGGGATGATTTTGACCAGTTGCGCTTCGCCAAGCCGGTAGGACAAAATGAACAGCAGCAGCAAAATGATTTTTTTCTTTTGAAAGAAGGCGGCGAACGTCAGCAGGAATTCGTCCCAAAAATTTTCCGTCTTGGGAATTTTCTTCGGCGCGTCAATCGCCGGCCGCGGCAAAATGAAACGATGATAAATGCCAAGGCCGAAAAAAATTGCCGCAGCAATTGCGAAAACCGACGACCATGCGAGCGCCGGAGTTGCAAATTGTTTCAGCAATTTGCCCGCAATTAAAACCAGTCCTCCCTGCGCTGCAATTTTTCCCGCGTTGTAAAAAATGCTGCGCCAGCCGACGAAACAAGCCTGCTCGCGTTCCGTCGGCGCGAGCATGTAAAATCCGTCCGCCGCGATGTCATGCGTCGCCGAGGCAAACGCCAGCAGCGCGAAAAAAACAATGGTGCCGGAAACAAAATGCGGCGCCGGAATCATCAGCGCGATCCCCGCGAGCGTCGCGCCGAGAAAAAGCTGAGTGGCCCAAATCCATTGCCGGCGCGTTTTCAAAATGTCCACGACCGGACTCCACAGCGGCTTGATGACCCACGGCAAATAAAGCAGGCTCGTGAAAAACGCCGTCGCCGCGTTCGACACGCCGAGGTCGTTGTAAAGCATCACCGAAACCGTCGCAACGAGCGCATTGGGCATTCCTTCGGCGACATAAAGCGTCGGAATCCACGCCCACGGGCTTCGGGAATTTCGTTTTGAACCGGCCATCCGCCTTTGATTAACAGGCTTCACCGCCGGGCGCAAAAAATTTCGGCTTGGCACGCGTGCCGTGCGATGGTTCAGTCAGCGCATGACCGGCGCATTTCTCAACGCTTTGGGCATCCTGTTCGGCGCAATCTTCGGACTCGCGCTGCGAAACCCGTCGCGGGCGCGCACGCAAAATTTCTTCCGCCAGGCGCTCGGCGCGGCCACGATTTTTCTTGGGCTGCGGCTGGTCTGGCTCAACGTCAACGGAACTTTTCTTTCATGCGCGAAACAATTGTTCATCGCGCTGCTGGCGATGGCTCTCGGAAATTTGCTCGGAAAAATCCTGTCGCTGCAAAAAAATTCCAACCGGCTCGGACATTTTGCCGGCTATTTGATCAAAAATCCCCGTGCAAATCCCTCCGCAAAAGCCGCCGCCGGCTTCAAGGCTTGCGCCGTCTTGTTCTGCGCCGCGCCGCTCGGAATTCTTGGCGCGGTGACCGACGGATTGTCCGGCGATTTTTATCTGCTCGCCGTCAAAGCCGTCATGGACGGGCTGGCTACGGCCAGCTTCGTGAAAATGTTCGGCTGGTTTTCCGCGTTGTCGGCATTTCCGGTTCTTATTTTTTTAGGCGCAATCACATTTGCCGTTCAAATTTGCGCGAAACCGCTTCTAGATTCGCACCATTTGATTTATTCCGTCAACGCCGCCGCCGGATTTGTCGCCTGCGCCGTCGCGCTCGTCATTTTTGAAACGCGCAAGGTGGAGCTGGCGAACTATCTGCCCGCGCTCGCCATCGCGCCGCTGCTGACGTGGCTTCTAAATTAATCCGCGTTTTTTCAGCACCGCCTCCATCGCCTTGTCCATCAGCAGTTCCGCCAGCGGCTTCGTGATTTCGTCTAGTGACGCAATCGCCGATTGCAATTCCTTCAAATCGCCGGAGCCGTTTTCAGAATTTTCCGCCGCCAGAACATTTTCAACATCGCCGGCGGCGCCGGAAATTTTTTGCAAATAATCCTTCTCAATTTCATCCGCGAAATCCGCAGTTGCTTTTTTTATCGCGGCCAGAATCTCCTGCGCTTTCATTTTCGCCTCAATCCATCGCCGCGCCGCCAGATCGTCAAACGCATGTTCAACCGATTCCTCGACCATTTTTTGCACCGCCGAATCGTCCACGTCCACGGCCGATTTCATTTCCACGATTTTCTCCTTGCCGGTTTTTACATCGCGCGCAAGCACATGAAGAATTCCATTCGCGTCAATTTCAAACTGCACGCCGACTCGCGGCACGCCTCGCGGAGCAGGCTCGAATTCAATCGTGAATTTTCCGAGGCTCCAATTGTCCTTCGCGCGCTCGCGTTCGCCCTGCAAAACGTGGATCAGCATTTCGCGCTGAAAATCCATCGCCGTCGTGAACAGCTCGCCGGCCTTGACCGGAATCGTCGAGTTGCGCGGAATCAAAACATTCATCAGCCCGCCGAAAGTTTCGATGCCGAGCGACAGCGGCGTCACGTCCAGCAGCAATACGTTTTTGAAACCGCCGGATAAAATTTCGGCCTGGATCGCCGCGCCAAGCGCGACGGCTTCGTCGGGATTCTGCGACGTGTTCAACTGCGGCCCGCTCGTTTTGTGAAAATCGGAGCCGATTCGCAGGCTGCCGCGCGTCTCCTCAAATTCCGCGCAGCCGAAAAGCTCGCCGGCAAATTTACGCATCAGCGGCATCCGCGTCTGGCCTCCGACCAAAATAACTTGGTCCAAATCCTTCGCTTCCAGATTCGCGTCCGCGAGCGCGCGCAGGCAATGTTGCCGCGTCCGCAAAATGATGTCACGCGTCAGGTTTTCCAGTTCCTCGCGCGTCAGTTTGCAGCTGAATGAAAATTCCGGGGTCAGAAACGGCAGCGCGATTTCAACTTCCATTTCCGAAGACAATTTTATTTTTGCAGCTTCGGCGGCCTCCCGAATGCGGGAAATGACTTGCGAATTTACATCGGCTTTTCCAACGGCCTTGATTTTCTCTGCAAGAAAATCCACGAGTCGCCTGTCCAGATCATCGCCGCCGAGCCGCGTATTGCCGTTCGTGGCGAGCACCTGGAAAACGCCTTCGTTCAATTCCAAAATCGAAAGGTCGAACGTCCCGCCGCCCAGATCATAAACGGCGATTTTTGATTTCTCCTTGAGCTTGTCCAAGCCGTAGGCGAGCGCGGCGGCGGTCGGCTCGTTGACAATTCTTTCAACCGTGAAACCGGCGAGTTCGCCCGCGCGCTTGGTGGCATTGCGCTGCGCGTCGTTGAAATACGCCGGCACAGTGATGACGGCGCGTGAAATTTCTTCACCGAAATATTTTTCCGCGTCGCGTTTTAATTTTTTTAGGATTTCGGCGGAAATTTCCTCCGGCGAAAAATTCCTGCCGTGAATCGGAATCATGACGGCGCCGGAATTATTTGAGTTGACCGGAAACGTCACCGATTTTTCTACGTCGGAAATTTCCGAACCGCGCCGGCCGATGAAGCGTTTGACGGAATAAACCGTTTCAGCCGGTTTCAAAACGCGCACGCGATTCGCTTCGCGGCCGACAATTGGATTTTCATTTGACGCCGGAAAATGCACGACCGACGGCGTGAGGCGATTTCCATTGGCATCGGCGATGACAAACGGAATTCCCGAATCCACCGTGGCGACCAGCGAATTCGTGGTGCCCAAATCTATGCCGACAATTTTGCTCATGTGCGGATTTCATTCTAACCACCAAGCCATCAGGATACCAAGTTTTGCTTTTTTCTTTGTGACTTGTCGGCTTGATGGTTAATTTGAACGAATGAATTGCATCGTCACCGCCGGGCCGACATTCGAGCCGCTGGACGACGTCCGCCGTCTCGCCAATTTTTCCACGGGACGACTTGGCACGGAACTCGCCAACTTTCTTTCCGCTCGCGGCCACCGGGTCGTTCTGCTCGTCGGCGACATGTCCACGCATCAAGGCGAACGGCTGGCGCAGCGCGTGGAGGCTTTTTCCACAACGTCGGATTTGCGCGCGAAATTGAAGTCGTTTTCCGGAAAAAAAGTGGACGCGATCTTTCACGCGGCGGCGGTGAGCGATTTCACGTTCGGGAAAATTTTCGCGCCGAACGAATCCGGCAAGATGGCCGAAATCAAAACCGGCAAGAAAATCCCGACCAGCCAGGGGAAATTGTTCGTGGAGCTTGTGCCGACGCCGAAAATTCTCGCGGAGCTGCGCGGCTGGTTTCCGAAGGCGAAAATTGTCGGCTGGAAATTTGAGACGGACGGCAAACGCGCGGACGTCATCGCCGCCGCGCGAAAACAGGTCGCCGATTATCAGACAGATTTGTGCGTCGTCAACGGCCCGGCTTACGGCGAGGGTTTCGGGCTGGTTTCGCACGACAGCAAGGAAGCGCATCTGGCAAGCCCGCCGGTCCTGTTCGATGTGCTGGAAAAACTCGTCGGCAAATCGCGGGCGTCGGCGTAGAAGCAAGGTTGAGCGTGGCCGTCCCGGCTTCCGCAAAATCAAGCCTCGAAATTGTCCAGTCGCCGCAATCCATATTTCAGCGGCACCCAGCCAATTGCAAATGAAATGGAAACAAAACCGATGATGCTTTCAACCGCCCAGCTTGCGTGGCCGTGCAGTCCCATCGTGCCGAAAACCAGCAGGCCGATGGACGCAAAAATATAAACCGAGCTTAAAACGAGGCAGAGCGTTCCGCCGAAGCCGCTGACGATTTTGCCGGGGTTCGTTTCCTTCAAATTTGGATACAAAACGCCGAGGCCGACGGCGAGGCCGTTCAGCGCAAAGGTCATCACCGTGATGACCGCGCCGAAAAATGCGATGCGGTCCCATGTCATTTTCAGCAACCAGCACGAGAGCGTGATGAGGCTCAACGTGGCCAGAAGCGATGCGAAGCCGGCGAGCCAGTATTTCACCTTCACGACGCGCGCCAGGCCCATCGGCGACATTCCGATGATCCAAATCCTGTGGCCTTCGAGCGAAAATTGCGGAAAAACAAACCGCGTCGTCAACGTCGCCAGGTTCAACGAGCAGGCGAAGAGATTCAAACAGGCGACGAGGTTGACCCAGAACGGGCTGGTGAGTTCGTGGGTGAAATTCCGGAGGTTGACGATATAAATGCCGATCAATCCGAAGAAAAACATGGACTGGCCCCATTGCGTCGTGTCGCGCCAGAAAGTGCGGATGTCCTTGATGGCGAGGGCGCGGGCGTCGCGGCCGATCCAGAAAAATTTCGCGGAAATTGTTTCGAGCAGCCCGGCGGAACCGCCGGCAACTTTTTGCGCGCGGAAGAATTTCAATTTGCGGGTGCCGCCTGCGCGGCTTTGCACCGCCGACGCCGTGTCGTAAAAAATGTTTCCAAATTTCGTGAACGCGATTGCGCCGAAAAAAAGCGTGTTGCTCAGCAGCACCGCCGCGAAAAATGCCGCGCCGCGAAAAATGCCCTCCGCCCATTGCAGCACCGCCGACGAAATCCAGTAGCCGGGCTGAAACGGAAACATCGTGAAGCGCGTCTTGGCGAGCAATTGGTCGAGCGCTTCGAGCGTGCGCTTGTCGAGCAGCTCGTCGTCCACGGCCTGCGTCTTCCACCAGAACGCGACGAACGCCAGCAGCGCCAGCGCCGTCCCGACCAGCGCGACCTGAAAATTGCGCCGGTCCAAAAACCTCCCGATCAAAATCGCCAGCGCCGATCCGGCCACGCCCGGCAGCACGATGAACAGCCCGGTCAAAAAAACCGTGACGAGATAAAAATGCCACGGCACGCCGCGCACGAGGCCGAACGCCGCCAGCAGCGGCGCGATCAAAAATAAAAACGCCCACGACGCTAGCAAAGTTGATTCGATGAATTTCCAGCGGAAAATGGTCTGCGTCGAAACCGGCAGCGTCAGGAGAAATGCCGTCTCACGGTTGCGAAAAAGGTTTGTGTAGCTGATGACGAGGTTGCTCAACAGCAGCAGCGCAAACAAAAAAGCGAACAGCACGAACATCAGCCGCTCCGTCAGCAACGCGCCGAGGCCGGGGAATTTCGCTATGAACAGCAGCCCGTGGTAAAACAGCGCGAACGACAGGACGAGATAGCCGACGATAAATGATGCGATGAGGCCGGTGAGCAGGCGCGATTGCCGCCGTGTATCCAGAAACTTGCGCCAGCTTGAAACCGCATTGACGCGGATGAGCAGCCAGAGCGGCGGGATTTTGGATTTCACTTCGGACATGCAGGGAAAATAGCCGCAAAAGTTTTCATCCGCAATTTTTCTGTTGACATAACTAACAGTTCAATGTATAAGACCACCATGCTTACGAAAGATCTGGTGGCCGCGTCCTCGAAGCCGCTGCTGCTGTCCATCCTCGCGGGCGGCGAGAGCTACGGCTACGAGATCATCCAGAAGGTGCGCGAGCTGTCTGGCGGGCAGATCGAGTGGAGCGACGGGATGCTCTATCCCGTTCTGCACCGACTGGAGCGCGACGGCCTGATTGATTCCGAATGGAAGGAGGTCGACACCGGGCGCGAGCGAAAATACTATTTCATCAGTTCCGACGGACGCAAAGCACTCAAAACAGAGCGCCGGCAATGGCTGGCCGTTCACAACTCCCTGTGCAAATTATGGAAAATCAAACCCGTTTCAACCTGAACGCCGCCGTTGAAAGCTGGCGGAACGAACTGGCCGCGCAACCCAATCTCGCACCCGACGACCGGCGCGAACTGGAAACGCACCTGCGCG
>Ga0181537_10004860_pt1 | contig 11025 bp, 6 predicted proteins | sample PEATcosm2014_Bin_39_FD_119765 | JGI IMG/M metagenome (GOLD analysis project Ga0181537, IMG submission 119765) | Peatland microbial communities from MTU Mesocosm Facility, Houghton, MI, USA - PEATcosm2014_Bin23_10_metaG | ecosystem: Environmental > Terrestrial > Soil > Wetlands > Peat | place... | reverse complement strand
CGCAAGGACCAGATCAAGACCCCCGAGGGCAAGGTCATCGGCAATCGGACCAAGATTAAGATCGTGAAGAACAAGGTCGCTCCGCCCTTCACCGAGGTCGAGTTCGACATCATGTACGACGAGGGCATCTCCGCCTCCGGCTCCATTCTCGACCTTGGCCTTGAGCACAAGGTGCTTGAGAAGAAGGGATCGTGGATCACCTACCAGGGCGACCTCGTCGGCCAGGGACGCGACGCCGCCAAGCAGACCCTCAGGGAGAAGCCGGAGCTCGCCGAGAAGATCACTAAGGCAATCCTTGAGAAGGTGGATGTGACCGGCGGCGCGGTCATCGTGGGCGACGAGAAATAGCCTCCCGCCGGGGCTGCGCACCGCGGGCGTCCCGGGCGGGTAGGTCTTGCCAATGATTCCCGGGCGGGAAAACCTCGCGGGCGCAGGTATTCCAGCCGCTGCCGCGAGGGATGTCCCCTTGCGCGCGACCCGATCCGACGGTTCCCAAAATCCCCTCCCCATGAGCATCATCCGCGTTGCCTCCCTGGCTTGCCTCGCCCTCGTTGCCGCAAGCCGCTCAACGGCCGACACACCGGCCGTGTCCCCGGGCGTCCCCATCGGCCCCGTCCCCGCGGGCGCCTGCCTCCGGGCGGCGACCGTCAGGGTGATGGTGGTCCCCGACCACCGTGACTGGACCTACAAGCTGGGTGAACCCGTTCACTTCGCGGTGTCGGTGCTCGCGGACAGCGAGGCGGTCGACAACGCCACGGTGGCCTACACCGTCGGGCCCGACCTTTATCCCGGGGAGAAGAAGACCGCGGCAGTGCCGCTCTCGGGACTCTCGATCGACGCGGGCACGATGACCGTGCCGGGCTTCCTGCGGTGCATCGTGACGGCGCAGGTCGGGGGCCACAGCTACCGGGGACTCGCGACGGCCGCCTACGCGCCCGAGCAGATCACCTGCACCGAGACCGAGCCGGCGGACTTCGACGCGTTCTGGGCGGCCGGGAAGGCCGAGCTTGCGAAGGTCCCGCTCGAGGCCCGCATGACGCTCCAGCCCGACGCCTGCACGCCGACGGTCGACGTGTACCACGTGAGCTTCCGGACGATAGGCTGGAAGGGCCAGGTGGCCCCGCGGATCTACGGGATGCTGTGCGAGCCGCGCGCGCCCGGCCACTACCCGGCGATCCTCAAGGTCCCCGGCGCCGGCGTGCGTCCCTACGCGGGCGACCCGGACCTGGCGGCGAAGGGCGCGATCGTGCTCGAGATCGGCATCCACGGGATCCCGGTCAACATGGCGAAGGAGGTCTATGACGAGCTCGGGGCCGGTGCGCTGAGCGGCTACTGGCTCTTCAACTTCGACGACAAGGACCACTACTACTACCACCGGGTCTACCTGAGCTGCGTCCGCTCGAACGACTTCCTCACCTCGCTCCCGAACTGGGACGGGAAGAACCTGCTCGTCATGGGCGCGAGCCAGGGCGGCCAGCTCTCGATCGTGACGGCCGCGCTCGACCCGCGCGTGACCGGCCTCAGCGCCACGCACCCGGCGGGCTGCGACCTCTCGGCCGAGCTCCACGGCCGGGCTGGGGGGTGGCCCCATCCCTTCATGGCGAACGCGGACGGCACCCCGAACCTGCAGGTCACCCCCGCCAAGATCGCCACCGCCGCCTACTACGACACCGCCAACTTCGCGAGGAGGCTCAAGGTGCCCGGCTACTACAACTGGGGCTACAACGACGAGACCTGCCCGCCGACCGCGGCCTACGCGGCCTACAACCTGATCACGGCCCCGAAGACGCTCGGGCTGACGCTCGAGCTCGGCCACAGTTACACGACGGAGCAGGCCGACGCGATCTCCGACTGGGTCACGAACTTCCTCGGCCTGAAGTAGCGAGCCCGGGATGAGAGCCCTTCCCCTCGCCACGCTCGCGTGGCAATTCAGGGAGTGCGCGGGAGGCCCGTGGAGGCCCGCGAGGGTGCCGGGCTGCGTCCACACCGACCTGCTCGCCGCCGGGGCGATCCCCGACCCCTTCTGGGGAACGAACGAGGCCGGCCTCCAGTGGATCGACGAGAGGGACTGGGAATACGCCGCCGACTTTGAGGTGGGCGCGGAGCTCCTGGGCGAGGAGGTCGTGGACCTGGTCGCCGACGGGCTCGACACGGTCGCCACCGTGCGCCTGAACGGGCGCCTCGTCGCCCGCACCGAGAACATGTTCATCGGTCACCGCTGGGACGTGAGGCGGCTTCTGCGGCCCGGAAAAAACACGCTCGCGATCCGCCTCGACAGCGCCACGCGCTACATCCGCACCCACCGGACGAGCCACCGCCCGCGCGAGATCAACGACCCGGTGGGGGGATGCACCGCGATCCGCAAGGAGCAGTGCCAGTTCGGGTGGGACTGGGGCCCGCGGTTCGTGACGGCGGGGATCTGGCGCGACATCCGCCTCGAGGGATGGAGCGGCAACCGGCTGGCGGGGGTCGCGGTCGCCCAGGACCACCGGAGGGATGGGAGCGTCACGCTCACGATTTCCCACGAGCTCGCGAGGCCCGACCCGCAGTCCAGGGTCCGGTGGCGCATCCGCGTCGGCGCGCGGGCGGTCTCCCTGGGCGACGGGCCCAGCATCGTGATCCGCGATCCCCTGCTCTGGTGGCCGAACGGCCAGGGCGACCAGCCCCTCTACGACCTCGAGGTCGATATCCTCGACGGTTCAGGGAAGCTGATCGGCACGTGGGCGCGACGGATAGGCCTGCGGACCGTCTCGCTCCAGCAGCGCCGGGACAAGTGGGGCAAATCATTCCAGTTTGCGGTCAACGGGCGGGCGATCTTCGCGAAGGGCGCCAACTGGATCCCCGCGCACAGCTTCGTCGCCGGCCTCGACCGCGGGGCCTACGCCAGGGACCTCGGGGCCGCGGCGGCCGCGAACATGAACATGGTCCGGGTCTGGGGCGGCGGGATCTACGAGTCCGAGGATTTCTACGACCTGTGCGACGAGCTCGGACTGCTGGTCTGGCAGGACTTCATGTTCGCCTGTACTCTCTATCCGGGCGACAAGGCCTTCGTCGACAGCTCGCGCGACGAGGCCCGCTTCCAGGTGCGGCGCCTGCGGCACAGGGCGTGCCTCGCTCTCTGGTGCGGGAACAACGAGGTCTGGAGCATCAACGCCCACGAGCTCACCGATCCCAAGAAGAAGGCGCTGCGGGCCGACTATGACCGCCTGTTCCACGCGGCGCTCCCCGGGGTCGTGGAGGAGTTCGGGGGCGGGACCCCCTACTGGCCCTCGTCGCCCTGGAGGGGCAACGAGGCCACCGACCACGCCGCGGGCGAGGCGCGGGGCGACTCGCATTACTGGGACGTGTGGCACGGGAGGAACCCGGTGAAGGACTACGAGAAGTGGAGCTTCCGCTTCGCGTCGGAATTCGGGATGCAGAGCTACAACTCACCGGCGACCCAGGCGACGTTCTGCCCGCCCGAGGATGCGAACATTTTCGGGGCCTCCATGGAGAACCACCAGAAGAACAAGGGCGGCAACCAGGTCGTGCTCGACTACGTGACCCGCCGGTACCGGATGCCGAAGGACCAGGACGGCCTCATCTACCTGTCCCAGCTGAACCAGGTCTATTGCGTCCAGACCGGGATCGAGCACTACCGGCGGAACATGCCGCGCTGCATGGGCTCCCTCTACTGGCAGCTGAACGACTGCTGGCCCGTGGCCTCGTGGAGCTCGATCGAATTCACGGGACGCTGGAGGGCGCTCCACCACGCTGTCCGCAGGCTCTACGCCCCGGCGCTCGTGAGCGCCCACGTGCCCGGCGACGAGATCTTCGGGACCAGCAACTGCCGCAGCTCCACCGTCCGCCTGGTCCACCTCCACACGAGCTATGACGGCCCGGCACCGGGGCAGGGCGTCCTCGTCTGGGACCTGTTCCACCTCGACGGGACGGTGCTTCAGGGCGGCCGCAAGAAGGTCGAGCTGCGGCCGATGCAGAGCGTCCTCCAGAAGACCCTCGACCTTGCAGGCCCGATCGCGAAGCACGGCCGCGAGAGGATCTACCTGCGGATCGCCCTCGACATCGCCGGCAGGCGCGCGAGCCAGGAAACCGTGTTCCTCACGCCGCCCCGCTTCATCGACCTGCCCAAGGCCAGGACAAAGGTATCCATCAGGATGAAGGCCCCCCGGTACGCCGTGGCCGGCTTCACCTCGCCCGTTTTCCAGCACCGCTTCGCGTTCGACTTCGCGGGGCTCTCCTTCGCCGCGGGCGACAACTTCTTCGACCTCTACCCCGGCGAGCAGAAGCTGGTCGAGGTCGATTTCATGGCTCGTGTGACGGGCTCGATTCTGCGGAAATCCCTCACCTGCCGATCGCTCGCCGACACGTACTAGAAAAAGCGGACGCCCCAATGCCCTCGACGACCCTTTCAGGACCAAGGCTCGCGCTGGGCGCGGGACTCGTGGTCTACGGCGTGATCCTGTTCATCCTGATCGGGGCCGTCCCCGGCGGGTCCGACAACTCGGGGTACTTCAACGAGGCGCGCCTCCTCGCCCAGGGACGGATCCACGTCCCGATGAGGGAGCTGGCCGGCATCCCCGCGGGCGGCAACCCCTACCTCTATGTCCCGCTGGGGATGAAGCCCGCCGTCGACCGACCCGACAGCCTCGTGCCGACCTATCCTCCCGGGCTCCCGCTGATGCTCGTCCCCGCGTCGTGGGTCATCGGTTGGGACCATGCCGGCGACCTGGTCCTGCTGGTGCATTCGCTCGCGGGCCTCGCGCTCGTCTTTGCGCTCGGGAGGATCTGCGGCCTCACGGGAACCTGGTCCCTCGTGGGCGCCGCCATACTGGCCGCGAGCCCGCTCTATCTCATCACTTCGCTGCAGGCCTTGAGCGACGTGCCGGCGACCGTCTGGGCCACGGCGGCGGTGGTCTCCGCATGGAGGAGCCGCGAGCGGCCGGGCTGGGCGCTTGCGGCCGGCGCGTGCATCTCGGTGGGCTTTCTCGTCCGGCCGAGCAACTTCCTGGTCGCGGCCCCGGTCCTGCTTGCCGCGGGCCTGTCGCCCCGGCGCCTCGTCCTCGTGGCGCTCGGCGCCGTGCCCGGGGTGGCGGCTTGGATGGCGATCAACCTCGCCGCCTACGGGAACGCCCTCGAGAGCGGATACGGCGCCATCGGCAACGAGTTCCACGGCGACTTGGTCGCCGGCACTTCGCTCTACTACCTCCGCTGGCTGCCGCTGCTCCTGAGCCCGGTCGCCGCGGTGGCGCCGCTGATCCTTCTCTATGTCCGCTCCATTCCCCGCATAGCCGTCGTCCTCATTTCGTGGATACTGGCGTTCCTCGGATTCTATTCCGCCTACCGCTGGACCCACGAGCAGTGGTGGTTCCTCAGGTTCGTCCTTCCCGCGGCTCCCGCGTTCATCGTCGCGGGCCTGGTGGTCCTTTGCCGCTGGTCCGATGGAATAAAGGGCCCGGGCGCCGGCACGTTGCGCCACCTGCTTCCCTGCCTCGTGGTCTTTGCCGCGGTCGTGGTAGAAATCGGCCAGAAGGGGCCGTTTGGGGAGGCCAGGACCATCGGACATGGCGAGCGGAAGTACGGGCGCGTGGCCGCATGGCTCCACGCGCATGTGCCGAAGGAGTCGGCCCTTGTCGTGCTTCAGTCGAGCGGCGCCCTCTTCTACTACACCGACTACACCCTGCTGCGCTTCGACAACCTGTCCCCGTCGGTCTTGCAGGAGGTGCGTGCCTCCCTGCGCTCCCGCAGACAGCCGCTTTATGCGGTCCTCTGGCCGCAGGAGCAGGGCATCCTTGGGAAGCTGCCGGGAACGTGGGTGAAGACGGCGTCGATCGACGACGTGACCGTCTGGCGCTGCGACTGGGGCAGCTAGCGCCGACCTAGAAGGGCCAGGTGTGGAATATCCTCGCCGCGACGAGGCCGAGGATCGCGATCATGACGACGGCGAACACGACCATGCGCCGGGTCTTTGCATCCTCGTCCTCATAGGGATCGTAGGGCAACCGGCTCGAGTTCGGCGGCAGGACTCCCAGGTCCGTGAGCGCGGCCCCAAGCGGAATGTTGATCTTCACGCGGCTGTTCACGGCCCAGCCGGTGCCCTCGAGGAGAGGCCCCAGGGTCCGCTGGCTCAGCTTGAGCGCCGCGAGGAGCATCGACGGCCCGGAGATGATCAGCAGGGCGGCGGCGACCGCGATCGGCCACATCCACATCGGCAGCCTCACGAACCCGCTGAACACGCTCGCCAGCGCGCCGCCGATCGCGCCGACCGCCAGGCCGATCGCGGCGAAGATTCCGGCGAACTTGGCGATGTCGAAGGACTGGGACTGCGCGGTTGCGGGCGCAACCGGGGCCGCGGCGGTCGTCGCGAGCCCGGCCTGGACCGACTTGTCCTTGGACGCCGAGATCTTCGCGAACTGCTCCCCCACAAACGCGGCCACCTTCTTGTACGGCGACAGGAAAGCCTGCCAGATGCTGATCGGGCTGTCGGCGATCCTGACGATCGTCGCGTCCCAGTCGCGCCCGCCCCGGTCGTAAAATACGCCGTTGCGCCCGACGAACAGGTAGTCGCTGTCGCCCTGGGTGAAGGCGGCGGCGATCTTCATCGTCTGGCCGCCGGCCCTGCGGCATTCGACGTAGGCGACGTACAACCGGCTCATCCCGGCGAACATGGAATGGGCCGCCACGTCGTCGACCTGGACGCACAGCCGGCACGAGCGGCTGTCCAGGTAGAGCGTGCCCGCCTGGAAGATCGCCGGCTTCGCCTTCGAGTAGAAATCGTGGAAATTGACGAAATTCCTGAGGATCGTCCCCAGGTCCCTGCAGTAGAGCGCGAGCCTCTCGACATCCGCGGCGGCGGCGACGCGCGGGGCGAGCAGCCTGTCCTCGGCGAACAGATCCGCCAGCACCCGTTGGCCCTGCCCCGCCAGTATCGCGTCGACCCGCTCGAGGCCCAGCGCCGCCACGGCGGAGGCGGGCCGCGTCCCGATCCACGCCTCATAGGGGCGAAGGCGCTCGCCCAGGGCGGCCCAGTCCGACGGATTGAGGACGACGGTCCCGGCGCCGAGAAGCGGCACGACCGCGGCCGCATGGAGCCGCGCGAGCGCCGGCGCCCACGCGGGATTGACGCCCTCCATGAGATGGAGCGGCCTGCCCGGCTCGATATGCGAGAGCGGGAGCGCGGCGAGCGCGGGCATGTCGGGTGCGAGCTCGCCGCCAGACATCGCCCGATAATCCGCCTCCTGGCGGTTGAGGCCGGGTTCGGCGGCGGGATCGAACGCCGCCAGCTGCACCCGCGTGAAATAATCCGCCACCTTGGCGCGCACGGCGGCCACCGCCTCGAAGGCCACCGCCGCCGCAGGTCCAAGTCCCGCCGAGGCCGTCGAGCCGCCGGCTGCGCTCCATGCCTTGAACGCCGCGAGGTCAGTGAAGAACGAGGCGACAGAGGCCTCCGTGACCTCCCCGACTGCCGAGCCGATGTCCTCGATCAAAGCCTGGGTCGCCGCATCAGCCCCCGCCTCGGGCCTCAGGATCCCGTCGCCCTTGAGCGGCCCCTTCGAAAGTGCCCTGCCCACCTCGGCGGCATCGGCTGCCAAAACCGCCCCTTGCTTGCCGAGCCTGGAAAGGACCCACGCGGCCGCCTCCGCGACCGCGCGGCCCTCCGGGGAGTCGCCGATCGCGGCCAGCGTAAGGGCCTCCGGCCCCTGGAGCAGGAGCGCGGGGTCCCTGAGACGCGCGCAGGCCCACGACACCGCCGATATGATCTCGGGCGGCCGGACGTGGCCGTCCCCGTCACTATCGATGATCTGGAGCGTGCGCTCGTCGATCTGCAGGCCCCTGACCGGGCAGCTGAGCGCGACCCAGAGCTTCTGGTCGAGCTCCCCGAGCGCCCTCAGATCGTCCCCGGTCTCGAGCGAGACCTGGTCCAGTCCCCCGCTCAAGAAGAACTTCCACCGATGCGGGGTCGAGGCTGTGGCGCTCATAAATTCGACTATCGGGAAGGGTGTCAGGCTTGGCAATACTCCGGCAGGGCGAGCGTGATCACGCACTCCAGGTGCCGCGTCTGCGGGAACAAGTCGAAGGGCTGCACCGCGGCGACGCTGTAGCCCGCGGCGACGAATCCCCTCAGGTCGCGCATCTGCGTCGCCGGGTCGCAGCTCACGTAGACGACCGACCGCGGCCGGAAGGCGAAGAGCTGCCGCAGGAAGGGCTCGTCGCAGCCCTTGCGCGGCGGGTCGATGACGACCGCCGTGTCCCTCCCCGGGAAATCCAGGCCCGAGAAGATCGCGGAGGCGTCGCCCACGAGGAACGCGGCGTTCGCGATCCCGTTGGCGGCCGCGTTCTCGCGCGCAAACGCGACGGAGGACTCGCTCACCTCCACGCCGGCAACGCGCTCGAACACGCGGGCCGAGGCGAGCGCGAAGAGCCCGCTCCCGCAGTACGCGTCGACGAGGAACCGCGCCCCGCCCGACCGCGCCTGGTCCCGGACGTACGATGCGAAAGCCGGCAGGATGAACGGGTTGTTCTGGAAGAAGTCGCGTGCGAGGAAGCTGAGGCGGAGCGTCTCGCCCCCGCCGAGGGGCACCTCCTCGGTGACCTTTTCGTCATAGCGGCTGGTCACCGTGCCCCCGGCGTCGCGGAAGAGAAGCGTCGCCCCGCGCTCGATCCCCTCCCCGGCCGCGCGCCGACGGACCTCCTCGCGCGCGGGCCCGAGGCTCGCGTTGATCGCCTCGGTCGCGATCTCGCAGCGCGGGACGTCGACGATGTCGAAGCGGCTTCCCTGCCTCAGGAAGCCGATCGCGAGGTCGCCCGCCCCGCGTCCCCCCCCGAAATGCGGCGTGATCTTCGAGCGGTAGCCGAACGGGCGCGGCGAGGGGACGACCGGCGACACCTCGGGCGCGAGGCCGGCCATGTGCTCGAGGAGCTCGGCCACCTGCGTGCGCTTCCACTCGAGCTGCTTCCCGTAGCTCAGGTTCTGGTACTGGCACCCGCCGCACCGGCCGAAGAGCGGGCAGAGCGGGATGATCCGGTCGGGCGAGGCCTCGAGCACCTCGACAAGGTCGGCCTCCGAGAAATTGGCATGGTTGCGGTAGACCCGCACCCGCACCCGCTCGCCCGGGAGCGCAAACGCCACCATGACCACCCACTTGCGCTCTTCCCCGGCATCCGCCAGCGCCACGCGGCCGAGTCCCAGCCCCAGGTTCGTCAGGGTGGAGACCGTGAGCTCGATCTCCTGGTGATAGGCAAACGGCCTGTCGTTGAATTTTTTCTTTTTCGACACGGGGGTCCGCTACAATTCAAATAAGGGCGATGCCCGTCGAGACAATCACCAGCCTGCAGAACCCGCGCCTGAAGAGGCTCATACGACTGCGCGACCGCCGGCCGAGGGACGAGGAGCGGGCGTTCCTGGTCGAGGGCTACCGGGAGGTCCGGCGGGCGCTCGACCGGAAGGCGGCCCTGGACGAGGTGTATTTCTCGCGGGACTGGTTCCTGGGGGAGAACGAGCCCGCGCTGCTCGCGGAGGCGGAGGCCGCGGGGGCCAAGCTCTTCGAGCTGTCCAAGGACGCGTTTGCGAAGGTGGCCTACCGCGAGCGTCCCGATGGGATCCTCGCCGTGGCGCCCCAGTGGAGGCGGAAGCTGGAGGACCTTACGCTGCCTGTCAGCCCGTTCATCCTTGTCGTCGAGGCGATCGAGAAGCCCGGCAACCTGGGGACCCTGCTGCGCAGCGCCGACGCCGCCGGGTGCGACGCCGTCATCGTGTGCGACCCGGTGACCGACCTCTTCAATCCCAACGTGGTCCGCGCCTCGACCGGCGTGCTCTTCTCGGTCCCGTGCGTCGTCGAGGAAGGCGACAAGGTCCTCGCGTGGCTCAGGGCCCACCGGATCCGGAGCGTCGCGACCACGCCCGCCGCGACGCAGCTCTACTCCGACTCCGACCTCCGCGGGCCACTCGCGGTCATCATGGGGAGCGAGCAGTACGGCCTGAGCGAGTTCTGGCTGAGGAATGCCGACCTTCCGGTCCGGATCCCGATGGCGGGACAGGCGGATTCGCTCAATGTCGCAATGGCCGCGCTGATCACGCTCTTCGAGGCGGTCCGCCAGCGCGGGCCGGCCTCACCGGCCGCCTGACCCGGACTGGCGCCGCAGCCATTCGAGCAGCTCGGCGGTCCCCTGCGCCATGCCCACGCGCGGGGCATATCCGAGGTCCCGGCGCGCCGCGGTGATGTCGAACCAGTGGTCCTTCGCGAGCTCGGCCGCGATGAACCTAGTCATCGGCGGCTCCCCCTGCACCGGCAGCAGGCTCCATGCGGCCTCGCAGGCCAGGCCGATCGCGGACGCCGCTCCGAGGGATATTCTCCTCGTGACAGGCGCCTCCCCCAGGCCTGCCAGTAGCCCGTTGACCCAGTCCCAGAGGACCACGGGCTCGCCGTTGGTGATGAAGTAGGCGCGTCCCCCCGCGGGCGAGTCGGGACGGGCGAGGGCCTGCTCCGCGAGGATGTGGGCATCCGCCGCGTTCTCCACATGCACCATGTCGACGCGGTTTGTCCCCTCCCCGACGATCCTCAACCTTCCTGCTCGGGCCCGCGCGAGGATCCGGGGCACGAGGTGGGGATCGCCGGGGCCCCAGATGAGGTGCGGCCTGAGTGCGACGGTTGCGAGCGACGATCCGTGGGCGGCGCATACCTCGGCCTCGGCCTGGGCCTTGGTGAGGGGATAGGGGCTTGGGCAGTGCGAGGTGAGCGGGAGCGACTCATCCACGCCCGAAAGGTCGCCGCCGCTGTAGACCACGCTCGGCGTGCTCGTGTGGACGAGTCTCACGACGCCGTGCGCCTTGCATCCCTCGATCACTGCCCGGGTGCCGAGCACGTTGGCCCGGAAATACTCGGAACTATTTCCCCAGACCCCGACCTTCGCGGCGACATGGTACACCGCCTCCATCCCGCGGCACGCGGCACAGACCCCCTCGGCATCCTCGAGCGCGACGCGGATGAAGCGGACACCCCTCGCCTCGAGGTCCGGGGCGGCGTTGCG
>Ga0181537_10004859_pt1 | contig 11025 bp, 10 predicted proteins | sample PEATcosm2014_Bin_39_FD_119765 | JGI IMG/M metagenome (GOLD analysis project Ga0181537, IMG submission 119765) | Peatland microbial communities from MTU Mesocosm Facility, Houghton, MI, USA - PEATcosm2014_Bin23_10_metaG | ecosystem: Environmental > Terrestrial > Soil > Wetlands > Peat | place... | reverse complement strand
GAGGCGCGGGCGTACTCCTTGGCCAGCGGAGAAACCTCACTGGAGATCGAGCACGCGATGTCGCCGAGAACCTCGCGGACCAGTTCCCGCAGCCGCTCCTCATGGGCGTGATTAACGTACGCGTTGATCAGGCAGATCGCCACGCCGGTCACCCCGCAGCGAGCCAGGACCTCTAGCTCGGCCCTGGCCTGGGCCTCATCCAGCTCGAACAGCACGCCGCCGTCGGCGGTCACTCGCTCCCGGATCCCGCGTCGCAGGTAGCGGGGGACCAGCGGCCGGGCCGCGTCGCCGAAACTGCGCCGCCAGCGCGGATCCAAGATCGCGTATGCAGGCCGCCACACCCGGCCCATGTCCAGGATGTCGCGGTGCCCCTGGGTCGTCAGGAACCCGATCTTCGGCAGGCGCCGGGTGATCACCGCGTTCAGCCCGTGCGTGCTCGCGTGGTTGAACACGCGCGAGCCCGCCGTCCCGATCATCGCGGCGCCCTCCAGCACCGGCCGGGTCACGTCGGTGTAGTTGGTGGACACCTTGGCTACCCGGATCTGCCCGTCCTGCAGGGCTACCACGTCGGTGAACGTGCCGCCCACGTCGACTGCGATCATCATCCGCCCCTTCGCTACAGTGAGTCCGACAGCAGCTGGATCGGCCCGAGCCGGGTCCACCGTTCGCGGCTGACCGACAGCAGGCAGTTCTGGCACTTGACCACCTGGAACCAGCCGCCCTCGGAATTCACCGGATAGCTGCGGATGTCCTCCGCGCCGCACCGCGGACAGCTGCCCTCGACAGGCTGACGCTCCAAACTCAGCGGCGGACTCGTCGTCGTCTGACCCTGGCTCATGGCTTAGCACGCCTCCGGTGGTGTGCGCAGTGACGGGAAAGTGCAGATGCTCTGGTTCAGCCGATGGTATGGCGGGCGACAGCTGCGTCACCATCCGCTGAACGACGCGGGACATCCATTAACCGAAGACGCAGCCTTCCAGCTGGCTCGCGGATAGTATATTATGTATTTTACTGGCTGTCCGCAGCTAGCTGCGGCCGCACGTCGGCACCGCTGGCCGGAAGACGGCAAGGTGGGAGGAGGCAGGATTGTCCGAGCGACAGGACCAGGCTGGATTCGGGCGAACGCTGAGTTTCAGCACCGGTGATCGCGATAGCGCCCACGAGCAGGTCGCCAGGATGTTCGCAGAGCACGAGTTGTGGCTCGACGGCGGTCCCGACCTAGACTTTCACCTCGCCGTCGCCCTGTCGCCCCGTCTCACCCTGGGCCGGATGAGCTACGGAACGGCCGTGACGCTTACCGGGCCGCCGATGCGGTTCTGCTACCAGGTCAACCTTCCCCTGAGCGGAAAGAGCACGGTTCAGCAGCACGGCGTCCGCCGGACGATCACCGCCGGCGAGAGGGGGGTGGCCTTCCGCCCAGACGCTCCGCTGGTGACCCGCTGGAGCCGCGACGCGATGCAGTACGTGATCAAGTTCCCCAAGAAGCTGCTGGAGACCCACGCCGCCAGGCTCGCCGGGCTACCAGCCGACTCAGGTATCCGCTTCGACCTGACCTTCGACCTTAAAACCGGGCCAGCTCAGGCCCTCATCGCCACCGCCGAGTTTTTGTGCGCCGAGCTCGCCCGCCCGGACGGGCTCGCCACCATCCCGGCCGCGTGCCACGAGTTCGAAGCGGTCCTCATGACACAGTTGCTCATGGTCGTGCCGAGCCAGTTGAGCTCGGCGCTGCATAGCGGGCCAACTCGGACCCGGCGGTCCAATATCCATGAAGTCATGGACTTCATTGACGAGCACCCTGCGGCGGAGACGAACGCGGCGGACCTCGCGGCCATGGCCGGCGTCAGCACGCGCGCTTTGCAAGCGGGATTCCACGACCTCGTGGGGATGTCACCGACCGCCTACATCCGGGGCGTCCGACTGGACCGCGTCCACCTCGATCTCGCCTCCGGTGCCCCCGGCTCAGTAACGGAGGTCGGCGCACGGTGGGGCTTCTTTCATCCCGGCCGCTTCGCCCGCCAGTATCGTGAGCGGTTCGGCGTCCTTCCTTCCGAGACCGCACGACGCGCCTTGCCCTGGCGGTCCGGGACACGGCCGTCGATCTCAGGCCTGGCAGCGAGAGGACCGCGCCGGGTCGGTCTTTCTCAAGAGACGCGGGCAGACGCCGCTAGTGCATGAGACGGCAAGAATCGCGAGGACGTTGCCTCCGAGTGGTTCTAGGCCGATTGAAGGAGGCTTGCGTGATCGCGTTGGATGTGCTCGATAAGAAGACGCCGCGCGCGTCGCTGGCTTCGTCGTGATCCGGCAGGAGAGCGCCGGAGGCAACGGCTATGTCTGGCTTGTCACGCTCGATCGGCCGGATCGCCGGAACGCCCTGGACGTCGAGCACTGGAAGTCCCTCACCCAAACCGTTGAGGCGGCGGCTCAGCAGGAGGTGCGAGCGATCGTGCTCACTGGAGCCGGCAGTGCGTTCTGCGCCGGCGCGGACCTCACCGACGCGCCCACAACCGAGATGGCCGAGCAGGTCGAACGCGCCTTCAGCGCTGTTCGCGACACACCAGTCCCGGTGATAGCCCATGTCAACGGGGCGGCCGTCGGCGCCGGGGCTCAGCTGGCGGTGAGTTGCGACCTGCGTGTGGCCGGCCACAGTGGGCGCTTCCGCATACCGGCGGCCCAGATTAGCCTGCCGGTGCACCCCGGGACGATCCGGCGCCTTGTCGCCCTGGCCGGCATGGGCACGGCCCGGGCCATGCTACTCGGCGGGGACTGGGTCGGAGCCGAGCGCGCGTACGCCCTCGGCCTCGCAGACCGGATCGGCGACCTAGATGACGCCATCGCCTGGGCGTCTGATATCTCGGGCTACGCCCCGCTCGTCTTGCGCTACTTCAAGGATCAGCTGCAGCTGGCCAATCCGCCCGATTCGCAGCGGTATCGCGAGACGATGCAGGCGATCCTCGGCAGCGAGGACTTCGCCGAGGCACTGCGCGCCAGGAAAGAGAGCAGGCCGCCGAAATACACGGGCCGGTGAGGTCAACTGCCGATGCCCGGTCGGAATGACGCAGCGACCGGTGGTAACGGCCGGATCCCAACCGTGCCGCTCCCTGCTCTTCACGCGGTGCTGAAATGGCGCACCTCGATCGGAGACGCGCAGGGTGCGCGAGGACAGATGGGTTCAGGCGGGCCTGGTCAGGACGCCGATTCCCGTGCCTCCGTCCCCTCGTTGTCCCACAGCCCGCGCTTATGCAGGATGTCGACCAGGTGATCGGCGCTGGCCATGATGTGGTGCTCCATCAGCGACCGCGCCTTGCGCACGTCGTGCTGGCGCATGGCCTCCACCAGCAGCGGGTGCTCGTCGCCGGTGGCCGAGACCTGCTCCTCGATCGAGGCGTAAAAGCGGTTTGGCAGGTGGTTGACCACCGAGCCGAGTAGCAAGGCCAAGCGGTGAGAGTCCGCCGCCAGATTGATCTGCCGGTGGAAGGAATAGCCGAGGTCGGCGATGCGCTCCCTATCCCCGGCCGAAACGGCCTCCTCGAACTCCTCGAGGTTCGCCTCGAGGTTCGCCACCTGCTCGGGCGTGATCTTTTTGGCCGCACGGGCCGCCATCTCCTTCGCCAGCTGGGCCTGGGCCCAGAACAGGTCCCGCACGTCCTGCTCGGTGAAGGGGGCGACGATGAAGCCGCGGCGGGGCACGAGCTGGACGAAGCCCTCGCTCTTCAGGATCAGCAGGCCCTCGCGGACCGGCGTGTTGCTGACCCCCACCTGCTCCGCGATGCGCTCCATCCGGAGGAATTCGCCCGGCTTAACCGTGCCCGAGATGATCAGCTCGCGAACGTAGCTCGCCACCTCTTCGGGCAGCTGCTGCCGCCGGGACACCCGGTCACGAATCCCGACTACCTCGTCCGCCATCACTCACCTTCCTTCGTATATACAAAGCATCATACAAAGCGGCTCATTCCCGCAGGGCCCGGACGCGCTGACCGGGCCGAACGCCCGGTCGGCCTGGGCGTCGCCAGCCAGCCGCCCAGGCCGCGCCCGCTTGCTGTTCCTGCGCGCCGAGCTGGCCCGTGAGCGTGGCATCACCGGGAAACCGTCCGGAGACAAGTTACCCGACCGACCGTTTACTGAGCGTGATGATACGGCGGTGGTGTTTCCGTGGTGTTTCCGCGGCGCGAGCGACTCAACAAGTATTCTTGACATCAAAAACTTAATATAAAATACTGACTTGGAGGCGCGACGATTCGAGACCAACCAGGCTGGGAGCTGACCGCGTGCAAGGATACGGTGACGACGTCGAGCTCGCTGAGGCCCCTGGCCCGGCCGGAGACCGGTCGCTGATGCTGGAGCAGCTGCTGAGCGAGCGCTGGAGCTGCCGCGCGTTCGAGGACCGCGAGGTTCCTCGGCCGGTTATCGAGCGCCTGCTCACGCTGGCGCAGCGTTCGGCGTCGTGGTGCAATACCCAGCCGTGGCAGGTCATCGTCACCGCGGGCGCCGGCACCGAGCGGTTCCGCTTGGCGCTCAGCGCGCATGTGCGAGAGCGCGAACAGGACGTCGACCCGGACTTCGGCCACCCGGATGAGTACCACGGCGTGTACCGGCGGCGGCGGCGCACGACCGGCTGGCAGCTGTACGAGGCGGTAGGCGTGCAACGCGGAGACCGGGCCGCGTCGGCCGAGCAGTCCTTCCAGAACTACCGGCTGTTCGGCGCGCCGCACGTCGCGATCATCACGACGGACGCGAGCCAGGGCGTCTATGGCGCCGTCGACGCGGGCGTCTACCTAGGCACGTTCCTGCTCGCCGCCTGCAGCCTCGGCATCGCAACCATCGCGCAGGCCGCGCTGGCGATGTACTCGCCGTTCGTCCGCGAGTACTTCTCGATCCCGGGCGACCGCAAGGTCCTGGCCGGGATTTCCTTCGGCTACCCGGACCTCGATCACCCCGCCAACAGCTACCGCACCGCGCGAGCACCGCTCGCTGAGGTCGTGACCTGGGTCGAGGCTTAAGACCTTGGGCATGAGCATCAGGTAGATCACCGATTTGACCGCAGGCGAGCTGCCCAGCGTCCGGCCCGGCCGCCAGCCATGGCGTTCGACGACCAGCAGCCGTTGAGCTGGGCCGAACTGCGCCGCCGGGAGCTCCGGTTCGCCCGGACGCTGCAGCGGGCGCGGTCACCTTCGCCTCCGGCCGTTTCACCGTGGGCCCGCCGCCGCTAGGGCGTGGACACGCCTACTGTCGAAGTCCCGGTCGGACGTGGTGTCAGCGCCCGTGGAACACCGGCGAGCGACGGGCGAGGTTCGCCGCGATTCCCTCGGCGTGGTCGGCCATAGGCCGCTGGCGTGCCTGCTCGGCCATCTCCTCGACGATAACGGCGCGGGCACGATCGACGAGGTCGCCACGCAGCGACGCGCGGATCGAGCGCAGCGTGACGGGTGCGCCAGCGGCGATCTCGGCGGCATAGGAATGAGCCGCCCCGCGGAGGTCGTCGGGAACCAGCCGATCGAGCAGGCCGATCTGCAGGGCCTCCTCGCCGCGGATGCGCCGGCCGGTAAGCATCAGATCAGACGCATGCCTTTGTCCGATTACCCACGGGAGGGTCACCGTGATCGCCGAGCCCTGATGCATCGCGAGCCGCGCGAATGGCGCCGAGAAGCGCGTCTGCTCGCTTCCGACCCGGAAGTCGCCGACGAGAGCGAGACCGAGTCCGGCCCCGATCGCGCTGCCCTGGACAGCGATAACCAACGGCAGGGGTTGCGCGAGCAACCGGACGATCGAGTCGTACGGGTGATTGCCTCCTGTCGGCCCCGCGAAGAAGTCGCCCACGTCACCCGCGAAGTCGGCACCGGCACAGAAGTGCTTTCCCGCACTGCACAGCAGCACGGCCCGGGCGCGTCCCTCGGCCGCCACCAAGTCGCAGGCATCCGCGATGGCGGAGGCCAAGCCACCGTCGAGGAAGTTGTGGGCACCTCTGACGAACTCCACCACGGCGACATGATCGCCACCCACCTGTACATCGACGTCGAAGTCCGGCATGCAGGAAGAAATATCATGCGTGGGACTCAAGGCAGCGTTTCTTGGTTCTCGCCGCCGTGATGTCCTCCTGACGGGTGGTGACACGGCCACATCCGCCGGCCATCGCCGACACGGGAGGCTCCGGTGATCACAGGTCGAGGCGGTCCTTTCCCCCGCGCATCGCGGCCAGCAGACGCTCGATGTCGGCGCGGGACAGCGACCGCTGCCACTCCCCCAGCCGGCCGCGGACCACGAAACCGCCCGCCGCGGGCTCGGCCTCGGTGATCAGGAGGTCGCGGGGAAGGCCGGGCCAGACTACGCGGAAGGCCGGGGATCGCAGGGACACACGCCGACTGCGCAGGAGCAGGGCCCGGGGCCGGATGAGGATGGCGCGCCCTTCGGCACCTGCCTCCACTTCCAGCCGGGCCCACGGCGCGCGCGCCAGGCTGAGCTGCGGAAGGCCGTCCCGCCAGGTCACCTCGAACGGCGTCAAGGCGGCGGCCAGCCAGCGGGACCCCACCGAAGCCGGAACGAATACTTCGACCAGCAGCGGCGCGGCTACCAGTGCGGGCTGGCGCCCCGGCCGCAGGTGCACGTTCCTGGCCAGGATCTCCAGCCGATCGAACTGGTAGCCGTCCCACTGGACGTCCCGGGCACAGATACGGACCTGACCGTACTGGCCCATGGCCCGGGCCATGTCCGAACCTTCCACCGCGATATCGGTCAGCGTCAAGGTCAGGTCACGCCCCGAAATCCGGAAGGTCTTGGGCTGGTCGACCAGCCAGGCCCGGGCGGCGTCCACTATCACGCCGAACGGGTCACCCGGCAGGACATCCGAAGCAGGCCAGCCGAGCGACGCGGCTACGGCCGAGGACGCCGACAGCAGATCCGACCAGCTCCGCCGCCAGTCGCCGGCCCAGGACCGGCCCGAGGGCCACCACTCAGCCACGGCCACTCCCCGGCGTTCTCACGTATCGGCCGACGGGTCGAACACGATGGTGGCGGGGTCGACCGCGGCGCCGCCGCCGCCGACCACGAGGACATGACCAGTCACCATAGAACTCAATGCACTACTCCCTGGTTACGCCGTGGAGTGGTTGGTACGTTTCGTGGTCGGGGGTCAGCCACCAGGGGGCGCCACCGTGGCCCGGCTTGGCCCGGGGCTAGTCGCCGAGGCTGGCGTACTGCGCTCTCAGCTCGAACTTCTTGACCTTGCCCGACGGCGTGCGGGGCAGTTCGTCGGTCGCGACGAAGTGCTTCGGGATCTTGTACTTGGCCAGGCGCCCGGCGCAGTGCTTCCGGACCACGTCGACGTCGATCTCGGATCCCGCGATCGGGATCAGGACCGCGCAGCCGACCTCTTGGTACTTGGCGTCGGGGACGGCGAACACCGCGGCGTCGGCGACGCCGGGAGCAGTCGTGATCACCGCCTCCACCTCGGCCGCGTAGATGTTCTCCCCGCCGCTGCGGATCATGTCCTTTTCCCGGCCGGCCAGGGTGAGGAAGCCGTGGGCGTCGACCTGGCCTAGGTCGCCGGTCCGGCACCAGCCCTCGGCGAACGTCTTCGCGGTGGCATCGGGCTGTCGCCAGTAGCCGACGCCGCCGCTCGGGCTGCGGACGTAGATCTCCCCCACCTCACCGGTCGCCACGGGCATATTGTCCGAGCCGAGCAGTTTTATCTCGCTCAGCGGCATGGGCCGGCCGACACCGCCAGGATGCTCCCGGGCATGTTCCCAGTCCAGGCAGGCGACGATCGGGCCGCCCTCGGAAAGCCCGTACACCTGGACGAGCTCGATGCCCGGCAGGATCTTGCCGAACTCGCCGTAAGCCCAGGGCATGAGCGTGTCGCCGCCGCAGACGATGCGCGTCAAACTAGGCGGCAGCAGCTCAGCGACGCCGTCCATGCGAAGGAGGTCGTAAACCATGAACGAGTACAGGAGCATGGTCGTCACTTCTTGCCGGCGGGTGACCTCCAGGAGCCGTTCCAGGCGCAGGCCTCCGGAGGTGAACGTAACCGCGGTGCCGTGCGTGACCATGGCCGGCAAAAGTACCGCCTCCAGGCCGCCCACATGGAACAGGGGGCCGGACGTCATCGCGACCGTGTGGGTGTCGAACTTCCACCGCAGCGCCTGGGTCCAGCCGCAGGCCAGCGTGTTGCCGTGGGTGTAGACGACCCCTTTTGGCCTCCCGGTGGTGCCCGACGTGTAGATCAGCCCGACGGGATCGCCCGGCTCCAGCTGCGGGAAGTCACCGGAACCTTCCTCGCTGAGGAACGCGCCCAGCGGAACGGCCCAGTCCGGCCCGGCTCCGCTGTCCTCGCGTACTACGTAGGTGGTGACGGGAACCTCATCCCGCAGGCTCTCGACGGGACCGGCGAAGTCGGCATCGAACACGAGCATGGTCGCGCCCGCGTCGTTCAGGATGAAGCTGAGCTCCGGGGCGGCCAGCCTGAAGTTCAGGCGCACGGCGATCGCGCCGACCCGGGCGATGGCCAGGTAGAAGACGACGTAATCGAGGGAGTTGCGCAGGAGCAGTCCCACCCGGTCACCGCGGGTGACCCCGGCCCGCTGGAGGGAACGCGCGTAGTGCAGTTCGGCCTGGCGCAGTTCGGTCCAGGTAAGGGGGGTGCCGTCGTCGAATGCGACGGCTGGCTGGCCGGGGTCGACGAACAGCGCCTGGCCGGCGATCGAATCCGTGATCCAGGAAAGGCTCATTGCCATGGTGTCACGCTGCTTTCACGATTTACTTGACGTCACTCATCCGCGGGCACGCGCCTCCATCCGTGTCTGCGATGACCCGAATGTTCTGCTGCGCCGCTTCCCGCCGGTTACCAATGCGAGTCGACGACTTGGTGCCGGCCCGTGAACGGGTGCCGGCCGGTGATCGCAGACGCGACAAGTCATATATTATGTATTTTACTCGAGTCTGACAAGGCCCGGTCGGGATGGATGCCAGGAAGGACACGGCGCGCCGGGCGCGTGCAGGGCAGCCCGGTCGCGGCAGGAGGTACCGCGCTCGGCCGCGTCGGGCCGCCACGGAAGTTAAGTTATAATAAAATATTATGTTGAATGTTGCACTGGTGTATGCCCGACGGGCGCACGCGGTAACGACTCGTCGCCGATACCGGAAGGTCGACCAGCAGTGGTGACCACCCAGCCAGAGGCGACGGGCCACGCCGTCACCGTCAATGGTCTAAGGCTTTATACGCAGCGCCGGCCCGGCGCTGCTACTCCCCCGCTGCTGCTCATCCACGGGCTCGGCGGGTCGCTGGAGTCATGGAGACCATTGCTGGCCGAGATGCCCCGCCGTGACGTCGTCATGATCGACAGCCCCGGCGCCGGGCGCTCCGCCGTCCCGGCGCTGCCGATCCGTATGCCTGCGATCGCCGACCGGATAGCCGCTGCGGCGCGGGCGCTCGGGGTCGAGCAGGCCGACGTCCTTGGTTTCTCACTCGGCGGGCTCGTGGCCCAGGAGGTGACCCGCCGCCATCCGGCACTGGTCAGGCGGCTCATCCTCGTCGACACCACCATGGGCATCCCCGCCATACCGGGACGGCCGAAGGTGCAGCTCGCCCTGCTGTCGAACAAGCGTCACCAAGACCGGGCGGCCGCCGAGCGCGACCTCCCCCTCGTCGTCGGCGGGCGCACCGCGCGCGACCCCGACGTCCTGGCCGCCATGCTGGCCGACCGGGCCGCTCACCCGCCGTCCTGGCTCGGCTACCGGTACCAGCAGGCGGCGGCCATCGGCTGGAGCAGCTACCTATGGCTGCCGCGGCTGCGCGTCCCGACGCTCGTCCTGCACGGTGAGGATGACCCGGCGGTGCCGGTAACGAACGCCCGCATGATCGCCCGCCGGGTCCCGGGCGCCGAGCTGGAGACCATCCCGGGTGCCGGGCACCTGCTGCTGTTCGACGAGCCCGGGAAGACCGCACCGATCCTGGAACGTTTCCTGGCCCGGTGAGGGCCGGCCGCGCGATCAGGACACCGACTCCCGGTCATCCCACTCTTGGCCGTCCCACAGGCCGCGCTCCTGCAGAATCTCGATCAGGTAGTCGCCGCGGGCCAGGATGTGCTGCTCCATCAGCGATTTCGCCGCGGGCGCGTCACGCCGGCGCAGGGCCTCCATCAGCAGCCCGTGATCGTCCCCGCGCGTGCTGGCCTGGGTTTCGATGGCGGCGTAGAAACGGTTCGGCAGCTGCCGGACGAAGGAGCTGAGCATCAGGGCGAGACGTTGCGAGCCCGCCGCCCGGTTGATCCGGCGGTGGAAAAGGTGGCCAAGCTCGCCGATGCGGTCCTGGTCGCCCGCGGCGATGGCGCTGTCGTACCGCGCCAGGGTGACCTCAAGCTCGGCCAGCTGCTCCGGGGTGATCTTCTTGGCCGCGCGGGCGGCCAGCTCCCGCGCCAGCTGAGCCTGAGCCCAGAACAGGTCACGCACGTCCTGGCGGCTGAACGGGGACACGACGAACCCGCGCCGCGGGACCAGCTCGACCAGGCCCTCGCTGCGCAGGACCAGAAGCCCCTCCCGGACGGGGGTATTGCTGACCCCGACGGCCTCGGCGATGCGCTCCATGCGCAGGAACTCTCCCGGCCGGACCGCGCCCGTGATAATCAGCTCGCGAACGTAACCCGCCACCTCCTCGGGAAGCTGCTGCCTCCTGCTCAGCCGGTCACGCATTCCGGCTACTTCGTGTGCCATGCTTTATATCCTCCTGAATATATGAAGCATTATACACGAAACGTAATCGTGAGGCTGGTTGCGGGTCACCGCCGGTCGGTCGTGCCGAACTCGGTGATCACCAGGGCCTCAGGTACTGGGCGATATCGAGATCAGCCACGGATATCTGCTCCTACGTCCGGTCGGGCACGGCCGCGGGGCACCAGGCCTCGATGAGCTGGTACACGTCTACCGGCCCGGACCCCGGCGCGGCCGGCGACCGGGCCGGAGTGCGGCTGAACCGCGGAGCCGGGGACGGATGAAGAACGCCGCCGACGCGCTCGAAGACGCCGCGCTCGGCGTTGTGCG
>Ga0181537_10004858_pt1 | contig 11025 bp, 8 predicted proteins | sample PEATcosm2014_Bin_39_FD_119765 | JGI IMG/M metagenome (GOLD analysis project Ga0181537, IMG submission 119765) | Peatland microbial communities from MTU Mesocosm Facility, Houghton, MI, USA - PEATcosm2014_Bin23_10_metaG | ecosystem: Environmental > Terrestrial > Soil > Wetlands > Peat | place... | reverse complement strand
CGAGCCGGAGGCGATCTTCTGGATCTTCATATTTCCCATTTTGCTTGCGCTGGGATTGGGAATCGCGTTCCGCAACCGTCCGGCAGACGTGCTGCCGGTGGGGGCAACCACGCCGCAACTGGTGCGGGCGCTGGCCGCCGACAAGGGACTCAAAGCAACGGAGATGGATGAGGCTGCGGGCACGCACGCCCTGGCGGCTGGAAGCATTGTCTTGCTCGCCAGTGAGAGCGGCAACGGCCTGGTGTACCGGTACGACGACACGAATCCCGATGCGCGGATCGCACGCATGATCGCGGACCGAGCGATTCAGGTTGCGGCTGGGCGTCGCGATGCAGTCGCGGCCCAAAATCAATTGGTGCACGAGACCGGTTCGCGCTACATCGACTTTGTTGTGCCGGGATTGCTCGGGATGAACCTGATGGGCTCAGCGATGTGGGGCTTAGGGTTCGCAATTGTGGACGCGCGCGCGAAGAAGCTGCTGAAGCGGATGGTGGCCTCGCCCATGCCGCGCTGGCAATACCTTGCGGCCTATCTGCTCTCGCGCCTCATCATGCTCGGCATCGAGGTTGTGGTGCTGCTGGGCTTTGCGTGGGTCGTGTTTCGCGTGCCTTTTCGCGGACCGCTCGCCGAACTAGCTCTTATCTGCGTCATCTCCTCGCTTACCTTTTCGGCGTTGGGCCTTCTCGTTGCCTCACGCGCGCGGACCATGGAGGCGGTCAGCGGTCTCATGAACCTGGTCATGATGCCGATGTGGATTCTGTCCGGCGTGTTTTTCTCGTCGTCGCGCTTTCCCGCCGTGATTGAGCCGCTGGTGAAGGCGCTGCCGCTAACCGCGGCGATTGATGCCATGCGCGGCAATATGCTGCAGGGAACGCCGCTCAGCCACATGATGACACCTTTGGCGATTCTGTTGGCATGGTTCGCGGTGCCGTTTGCGGTGTCCCTCAGGATTTTTCGCTGGCGATAGAACAATGAGGGGAACCGCGAGCGGTTCCTCACGAGAGAAAATGCTCTACTCCGTTTTGAGCAAGGTCCAGATCCAGCCAATAAACGTGAGAACGAGGAACGGATACGCCATCGTCGGCAGTGGCTTGGAGATGGGCAGAAGCTGCTCGCCCGCGAAGATTCTCAATGAGGTGATGGCGAAAAGGACAGCGCCGATGAGGCCTGCAATGCGCGTCCAAATCACGAAGACGCTGGGAACGCAGGTGAGAGCCAGGGCCGCGGACCAAAGAGCCGATCCTGCGGCGAACGTTGGAACGCTGGCCTCAAGCGAGCCGGCGGTTCCACCGAGCATGACAGCCTCGCCAATGGCATAGACAAGAAATCCGGCGGAGACGCAGTCTTTGCCTTTCCTGAAGTACATCAACGCGAGCAGAGAAGTGGCGACGATAAGCGAGGCGCCGTCAATGGCCCATAATACGGCGCGCACATTCTGATTAGCGACGAAAGTTCCCACCATGCCCAAGATGCCACCAAGAGCCAGGCCAATAATGGCGATGATTTTCAATGGAGTTTTCATAGAAGTGAAAATCTTAATATGGCAGGCTCACGACTGACGAGAAGTTTGATCAGCCGCGATGTTCTCAAAGCTGTTTTGTGATTGTAGGTTCGCGCCGGCGTCGAATTAGTGCGAGAGAATTGCGGTCGGATTTGCGTAGTATCCGTCGCGGGTGCGCGCGTTCAGGTCGCGCTGATCGAGTCTGATCTCGATGTGATGGTACTCGTTGGGTTTGTCGGCGGGAAGCGGAGTGAACCCGATTTCGTACCATGATTTCGCATCGGTAAGGCATCTTTGGATCATGCCAGCGATGTCGCTGTTTCCCTCGAGCGCCAGCCCGCCACTTTGGACGGCGATCACCTGAAGGCCTAGATCGCCGAATTCGACCTGGCTCGGCTTGGCAATGCCCTTGAGGAAGGCCTCATAGTCATCAGCTCGCTCGAGCGATTCCGAAACTCCGATCGGATTGATGTCGTAGACGGTGAGATCGATCTGCCTGAGCTGTGTTGAGATGCCGACGACTTCATTGAAGATTTGCTGTTCCTGGCTGGAGGTTAGGTAATTGCGAGAGCCGGAGATGAGGGGCCAGCCTGGCGACACCCAGAGAAGAATTTTGCGGCCAGGCAGAGTAGATGCGTACCCCAGGAATTGCTGGAATGCTTTGATGCAGATCTCAAGGCGTTCAGAGTCGCCCCACTCGGAGTTGCGCGTGATCTCGCGCAGACCGATCTCGTGATGCTCGAGGTCGTCGCTCAAGGCATTGCCATTGGTAGAAAAGCCGTTGTTGATTTGCACTCCCTGGTCAGTGAGCACGGCGATTGAAGTCGGATAAGTCAATTGACCTTCGTTCGACTTCAAGAACTTCTCGATTTCCTGGCGGGACCACGCGACAATCTGGTACGGGATATTGACGGCGTCGACGAGGATAACGACGTGCACCGGCTCGTCCGCGGCACTCTTGATCTTGAAGTACGTGATGGGGCGCGGGATCTTGTTGTCGAGGACCGTAAAGTCCTGCTGGGGAAGATTGGGAACGGGCTGACCGGATTTGGTGTCGACGGCGACATCGAGCCGGAGAGCTTGAGAGGCGGGAGGGGCTGCTGGCTCAGGCTGCTGGGCGGATGCCGTGAGCGGGGAACATAGCAGCATTACGGGGAAGAAGCAGGCCAACCTATGGACGATCATTGATGACCTCCAACGCTTACGGCGCGCAAAGGAGGGCGAGCAACTCTTCACGGCAGGGCCATCATACAGCAAGACCCGAGAGGAGCACACGGGGTTTGCTTCATAGGGGTACTCGAACTCACCCCGGTAAAATGAATCCAAGATGGAATCAGGAAATCAGAGCTCGCTCTTACCCGAAACGGTCCTCGACGGTAGCCGATTTATCCGCGCGTGTTTGCGCAAGCCGGTGGATCGAACGCCGGTTTGGTTCTTGCGTCAAGCCGGACGCTACATGCAGGAATACCGCGACGTTCGCAAGCACCACACGCTGGTGGAGATTTGCAAGATGCCCGAGCTGGCTGCCGAGGTGACCATTACTGCCGCGGAAAAGCTGGGCGTGGACGCGGCGATCATCTTTGCCGATCTGCTGCTGCCGCTGGAGCCGATGGGACTGGATTTCGAGTTTCAGGCAGGCGAGGGCCCCGTGGTGCATCGCCCTTTGCGGACGGCTGATGACGTGCGCGCCTTGCGCACCGATCGCGCGAGCGAACTGGGCTATGTGGGGCAAGCCATTGAGAAGGTCGCGGCGCATTTTCGCGATCGGTTGGGCGTGATCGGATTCTGCGGAGCACCTTACACGCTGGCCAGCTACATGATTGAGGGCGGCGGCTCGCGCAACTACATCGAGACGAAAAAGATGATGTACGGCAGCTCCACCACTGCGTGGGGCAGCCTTTTGGATAAGCTGGTCATTGTGTTAACAGAATATTGCCGCATGCAGGTGCAGGCGGGCGCGGACGTGATTCAGATCTTCGATAGCTGGGTCGGTTCACTTTCGCTTAGCGACTATCGCACGTATGCCTTTGAGGCTTCGAAGAGGCTGGTGCGCGCAGTGCAGACGATGGGCGTGCCGGTGATTTACTTTGGCGTGGAAACCGCCGGGTTGTTGCAGCAGATGGCGCTGACGGGCGCCGACGTGATTGGCCTGGACTGGCGGCAGCCGCTGGACGCGGGCTGGCAGGCCGTGGGCCGCGGACACGCGGTGCAGGGCAATCTGGATCCGATTACGCTCTTCGCGCCCCCCGATGTGCTGGAGCAACGCGTGAAAGAGATTTTGCGCTCGGCCAACGGCCGCCCGGGACACATTTTCAATCTGGGTCACGGGATTGTGCCGCAAACGCCGGTGGAGAACGTGCAGGCCGTGGTGAAAATGGTGCGCGAGTTCCGCCTGGAGAGCTCCCGTGGCTAAACAGGCAGTGTTGCTGCTGGCGCATGGAACTCCGGAGACGGTGGAGCAGATTCCCGAATACCTGCGCAACGTAGTGAGCGGGCGGCCTTTGCCGCAGGCGGTTGTGGAAGAGATCCAGCATCGCTATGCGCAAATTGGTCATAGCCCGCTGACTGAGATCACGTTGGCCCAGGCGCGACTGGTTGAGGATGAACTGGCCGCTGCGGGTCAGCCGGTCCCGGTGTATGTAGGGATGAGAAACTGGCGGCCCTATATTCCCGAGGTGGTGCGGAAGATGCGCGCGGACGGTATCGAGGAGGCTGCGGTGATCTGCATGGCGCCGCAGAATTCGCGCACCAGCGTAGGGCTGTACCGGCGCGCGGTGGAGGCGGAAGCGGGGGACTTGCGAATCGACTTTACACCCGGATGGGCACGGCACCCACTTCTGGCCGAAGCATTTGCCGAGCGGTTGCGGCCGGCCCTGACCACACTGGCACAGGAGACCGGCGGCCCAGTGCCGGTGCTGTTTACGGCGCATAGCGTCCCCACGCGCACGGTGGAAGCGCCTGCGGCTGACGCGGAAGCCGGCAAACGCCTATGGCCCGGGCAGGGAGCCGATCCTTACGCGGAAGAGGCGCGCCATACCGCTGAACTGGTGGCCGAGCGAGTGCCGGAGATTCCCCGCTGGTGGTTTGCTTTCCAGAGTCAGGGTGCAAGCGGTGGACCGTGGCTGGGACCGAGCGTTGAGGAGATGCTCGATCAGGTTGCGGCTGAGGGCGTGAAGGCGATTATTCTGCAGCCCATTGGGTTCCTCTGCGATCATGTGGAAATTTTGTTTGACGTCGACATTCTTTTCCGCGGGTACGCCGCAAAACGCGGCATTCGATTGGAGCGCCCGGAATCGCTGAACGCCTCAGACGGCCTGGCGAAGGCAGTTGCCGATCTGGCTTGCGATGGGCTGGGTCGACTGAGCGCGGCCTAATGATCCGAAGTATGAGCAGGCCAAGGCTGAGGTAGGTTACTGGGGTTATTGATATAGTAGTTACCTCAGTACCACAATTCGACGCATTTTCGTTTTCCACAGTCACCTCTGGGACTAAGATCGAGACGATTCTTTGGGGCGGGGAAAGTCCCTGGTGATCCCTCTTGTTCTGGCAAGCAGAAGGCCTTCGCTGCAAGGTTAGCGGTGGGCGGGTTGACGTTCGCGTTGCCGAAAAGTTGAGCCGAATTCCAGGAGATGACGCATGCCGGTGGGAATGGCACGAGGAGCCATGGCTGGAGATATTGTCGAGATGAGTTCTGCGAAGGAGCCGGTACATTGCGAGAAATGCGGCAGCGATAAGGTCTATCGCGTGAGCCGCGAGGGCTATCTTCAGACGAAGGTTTACCCGCTGTTCGGTTACTATCCCTGGCGGTGCATGCGGTGCGGCGTGCATGTGGTTCTGCGCAAACGCAAGCGGGCCATGAAGCCGGATTCCATGGAGTAAGTTGAGACTGGCAGAAACTCAGGAGCGGAAGAAGTTTCGAGCCAGGAAGATCACGTTGGCCGGGCGTTCTGCCAGGCGGCGCATAAAGTAGGGATACCACTCCGTTCCAAAAGGAACATAAACGCGAACCTTGTATCCGTCGCGCACCAAATTGCGCTGCAGGTCGCGGCGCACTCCGTACAACATCTGAAACTCGAAATGATCGTGGCCGATTCCACGCGATGCCGCGTAGGCTTTTGCCGCATCCACGATCGCCTCGTCGTGCGTTGCCAGGCCGTGGTAGATGGGACTGTCAAGAAGCATCCGGCTGAGCTTTAGAAAGTTGGCGTCGACGTCGGACTTGCGCGGATAAGCGACTTCGGGCGGCTCTTTGTACGCGCCTTTGCAAAGCCGGATACGGATGCCATCGGCGAGCAACTGCTCCACGTCGGCCTGTGAACGATAGAGGTAGGCCTGAATTACGACGCCGACAGCGCCGCGCGTCGCGGGGCGTGCATGAATGCGGCGCACGATGTCGAGCGTAACTTGGGTCAGGCGCGAATCTTCCATGTCGATGCGCACAAAGTTTCCTGTGGCGCGGGCGTGTTCGACGAGATTTCCGGCGATGGACTCGGCCAGATCCGCCGATTGCTCAAGGCCCATTTGCGTGAGCTTGACGCTGATGTTCCCCTGAATGCCGCGGGTGGCAATGGAGTCGAGTAATTTGTGGTAAACATCGGCAGCGAAATGCGCCGCGCTCTCTGATGTGACGCTTTCACCCAGAGAGTCGAGAGTGATCGCGATGCCTTGGCGGTTTACCTCTTCAGCTACGCGCAACGCGTTGTCGGGGGCCATACCCGCAATGAAGCGTGAGTTGAGGCGAGACCCCAGCCGGGAGCGTTCGCAGAAATGACGCAATGGGCGGTTATGAGAGAGTGCGATGAATGCGGAACGAAGAATTGGCATGACTTGCCCCTGCAAGGGAGCGTGCCGGCGAGGGCTCACTCCACAAACACATTAGTTTCGCACACTCGGCTGGAATAGGCAGCGGTACAAAAGACATGTGTTGTGCGATTCGGAGAGCTCCCAGTTAGAACGCCCTTCGCGTCGTACGTTTCGCCGTTAGTGCACTTCAAACAAAGCGCTGCCGTGCGGCGGCAAGGTGACGCTTAGGTCCTTGGACTCTTTGGTCGTCGAATCGTCCCAGGCATTCTGTGCGGAATGTTTTGCGCTATCCAGACCAAGATCCTTCCACGTGGTGCGCACGGTGGTTGCGCTGGCGCCGAGATTGAAGAATGCAAAAAATTCGGCGTAGCCCCGGTCGCCTGGTGCGTTGATGGTGGCGCGCCAGACGCGAATATTCTCAAAGCCTGCGCCCAGCGTTGAGGCATCGACAGGACGACTGTAACTGGCGTTCTGATCCACGAAAAGAACGTTCTGGTTGGTGATGAGCGAGCGCGTGAAGTCATCGAGACGAGTCAGGTTGCTGCCGAGGATAAGGGGCGAGCGGGTCACCGCCCATAGAGTGAATTCAGTGCGCTGCTCGTCCTGCGTTTGGCGCGATTGCCGCGCTTCGCCCCATCCGGGATGTGGACCAAGCCAGCCCTCAGGGAGCATGTCGGCATCGGGCCAATTTCCTGGACCGGTGTAGGGGAACCACTTCGCCAGGCGATCGAAAGCGCCTTGCAATCCGAAGGGAAACTCATCGTTCGGTTTGTTAGGGGAGGTCCATCCATCCCAATGGTCATTGGAGATGCGCCACATCTGCGCGTACTTCGCGACCTCGGCTGCGTGCTCGAGTGCAGTGGGGCCCGGCGAAAGGCTGAGAATGATGGGGCGGCCGGTTTTGTGGATCGCCGCGGCGATCAGGCGAATCTCCGTAGGCCGGTAGGGATTGTTGGAGATACAGTCGACCTTGAGAAAATCCACGCCCCAGTACGCATAAAGCTTCAGCATGGAGTCGTAATAGGCTTGCCCGGCGGCATTGTCCTTGACGCCCCAATTGCCATCGTCCCAGGGGCAGGGAGATGTGGTGTCGGCGGCATCGGCGGCAAGGAATTGCGTGCCCTCTATTGGTAAATTGGCTGCGACCACTTGGCGGGGAATGCCACGCACGATGTGAATGCCAAACTTGAGCCCCTGCGCATGCAGCCAGTCGGCGAGAGGCTTGAATCCGGCGCTATTAGCAGATGAGGGAAATCTGTCCGGCGCCGGAATCAACAGACCATTGCTGTTCCAGAGGTATTGCTTCTGCTCGAGGGTCTTACCTGCGGGGTTGGCCATGTACCAGCCCTCGTCGATGACGGCGTACTTCCACCCGAATTGCTGCAGCGAGACAAGAACGGTTGCATTGTCTCGAAATTGCTCCTCGTCGATGGTGAGCCCGTAGGCGTCCCAACTGTTCCACCCAAGGGGAGGAGTGGGCGCGGGTGTTTGTGCATGGGTGAATTGCAAAATGAGGCACACAGCCGCAAGAGCAGCGACAGGAAGAATTGCCAGCTTGGTCATGAGAAAACATATAGCATATTCCGGGCCGGGAGCGGGATTCACGCTGAAGAAACAGGTCGGGCGGGGTCTCCGGGTTATCCTACGAAAACCCGAACGAAAGTGGGTTGACCAAGCAGAGGAGATGTCATGGAAAGCGTGTGTAAGGCCGGAAAGTGGTGCGCGTATGTCTTGGCCTGTGTTCTGGGTATATCGGCATTCGCCGTGCGCACTCCGGCACAAGCGGCCGAGCAGGGAAGCGCACACTCGATCCAAGCCCTCTTCGTGAGCGACATCCATTTTGAACCGTTTCGTGATCCGGGGAAGGCCGCGCAACTGGCGGCCGCGCCAGTTGGAGACTGGAACGCCCTTCTTACTGCTCCGGCGACCGCCGATGCGGAGGCACAGTTCACGAAACTGCAGCAATCCTGCCACGCGCGCGGCGAGGACACAACATACGCCCTGTTTCAGTCGAGTTTGCACGCTATTCATGCGCAAGCGGGTGATTCGAAATTTGTGATTGTGAGCGGCGACCTGATTGCACACTCGTTCTCATGCAAATTTGCCACAGTGTTTCCCAAGGCCGCGCCGGCTGACTACCGGGCCTTTGTGGAGAAGACGATTGCCTATGTGATGGGTGGACTGCGCAATGCGCTTCCCGGCGTTCCCGTCTATGCGGCGCTGGGAAATAACGATTCCGACTGTGGCGATTATCAACTTGATGCTCATGGCGCATTCCTGACAGAGAGCGGAGAGCTTTTTGCCGCCGATCTTCACGGAGCGGAGCGTTCGCGAGCGGTGGAGACATTTGCGGCCGGAGGCTACTACAGTGTGAGGCTGCCGGCTCCCGTGGAACGAACGCGGTTGCTGGTGCTGGACGATCTTTTCATGTCGGAGCGCTACCAGACCTGCGGCGGCAAAGAGGATGGAGCGCCCGCAGCAGCGCAGATTGCGTGGCTTAAACGGCAGTTGGATGAGGCGCGCGACAAACACGAAAAAGTCTGGGTGATGACGCACATTCCCGGGGGAGTGAATGCGTACTCCACGGCGACGAAGGGAAAGGACATTTGCGGCAAGGGCAAGCCAACGATGTTTCTGACGTCAGAGGCGCTACCCGATTTGTTGGCCGGCTATGGGGGCGTGATTCAGTTGGCGATCTTCGCGCATACGCACATGGATGAGGTGCGATTGCTGATTCCGGCGAATGTCGACGCCGCGCATCGACCCGTCGCAGTAAAGATGGTCGCATCAATTTCGCCCATTGACGGCAACAATCCATCGTTCACGATAGCGACGATTGATCCGGCGCACGCAATACTGGCGGATTATCGCGTGATTGCGGCTTCCAACCAGACGGGAATCGACACAAGTTGGACCGAGGAATACGATTTTGCGCAGACGTACCACGAGCCGGCATTCACAGCAGCCACGCTCGGGAACTTAATTGCCGGCTTCAAGGCAGATCCGATGGCGCAAACGCCTACGAGCCAGAGCTACCTGCACAATTACATGACCGGGGTCGATATGCGGGCACTGGCTCTGTTCTGGCAGCCGTATGTGTGCTCCCTGACGAATGACGCGGCGGATGCGTTCAAGGAGTGCGCGTGCAGTAGATAGGGCGGCGGAGCTGGGGGTGATAGCGTGCTGCGCCAGGTCGGGAGGCCAGGATTGGTCAGCGAATGATGATGCCCATCAAGTCTCCGGGTGAGGTTGTGGCAACCGGCCCTCCTCAAAGCGGGATAACGCGATGCAGAGGGCCATGGGTTCTTATCGCGACGATTCTTGCTTCAAGCATGGCCTTCATCGACGGGACCGTCGTCAATATAGCGCTGCCCGCTCTGCAAGCTTCTCTTCATGCCTCGGTGACAGACATTCAATGGGTGATCGAGTCCTACGCTCTACTACTTGCTTCGCTGTTGCTGTTAGGCGGCTCTCTTGGCGATTTGTATGGCCGTCGTAGAATCTTCCTCTTCGGCGTAGTGCTCTTCGCAATCGCGTCGGCTTGGTGTGGCCTCGCGTCGTCCATCGCCTCCCTCATCGTTGCGCGCGGACTGGAGGGAATAGGAGCGGCGTTGCTGATCCCGGGAAGTCTTGCCATTATCAGCGCCTCTTACTCAGAAGACGGACGCGGGCGGGCGATCGGCACCTGGTCTGCCTTCACGGCAATCACTGCCGCCATCGGGCCGGTGCTGGGCGGATGGCTCGTGGAACATGCATCGTGGCGCTGGGTGTTCTTTATTAATCTTCCACTCGCGGCCATCGTCATCTTGCTTTCGTATTGGCGCGTCCCGGAAAGCCGGAACGAAACGGCGAGCAAAGGTCTCGATTGGCTGGGCGCCTCACTGGCTACTTTTGGCCTGGGAACAATTACGTACGCTCTCATCAATGGTCCGTCCACGAAGCCAGGTTACGGAGCAGTTGTCTGGGGCCTGGGCGTGGCGGGAGTAGGCGCGCTGCTTTGTTTTCTTATCGTCGAAGCCCGCTCGCCGTCTCCGATCGTCTCTTTGAGTCTCTTCCGATCCAGGGACTTTTCCGGTGCCAACCTGCTCACGTTCCTGCTCTACGCACCGATGGGAGGCATGTTGTTTTTCCTTCCTCTGGATCTGATTCAGGTCCAGCATTACTCCGCAACACGGGCCGGAGGGGCCCTGCTTCCCATGATCCTGCTGATCTTTGTACTCTCGCGCTGGTCCGGCGGGCTGGTGGCTCGATATGGCGCGAGACTCCCGCTCACGATTGGATCGCTTGTCGCAGCGTCAGGCTTCGCACTTTTCCTGGGGCCGGGAATCGGAGGCTCGTATTGGAGTACGTTTTTCCCAGCTGTGTTTGTTCTGGGCTTAGGCATGGCGATCAGCGTGGCGCCGCTTACGACGGCGGTCATGGAGTCTGTTCCTTCGAGCGAGGCCGGCGTCGCATCCGGTGTCAACAACGCGGTATCGCGGGTCGCGGGACTGCTTGCGGTCGCAGTGTTTGGCCTGGTTTTGTCGGCGGGATTTAACCGTGCACTGGACGCCAGTCTGGCGCAGATGCAACTGTCTCCCGCTTTGCGCGGGAACGCCGAAAGTCAGCGATCGAAACTGGCGGGTGCTCAAATTGACGACTTGCGCGTAAGGCGCGCCTTCGATGAAGCCTTCGTTTCCGGATACCGCGAGGTGATCTGGATCTCTGTCGGGCTGGCTCTG
>Ga0181537_10004856_pt1 | contig 11032 bp, 10 predicted proteins | sample PEATcosm2014_Bin_39_FD_119765 | JGI IMG/M metagenome (GOLD analysis project Ga0181537, IMG submission 119765) | Peatland microbial communities from MTU Mesocosm Facility, Houghton, MI, USA - PEATcosm2014_Bin23_10_metaG | ecosystem: Environmental > Terrestrial > Soil > Wetlands > Peat | place... | reverse complement strand
GGTCATTGCCGACGAGGGCGACAGCGTGGTCATTCGCGCGAACGAGGGCCTCATCAAGCTTGCCAAGGCTGACCTCCCCCAGGCGCTTGCGGCTTCCTACCCGGCTCCGACCCCGACACCCGAGGCGGCGCAAATGGTCATGGTGCCGTTCAACCCCAGCCCGGCTGATATCGTGCCCGAGCCCGATGCCAGGCCAAAGCCAAAGCCCGCCCCGGCCAATGTCCCCAACCCATTGCAGAGCAACGGCTCATCTTTCAAGGGATGCACGATCGTGAGCTTCCAGCCGAAGTCCTTTCAAAATGCGGCCGGGTGCGCCGAGGTGGTGATCGCCAACACCACCGACACCCCCGTCGTCATCTTCCCGAGGAACATCGTCTGCATGACATCAGGCGGGGCGCGCCACCAGGGCCGGTTCATCGTGACCGACGGCTTTCCCCCCACCATAAAGCGCCGCGACGTCGTCCCGGCACAGGGCACGGTTGACGACATCTTCACGTTCACGAACGACGCCCTCGACATCGCGGGCGTGCAGTGGGCCCGGTGAGGTTTTGGTTGATTTCGTCCGGCCGGGCCTTTCTAATCGACCCTCTTTCAATTACGCCTGCGCCCGTATCCCGGGCGCCCAGGGGGAACGAATCCATGAAAACTCCGCTCACACTCAAAGTCGCGACGCGCGCCCAGACCGGCCGCAGCTCCTCGCGCCGCCTGCGCAAGGCCAACCGCATTCCCGCCATCCTTTACGGGAAGCATTCCGCCCCGGAGAAGCTCTCCGTCGAGGTGCCGGAGTTCACCCGGCTTCTGAAGTCGGTCGCAGGCCGGGCGCTCCTCATCGAGCTCGCCCGCGACGACAAGGCCGAGAAGGCGCTCTCCTTCCTACAGGAGATCCAGCGCGACCCCATCACCGACCGGTTCCTCCATGTCGACCTCCACGAGGTCAAGCCCGACGAGAAGTTTGAGATCCGGGTGCCCGTCCGCGTGACCGGCGAGTCGTTCGGCGTCAAGAACCAGAACGGCGTCCTTGAAATCGCCTCGCACGTCCTTCGCATCCGGTGCCTGGCAAAAGACCTTCCCGAGGCGGTCGAGATCGATGTCACCGCCCTCAATGTCGGCGAGACCTTCAAGGTCGGACAGCTCAAGCCCGTGGCCGGAGTCGTCTTCATGGACGACCCGGGCCAGCCGGTGGTCGCCTGCGTCGAGCCCGTTGCGGAGATCGTGCAGGAGGTCGCGGTCACCGCGGCACCCGCCGAGGGCGCCGCCGCGGCGCCTGCCGCAGGGGAGGCCGCTGCCGGGGACGCCAAGGCCGCACCCGCCGGGGATGCCAAGGGCGCAGCCCCCGCCGGCGACAAGAAGGGCGCAGCGCCTGCCGGGGACAAGAAGCCCGCCGCGCCCGCAGGCGCCGCGAAGGCCGCGGCTGCAGCCGCCGGGGCCAAGCCCGCGGCGCCAGCAAAGAAGTAGCTTTTCAAGCCGGCGACCCGCTCGCCGTCCGTTCTTTGAGCCATGTCCATTTCGCTCGTCGTCGGCCTGGGAAATCCCGGCCGCCAGTACGAGCACACCCGCCACAACCTGGGATGGGTCGCGCTTGATGCTTATGCCTCGAAGCACGGTCTGGCCTGGAGGAGCGCGCCGGAGTTCGAGTCGTTGGTGGCCCGAACGGAGCTTGCCCGCGGCCAGCCGCTCTGGCTGGCGAAGCCGCAGACCTTCATGAATGAAAGCGGCCGCGCCGCCTCGGCGCTCGCGCGCTACCAGAAGCTGCCTCCCGGGGCTGTCGCCGCGGTCTACGACGACCTCACGATAGACCTCGGCCTCATCAAGGTGTCGGTCTCCGGGGGCGACGCGGGCCACAACGGCGTATCGAGCCTGCTTCAGCACCTGGGGTCCGGGTTCACACGGTTCCGGCTCGGCACGGGCCCCAAGCAGCCGCCGGAGATGGACATCAGGGACTTCGTACTGGCTCGCTTTAATTCCGATCAACTCACACTAATCAAACAGAAGACAGACACCTATGTTCAGGGCTTGGAACTGCTCCTTGCGGGCGGGGCCGACCGGGCGATGAACCAGCTCAACCGAAGAGACCTCCCATGACAAAACCGACCAAGCGAAACTACCGCGCCACCTTCATCCTCGACAACCGCGGCAAGCAGGAGACCGTCGACCAGATCGTCGACGGCGTGAAGAAGGAGATCGCGGCGATCGAGGGTGACGTGACCGCGGTCGAGAACATCGGCAAGCGCGACTTCGCGCGGGTGACGGACCGCAAGCTCACGGGGGCCGCGTATGTCCACGTCAACTTCAGCGCCCCGCCGCAGGCTCCCGCCCAGCTCAGGGAGCGCCTCAGGCTCAACGGGAGCGTGTACCGCACCTTCGTCCAGGAGGTCTGACTCCCATGGCAAACTTCAACAAAGTCTACCTGATGGGCAACCTGACGCGCGACCCCGAGATGCGGGTCACGCCGAAGGGCACGGCCATCTGCCAGTTCGGGCTGGCGATCAGCCGCTCCTGGAAGGACGAGAGCGGCCAGACGCGCGAGGAGACGGCTTTCGTCGACATCGAGGCATGGGGCAAGCAGGGCGAGGTCATCGCGAAGTACTGCACGAAGGGCCGCCCGCTGTTTGTCGAGGGGCGCCTGAAGTTCGACCAGTGGGAGGACAAGACGTCCGGCCAGAAGCGCAGCAAGCTAAAGGTCGTCCTCGAGAATTTCCAGTTCATCGGCGGGCGCGGCGACGGCGCGCCGGGCGCGGGCCCGGCCTCGGGCGACTCGGTGGAGGCCGGCGAGGCGCCGGCCGCAAAGGCCCCGGCGAGGGCCCCGGCAGCCCCGAAGGACCCGGTGGACGAGGACGTTCCGTTTTAGCGACCCGTCTCTGGGCTTGTCAGGATAGCCCGGGGGTAGGCGAAGGGCCGCCGGGACGCCTCAGCCTGCGACGTCGATCACGACGATGCCGACCTTCTGTCCCGACTCGACATACCGGTAGGCGCCCGCGATCGCCTCGAGAGGATATTTCCGATCGACGATTGCCCGGAATTGGCCGGCCTCCATGAGGCCCTTAAGGTAGCCGGCGAACCCGCTGATCCCCCGCGGAATCGGAATGACTACGCGGTTGCTGCGCGTGAGGGACGACCACAGGGCGAGCATCACGTTCTGGCCCCAAGGCCCGAGGTCTGCCGCGGCAAAGATGCCACCCGGCTTCAGGAGCCTCCGGCACCGGAAGAATGAGACCTTTCCGACCGCATCGATAACGAAATCGAAGGTCTCGCCGATTCGTGTGAAATCCCCGGTGGTGTAATCGACGACCCGGTCGGCGCCCAGCGACTTGGCAAGCTCGAGGTGCCGGGTTGCGACCACCGCAGTAACGAGGGCGCCGGAGGCCCTTGCTAGCTGCACCGCCGCCGTTCCTATCGCACCGGAGGCGCCGTAGACCAGGACCCTGTGACCGGGCCTTAGCCCGATCCTCTCCAGGATGGCGTTTGAGTAGAACGCGCCCTCGCAGACCACGGCCTCGTCAAATCGGATCCCTGCCGGCATCGCGGCGACTGCCTGCTCGGGCGCGCAGACATATTCTGCGTGGGCGCCGTTGCTCCTCGACGGGCACATGCCGAAAACGCGGTCGCCTGGTTTGAACGAGGTGACCCCGGTGCCCACGGACTCGACTTCCCCGGCCAGATCCAAGCCGAAGATTGAGCGGCGCGGCCGGAGGATCCCATAGAAAAGGCGCACGAAGAAGGGGTGGGCTCGGAGCTCGCCGCAATCCGTGCGGCTTAGCGTGGCGGCGTGGACCCGGACAAGTAACTCGCGAGCCGCGGGCGCCGGCTTCGGCACCTCGCGCACCGTGACATTGTCCGGTGTTCCGTAACGCGTGACGATGGCCGCCTTCATGGGCCCCTTCTCTACGCGGCGGGCGACACGAAAGCCAACCCCGCCTTTGCCGGGTCCGGCAGCCGTCGGGCGGCTTGAGGCGCATGGGTTTGCGGCAAACGACCGCCCCGGCGACCCCGGGGGCAACGGGCTCCCCGGTGCCCGGGGAAATACTGCGTTGACACCCCCTCGCCACTGCGGGATTTAGTTGGGTTTCCACACAGACATCACCCCGCAATTTCAACCACCATGGCCCACAGCGAAGTCCTATTAGTCAAGCCGGTCGACGGCCTCGGAGGCGAGGGCGACCAAGTGAAGGTGCGCGCCGGATACGCGCGCAATTACCTGCTCCCGCGCAGCGTTGCGGTCCCGGTCACGAAGTCCAACCGCAAGCAGATCGAGGCGCTCAAGAGGCGCCGGGCGGAGCGCGAGGCCCATGAGCTCAACGGGGCCCGTGAGCTCGCAAAGAGGCTCGAGAAGACGAGCCTCGCCTTCGCGGTCACGACTGGCGAGGGCGGAAAGATGTTCGGCTCGGTCACGGTGGCCGACATCCACGACAAGCTCGTTGCCGCCGGGATCGAGATCGAGCGCAAGCGCATCCACCTTTACACCCCGGTCAAGACCCTCGGCAAGCACACGGTCAAGGTGAAGCTCCACAACGATGTCTCGGTGGAGCTGCCGTTCGACATCGTATCGGAGAACCCGATCGAGCCCACAGCCGACGAGAAGGCCGCGGAGGAGAAGAAGAACAGGAAGGTCGAGGCACGGAGGTAGCCTCCCGGTCTTTTCGACAACGATCGCCTCGGGCGGCCCAGTTTGGGGGCGCCCGGCCGACCCTCTGAATGGCCGAAGACAAGAGCAATCCCCCCCAGCGGTCCGGCGGTGCGGCGGCCGGAAGGGGGATGCCGCACAGCGTCGAGGCCGAGGAGTACCTGCTTTCCTGCTGCCTGATTGACGGCGCCGAGGTCGTCGCGCGCTCCCTGGAGGCGGGGATTTCGCCCGAGTCGTTCTACGTCCCCGCGCACGGGATCGTCTTTGAGAAGCTCCGGGACCTCGCAAACCGGCAGGCCCCCATCGATGTCGCGGTCCTGGGCGAGGAGCTCAAGACAGCCAAGCAGCTGGACGCGATCGGCGGCTACGCCTTCCTGACCCGCGTCAGCGGGAGCATCCCGACGACCGCGCAGGCCGGCTACTTCATCGAACGGGTTCGCGAGCAGCATCTTCTGCGCGAAATCATCCGTTCGGCCACCGGGGCCGTCGAGGATTGCTTCAACTTCACCGGGGGGATCAACGAGTTTGTCGACCAGGTTGAGCAGAGGATCTTCGCCGTCACGCAGAGCCGGGTCAGCGAGAGCGCCAAGCCCATGAGCGACCCGACCAAGGAGGCGATGAATGTCATCCACAAGATGATGATGAAGAAGGGCGAGATGACGGGGGCCCCCTCGGGCTTCCACGACCTCGACCGCCTGACCTTCGGCTTCCAGCGCCAGGAGATGATCGTCCTCGCCGCCCGCCCTTCGATGGGGAAGACCTCGTTCGCCCTCAATGTGGCCGAGGCGGTCACCCTTCCCAAGCGGGGCCCCGCCTTTCCGACGCTCGTCTTCTCCCTCGAGATGAGCGGGGCTCAGCTCGCGCTGCGCATGCTCTGCTCGCGGGCCCGGGTCAACCTGAAGCTCCTCCGCGACGGCCTGCTTTCGAAGAACGGGGACGAGCAGCAGCGCCTCTTGGCCGCCGCCGACGAGTTCTCAAAGGCGCCGCTCTTCATCGATGACTCAAGCAGCCTGTCAATCATGCAGTTGCGCGCGAAGGCCCGCAGGGTCCACGCCCGCAGCAGGCTGGGCCTCATCATCGTCGACTACCTCCAGCTGCTCAGCCCGACCGACTCAAGGGTGCCGCGCGAGCAGCAGGTGGCGGAGGCTTCGCGGGGATTAAAGGCCCTTGCGAAGGAACTTGACGTCCCGGTCGTTGTATTAAGCCAGCTTAACCGCTCTTCCGAAAAGGAGAACCGCGCCCCCAGGCTCGCTGACCTGCGCGAATCCGGATCGATCGAGCAAGATGCAGACGTTGTTCTTATGCTTGCCCGACCCAAGGATGCCGACGAGAAGTTTCAGGTGGCCGCCGATTCGGCGGAGTTAATCGTTGCCAAGCAACGAAACGGGCCGGTAGGAGAACTGCGCCTCACTTTCCTCAAGGACATCACCCGTTTTGAAAACTATACGCAGTAACACTTTGATCCGCAGGGTGTTACTTATTGCCCTCGCACTTTGTCCGCTCGCGGGGGCTCGTCGCGCGGGCGCCCAGACCGAGCCGGTGCCCGAACTCGGGCAGGCCGCACCCGCCTACAAGGTCGGCACGATAACGGTCAAGTTCGTCGGCACGGCCAGCGTCAACGAGCAGGTCGTGCGGGCCAACATGCAGGTCCGGGAGGGGGGCGACCTGGACGAGACGATGCTCGATCGCGACATCCGCGCCCTCTACAAGACGGGGCTCTTCGAGTTCATCGAGATCAAGCGCGAGGAGGTCAACGCGACCACGTTCAACCTTGTGGTCGAGGTGACCCCGAAATACCGCGTCCTGGCCGTGAGGTACGAGGGAAACAAGGACCAGAAGACGAGGCGGCTCAACGGCCAGATCAAGACCACCCCCAACACGGTGCTCGACGAGCGCCAGGTGAAGGAGGACGCGGAGAAGCTGAAGGAGTTCTACCAGAAGCTCGGGTACAACCAGGTCTCGGTCAGCTACACGGTCCAGCGCGACCGCTCCACGGGCCTCGGGACGGTCACGTTCAGGATCCGGGAGGGCAGGAGGGTCAAGATCAGGCTGATCAGGTTCATTGGGAACGCCCACATCAAGACCAAGACGCTCCGCGCCCAGATGGACACGAAGCGCTGGTGGATCTTCTCATGGCTCACGGACACCGGCCGGTTCAAGGACGACGATTTCCAGGATGACCTCGACAAGCTGAGGGACTTCTACAGGGAGCACGGCTACCTGGACGTTGAGATACCCGAGGAGCGGATCGTGTTCGAGTATCCCAAGCCGGGCAGCCTGGTCATCACGATCGCGGTCGAGGAGGGCCGCCAGTACCGGGTCGGGGAGGTCACGATCACGGGCAACAAGCTGCATTCGACCCAGCTCCTGAAGCGCGTCGCCGCCCTGTATGCGAAGCCCGGCGCCGTGTTCTCGCCGACGGCCATCGACAAGTCGGTCGAGCGCATCGAGGACTACTACGGCAAGGACGGCTACCTGGATACCCGGGTGAGGGTCACCCGCCGGCCGAACCTGAGGACCAACGACATCGACCTCGAGTACAAGGTCGACGAGAGCGAGAAGTACAACATCGAGTCGATCCAGATCGAGGGAAACACGAAGACGAAGAGCGTCGTCATCATCCGCGAGCTGGCGCTCGGGCCGGGCGACGTCTTCAACAGGATCCTGATGAAGATCAGCAAGAACCGGCTGCAGAACACGCGGTTCTTCGACGACGTGGACATCACCGACCAGGACACGAACATCCCCGGCAGGCGCGACATGCGGATCGCCGTCAAGGAGGGCCGCACCGGCTCCTTCTCGTTCGGGGCGGGCTACAGCTCGCTCGAGCGCGCCACGATCTTCGCCACCATCCAGCAGAGCAATTTCGACCTGTTCAACAGGCGCTCGCTCTTCCAGGGGGACGGGGAGAAGTTCAGCATCAAGCTGTCGATCGGCGAGCTTTCCAACGAGGCCGTCCTCAACTTCGAGGAGCCCTACCTCTTCGAGAAGGCGCTGGCCTTCGGCTTCAGCCTCTTCCGGGAGGATTCCGACTACGTCAGCACCTTCTACCAGGAACTCGACGAGGGCGGCCAGGTCTACCTGCGCAAGCACCTCTTCGGCCTCTTCACCGGGACCTTGAGCTACCAGTACGAGATCGTGGACATCAACAATGTCACCACGGCTGCGTCGCAGCTCATAGCGGAGTTCGCGGGCAAGCACAAGGTCTCGACGGTGAGCTACGAGATCGTCCGCGACACCCGGGACAAGATCGTCAGCGCGACCTCCGGAAACCGCATCGACATCACCCTGTCGGACTCCGGCGGCATCCTCGGAGGGACCGACGACTTCTACAGCATGGAATTCCGCGGCTCCCAGTTCTTCAAGGTGTTCGACACGCAGTCCCAGGTGCTTGAGCTGGTCCTGCGCGGGGGCGTGAAGAACAACTACGGGAGCACGACCGTCCTGCCCTACTACGACGCATGGTACCTCGGCGGACCCAACGACTTGCGCGGATTCCAGTACCACGAGGTCAGCCCGCGCGACGTCTTCGGCGAGCCCGTCGGGGGCAAGACCTACGGCATGTTCACCGCGGAGTACTCCGTCGACATCGTCGACCCGATCCGCTTCGCGGTCTTCTACGACGTGGGCTTCGTCAACGCCGGCTCCTACGACTTCAACCCCCGGGGCTACAACGACGACTTCGGCATCGGCCTCAGGCTGATGGTCGCCGGATCGCCCCTCAGCCTCGACTACGGCATCCCGGAGAAGGGCGACTCCTACAACAGGCAGGGCGGCCAGTTCAATTTTTCGTTTGGCACGCGCTTCTAAATCCGATCTGATTGTCCCTTCACACCCTTCGCTTACATCCCATGAAGAACCTCATTCAGTCCATGCTCGCCGTCGCGGCGCTCTCCCTCTCAGCGCTGACGGCGCAGGCCCAGACGGCCCCCAAGATCCTGGTCGTCGATCTCGCGAAGATCTTCGACACCCACTACAAGACCGTGGAGCAGACGGCCAAGTTCAAGGCCGACGGGGCGAAGGCCCAGGACCAGCTGGACGAGATGAAGAAGGAGGGCGACGCCCTCGTGGCCGAGTACAGGGACCTCGACGAGCAGTCCAAGAACCCCGCCGCCTCCGCGGACGCCAAGGCCAAGACCCAGGCCGACATGCAGAAGAAGGCCGACGAGATCCAGCAGAAGCGCACCGAGGTGCAGAATTTCATCCAGCAGGCGCAGAGCAACATCCAGCAGCGCTTCCAGACGTTCAAGCAGCTCATGATCGAGGAGATCTCCAAGACGGCGGTCGACATCGCCAAGCAGCACGGCGCCACGTTCCTCCTGGACAAGTCGGGCCCGACCATGGTCGGCGTCTCGAACATCCTCTACTACGATCCCAGCCTCGACATCACCGACGAGGTGATCGCCGCGATCAACAAGGACCGCCCGGCCGTGACGCCGACGCCGACCGACGCCGCCCCGGCGGCGGGCACGGACACGCCGAAGATCACGGTGCCCGGCATCTCGCCGAGCAACTGAGGGCGGGGCGCCTAGCCCCACGATTTCAGGCCGAACCCCGCTTGCGTTGAGCAGGCGGGGTTCTTTGTCTGGTAGCCCATGAAGGTCTCCTTCACCCAGGCCGACATAGCCGGCATTGCGGCCCCGCAGAGGACCGCAGGCTCCACCACCGAGGTGATCCGCGGCATCGCCTCGCTCGGCTCGGCCCGGGCCGGTGACATCTCGTTCCTGGGGAACCCCAAGTACAAGGCGACCGTGGCGTCGACCCGCGCGTCGATCGTGCTGCTGCCGCCGGACTATGTCGGCGAGCCCGGGGCCAACCAGATGTACATGATCGTCGACAACCCATCCGCCGCGCTTGCGCGCCTGTGCTCGAGGGTCGAGCAGGCCCTCTGGCCGAAGCCGAAGCCGGGGATCCACCCGACGGCGGTGGTCGCCCGGGACGCCTCGGTCGCCGCATCGGCCACCGTGGGCCCCCTGTGCGTGATCGAGCCCGGCGCGGCGATCGGCGAGGGCGCCCACCTCCAGTCCCAGGTGTTCGTCGGCAGTGGATCGGCTGTCGGCCGGGACTGCTGGCTCATGCCGGGGGTCGTCATCTGCGCGGAGTGCACGCTCGGCGACCGCGTGAGGCTGCACCCCGGGGTCGTCGTGGGGTCGGACGGGTTCGGCTACGAATTCGTGAAGGGCAGGCACGAGAAGGTGCCCCAGGTGGGGACGGTAGAGATCGGCGACGACGTCGAGATCGGCTCCAACTCGACGATCGCCCGCTCCCGGTTCGAGAAGACGGTCGTGGGCGAGGGCACCAAGATAGACAACCTGGTCCAGGTCGGCCACAACGTGATCATCGGCAGGCACTGCCTCATCTGCGCCCAGGTGGGGATCGCGGGGAGCGTGACGATGCAGGACTTCGTCGTCGTGGGCGGCCAGGTCGGGATCGTCGGCCACCTCACGATCGGGGCGGGCGCCATGATCGCGGCCCAGTCGGGCGTGAAGGACGACATTGCGCCGAAGACCTCGGCGTGGGGCTCCCCGGCCAGGCCCATCCTCCTCGAGCAGAGGATCTGGGCCCTGAGGAACCGCCTGCCGGAGCTGTTCAAGCGCGTGGACGCGCTTGAACTGAAGGCCGGCGTGGGCAAGGGCGCACGGAAGCGCTAGGCTCCCGCCTGGGGAAGCTCGTCCAGGCGGATGCAGGCCGCCTCGCGCCCGGGGCCCGCGGGCACGAGGGGCGGAACGGCCTCCCTGCAGCGCTCGACCGCATACGGGCAGCGGGGATGGAAGGCGCAGCCCGGCGGGGGGTTGATCGGGGACGGCGGGTCGCCCGCAAGGACGATGCGCCTGCGCGTGCGCTCCATCTTCGGATCGGGAACGGGTATCGCGCTCACGAGGGCGCGCGTGTACGGGTGCCGGGGCCTGTCGATCACGTCGGCGGCGGGCCCGAGCTCGACGATCTTGCCCAGGTACATGACGGCCACCCTGTCCGAGACGTGCCGGACGACGGAGAGGTCGTGGGCGATGAAGATGAGGGCGAGGTTCATCTCCCGGCAGAGCTTGGCGAGGAGGTTCAGGATCTGGGCCTGGATGGACACGTCGAGCGCCGAGACGGGCTCGTCAGCGACGATGATCTTCGGGCGCAGGGCCAGAGCGCGGGCGATCGCGATCCGCTGGCGCTGGCCGCCCGAGAACTCATGGGGGTATTTCTGCGCGAAACGCGGCGCCAGGCCGACGACCCTCATGAGCTCGTCGACGTGGGCGCGGACCTCGCCGGGCCCGCAGATCCGGTGGACGAGGAGCGGCTCCGCGAGCGTCGCGTACACCGTCATCCTCGGGTTCAGCGACGCGTAGGGGTCCTGGAAGATCATCTGGAGGTCGCGCCGGGAGGCGAGCATCTCGGCCCGCGTCGACCCGCCGAGGGTCC
>Ga0181537_10004855_pt1 | contig 11033 bp, 12 predicted proteins | sample PEATcosm2014_Bin_39_FD_119765 | JGI IMG/M metagenome (GOLD analysis project Ga0181537, IMG submission 119765) | Peatland microbial communities from MTU Mesocosm Facility, Houghton, MI, USA - PEATcosm2014_Bin23_10_metaG | ecosystem: Environmental > Terrestrial > Soil > Wetlands > Peat | place... | reverse complement strand
CCGCCTACTTGGTACCACAGCTTGAAAACAGTGCCAGACAAAATCTGCGCATTTCCCTCTCGAATGACGTTGGGTTGTTCAGGTGTAGTTCCAGCAAGAGTAATTGCGCCTTGAGGAACCCATGAATTAAACGCGGTCATTTAAAACTCCTCGCGCAGCTGGGCAGGTTGGAACGCAGTCTTTAGTGGGAAAGTTTGTACTACTAGAGAGGTAGGTGTGTACATAGAGAAAAATGGGGCGGTAACCGCCGCCCCTCGGGTTGTTTGCCTTAAATCTGGAAGTTGACCGGAAGTTCGCCGCGGTCTGTCTTCGGTGCCGCGCCTTGCGCGTTTTGCGGGAAGCGCTCCGATGATGAAGACTTGTTGCTGCTGTCTTCGGCCATCTCTTTCGCTTTACCCCATCCGATGCCTGTCCAGTTCGGAATCTTACTTCCGTTGCGGGTCAGGTACTCGTCTGTGTCTCCCGGCATCCAGCGGGCCTTGCACAGTGTGCATTTAATCTGAACAGCCCCGTTGGTGAAGGTGTGGTGATAAACTGCTGGGTCGCGCTGCTGATTACGCTGACGGCCCTTGCCACCCTTCAAGTGTCGGCAGGCCTTCTGCTCTTCGATGATTGCGACCGTATAATTCTCGGAGTCTCTACGGCGTGCGGCATCGCGGGCCTTGAGTGCTTCCTCAAGCGCTGCTTCCTTCTCGGCGATACGGGCTTCCTTCGCCGCCATGATGCTGAGAAGAGCCATCAAGCTGTCTTCTGTGACGTTCTTACCCTTCGCGATTCCTGTTGCCGCCAGAATTTGTAGTTCTGGGTTCTGCTGATTTTGATTTGACATAACACCCTTGAGGTTGGCAAAAAATCTTCAACCGCCCTGTTTGATGCCCGGGGTCAGGCAGATTGCGTGAGAGCCTCTTGGTCGTTGAGGTCGGAATAGCGCTTGCCGTTCCGTTTTTCCCAAAGACTTCTAAAGTATCTCGCGGATATTGCGTTCGGCGATGGTACGCCGAAGATTTTGTGACACTGCTGCTCGGTAATAATTTCTTTCTCAACCAGCTGAATCGCGACCGTGCGCCAGCCGCGCGACTTCTCGCCGTTTGGAATGCCGTGAGCGTCCAAAAGCAACACGCTCCATTCCCACATAAAGGGTACATCCAGATAGCAGACGGGACGGAGCCTGTTGGTTCGACCCGGCGGCGTGCAAAACAACCCGACGGTCGGAACCCCGCCCGGGCCTTTCCAGCCGTTGTCGAAGATGTGGGCCTTGATGCCGTTGTCCGCCAACTTCTTCAAAAAATCTTTGGTATTCATTCGGTTGACCTTGCGCGCTACCTCATTCGTGAGGTCTGCTTGGTCATCCCACTTATAGCCCGCCGCCATCCTATCCGAGATTTCTTTCTCGGCAGCGAAGGACTCTTTCACGAAACTCTTGTAATCTCGGGGCCACTTGAACCAGTTCGGTGTGCCGCCCGCCACCATCTGCTGGATTGCCTCGTGCGTTGCGTCGATGTCGTGACGCTCGTTGAACGGATTTTCTACATCGGGGCCTTTGATAAAAGGCTGGTCCGGCGTTTGGATGAGACTCATTGGTATCCTTTTAAATAATTGATTGCGTTGCTTAATGCTTCGATTGAGTCTTTGAATCTACCTAGACCGAGGTTGCAATCTTTACAAAGAAGGCCACGACGGCAAGCGTCGCAACTTTTCAAATTTGGACAACACAAATGACTGTGGTCGATATGTGGCGTCTCTTCGAACTCTTTGCGACAAATGGCACAACAACTATTTTGCTCGCTCATTTTGGCATCGAACTGCTCTTGAGTAATTCCGTGCCGTCGCAATCTATGAACCGCTAATATTCGGGTTTTATTTTTACGATAATATGCGCCATAATACTTTCTGTTTCTGGCAAGTTCATCATCGTGATGAGCTTCATAAAATCTCTTATTTCGCTCCGACTGAGTCAGAGGTCTATCCTGATTTATTCTTTTCATCTAATCTCCAAGAAAGATAATCTGGGGAGTGTTCTTGGCACTCCCCTGATTAGTATACCACAGTTCATGAGGCTGTGGGAATTTTGTTTTTGTTTGTCGCTTATTGAATAGCAGGAACGCTATCAATGTAGCGAATACGCTGAGTGTTGACACCTGTTGCTGGTGGCAACGTGACCGTTTGATGGAATTTGTCCTTAGTGTTACATTACTTTTCAGTAAAGGGCTGGTCATTTCTGCCAGCCGCTCATGGTTTGTTTCCCATGAGAGCAGACTATCGCATCGCCTTTCGGCGTTCTCTCGCTTAGTCGTTCACGGTGCCTTGCGGCTTCCGCCTTGTTCCCGTCTCAGGGTTCAAGTCAATCAGAGAGAATTCTCACTCTTTCGAGTGACCCCGTTCTTAAGCGGCCAGCTTAAGAGTTGTTGAGGAGCACCATCCACCGATGGTCGAAACTGGGTCGAACGAGCTGGCCGGAGCGTCGGTTACAACGCGGCAGTCAATCGTCTTCCAATCGCCTTCGTCAAGGTCGGTGTCGCCCGGTACCTGCAACCAAACGCCAATCATTGCGTAGTTGCCAAACACATACGTACGGTAAGCAAGCTTGCCCGTGCCGCTGTAGTTCGCCGTCGTGGTTACGAACGGGGTCTGCATGAAGCCGATGTTCGTGCCCGGTAGGACAATGACCTTGTTCTGGTCGCTGCCTGCCATAGCATCGAACTTCTCCATGTTTTCGTACTTCCACAAGTCGGCGATTGAGTTGTTCACTGTCGTCGCATTGTAGATGTCGCCCAACACGTTCGGGCTGATTGCGCCCAAGAACATTCCACGCTTGCAAGGCAATACGTTCTTTGAAACAAGCTGCTGCTTCAATTCACGGATGGTTGCCAAGTCAAGGGTGTACGGAGAAGCTAGCAGCGTGCTCTGGTTAACGTTGGCGTCAACCCCGCTCGCGCTGTCGGCTACTGCGCTGTACAACTCGCTAATCGACTGTCCGGCTTGGTAGCCCAACTCGACTGCGCTGTTGCCAACCAACTCGTCGATAGCTGCCGCGATTGCGAAGCTCGAGAAGTTGGAATAGTTGTTCCACTCACCAATCTGTGCTGGCGATGACAACTGAGAAATCGTCTCCGGATTTCCAACGGTACCGTCGCTGTTCTGCACAACATCACCCGAAAGTGTGTTGTACTGGAAGAAGGTACGGTTTACGCCCATGTGCAATCCCTGCACACGACGCTCTGCTGCGCCAACGAATGCGTTGGTGTTGCCCTTCAGGTTCGGAATCAGTTCCTTATCGAAAATGATTGCTTGAGCCGTCAGGACATTTGCCACATTTGATGCTGATGGATTTGGTCCACCCATGTTAGTGCTCTAGTCTTTTGCTCCCGCGTTGCGGGGCGACTGTTTACTGAATACGGATTCCGTAAGCCGTGAGTTGCTGAACGAACTGAGGGTCGTTCTTCAACTTGGCTCTCATTACTTTCGGGTCCATCTTTCTAACAGTCTGGAGAAATTCCTTTCTCGAAAGTGCTGGGTCTGGCGTTCCCGGACGTTGTGCGCTCAACGTGCCCGGAGGCAAGCTCCCATTCACTCCCGGACGACGGGCCGCTAATTGCACATTAGGTGCGGCGGCAGACATCGGAGCCGTTGCTTCAACCACAGGCTGACTAGGCGCTGTCGATTGTGCTGGTGCTGTTGATACAGGTACTACGGCTGGCCCTTCCGTTGCCGGGATTGCCGGGGTCACGGACGCTGCCGAAGTCGTAACTGTTGTCGGATTAGCAACTTCAGTTACATGTTTTGCTATGAATGGTGTTTCCACCTTCACAAGACTGCCCTGACTCATGAGGTCGATAAATGCGGCCTCCATATTGTCGCGGGAGAATTCCATGTTGTGCTCTTTCAAATAACCGATAAGAGCGGCGTTGTTTGCATCGCACGGCTTGTAGTCGTGCAAGTGGTCACGCAAAAAATTGTTGGTGATGGCTGCGCCTTCCGCGCGTAGTTCCTTCTCTCGAAGTTCGCGCTCTCGCTTCTCGAATGCGCTCTCGATGGTCGCGTTGATGACATCAGTAACCTTCGAGGGGTCTTTTTCTTCTAGAGCGATTCTCGCTGCTTCCGAGATTTGCTCCGGCGTCAAAAGCGTAGTTTTCTCTTGCTTGAAAGTCAGCTTCTGCTTCTTCAAGCGATAAAAGGCTCGAGTCGCGCTAATGTGGGCCTCGTCTTTCTTGGCGAGGAATTCCGCGAGCGTGCGCGCCGACAGATAAGTTGGACGACCGATAGGTGTTCCATCCTCGTCTCGAACTTGATATTCCTGACTGTAGCGGGTCGGAACTCCATTATCATCGCGGTTTACAGTAACGCCTTGTGCTTTCAATACCGCGTCTTCTGCTTCCCACGAGTTCGCTACCGGAACTGCAACGCGTGCCGGGGGCACAACCGTTGGCGTCTCAACCATCGCGGTTGCCTCTGCGGCCAACTGCTCGGTCGACGGTGGTATCACGCGATTTATCTGCGAGTCTAGCGCCGCTTCCTTATCGTAAGTTTCCTGCATCAACTCGGATGCGCGGACTGCTAGAAGGCGAAGCGTCTGTTTGTCCGCTACAACCTTCGGGTCGTTCATCGCCTTGTTGAGGGACTTTAAGTCCATCTGCGATATCTGCTCTTGGGTAAAGCTCATTGAGGTATCCTTGAACTACTATTGATTCTGTTGCTGGCCCTCTGCGGGTGATTTTGGCATCGGCATAGGCATTTGAAAGCGGTTGACGGGCTCGTGAGCCAGTTGCGGGTTCTCGCGCTCCTTCAAATCTCTCATTGCCTTCTGCTCGTGTACCTTGACCGAGTCAAGTACCTCGGCTGAAAACTTATTCATAGCGTGCGCTGTAGTCTGCAAGCCAGTGAGCACTTCTGAATAACGGGGAGTCGTTGGCTTCAACCTGATAACTTCCTCGGTTGCGTTGCGGCAAGCCTCGGCCATTAATCGAACGAGAATTCTCCAGCCCGGTTGGTGAACCAACTGAGCAAGAGCTATACGCTCTTCATAATCCAAGTTTGCGCCAACTATCTTGCGTCCTTCTTCTGACATTGGGTATTTCCTTTCAGCGAGCGGGGTTTTCACCCCGCCCCTGTATTATGTGCTAGAGGGCCGTTGTCGACCCGAAGCCTTGAGTCTGGTCTGGTCCGCCCGTGATTTCCGGAGCGGTCGACTTCTCGATGGAAGCGCGGAAGGCCTCGTTGCCTGCCTTGCCGAGTTGCTTCTGATTTTCGAGTGTCTGTTCTTGTTCGAACTTCGCCTGCTGCTGTTGCTGTGCGGCCTTCAACTGCTGGGCCTGCATTGCGGCTGGGCTGTTCGCGTCGTGCTTCTGCTTCTCTTCCGGCGTCATCTCGCGAAGAAATGCCTGAGAAAACTTCCAGCCTGCTGCGTCCACGAATGCTTGGAAGATAGCGACTGCGTCAAACTGATATCCGGCATCGTTCGCGTTCGCGACGAAGACGGGGTTGTTCAAAAGTTGAATGATGAGAGGCAGCGCTTGCGCCATCTCTTTCTTGGCACCTAGGTTCGCACCCGCGAGAACCTCGTACTCCACCTTCGCGTTACGATACTTGATATGGTCGACCTTGAAGTCATTACCTATCTTCTCGCCGAGGATATCTCGGATGACGGAGGTCGGCAACAAGTCGTTGTCGAGGTCATCCATCTGGAAGAGCCAAGGCTCAAAAACTTGACGGATGAATCGTCCGGTCGGCCCATCCAAGCGCGATGCGTTGGCTTGAATAACCGCCGCCGCGCCCGTGCCCGAGCGCATGCCTGTGGTGCTGATGCCTGCATGCCCCGCGCCTTGTACTACCTGCTCGTTCGCGCCGGAGGTAGCCGCGCCAGAACTCTGCGATTGCTGAATGAAGGCAAACGCCTCTTGGGGCGGTGTCGGCATTTGCAGGAACTTAAAGGCCTTCTCAACGTCTTCCTCGACGTCGATGATGCCGCCCTGCTCCCAACGTGTATTCTGCGTCGGCGCATTAAACCCGCGCTTACGCAAGGCCACAGGCTGCAAGCAGTAAGCTAGCAGGTCCAAAGCGAGGTTCGTTACACCTTGCTCAACGATTTGCTCGCTTCCGATTAATAGTCCTAACCCCTGCCCGTAAAAGCTGTCAGGGATGTTGCGCCAGTTCGCCGAGTAGAAAGGAATCTTTCCGTACGGGTTCGCCTCGTTGCGGATAAGGATATTGTGCCCGTTGTAGATGAGCACGACGATGACCTTGTCTTCGTCCCAATACTCCAACAATTCCAACGGAGCCTTGTTCGGGTCTGCGCTGGTCTTGTAAGAGCGGGGCTTCGCGTGCTGCAAGTAGCCCATCATCCCTTCCGGGATGGTCATCGTGATGTTGTCTGGTCCCGGCGAGGTCGTCTTCAAGAACATCTGGCGAAGAACGGTTTCGCTGGGGATATTGTAACCCTCTACCCCGCGCAGGCGGTCTAAGTCTTCATAGGTCGCGTAGTCGCGCCAGATGACCCACTTTGCGCGGCGAATATCGCCAACGCGACAGCCGGGGTCAACAAGAACTGTGCGAATATCGCAGTACTTTATCCACGGATGAGAGACCGTCTTCTTGTAAAACTCAATCTCGAAATCGTCGGAGTCCGGCGTATCGATTGGGGCAGTCTCCAGCCCGTCTGGTACATTGACCTTCGGAGCGTAGCGCTTATACTTCTTCTCTACCTTCTCGTACTCGGTATAGCCCCACTTCCAAATTGCGGTACCAAGGAGCGCCATCTGCTCCAACCCACGCTCTACCTCTTCCTCGAAGCGCATCGCCTTGAGTTGGAAGGTGAACATCGCGGTCTTCGCTTGGATGACTTCCGGCGTGGTGCCCGGACTCGGGCGTAGCAGGAAGCACGGGTCTTCGTAGAAGATTCCGCCCATGATTTTCGGAACGATGGAACTGATATGGTTCGATACCATGAACTTCGGAACTGCCGAAGTTGCGACGTCGGTCGTGCTGCCTACCGCGTCCGCCGACATCGGGGACTGGTAGAGTAAGTCGGACATTGTCCAGCCGCTGGCCCACTGATTGATGTTGACGAAGTTGTCGGCCATCTCGGCGTTGTCAAGAACCAACTTAATCGCAGCCGTGTCGTTGAACATCACGGTTCCCGTCTCAGAGTCGATGTAGGTGTTCTCCATCGTTATCTCTGCTGCGGGCTCTTGCGCCAGATTTTGAATTTCTACGTCGATATCTGCCATTATAATCGCCAAGGTCCTTTATTGCCGAAGACTACCATCCTCGGGTCGAGCGGTTTTACTTGTTCTGTTTCTACAGGCTCCGGCGCTTTCGTCTCGCCGCCTCTCTCGCCTCTTAAGAATTGCTTCCATGTAGGCGCGTGTATGGTTGGGGCCGTATTATGGTGCTGGCTGTACGGAGTGCCGGAGAACATTCGCTCGTGCTGCAATCTTATCAAGCGGCGTTTCTCTGCTCTCTCTTCGTCTTCCTGCTTCTGAACTTGTTCTTCCGGGGTCAGTCTGACTCGGACGAACATCTCTTGCGGAAGAGTTCGAGAACCTCGTGAGATAGCGTCCGGTATATCGTCCTTTCGGCCCTTCTTTGTCTCTCCGGTGAATCTCTCGAACTGTCTGTAGAGTTCGTCTATCCACGTACCGGAAACAAAGTGGAGGCGGTCTTCGGCGAGCAAGACTTCCAGAGTCTTGATGCGGTTCGCTTTCTCGTTCAGCGTGTTTCCCGTCTCAATCTTTTGAATGCTGCTCAATACCTCGACACAGTTATACTTCACCGCGTACGCGCGAATTACCATCAATAGAAGGTCAATCCCGTTGCACGCCTCGATGAAAGTACGAGTGGGTCTGTGTGTCTTCAAAAACAGCACGATATGAGAGGCGAGGTCTGATGCCTTCCACTTATCGTAGTCAATATCCATGACGACCAGTTCTTGTGTCCCGTCTTCCCGCGTGTGTCGAAGGAGTGCAGCGAGCACGGAGAAATCGGAGCCTTTGTTCTCCGAATAACTCCAGTCAATCGTCACAATCTTTTCCCCGCTTACGGGTGCCGCGCTCTTCGCGTAAGTGTGGCTGCGAAGAACCTCTCGGTCGAAGTGGACTACGAAGTCGTCGACTTCCAGAGGGTCGGTCGCGATGTTCAAATACTGGTTCTTGAAGCCGCGCTCTTTGTACTCTTTCAGTTTGGTGCGAAGTTGCTTAAAGCCGAGCTTGTAAGGAAACCAATACTCGACCATATTCTCCGTAACTTCGAAGAGACCGCCCTTCTTTTCAAGAAGTTGAGAATACAAAGCCTGATACTCCGGCTTCACAGCCCAACAAGAGATACACAAATACTTAAAAGGTTCCGTCGAGGCTGCGTCCTCTTCTTCCGGAAGCTCGCCCATGCGCCAGCCGTACCAATCGGTGGTGAAGTAGCGGGTTCCGATGATGTCGGTAAATCCCCACGGCTCCACAAGCGCGTTGGTGGACTTAATCTTTTCTTTCAACGTCTCTCGCAACTCTCCCGTTGCTGAGTTCTTGTCGTCGACGATATCGTCCAATTTTCTGATATCGCAACGCTGCCCAACGAAAGACGAATCGAGAGAGGTAACCCAGATGTGGGGTTCTTTCGAATTAAATAACTGTGCCGGACAGGTGATAGGTTGCTCGGAGCGCCCGTCGACACCCGTCAATATGTACTCGGGGAAGAGCATTTGAAAGGCAGAAGGCTTTCCGCGCGGCGGTAGATAAAAATATCCCTTGACTTCGCCCATCAACTCGCTTGACAGTCTCTTAACCGAAGTCATAACCATGATGCGGATATCCGGGCAGTTCAACATCCACTGCGTCATATCCAAACCATCGATGGTCGACTTGTATCCGGAACGAGGGGCGAACAACATCAGCGTACGAGTCTCGTTGCCGTTGGCATCAAAACGCTGCTGCTTCCCGATCATTTCGTGGACGTCGTCGAAAGTGCAGTCGGGGAAGTACATCCCGTCAAAGTTCTTCTGCACGAACGCATCACAAATCATCTGATGGGTATTGTAAAACAAACCCTTACCCAGCAAGCGACCGAGCCAGAACAAATTCTTACGCGCTTTATCGCGCAGGTCAAGCCAATCAATAAACGAAACCACCCGGTCGACCTCGAGGGTCTTGCGGTGCTCTTTATCGGTCGGGTCAATCTGCTGACCTTGAAACTCGATTGTGCGAATCTGAATCTTCTGCGCTACCGGAACCGGGAAGTTGTTTTTCTTCTTCCCCGTCTTCGGGTCAACGATTTGCTCGTCTTCCTCACCTATAGCGGTGAGGACATTACCCTCGTAGATTGAGAGCAACGTAACAGCGGAGCGGCATTCGCTTTTGTAAAAATGGCCCGTGGCATCCTCGGCTTGTGCCCAAGCAAGGTTGTCGTGATGCTCTTTCTGTCGAAGGCCCTTCTCTTCTTCTTCGGCAACGATGTCTGTTGTCGCGTACGGCTCTGGCATATTTTTGTCGCGGGCGCGCTTATTTGCCTGTCTGCGACGTGCTGCCTCTCTTGCCTGTTCTGCCGTTGCCATTGTTTCCTACTTATTCTTGATTGAGTGCCTTCACTGCATTGTCGTGCGATTCCTGTGCTGCTTTTAATTCCGGGCCTTGGTCTGACTTTACGCCCATGAAACTGTCGCCGCTCTTACGCGCTGTTCTCGCGTGAGAGTAATCGGAAGATGCTCCCGACGGCTTAGATGGCGTAAAGGTTGAATGCCCTGATTTTGTACCGACGTAACGGTTGTTGTTCGCGTCCGATAACGCCTTCTTGGCGCTCGCGATAGCGTCGTTCGCCATCGTGATTCCGTTTGCTGGTGTTCCCATAATTTATCCTTGTGTTGCTGCAAATAATTTTCGAATTGTCAACGCCAGCCACATATACGGCGTGAATGAAAGCAGCCAGTCGCCTAAATAGAGTAGCGCGTCGCCGACACTATAAACGAAGCGCCCCAAAGGAAAGATATCCGCTAACGCCTTCAAGTGAGAGTTGGGCCCCATTATGCTGTGAGTTCTATCAAGCATCTCACCGCCCTTGATGCAAGAACTGCTGGGGATGACCGCCAACTCGTCTGGGTCTATGTCGACGGGCTGACACATCGTGCTGTATTCAGTAGCCGTCAGCATCACCGGAAACTTCCCGTGATTAGCAACTAGAACGGCCTGATTCGAGGCAGCGCCCAAGCAGTAAATCAAGACGGGTATAGCGAGCAAGTACCAATACGGAAATCTGCGAAGAAATTTCATGAGTTTTCTCGATGAGCACTCTTTGCAGAGCATTATGCTCATCAACCGCCCCGGGGGTCCTCTGCTCGGCTTACTTCTGAACTGTTATATCGTTGACAACTGTGGTTTGCTGATTTTGCGTCGCGACGTCCTGCTTATAACTGTGAGCAAGAAGCAGCGCTTGAATCGCCCCAGCGAAGAGCGCGAAGGAGGTCAAGTCTCTGTTTAAGACGAGCCAGCCATACAGGCCTACGACGGAGAATACCGATGCAAAGAAAGTGCAGCGACCCATAAAGAGTCCAAAAAATTTTGCAGCATAATTACCTCTGGTTGCTGCTTGGAACTTTTGGCCTGCCCAATCCGGAATCTTCATTACTTCCCGAAACCGCCCATCGTGTGGGCGAAGTTTGCCATATGGCGCACGTGTTCGTTCTTTGAATTGCGTGCGGCCTCAAGCTTCTCTACCGGAATCTTTTCGTCTTCCGAAATTCCCAAGGCTCTATGCAGGCCCCCGCGACGGAGGTGATGCATAGCCCGATAAAGAGATACGTTGTGTTTAGCCATATTAAGCTCCCGGCACTGGTGCGCCTGCCGCGCTCGGAGGAGGTGCACCCGCTCCCGGCATCGGCTGGTTAGGCGCGTCGTTACCTTCGCCCGGATTCGGCTGAGAGGTGTGGTCCATGAGGTGGTCCATCATCTCGTCGTGGTCGCCTGCCGCACCCTTCACATCGCCTTCTCGTACCGGGGCGCTGTGAATGTGGTCGTGCTTCTCGTGGATGTGGTGGATAGTGTGGCTACCGTCTTTGT
>Ga0181537_10004854_pt1 | contig 11034 bp, 12 predicted proteins | sample PEATcosm2014_Bin_39_FD_119765 | JGI IMG/M metagenome (GOLD analysis project Ga0181537, IMG submission 119765) | Peatland microbial communities from MTU Mesocosm Facility, Houghton, MI, USA - PEATcosm2014_Bin23_10_metaG | ecosystem: Environmental > Terrestrial > Soil > Wetlands > Peat | place... | reverse complement strand
CGGCACATTGTCGTAGAAACGCTCGACCGCGAGCAGTTTCAGCCGTTCGGCGTGAAGCGGCGCGATGTCGTTGCGAAGCTTGATGACGACCCGGCCGTAACTGGTGTCGAGGTAGAGCGTGTTTTGCGGGTCGAGACCGGCGGGGAGCGGTTGAGCGGAAACTTGAGCGGCGCACATAATGACGAACACTAATGCAAGGATGCGGGTCATGTCATCTCCCGGATGAGGCTACGCGGATTTTCTTTTCAGGCTTTGGCGAATTTCTTTTTCAGCCGCGCCGCAACCGCGGCGGGCACGAAAGCGGAAACGTCGCCGCCCATACCCGCGATCTGCCGCACCAGCGTGGCGGTGATGGGGCGAACTTCGGGCAAAGCCGGCAAAAACACGGTCTGCACGCCCGGCGCCATGGCGGCGTTCATGCCGGCCATCTGCATCTCGTAATCAAAGTCGGCGGCATCGCGCAGGCCGCGGATGAGGATGCCGGCTTTGGCCCGCTGCGCCGCCGAGACGACGAGATCGCCGAAGGTCGTGAAGGAGATTTCGCAGCCGGCCTTGCGGCCGAGCGGCGTGCAAATCTCCTCCAGCATGGCGACCCGCTCTTCGGGCGAGAAGAGCGGCGCCTTGCCGGGATGAATCCCGACGGCAAGCACCAGTCGGTCGACGAGCCGCACGGCGCTCGCCACCACGTCGAGATGGCCGTTGGTGATGGGGTCGAACGACCCGGCAAAGAGCGCGGTGCGCGGCATGGCGGCGGGTCTAGCCCGCGCCCAGACAGACCGCAAGACGGTGCACCGTCCGGCGTTTCGCCGGCTGAATCAGGCCCACAGCCGCAAATAATGCAGGACGGATCTGGAACGTTCTCAATTCCCGTGCGTTTTCAAAGCGGTGTCGAAAGCAGCCGAATTGTGATCTTCGTCAAGGAAACCGCCGGCTCGAATGGCGAGAGTGACATCCAGTTGAAGCGCGACCCTTGGCAAGAATACCGGGCTTTGGACCGGAACAGGGCGCGAAACAGGCAACAGGGATTGGTGTCATGCTCAGAACCATTTACGCCATCGCCGCCGCAGCGATCGTGGCGGGTACTTTCGTGACCGCGCTCAGCATCGCGGATCAGGTGGACGCGCGCGGGTCGGCACCCGGCGCCAAGGCCGACCGCGCCGATGCGCGGCCGCTGGCCGGCAATTGTTCGCAAAACGCCTGGCCATATTTCGAGGCCGCTTGCCTGCGCGATACGCGCAATTCCTTCGGTCAGGCCCATGAGGCGCGGATCGTCTCGGCCGACCGGTTTCCGGCCGCGGTAAGCGGCGCACACTAGCTAGGCCGGGTTCCCGGGCTGCCCTCGGGTCGCTTCCGCCCGGAATTTGCGCTAAGAGCCGCCTGCAGAATGGCGGCTCCCATGATTGTCCTGATCGACAATTACGACAGCTTCACCTTCAACCTGGTCCACTTCTTCGGTGAACTGGGGGAGCCGGTGCGCGTGCACCGCAACGACAAGATCACCAGCGCTGCCATCGTCGCCGGCGATCCCGACGCCATCGTGCTGTCGCCGGGCCCATGCACGCCCAGGGAGGCCGGGATTTGCCTCGATCTGATCGCCGCGGTCTCAGGCCAGATCCCGATCCTCGGCGTCTGTCTTGGCCATCAAGCGATCGGGGACGCTTTCGGCGGCAAGGTGGTGCGGGCGCCGGCTCCGGTCCACGGCAAGCTCTCGCGCATCCGCCACGACGGCACCGGCGTCTTCCGCGGCATCAACGCGCCGTTTCGGGCGACGCGCTATCATTCCCTGGTGGTCGACCGCGATACTCTCCCCGTCGACCTGACCGTCACCGCCGATACCGAGGACGGCCTGATCATGGGGCTGGCGCATCGGCGGTTACCGGTGCATGGGGTGCAATTCCACCCCGAAAGCATCGCCTCCGACCACGGGCATTTGATGCTGAAGAACTTTCTCGACATTGCAGCCTCGTGGAATGCCGCAAATGGACGTCGGCAAAAAATTCAAGGCACCCAGCCGTCCGCGCCGCAACGGCAGCGGACGCCGGTGAATTGAGAGCGCAATCGTGACCGACGCATTCAAGGGACTCCTCGGAAAGGTCGCAACGGGCGCCGCGCTCACGCGCGAGGAAGCGGCAAACGCCTTCGAGCAGATGATGTCCGGCGAAGCGACGCCTTCGCAGATGGGCGCGCTATTGATGGCGCTGCGCGTTCGCGGCGAGACCGTCGATGAGATAACGGGCGCGGTTTCGACCATGCGCGCCAAGATGCTGCGCGTAGCCGCGCCGCCCGGCGCCATCGACGTGGTCGGCACCGGCGGCGACGCTTCCGGCTCGTTCAACATTTCCACCTGCGCGGCGCTGATCGTCGCCGGCGCCGGCGTTCCGGTCGCCAAGCACGGCAACCGCGCCTTGTCGTCGCGGTCAGGCGCGGCCGACGTGCTCGGCGCGCTTGGCGTCAACATCGACCTCACGCCGGAAGCGATCGGCCGCTGCATCGCCGAGGCCGGCATCGGCTTTATGTTCGCGCCGGCGCATCATCCGGCGATGAAGAACGTCGCTGCGACGCGGGTCGAAATGGGTACCCGCACGATTTTCAATCTGCTCGGTCCGCTCTCCAACCCGGCCGGCGTGCGCCGGCAGATGATCGGGGTCTTCTCCAAGCAATGGACGCAACCTTTGGCGCAGGTGCTGAAAAATCTCGGCGCCGAACGCGTGTGGGTGGTGCATGGCTCCGACGGCCTGGACGAGATCACCACCTCGGGTCCGACCAGCGTCGCGGCGCTGCAAGACGGCCACATCAAGACCTTCGAGATTTCGCCGGAGGAGCTTGGCCTGCACAGGGTCAAGCCGGAAGCCTTGCGCGGTGGTGATGCCGCCGACAATGCGGCCGCGGTCAAGAACGTGCTTGAAGGCAAGCCGTCAGCCTTTCGCGACGTCGCTTTGCTCAACGCCGCGGCGGCTTTGGTGGTCGCCGGCAAGGCCAAGGACCTCAAGGACGGCCTGCACGCCGCCGCCCATTCGGTCGATTCCGGCGAGGCCGAAGGCCGGCTCGATCGCCTGATCGCTGTGTCGAACGATGTCTGACATTCTCACAAAAATCTCCGCCTATAAGCGAGCCGAGATCGCCGCGGCGAAGCAAAGGCTTCCGCTGGCGGCACTGCAGGCGGAAGCGAAGGCCGCGAGCGCGCCGCGCGGCTTTCTTGCGGCGATCGAACGGCGGCTCGCCGACGGCGGCTATGCGCTGATCGCCGAGATCAAGAAGGCAAGTCCGTCGAAGGGCGTGATCCGCAAAGACTTCGATCCTCCGGCTCTGGCCGCTGCCTATGCCGACGGCGGCGCAGCGTGCCTCTCCGTGCTGACCGATGCGCCATCGTTCCAGGGCTCGCTCGAGCATTTGCGCGCCGCGCGCGCGGCCTGCGCGCTGCCGGCGCTGCGCAAGGACTTTATGTACGATCCTTATCAGGTGATCGAAGCGCGCGCCGCCGGCGTCGATTGCATCCTCGTCATCATGGCAGCGGTGGACGACGCTTGCGCCGCCGAGCTCGAGGCGGCGGCGCTCGCGCTCTCCATGGACGTGCTTGTCGAAGTGCATGACGAGGCGGAGCTCGACCGCGCGCTACGGCTCAAGTCGAGACTCGTCGGCATCAACAATCGCAACCTCAACACTTTCGCGACGACGCTGGAGACCTCAGAGCGGCTCGCGCGCCTCATTCCGAGAGGTTATGTCGTGGTCGGCGAAAGCGGCATCTTCGCGCCCGACGATCTCGCGCGGCTCGCCAAGGCCGGCATCGCTACGTTCCTTGTTGGCGAAAGCCTGATGCGGCAGAGCGATGTTGCTGCAGCGACGCGCGTGTTGTTGACTCGCAGCGCCGCACTCGCGTCCGCCCGGTGACGCCGTGGCGCGGCGAAAAAACCTCACCCATCTGAGCGCGCAGGGCCAAGCGCGCATGGTCGACGTTTCGGGGAAGCCCGCGACCGAGCGCGAGGCCCGCGCCGAAGGCCACGTGCTGATGGGACCGGCGACGCTCAAGCTGGTGCGCGATGGCAACGCGAAAAAGGGCGACGTCCTTGGCGCCGCTCGCATCGCCGGCATCATGGCCGCGAAGCGCACCCACGAATTGATTCCGCTGTGCCACCCGCTTGCGATCACCACGGTCGAAGTCGATGCTGTCCCCGATGCCAAGCTGCCCGGTATCCGGGTCACGGCGTACGTGAAGGTGGCGGGACAGACCGGAGTGGAGATGGAGGCGCTCACCGCCGTCGCCGTCGCCTGCCTCACCATCTATGACATGGTGAAGTCGGTCGAACGCGGCATGCGCATCGAAGGCATACGCCTCCTCGAAAAACGCGGTGGCCGCAGCGGCCATTATCGCGCGGAGGAGTAAACCGTGCCGTTGCTGTCGGTCGCCGACGCGCTCGCCCGCGTGCTCGAACACGCAACGCCCCTGCCGGCCGAGGAAGCTCCCGTTGCCGAGGCTGACGGCCGCGTGCTGGTCTATGCTCTAAAGGCGCGCCGCACCCAACCGCCGGCCGACGTCTCTGCGATGGACGGTTATGCCGTGCGCGCAAACGACGTGGCGAATCCGCCAGTCCGTCTGAAAGTCGTCGGCGAGGTCACTGCCGGGCGGCTTCTTGCCCACAGTGTCGGTCCGGGTGAGGCAGCGCGCATTTTCACTGGCGGCGTGATGCCCGACGGCGCCGATACGATCGTCATCCAGGAGCACGCCAAGCGCGACGGCGATAACGTCGAGGTCGAACGATCGAGCGCGAAAGGCCGCCACATTCGCGTCCAGGGCCTTGATTTCAAGGCCGGCGAGGTGCTGCTTCCCGCCGGACACCGGCTCACTGCGCGCGGCCTCGCGCTCGCCGCGGCCATGAATCACCCACTGGTCCCCGTGCATCGCCGGCCGAAGATCGCTTTGTTCGCGACCGGCGACGAACTGGTGCCGCCGGGCGTCGAGCCCGCGCCCGGCCAGATCGTCTCGTCCAACACGATCTCGCTCGCCGCGCTCGCCCGCGCCGAAGGCGCCATCGTCGATGATCTCGGCATTGTCGGCGACCGGCTCGACGATACGGTCGCTGCGGTGCGGCGCGCGCGCACCAACGGCGCCGACATTCTCCTCACCAGCGGCGGCGCTTCGGTCGGCGACTACGACCTCGTGCAAAAGGCCTTCACCGCCGAGGGCATGACCCTTTCGTTCTGGCGTCTGGCGCTGCGGCCTGGCCGGCCGCTGATGCATGGCCGGCTCGGCGCCACGGCCGTGCTCGGCGTTCCCGGCAATCCGGTTTCCGCCTTCGTCTGCGGCTTTCTCTTTCTCGTTCCGCTGATCCGCCGCCTCTCCGGGCGCGCCGATCTCGCACCACCCACCGAACCGGCCATCCTTGGCTGCGATTTGCCAGAGAATGACGAGCGCGCCGATTATCTGCGCGCGGCGCTCAAAGACAGCCCGCAAGGCCCGGTCGCCACGCCCTTTCCGATCCAGGACTCATCGATGATCGCCCCGCTGGCGAAATCCGATTGTCTCGTCATCCGGGAAGCTCACGAGCCCGCGGCCAAGGCCGGCAGCCGCTGCACGATTGTCAGATTCGCGCGGTAGAACCGCCGAAGGTCAAAAAACAAAGCCCAGACCCTAGAGGTCCGGGCTTCGCAGCTTTCCGCTAACAATGGTTCTCAGTGCCAACCGCCGGCCCAGTTGAAGCGCCAGACCAGTTCGGTGAAGACTGTCTGCGTCGCAAGATTAGACCGCAGTCCGGTGCCGGAAGGCAGCCCGGTCGCGGTCACGGCAGCCGCGGTGTTATTGGTTCCGAAGCTCGAATACCGGTACTCAGTCCGCAAAAAGAGCCCCGACATGACCCAGCTCAAAGACGTCTCGGTGCCGCCGCCGAGGAACCAGCCACTATAATTTTGCGAGGGAACTGTGATCGGCGGAGCGAAGGTTGGAAAGCTGACCGAGTTAAGACGAGCGCCAGTGTAGCCGCCATTCGTGTAAATGAGCACGCTCGGAGCTGCCAGAATGCCGGCGCGCAGACCGCCGGCCCATGCACCTGTCTCCTTCATATCGCCCGTGAAGCCGCCAGGCGACGCCGTACCTCTGAAGTTCATGAAGGCATAATCGCCGAACGCGCCGACCACGACATTCCAGTTGATGAGTTGAAACTGATAATCGCAACCGCCGCCACCAATGCCCATCCAGCCCTGGCCGCCGACGTCGATGGTCGGCGTCGCGCCGACCCCGGTCAAACTCTGGTTGCTGGTCAACAGCCCCGCGCCGCCACCGCCGCCGACGTAGCAGCCGGTCCAGGTCGGAGCCGCCGGCAGGGGTGCCTTGATAGGCATCAGCGGAGGCGGTCCTAAATCGGCGGCCAACGCCGACCCTACCGAAAGGGTGACCGAAAGCAGTGATGTGACAACGAGCTTATACATGTCGCCCTCCGGCAAATTTTGCACAGTCATTCAATTGAGTGACTCGCATTCTAACGCAGCAGGCTGAATTAAAGCGTGCCCCATTCAACACACCCCGGAAAAAAGCGGCGCTAGGCGGAAAAAAAGCGGCGCTAGGATTGAAATCAGCAATCGCGAGTTCACCCGTTCGCGCCATTAGCCACATACGTCTTTCTTCCTTTTGGGGCGAATAAACTACAAGGCCGTGACGAGCCCTCGTGGGAGGGATCGACGACCATCCGCGAAGTTCTGTTCGGCAACCGAGTACCGCTAATCAAATTATGTCGCTGATTTCGGGCCTCGTCCCGGGCGATAGGAGACAGGTCAGCTCCATCCAATCGTTAAGTTCCAGCCTTAAGCCCTGGTTTGATCCGACCCGCGTTTTCTTCACCCCAAATTAAGTGGTTGCGGAACACATATGGAACGGATAGTGTCCGTTCATGATTTGTTTCGGCGGCCAAGGGGCCATAAGGGGAAACGCCGATGCTGACGCGCAAGCAAGCTGAGCTCCTGCGTTTTATCCATGAGCGCCTGAAAGAGGCGGGAGTTCCACCCTCCTTCGACGAGATGAAGGATGCGCTGGATCTGCGCTCCAAATCCGGCATCCACCGCCTGATCACAGCGCTGGAGGAGCGGGGCTTCATCCGCCGCCTGCCCAATCGGGCGCGCGCCATCGAAGTGATCAAGCTTCCTGAGTCAGTGGCCCACGGCATGGTGTCAGGCCGCTCGCGCGGTTTCACACCGAGCGTCATCGAAGGCAATCTCGGCCGCGTGCGTGCCGCTTCGGAGGACGAAAGCGGCCGGCCGGTCGCCGTGCCGGTCATGGGGCGCATCGCCGCGGGCACGCCGATCGAGGCAATCCAGACGCGCAGCCATACCATCAACATGCCGTCCGACCTTTTGACCACGGGCGAGCATTTCGCGCTCGAAGTGCGCGGCGATTCGATGATCGAAGCTGGCATCCTCGACGGCGACACCGCGCTCCTCAAACGCACCGATGCCGCCGACACCGGCGACATCGTCGTCGCCCTGATCGACGACGAGGAAGCCACGCTGAAACGTTTCCGCCGACGCGGTGCCTCGATCGCGCTCGAACCCGCCAACACGGCCTACGAGGTGCGCATCCTCCCTCCCAACCGCGTGCGCATTCAGGGCAAGCTCGTCGGACTTTTCCGAAGGTATTAAAACTCACTCGCCCGGATCGAGATCCTCGACGCGCGGCGTAGCGTCACGCGGTGGCGCGCGTGAGGCCGCCGGTGGACTTGCCGCGTCGTCAGAGATGTCGGCGTTGGCGGTTCGCGTCTGCCGCGGCGCCCAGGGCCGGTCGAAATTTGCGGCGCGCGTGCTCTCCAGTACGAAGCCCGCGCCGTCGCGGCGCAACGCGATCGCGCCGCGCTGCCGCCAGTCGCTTCGCCCGATCACGGTCGCGGCGCAATCGCGTGGCGCATCTCGCGTCGCCACGACCACGGTGGCGCGCCGACAATCTTCCTCGAAGGCGTCGGGCGCCAGCGCGTAGGACACAAGCCTTCCATCGCCGAGCTTGCCGATGCAGCCGGACGCGTCGCAGGCGATACCCGTACCGAGCCCGGGATCGCGCACATCACGGCCATCTGCGTCGGCGGCCAGCCATTCCCGCATAGCAAAGGTGTCGCCGCTGCTGCGGTGGAACGCGAGCCGGCCGTCGGCGCCACGCACCGCGAACGCTTTCCCGTCAGCGGCGACAAGAATGTCGGGCAAAGGCGTGCGCGCCGCAAACGCGATCGCCAGCAAGACGAACACTGCGCCGCTCCAGCGCAGCGGGGTCTTCAGGAGGCCGATCAGCAGCAAGCCGATCGTCGCCAGCAGCACCGGTCCGCTGCCGAATGACGTCACACGGCCGAATGCGCCCGGCAGGCTCGCCACCCACAGCGCCACCGCATCCATCCATTCGATGCCGTAGCCCATCTGCCGCCAAAACAAACCGTCGAACCCGAAGGAAATGGCAAGAACGCCGAGGAGCCCCATCGGCATCACCCGGGCGGAGACGACCGGCATGGCGAGAAGGTTGGCAAGCACGCCATAGGGCGCCAGCGATGAAAGTGATAGGCGGCGTAAGGCGTGGTAGCGAGGCCTGCCACGAGCGACGCGAGCACGAGGCCGATGACTTCGTTGACGCCCCACAACGCCGCAGGTGTTTGCAGCGAGGAATCCGTTCCCGCTTTCACCAGCGGCAGGCCGTGCGCATAAGCCGCGATCAGCGCCAAAGTCGCCGCAAACGACATCTGGAAGCTTGGATGCACCACCGCTTCCGGCGCGAACAATAAGACCACGAGCGCGGCGATCGTCACGGTGCGCAAGGTCAGGATCGGCCGGTCGAGCATGACGCCGATGAGAACGATGGCGATCATGATGAAGGAGCGCTGTGTCGCCACCTCCGCGCCGGAAAGAACCAGATAGAACGCGGTGACGATGAGCGCGGCAAAAGCGGCCCACTTCTTCACCGGCGCGCGGTCGGCCAATCCGGGGATCAACGCCAGGAACGCGCGCAGCACGAAGAACACGACGCCGGCGACCACGGCCATGTGGTAGCCGGAGATCGACAATACATGACCGATGCCGGGAACGAACATGGAGTCGTAAACCTGCGGCGTGATCGCGTCGCGCTTCCCGGTAATGAGCGCCGAAGCGATGGCGCCGACGTCGCCTTTCAGCACCGAGCGGATGCGAAAATCGATAGCGTCGCGCAGCTGCTGGACGGACGCATTCGCGCGCATGCGCAAGCCTTCGGCTTCGGGCGGCGTGACGATCTTGACGGCGCCGTGGACGAAACCCGAGGCGCCGAGCCGCTGGAAGTAAAGATCGCGGGCGAAGTCGTAGCTACCGGGCCGCAGCGGCGGCAGCGGCGGATTGAGCTCGGCTTTTACCTCGACGAAGGCGCCGGCCGGCGGCGCGGTGCCGCGCCGCACGGAGAGCCGCACGCGATCGGGCTTTTCGGTCAAGCGGGCGCCGTCGATGCGCGCGACGCGGAGCACGAAGCGGTCGGTCTTCTGGCTTTCTTCGCGCAGCTCGACGAAGCCTGCAAGGGAAACGCTGAACGCCGGATAGCGCAGCACCGGATGCGCGATCAATGCCGTCTTGACCGTCGCCACGGCAAAACCTGCGGCAACGCCGAAGACACTCAGCGCGATCACGAAAGCGACCGCGTGCCGGCGCAGCAGCACGGCGGCGGCCAAACCGGCTATAGCCAGCGCCGCCGCCGCCCACACGGCCGGCTCGTGCTCAGCCGTGAAATACGATCCCGGCGCCGAAGGCGACCGCGAACCACGGCAGCAAGCGCTCGGCGCCGACCTCGATCGCCGCCCATTCACGCAGGCGCGCCGGCACGGCGAATTCGGCTTGCGGCCATGCGGCGCCCCACGCCGAGCGCGCGCGCTCGACCGGCCAAGTGCGTGTGCCGGTTCTGGCGCCGTTTCGAACCCGGTTCTCTGCGCTGTTGCCGTCCGCCACCGCGCGCCCCCACCCTTCGCGCGCCAAGTCCCGGCATGATGCTAGCGAGAGATAAGCACGCTGGCGAGGGACCTTGTGGGGAACGAAAGCAGGGTTAGCTTGCTGCGCCGGAAACCTTCGCCCAAGTATCGCGCAAGCCGACCGTGCGGTTGACTACCAGACGGCCGGGCTTGGAATCCGGATCGCGGCAAAAATAGCCTAAGCGTTCAAACTGCACCGGCGCATCGGACGTATGTTCGGCCAGCGCCGGCTCGACGCGCGCGTCGGGAAGCACTTCAAGCGATTGCGGATTGAGCTCGGCGGCGAAATTCGCGGCATCGGGATCGGGCCGCGCGAATAGCGGATTATAAAGCCGCACCTCGGCCTTCACCGCGTCCGCCGCCGACACCCAATGCATCGTCGCCTTGACCTTGCGGCCGTCGGGCGCGTTTCCGCCCTTGGTTGCCGGATCGTAAGTGCAGCGCAGCTCAATCACCTCACCCGCTTCGTTTTTCACCACCTCGCGGCAGGTGATGAAATACGCGTAACGCAGGCGAACTTCGGCGCCCGGCGACAGCCGGAAAAATTTCTTCGGCGGATTCTCCATGAAATCGTCGCGCTCGATGAAAAGCTCACGGCCGAAGCGGACGCGCCGGATGCCCGCGCTCGCATCCTCGGGATGATTGAGCGCCTCAAGGTCCTCGCCGCCGCCCTCGGGGTAATTCTCGATGACGACTTTGAGCGGCCGCAACACCGCCATGCGCCGCTGGGCGGTCCTGTTGAGATGTTCGCGGATGGAAAATTCCAGCATCCCCATATCGACGACGCTGTTGGCCTTGGCGACCCCGATGCGCTTGACGAAATCGCGGATCGCGGCCGGCGGCACACCACGCCGGCGCAGGCCGGCGAGCGTCGGCATGCGCGGATCGTCCCAGCCGTCCACATGGCCGCCGCGCACCAGTTCCGTCAGCACGCGCTTCGACAGGATCGTGTAGGTGAGATTAAGCCTCGCGAATTCGTATTGATGCGGATGCGAGGGCACCGGCAAATTATCGAGGAACCAGTCGTAAAGCGGCCGATGATCCTCGAATTCGAGCGTGCAGATTGAGTGGGTGATGCCTTCAATCGCAT
>Ga0181537_10004852_pt1 | contig 11037 bp, 7 predicted proteins | sample PEATcosm2014_Bin_39_FD_119765 | JGI IMG/M metagenome (GOLD analysis project Ga0181537, IMG submission 119765) | Peatland microbial communities from MTU Mesocosm Facility, Houghton, MI, USA - PEATcosm2014_Bin23_10_metaG | ecosystem: Environmental > Terrestrial > Soil > Wetlands > Peat | place... | reverse complement strand
CTACCAGCATCCCGAACCAGGCTCCCATGTCCCCATGGAAGCCACTGTGAACCCCTGTCACCGGGGGCCCGTTTGGATGCCGATCACCCCGAAAACGGGGGTCTTATTCCATGCCTATTCACATCCAGTCTGCCGGGGCCTCAGCAAACGCCACCATCGCCGGTGGCCGATCGTGCCGCCGCTTCTGACGAGCAAAGTCGTCACCAGTCGGCGCTCCCGTCGCTCCAGAGAAAACCTATGCGCCTTCTCAGAACTCTCGAGGCGCTTAGCTGCCTTGGTGGGGGCACCGATAGCCCGAGTAAGCCCAAGGACGAAATTATCGACGATCCCCGCCAACTTGCCGAAATCGCAACTTCGCCTAGCCGTCAGCCAGAGCGGGCGGCTGGCCCGCTGGAGCAAAGGCGCGTCAATGGCGTTTTGAAAAAGCATGTTCGCTCGTTGATTGCCGAACGCAGGCCTAATTGTCGCGAAACCGGAAGTTTGTCCGCAGCGCTTTGCATCCAGCCGTCTTTGCTCGACTGCGGCCTCCCGTCGATTGTGTCGACCGAGCGGCTACTCGCGTTTCTGATTAGCCTTGACCAAGACGTCGACATCAATATCTCCCCCAAAGCCGATGGGAACAGCGGCTGTCTCTCCGTCAGGATCCGGCGGGCCCCCTGAACTCGCCCCCCTGAAAGTCAGCGCGCGCATGGCGCGTTTGGTCGACCCCCGCGGCTCGTTATTATCCCCCAATGCCCGCAATCGCCGCATCTTCCCGTTGCTGCCCGTTCCGGCGAAGGTCTCTCTACTCATCGCACAGCAGACGCTCAGCCTCAGCGGCAGGAACTGGTCGTCTCGCTCTTAACAGTCGTTCCCCTTGACTTTACCTTGAATTAACGCTGAGCACTGTCAGCTCGACGGCCAAGGGTCTATCGTTCTCGTCAGAGGGCCTTTGCTGTGATCGGGGGATCCAATGTCGCACGTACGCCTCCCCGATAACCGTGCTCTGCTGCGCCAACTCGGCGTGGTTGCGCCGTAAGACTTGGAGGTGGTGATGTTCTGGCCCGACGGCATCCGACTGGTCATTTCCGTTTCAATGCAGTTTGAGGCGGGCGCTCAAGGCGCCGATGCGCAAGGACCCTTTCCGCCGCTCGACGCTCGGTTCAGCGATAGCATTACGCCGACCTGGTACGCCTACGGAATGAACGAGGGCATCCCGCGCCTGCTCGATTTGTGGGACCGGCACGGCGTCACTGTGACCAGCCATATGGTCGGCGGCGCCGTCGATCTACGGCCGGATCTCGCGCGCGAGATCGTCGAGCGGGGGCACGAAGCGGCCGGTCACGGGCAGACCTGGACGCCGCAATACAGCATGACCGCAGACGAAGAGAGGGCGAGCTATACCGCGAACATCGCCTCGGTCGAACGCGCGACTGGTACCCGGCCCGTTGGCTTCAATGCGTTCTGGATGCGCCAGACGCCCCGTACGCTCTCAATTCTTCAGGAACTCGGCTTTATCTATCACATCGACGACCTGTCCCGGGACGAGCCCTCGATCCGTCTTGTCAATGGTCAAAAATTCGCCGTCGTGCCTTACACTCACCGGAACAATGACATCGTTCGCTTTGAGAGCGCTGCGATGACCGCGTCGCTTTTTGCACAGGAGCTCAAGAACGAGTTTGATGTGCTTTACGCCGAAGCAGCTCATCGACGGCGTCAGATGTCGATCTCGACGCACGACCGGATCAGCGGTCAGCCGGCCAAGGTGCACGCTCTCGACGATTTTTTGACTTATGCAAGCGGGCATCCCGGCGTCGCCTTCCTGCGGAAGGATCAGATCGCCCGTTTTGCATTAGAGGCGACTGAAGTTCCGCAGGATGAATGAACCGGCGCCTTCCCCGACACATTACCGCCGTCGCCGTTTCAATAAGCGATAGCGTGAGACGCGGCATGGGGTCGTTGACAAATTAAACCCTCGACCCGGCTCAGCGTACGACTGCTCTCGGCGCATCTTCCTTTTCCTCCCATTCCTGCGAAGGTCGCGTCACCCAACCGACACCAGTCATTCGGCCTCGGCGGCGAAAATTAGCTCGGAACCGCGAGCCCGCTTAAGGAGCCTGGATCTGCACCGGCTTCCCCAGCGCCGTTGTCGAACCCGTTACAATGACCAGGTAGCGGCGCGGTGTATCTGCCTCGCCTTGAACGATTTGACGGATTGGCCCGATAGCGTTCACGATTGCTGAGCCAGCCGGGTTGGTCGTGAAGCTGGCCAGCGCCTCGATCGCGCCGCTGCCGTCAGACTGCGTCGACAGCGCGAGCACATGAGGCTGCTTTGGCTCCAGCCCGGTGGCCGAGGCTTCTAGAACCTGTACCAATCCCTGATCGAAGAGCGTAACACTGGTCGGCGGCTTCATATCGGCCGCTCCTTTGCTTCCTGCCGGAATCATCGTGAAGTGAGCGGCCTGGCCGGCGACACCCAGCGGTTCAAGTCCTTGCGTCCCAGTTCCCTCGGGAACCGCATTGGGCACGTAGTTCACGGCCTGAGGCGCCTGACCAATCGGAAGGCTTGCGGTCACCTTGTTGGTCAGCGTGTCGATAGCGATCAACTGATCGTCGTTTTCCAGCCCGACATAAACGCGTGACCCGTCTCCCGACGGCCAGATGCCGTGCGGCAGCTTGCCGACGGGAATCGTCGCGGCCTTGCTGAAATCATCGGTGCGGAACACCTGCACCTCGTTCAGGCCGCCGACCGTGACATAAGCGAATTGGCCGTTCTGATTGCGCACGAAATTGACATGGTTGGTGATCGGACCGGTGTCGAGCGTCTTGAGCACGGAGAACGGCGGCCGCGCATCGAAGGCCTGAGTCTTGCCGGTGTCCTTCAAGGTTAACCAGACCTGCGCGCCGTCCGGCGATGCTGCGATGTTCGGGCAGAATGGGCTCGCCTGCGCCACCTTCCCGATGATTGTGTGATCGGCGACAGAAACGATTTCGGTTTCCGGCGTGAACGACGAGCAGACATAGCCGTATTTGCCGTCGGGAGAGAAGATCTGCATCCCCGGGCCGTTGGGAACGATGATCCGAGCCTTTTCCTCGTAAGTCGCGCCGTCCAGCACGGCGACGTAGTTCTCGCCACGGACCGTCACCCACACCTCCTTGCCGTCGGGCGTGAAGAAAGGCTCGTGCGGCGACCGGCCGACATAGGTGGTGTGCTTTACGCTATTGGTCGCCGTGTCGATAAAGGTAACGGAATTCGACCCGATCGAGACGACGGCGATGGTGCGGTGATCAGGCGAGAAGCCCATGCCGTGGACCAGAACCTGCCCCCGGTATAATGGGCTGAAATTGGTCGGAGACGGCTCGCCCAGCCGAATAACACCGAGCAGCTTGTTGTCCGCCGGATCGGTGACGGAGACGGTGTTGGAGAACTGTTCCGCGGCGTAGACGCGGTCGCGATGAGAAACCGGGATGTCCGGCGCCGAGGCCGCTCCGGGCGCTTGCCCAGCAGAGACGGACCCGCTTGCCAGGACAATGCTGGCGAGCAGCGCAGCCACAGATAGGTTACGCATGACTCACGGCTCCTTTTGCCTGTCCATGATGGACACGGATCTCGGCCGCGGCGCGGTCGCACGGCTGCTCGGGTGCAGCAGCCTAGCGGGCGGGAGATTGGCCGAGCGCCAGATGCATCGCCGTGATCTCCTGCTGCTGTTCGACAATGATTTCCTGCGCGATCCGGCGAAGTTGCTCGTTGTGTCCGTAGCGCAACTCCGCCTTCGCCATGTCGATCGCACCCTGATGATGCGGGATCATCATCGTGGTGAAGTCCTGATCTATATCGCCGGACGGCTTGACGACCATGTCGGCCATCATCTTGTCCATGGCAGCTTGGTTTTCAGCCAGGAACTGCACCTCGACCGGAGAAGCTAGCGGCGCGGCATATACAGCCGCCGTCGCGCCGAGCGCTAGAGCGAGACCCAGGGTGCTAGAGAACCACTTTCTTTGGGTGAGCATGAGATACAGCCTTTCGAGCAGGGCGATATAGGACCCCGCCCCAACAGTGGAAGGCCGGTGCCACGCGATGACCCAGACGAACGGTAAACCGTGAAAGGATGAGCGGATCCCGTGGCACAGGCCCTATCCCTCCGGCGAATCGTCGTGCAACGTCTGCGGCTCGGTTACCACCAGTTCCTATGGGAAACCGCCGGCATCCAAACCTCAACCTGCTTCCTGGGTGTGGGCCTCCAAGAACCAGAGTGACTTGTCGAGCCCGCGCGATACTTCGGTGAAGATGTCCGCTGTGTCCTTGTCACCCGCGGCGTCGGCCTCGTCGATCGCCTTCCTCACTGCGTTGGCGACTTTCCCATAGCGCTCTATGAGCGCCGCCAGACGATCTTTGGAGGCATGAATGTCTGTCGGATAGGGGGCGAGTGCCGTTGTTTTAGCAACAACCTGCGTCGTGCCGAGTGCGGTGCCACCCAGTTGCACCACCCGCTCCGCGATGGTGTCGACGTAGTCGTCGATCTCGGTCCGAAAGCCATCGATCATTTCGTGCAGCGCGATGAATTGCGGTCCTTTGATATTCCAATGGGCCTGCTTCGTAAGCAGCGCCAGGTCGATGCTGTCGGCCAGCCGGGCGTTGAGGAGTTCGATAACCACGGTTTTTGCGTTCGATGGCAGATCATTCTGCGTATCGCAGGATTTCATCGCGGCCTCCAACGCCCGGAACGGGTGCAGGAGATTTAAGTGCACATGCGAGCGCGGATGACCAGCTATTTACGGAGTGCGGCAGCCAGTTTCGATTCGATGCCCGCGGGGCCAAGCCGGCAGGCCTGTAGATGGAATTCGGCGCCGCGACCCGTCCGGTGATCGCTGTATTGCAGCGGTGCCGTGCCGGCGGAGCATCTGGCGCATTTCTGCGAGAGCTACCCGATCGAGCGGCCAGCGAAACCGCAGAACCTCCCGCCCGTCTATGTGATGCTCGCAAGCGAAGAGGCGAGCAACGTCTCCGGCACGATGGCCGGGTACTGGAGGAAAGCCCGACCTCGAGAACGTCATTCTCGTCGGGCTCGGAGCCGCTGGTAGTGCGCGCTTTTATCAGTTGGTCAGCCGCTGGAGGCCGTACCGTTAGAGATCGGCCTTGCCGCGGCTGCCTTCGAGTAGTGCCTTTGCCGACCGCAGATCCGCGGTATCAAATCCCTCGGTGAAACGCGCATAGACGGGCGCGAGCAACCGACAACCGTCTCGCCCGCGGCCTTCCCGGAGCCAGAGCCGGGCAAGGCTCAAGGAGGCCCTCAATTCCCAAAACAGCGCGTTTTGGCGCGCTGCCAATTTCAACGCCGACTGAAAGCAGGCTTCACTTGACGCCGTGGTCGAGGCATCGGGAGACCGGAGCAGCAGCTCGCCCTTCAAGCGAAGGAGCTCGGGGACGTGCCACTGCACACCGCTGCGCTCCGCGCGGATCAGGGCTTCGTCAACGATGGCAATGGCGCCGATGAGGTCGCCCGTGGTGGCAACGCCTAGCGCGAGGTCCGGGACAAACCCCGCGTAGTGCATCGACTGCTGTGCCGTACCGAGGGAGTCGATGGCGATCTGCAGAAGGGCGGCGCCCCGGGCCGCCTCTCCGCGCCATATCAGCAGCTTGGCCTCCAAGCACTTCGCCATGCTAAGCCAGAAGGAGAAGCTCTGCCGCGTGGCGATCTCGGCCAGCATCGCCAGGTATTGCTGCGCGGCCTCGAAATCGCCAGTCATCGCGGCGATCGGGCACGCGGCCTCACCGAGCGCCAGGCATTCGGACATCGGGTGATCAAGGGCACGCGCTTCATGGACATTCTGCTCCGCCACGAGCCGCGCCTGATCGACCAAGCCTTGCAGCCAGAGAACCCGCGAAAGCCGCGTTTTGACGAGGACCGGGCCGTCATAATGCAGCCATGTAAGGTGTCTGTGCAGTCGCGGGGCGGAGTAGCGCTGAAGGTAACGGTCGTAATGGCGCCTGGCCTCCGGCTGGTTGCCAGCGTAGTGCATGATCGTCCCCGTCACGCGGTCGCCCATCAAGACATCTTCCGGGTCGCCCGCGCGCTGCGCGAGATCCGAGAACCGCTCCGCGAATGACTGCGCCTCGCGGTGCTCGCCGTTGTTGAGCTTGTAGATGAAGGTCGCCCAAAGCGCCTGCAGCAGGAGGTCGACGTCGACGGCGCTGGCGGCGATCTCCACCGCCCGCGCCAGGACCTCGCCGGTCCGTTCCACCTGGCTGGTTGTGTAGACGAGCGCCAGCCCCAGGGTGATGTGGAGCTGCGCCTCTAGGTCGGTGCTCAAACCCGCCCCGGCAAGCCGCGAAAGGGCTCTCTCGGCACGATCGCGGCACTCAGCCATGGATGAGAGCTGGAGCAGGTAGGGCAGGTAGGCCGCCGTGAGTGAAACGCCGATTGCCCTGTCTCCGGCCGCGGAGAAAGCCCAGTCGAGAGCGGCGCGGACGTTGTCGATCTCGCGGCCGTAGATCGCCATACGCTCGACCGTAGGCGCTAGCCGCCGGTCGCCGTCGGTCGGTACAAAAAGGTCACGGAAAAACTGAGCGTGGCGCCGCGCCGTCTCTTCCGTGTCTCCGTTTTCGGCGAGCTTCTCCAGAGCGTACGCCCGCACCGTATCGAGCAGCCGCCATCGCGTTATGGCGGGATCGGATTCCTCCAGCACGATTAGCGCTTTTCCCACCAGATTAGGGAGGCTTTCCAGCGCCGCCGAACTCTGCGCCTCGTCCGGGCCCTTTCCTCCGTCCAGGATCGCCGTGGCTGCCTCAATAGTGAACCCGCCGGCCATCACGGCAACGCGTCGCAGCATTTGCCGCTCAATCTCAGGCAGGAGCTGATAGCTCCAATCGAGCGTTGCGCGGAGTGTCTGATGGCGCGGCGGCGCGGTCCGTCGTCCGCCAGTGAGCAGCCCGAAGCGGTCGTCGAGGCGCGATAAGACCTGCCGCAATCCTAGCGTGTGCGCGCGGGCTGCTGCGAACTCGATGGCGAGCGGCACGCCGTCCAGCCGATGGCAGATGGCTGCAATGGTCGGCAGGTCTTCCTCTCGGGGCGAAAAGCCGGCGCGGGACGCCCTCATGCGTTCGACGAACAGCGCGACAGCTCCGTGCCCGAGCACCAGGTCAGGTTCCCTCAGGTGCGGAGCCGGCAGGTCGAGCGGCGGAACCTGGTAGACCCATTCTTCCTCGGCGCGGAGGTCCTCCCGGCTCGTCGCCAGGATGCGCGCGTGCGGGCACTCGCGGATGATTGCCTCAGCCAAGCCTGCCACCGCATCGATAACGTGCTCGCAATTGTCGAGCACGAGGAGGAGCCGACGGCTACCGATGGCTCGGGCGACGGTCGCGGCTACCGGAGCAGCGGCGCCCAGCCTTAGCCCGATGGCGGTGGCGACGACCGAGGGGACCAAGCCCGCGTCCGAAAGCGGGGCGAGTTCGGCGAGCCGCACATCGCCCCCAAAGCTTTCCAGACGCCGCCGCGCGACCTCGATCGCCAATCTCGTCTTGCCGATCCCGCCCAGGCCAGTCAGCGTGACCAAGCGATGCGCCGAAAGCAGGTCGCCGACCTGAACGGCCGGGACCGCACGGCCGATCAGTTCGAATGTCCCGAGCGGGAGATTGCTTCCAATAGGAGACGTTACCCGTATCGCGACGGGTTCTTTCGGGTCGCCCCGCTTGGAGGTTTCTTGCATAGTCCAGGAGCCAATGAGGCGATAGCCCCGCCCGTAGGCGGTCCTCAGTAAAGCCCGGTCGGGACCCAGCGCCCTGCGGACGGCCGACACGAGCACCTCCAGCGTGTTCTCCTCGACCACGACGCCCCGCCACACGTGGCGCATGAGTTCGTCCTTGGAGACGAGTTCGCCGGATGACCCGATCAAGACCTCTATGAGGGCGAATGCGCGGTCGCCGAGCGCTGCGGGCACGCCCTGCACGCGCAGCTCCCGCCGACCCAGATCTATCTCGATCTGCCCGCACGAATATATCGATGCGCTCTCAGGCATGCGGGCAACCAGATTCAGCTTTCAGCAGCTTTGCTCAGGATCGTTCGGATAGGCAAGGCCGTGGAACAGGGCCAACGGCAAGCTCACCAGCTGCGATGGGTCGCGCAGGTCGCCCTGGGCATCCGCAGCCCTTTAATCCTTGATATCTGGCGGCCGCGACCCCGCGGCAGACTGCGGCTTACCGTTCAGTTTTGTTCAGAAGCACGGCAAGGATTCTGGCCCGTTTTGCGACTAACTTTGCCTTCACTAGATCGGAGGCGGCCATGGACATGAGCACGGCGCTGGCGAACACGCCGTCAAACCAAGAGACCGGCCGCGCCGCGGGGGTCGCTGACGGGCTGCCGCGCCGTGGGGTCCTGTTCGGCGCCGTAGCTGCCGCCGCCGCCGGCGTAATCACGCCGCGCCCCGCCGCGGCACAGTCACCATGGACAGGGCACTCACTCGGCGGAGCCGTTCCGGTCACTCACTACCGCACCGCTGTGATCGACGGCGTCGAGATCTTTTACCGTGAGGCCGGGCCGCCAAACGGACCAACGATCGTCCTACTGCACGGCTTTCCCACCTCGTCCCACATGTTCCGCAATCTGATGCCACTTCTGGCCGATGATTATCACGTCATCGCCCCCGATTATCCGGGGTTCGGCCTGAGCGCAGCACCCGATCACACGCAGTTCTCCTACACCTTTGGCCATTACGCCGATCTGATGGACGGCCTGCTGCAAAAGCTGGGAGTGCAGCGCTATGCAATGTACGTGATGGATTACGGCGCGCCCGTCGGCTACCGCCTCGCGCTGAAGTATCCGGAGCGGGTCAGCGCGCTGATCGTGCAGAACGGCAACGCTTACGAGGAAGGCCTCAAGGCGTTCTGGGACCCGATCAAGGCGTACTGGGCGGATGGCTCCACCGCTCATCGCGACGCGCTCAGCTTCCTCGTGGCGCCGGCTACGACGAAGTTCCAATACACCGACGGCGTCGAGGATATATCGCGCATTGACCCCGACAACTGGCTTCACGACCAGGCGCTCCTCGATCGGCCCGGCAACAAGGACATCCAGCTTGACCTGTTCCACGATTACGGCAGCAATGTCCCGCTCTATCCCAAATTTCAGGCCTTCTTCCGCGAACTGAAGCCGCCGATGCTGATCGTTTGGGGGCGGAACGACAAGATCTTCCCCGCGGATGGCGCAACGCCCTATCTCCGGGATTTGCCGCACGCCGAGCTTCATCTTCTCGATACGGGGCATTTTGCGCTGGAGGACAAGCTGGATGTGATGGCGCCGCTGATCCACGGCTTCCTGGACCGCAATGTCGCAACGCTTTGAGGCGCCGATTGCTGGGGTGCCAGCGCTGATCTGCCCCGATATCAGCCTACCCGGCCGCTTTGCGCGCTTGGGTACAGCTAACCCGGGAGGTCCGTTGTGAGACACCGCTTCTTCGACGTCGCCTTCACGCCGGCCGTCCAGGCGGAACAGACCCGCAGAGGCTCCCGAGCTAGCTACGCCGCCGTGCATGGTGATGAGATTGAAGGCGCATCAGCGGACGTGCTGGGAGAACGGGAGATCGCTTTCATCGCGGCTCGGGACAGCTTTTATCTCGCCAGCGTCTCGGAAACCGGCTGGCCCTACGTGCAACACCGCGGCGGCCCGGTCGGCTTCGTGCGTCATCTGGATAACAGGACGATCGGTTGGCCCGAATACGCCGGCAATCGCCAATATGTCTCTATCGGGAACGCGGCGGCAAACGACCGCGTCGCGATGATCTTCATGGATTACGTCTATCAGCGGAGGCTGAAGGCTCTCGGCCATATGCGGGCCTATGCCCCTGGCGAGCAGCCGGACCTCGCATTGCGGCTGGGGATCGAACGCGATCAGGCCGCAGGAGAAGGCTTCGCCTTGGTCAGAATCGAAGCATTCGACTGGAACTGCCCGCGGCACATCACCCCACGCTTCACCGAGGCCGAACTCGAAGAGGTGGTGGCGCCACTTCACAAAAGGATTGCAGAACTCGAATCGCAATTGAACACCCCCAACCCCACTCCAGCCTGAGTTTTGGCTGTACCGGGAGGTGCCGATTGTCCGAAAATATTTCGAAGCTCGCGGCTACCGACGAATTCCACGATCTCGCTCTGCACATGAGCGCAAGCGAGGCTGCAGCTCGGCCGGCCTGGCGACAGATGGACTACCTGCCGGTCGGCCTGTTTGGCTCGGTGATGGGATTGACCGATCTGAGCGTGGCGTGGCGGTACGTCGGCGCGCCGGCTTGGGTAGCCGGTTCGATCGGAGCGGTGGCAGTGACCGCTTTCGCTGTTCTGACGATCGGCTACGCCGTAAAGCTGGGTACAGCCCCCGGGGCGGTCTGGGCCGAGTTCCGTCGTCCGGTCGCCGGCAATCTGTTCGGCACGTTCTTCATCAGCTTGCTTGTGCTGCCGATCATCATCGCACCCGTCAGCTTGAAACCGGCGCAGTTCATGTGGATCGGTGGTGCGGCTGGAATGTTGATATTTGCCTGGCACATGGTCAGTCGCTGGATGGGCAACCGGCAGCAGGTTGCCGACGCGACGCCGGCGTGGATCGTCCCTGTCGTCGGCCTGCTGAATGTGCCGCTTGCTCTCCCGTCACTCGGGCTGCCGATGATGGATGGCGTCGCGGAGCTCGGACTTGCAGTCGGCCTCTTCTTCGCCGTGCCGCTGTTTACGCTTATCTTCTCACGGCTGGTATTCGAGCCTCCGATGCCGCCTGCGCTCCAGCCGACGCTGGTGATCCTGGCAGCGCCGTTTGCGGTTGGCTTCTCGGCCTATGTGGCGACGTCCCGGCAAGTCGATCTGTTCGCGCGGGCGCTTTATTTCCTAATGATCTTCGTCCTTGCGGTCCTGGCGGGGCGCCTGCGCCACCTTGGTCGTTCCTGTCCCTTCAGGGTCTCATGGTGGGCGGTCAGTTTCCCGCTCTCCGCATCGGCGGTTGCCGGGCTTCGATTTGCTGCCGCCGAGCCGGGGGCGGTCACCGATGCGATTGCGCTCATGCTTCTGGGAGTGGCGACGGCCGT
>Ga0181537_10004851_pt1 | contig 11038 bp, 10 predicted proteins | sample PEATcosm2014_Bin_39_FD_119765 | JGI IMG/M metagenome (GOLD analysis project Ga0181537, IMG submission 119765) | Peatland microbial communities from MTU Mesocosm Facility, Houghton, MI, USA - PEATcosm2014_Bin23_10_metaG | ecosystem: Environmental > Terrestrial > Soil > Wetlands > Peat | place... | reverse complement strand
GAAAATATCTCGGGCCCGATTGCGGGAGTGTAAAGTAGTCAGAATTAATGGAGCGGGAGACGGGGATCGAACCCGTGACATCCAGCTTGGGAAGCTGGCGTTCTACCGCTGAACTACTCCCGCATGTGATTGATTTTACTACGATTCATCTCTTCGTTGATTGATTTTTGTCCCCGTGGCTGTCCCCGTAAGCACTTAAAAGCACTTACTGCACCGCAACCTCCAAGGAACTCTCCGGCAGCAATTTTTCCAGAATCGTTCCCTGAGCAGCCAATCTCTCATCCGGTCGTGTGTGGATGTAGTGAAGGGATTGCTTCTCCGAGCTGTGCCGGAGAACCGTTTGAATCAGCTTCAGGTTTTGATTTTGGTTGGAGAGGAAAGTTCCAAGGCTATGCCTGAACGTATGGAATCCCACACGGGTTATTTCCTCATTATCCTGACTGTAAAGCTTGCCGTTTCGTTTCGTGACAACCCCGGCTTTGATAAGTGCGGGGCGAATGTGGTCCGCAACAATCATGCTACCAACTCGTGGTCGCTTCCCGCGTACCTTTGTGGAGGCAAAAATCAAGTCCGTCGGTGTGTTGTAGAGTGTCGTGTTTTGCCAATCCTTCAGCAGCGCACCAAGTAATGGTTGCATCGGAACTTTGGCGCGTGACGCCTTGGATTTAGTTCCTTCTTGAAATTTTCCATGAACGTAGGTCTTGTTCACCCGAATAAAGTTGTTTCCGTGGTTGAGGTCTTCCCAGCGTAATGCCAAGACTTCACTTTGTCGCAACCCCGTTGCCGCCACAAGTAAGAGCAACGTTCTTTCGGGTTCCTTCAGGTGTGAGAGAACGGCGAGTGTCTCTTCCGGGGTGAAGGTAATGGATTCGAACTCCGACGCGGGCGAGAATCCTTTTACGTAACTTGTGGGCCGGAACTTTTCGCCTTTCGGGATAACGTCGTCGCACTGAGCAAACAAATAGACAGCACCCATAATTGTCCGGTACTTCGATCTAGTTTGATCTGATATTTCGAGGGCCCTCAGCCAGGCTTTGATTTCCTTTGAAGAGATTTCGGTAGCAATTTCTTTCCCCCACCGAGGAACGCAAACGCGATTGATGATTTGCTGGTGAAGTTGGCGGGTTGACGCCTTCTTGAACGTTTTATGGTGAAAGTAATAACGCGCCAGTTCTTCGAAGGTCGCCTTACTACCTTCTTCGATTGGTTGGTTGAGGTTCAATTTTCCGACCTCAATTAAAGCTTCCTGTCGACTAAGCGTTAAGGGAGCGACCACTCTACATTTTTCTGTCACTTTTCCATTTGCAGCGTCGGCCTGGTTCCAGCGCCACACCCATACTCCGCGACTCCGCTTTGGGGTTAAATATCCTGCCATAGTGTTCTCCTTGCACTTAAGTTTGGTTAAAACGCGTCGATTTTACCGTGCTTTACCCGACTGAAGGTGGTCTTTTACTGCATAGACTTGCCGTCAGCTCTGAGCGCCGAAATCGATACGTTTTTCGCTGTTTTGTGGGATCAATCGGCCATCCTTTTATTAATCCTTTACGTGTTAACGTTAGGAGTTCTCGGGGGGATATTGCCAGAAATCCCGCGGCAGTCTTCACATCAATAAATTCTTCCATGCTTAAAACCTCCATGCGCCTGCTTGACGCTCGGAGGGTTAATACTGCCTTTTTTGAAAATTATGGGGCGAGTCCATAATTTTTTTGTTGTCGCCGTTAGGCAAGTATTAGAGGAAATGAAATCTCAGTTGACGAATCGGCAAGCGGAACTCGAAACCGTTCGTATCACGAAATCATTCGCGTTCTGTGGGTCGGCAGTATTGCCCTTAGCGAGGAGCAGAAACGAAACTTCTGTTCGGGAGTACCTAGAAGGCGGACGTGGTGGTTTGGTCCTGTCCTTTATTAAGCAGTGGATTTACGAACGCGCCTTGCATGTTTTAAACGAAGCTCTAGGCGATGAGGATGAGGCTCAGACCTTGGAACTCGAACGCGTTTTTAAGCATATATATAAAAAAGGCCACATCCCTTACATCTTCCTAGATAGCGGATCGTTAAAATCGACGTTCTAGATAACCAACAAAAATTAAACCCCGCCCTTTAGGTGAAGGCGGGGTAGCTATATTAATGGCATCTTTCAACGTGAATCAAAAAGTCGCAGACGGCTTGACAAATAATAGTTCAACCATGTATTGACAGATTTATATATTTGTGAATTGACTTTTATAATTTCCCCCGTCATACTGTTAACTGTAGTTAATTAAATAGAACTGGACACAAACAGAGTAAGTAGAGAATAAGTAAACTCCCCCGGTTACATCCTCTCTTAAACAACGTTGGCCCATTCTTAAAGAGAGGATCACAAGATGGAAATAATTGAATGCAAGTTAGGTGAAGGAACGCTCGTCTATATTCCGAACTGGGCCGACGATCCCGACGCCTTATATCGCGCCGCCAAGAAATTATCCTTTACGCCCGAATCGGTAACAATGCACGGGAAAACCAGCATCATCGAGCGCGAGACCGTTGATTACGGTCTGGAATACGGCTATAACCTAACGGCGAAACGGTCCATTGAGTGGGAGCCGCTCGCGCTGAAGATTAAACAACAGCTCGAAGCGCAGTTTGGCCGGATTTTCGCTCAATGCGCGTGCAATAGGTACGCCAGTCCGACCTCGTATATTGGAGCGCATTGCGATAAGAGCACGCCGATTGACGGCGTTAAAGTTGCGCCTAATCTTATCGTAAGCATTAGCCTCGGGAGCAAACGAAAAATGGTTCTACGTCCCATTCGGCCGGGACACGAAGGGAAAGGCAGCAACACTTTAAAGACGATGAATGAGGTTCGGAAGGAAAAAGATTCCAAAATCCTTGAGTTGGAACCCGGCAGTCTCGTTATGTTTAACGGCGTCCTGAATCACACGTGGAAGCACGCTATACCGATGGCCGAAAACAAGGAAGTCGCCGGGGAACGAATAAGCCTAACTTTCAGGGAGTTCTAAAATTATGGATAACCTCGGGGTCATTTCTTCGCTTGAGCACATAGCAGTTCCAGCGGGGCCGCACGTCAAAGAATTTGACGCGGCGCAGAAAGCCAAAAAGGCAGCAGAACGAATTGCGAAGCAAACGCCTACGCTCCTAACTCCGGTCAAACAGAGCGAAGTTACAGGCAGCATTGCTGCAAACTCAGTTACGGGCAACATTGCTCCAAACTCCGTGAATGAGTTCGTGGCGGCTTTTGCCGAGATCACGGCGAACCTCGAAGGCGCGACGGATGCTCTAGTTCAGGATGTGAAACAAAAGCTGAGCGACATTCTTCCGTTGCTGGGAAAAATGCAGTCGCTCCTATCAAAAAAGGGAGTCAATCATCATCTTGTTATCGCGGCGCGAAAGCAGGGCCATAAGATTCCGTGGTGGACTGAGTGGTATGAATCTTACAGGTCGGGATTGAGCGGCGCTCTGTCAATGCGAACGGTGAATCATCACTTAGCGACTCTGGAGGGGCGCACGCCCAAACGGAAAGAAATGAAGATGCACTTAAATAAAGCTGCATGCAATGCTCTTATCGAAGGGAACCACAACGCCGTTGAAATTGTTGCGGCGGTGGAGGCGGGCCGGGATGCAACAGCAGAGATTGCACAATTCAAAAAAGTGATGGATGCCAAGCGGCTGGACGACATCTTGCAGGCGCACGAGCAAGAGCCGGACTACAAAAGCATACTTATCAAAGTCCTCCAAACCGTGGAAGCCATGAAGTCGTCGCTGCCAGTCGACTTCGTTAAGACCTTGAATGAAGTTACCAAGACTTGCAAACCTACACCTATCGAGAGTTCAACCCGAAAGCGCAACAGCAAGACAATTCGTGATGGGCTGCCTTTGGCAGCCGGGTCTCCAGCACGTTCTGGAACAAACCTGCTCGCCGCAGCGACTTCCACGGCTTTAACGGCTTCGCCCGTACCTCAACCTGCACGAGAGCCAGGGGAACAACCGAACGAGCAGAATGCCGATCCAGTTGCTGCCGATCCTTATGACCTCACGGATAACGATGATGAAGGCCAGACTTTTCAGATTTATTCGCCGACGCCGGGCGCAATCCCGACCACGAAAATCGGCGACAAGTCGGAACCGACGGCACACGGCTTTTTTTACGAGTTCATCAGGGATGAGAAACCATATGCCGTGCGGGACATGAACAATCCGCACATTGGAATTATGTGTAAGTTCAAGAGCAAGACGGAAGCTCAAAGATACATCGATGACCGTGAACGTGAAGCGGCGGTAGTGAAGTTATCTCTCTGGGTCGGAGACTAACACCTACACCTGTCGCGAACGAGTTTTTTCGGAGCTTCCGGCAGCCGCAATTATCGCTGGAAAGCCACTGAAACTTCTGTAGTTGACGAACCCACTGTCGAACTAAGAAATGCAGTGTTGATTCTCCAACAAGCAAACAGGGATTTGACGCAAATGCAGACTAAACACATCAACGAGTACGGGAGAGGAAAAGCATAATGGGAAAAATGCGACGAAGTTATGGAAACGGAGGTTTTTCATTTTCAGTCAATGCAATGCGAGCCATCGACGAAGGTAGAGAATCTATGACTCATGCCAAACGGCTTGTGGCAAAACAAGCCGGGGTCACCCAAAGAATGGCAATGCAGGTTTTGAACTTGACGCACGACGGCGAGTGGCATCATGTCTCGAAGTATGCGAATAAAGTTCATTTTTATGATGTTCGGGAGGCTGTGAAATGGGCGCGGTTGCTCCGGAGATACAGTAAGCAACTTAAACAATTCGGGACAACAACCACTGGTACTTTCAGGAATGATAGACGACGAATCATTCATTGCTTTTTTGCCGATGAAAAAGGTGTAACCACAAGCAGTGTGCCATTCGGGAACTACGGCTATAAAAAACTTGTCATCCGAAAATCGGAAGACCGATACTTGGGCGAAGGCGCGACTGAAAGTAGCCGTTCCGTCCCCGCGACCATATACGCTGAGTAAAAACAAATTGTTTTAGCTGGAGATGTTATGGAACAACAACATCGTACATACGAAGAACGCAGCGCATCCGCATCTCCCCCGGTCTCGGTTCTACCCGGCGTGCCGAAGGTGACTGAAGGTGAATGAATGAACCAAATCCCGCAAAGTTCTCACATGGAAGCTAATATTTTTACTAAAGTACTTTGCGCATAATGACTCACTCAGTCACCTTCACTCACCGAACGCCTCGACACCGGGGAAAGGGCAGTCCCAACCCGCTAGGCTTACACCTTCAAACCGGCTGCCGTACTTGCTTTTCTTTTCGGTCGCATTCGTGCCGAATCGCTTGCGGAACTCCGCATAGAATCTCCGACTGTTCTGAGCGTAGTGCCCATTATCTTTGCACCAATCGGTGTAGCGCTGATAAATATGCGCCCCCAAAGCCGACGCTCCGGGACGAAACTCCAGCCGCTCGTTAACGAAGCGACCAAGAATGTCCATCTCATCGCGATAGAGGTCGGTCGCAGCGTCGATCTTCTCAGAATAGCTAAGCCTTCCGCGTTCCACGTACCTTGCCAAGCCTGCAAGAGCCCAGTTCAATACGCCCGCTGCTTCCGACTCTAGTTTGCTCGGCAACTCAAAATCGAGAGCCTCATCCGGTACCTCGTAATCCCACATGATCCGCTTAATACGCCGCCAAATCCCCTTATCTTGACCTTTGATGATTGGTTCGTAATTACTCTGGAACCATAACTTGAGCTTAGGAACAAACGTGATCGGCTTGGCATAAATCTCACGCACGGTTATTGGTTCGCGTCCCGTGATGTGTTTTATCAACTCTTCGTCCAGCATGTGGCCGTCGGAGCTCTCAGTTGCGGTCACAAAACGGTATCCACGAATCGCCGCAATGTCGGAACGATGGCTCGCTTTATGCCCACCCTTATCGGCAACGAATGCGGTGAAATCGATATCCTTGCAGTACTGACCTTCGCCACAGATATAACGGAAAATCTCCATAAACGTGCCTTTTCCGTTTTGCCCGCCGCCGATGTTCATGAAAACGGCCTGCTGACTTGTGTCCCCGGTCAGAGACATTCCTATAGCTTCTTGTAAGAAATTCACCATCTCCTGATCACCGCACATACATTGGAGAATGAATTTATCGAAGATCGGGCATGTGGCTGCTGGATCATAAACGACGGGACTCATCTTCGAACACATGTCAGATTTACGACGCTCCCGGAACGTCTGGGTTTTAAGTTCCAATGTCCCATTAGCACAATTAAAGAGCCAATCATCGCTATCCCAATCGTTAAAATTCGTAACCACACCCTTCTCGACCGCTGCCAGATCGATCATCGCTTTGCGGCGTTCCTTTTGCGCGCTTTTCCGAGCAAATTTCGCGAGCGCGTCAGCGGCATCTTCCTTCTTCTCATCCACTTCGCCGTCCTCGCCAATCGCGCTAGCAGCCAGTTCTTGCGCCTCAGCCACTAACTCGTGGATGACATGTTTGGACATCCGCAGCAACTTCCCGTCGATGTCCTTGCGCCATCCGTCATTCGTCCACACCATCCAGTCGCTTGTCTCGTAAACAAAACGAATGTTTTCTCCAAAAAGCCGAACCAACCGTTCAGCATTTCCCGTATCGTCAAGCGAATATGTATAGTCGGCTGCCTGACTCTTTGGAGGTACAACGGGTTCCAGTTGGCTTTCCACCGGGGAAACGGAAGCGAATACTCCCGGAGCAACGTTATCGGGACCTGCCGAAGCCTCCTCCGTCAGCCAGACTTTGTCATTGAGTATTTCCATCTCAACCAGTTGCTGGTCGTCCTGTTGATATATGTATTGATCCCACGGTTCGTAATCGATATATTCCTCATCCATCCGGCGCACGTGCTCATCGCGGCTATCCACACCGCACGCATGGCATATAAATCCAAAACTGCGACCGCCGAATATAAATTTAGTTACGCCTGCGGCGAGAGTACTTTCACGTGCCTCGACGCCGCAATGCGGGCAGGCATCCACAACAACATGAAAAGCGCCGTTGACCTCGCCGCTGGAATGTTCTGTACAATCGTCGTTTTCCAAAAACTCGTCGATATCGAAGTCGGGATGGAAGTCACCTTGCCAATCTCTCTTTGATTGCACTTTCGGCGAATCCCCATACGTTCTCAGCCAAGCCACGAACTCAGGATTCAATCCTTTCTTCAATCCAGCAAAGGCAGATCGCGGTTTATAAATGCCATCCACCTTCTTGGGTTGGCCGAGTCGTTGCGCGGTGGGGGCGGCGACACTCTGGTTGTTCAGTTTGAGCTCAAGAAGTTTGGGGCTTTTACTGTCGTTCCTAATCCAACGAACGACGACGAGATTACCTAGAGATTCGGTTTCAACATCGTGAAGTCCATAAGCGTGCTGGCCCCCGGACGGGGTATCGGTGAGGAAGTATCCGTCCAGCCACTCAGCTTTAAAACCGAGTTTTAAGCACCTTTCTTGATCGTCGATATCGACCATGAACTGCTTGCCATGTTTTGCCACGGCAACGAGGCTATAATCTTGGTCTAGCCAAGATTTAAGTGTTGATTTGTCATTGGTGGCAAGGTTCTGCCATGTCATCCAATCTGACCTTGTCATACCCTGAGATGTACCGCAGAAGAGAACGCCCGCATCGGCGAGCTTAGAAATTACGGAGAAATCCATGATTCTTACCTTTTTGCTTATAAATCAGCCCTTTTCTTCTCTTTACGGATCACTCTTAAAAGGGCTGGGACGGGAGGTAAGAGAAGAAGACCCCGCCCCACACTATGTGTTTTTCATAGCTGATTTCAGGTAATACTGCTTTTTTTCAGATTTGGTAGGGAAATACCGATTCACTGCAACGAGAACCCAGTTTAGAAGGTGAAGCAACCGCACTGATCGTGTGTCCACGTAACCCGGCCCTCCTTGAGGGTAAAGGTCACGTGAAGATGATTCGAATACTCGTCCGAGTAAACCACGACCTCGTGTTCGGGGAACCCTTTCGCCAATGCTTCGAAAACTGGTACGGGCGGATCCCACGCCGTTTTGAAGCAAATCACATGTTCCGGGTCTTTTGTCGAGTACTCGGCATCAGAGGCGTTCCACTTGGTGCCCCAGTTGTCGATAGCCCACTCATACCAAGCCGGGACTGTGTCTCCCATGGGGCCAAACACCTCCTCTTTCGAATTCTCTATGCTATCCGGCACTGGAATGAGCTTATTGAAGTCAAACACCGATTTGTCGGTGCGGATGAACTCGAACAATTCTTTCGGGTCGCCCTTGATTACCACTAACGTATTACTTACCCAGTTAGGCATTACGTGACCTCCTCTTGATTTCGGTCTTTGGCAGCATCGCCACATTGCCTAATACTGGGTTTTTCGAGATTCGCGAATTCAGAAAAGATATTGCATAGATTGAATATAGGTAGCGGAGATTATGCGGTTTGCCTCGTGTTTCTACCGAACGTGGAGTGGACTTGGGTCGAACCAACCACGACGCCGTCATGTGGTACGGCACCGTCAGATAGCTGCGAAGAGGTAGTCGCACCAATGCAGCAGTGCATGATCGAAGCTTGCGAAACGGTGTTAAGCGATGGATTCGTTTTAAAAAGCAATTCGCGATGTCGCCCGTTATCCCGACCCTTATCTATATGAAGACGCCGAGAACATGTGGAATAAAATTCAAACTGCACTGACCGAAGTGGAGATGGCCAAAGCGGAGCAGGGTGTTAAAAATTACGGCAATGAGTCCCCATAAGTCGGACCACATCGTCAGCCAACCACTTTTCCAACTTTCTGATGCTCATGTAGGAGCAGCATCGCCCGATGGCGTGCAATTTATCTCCTGAGAGGGTACTTATGTTTGAAATCATCACAGAAGGAATTCAGGAACCAATCCCATCAAACCGACCGATAGCCGCGCAGTCCGGTTTAAACGATAAAGATTTTGATGAAACTCTTCTTAACGTGCAAATCAGCGAGCTATGGCAAACACACGAAACTTACCGATCTATTATGAGACAGGAGTCGCGGACATTCCGCGGACTAAGGGACGAATTGGGCGAGCGTCTCGCCGAGATGAAAAAAATGTTGGCACGACCGGGTCGAGGCGGGGAATGGTGTGCGTGGCTAAGAGAACGAAACATACCACGAGCGACCGCGGATAGGTTGGTTAAAAAGCACGAACAAAAACTGTATCCGGATGTTAATTGCCTCAGTGAAGCGATTTCCGAACCGACTCAAGAGGATATTGAGAAATTACTCAATTCGATGCTTCCGAAACTGCGCAAGGTATTGCGAACATCGTCCAGCAAGAATTGCTTTATGGAGTTACTCGTTAAATCGTTTGCCGATATGGAAGATTCGGAAATCATGCAGAGTTCTGAGTCTGAAACCCCACTCGGGTTTTAAAACCGGGGCGTGACACGATCCAGCTATAAACCTTGCACGCCCATGCCACTCTGAATTTCGGAGAGAATAATTACGGGATAATTTCGAACACCATTCCAAAGTTATAAGCGCCGTCTGCATTAGTCGTGCCGAAGAGGTTTCCCAGTTGATCGAACAATAGGCTGCCAAGAGAACCGGCACCGTTAACACTGTTGAATCTACACAACACGGTCTCTATCCAGTGTCCACCCGTGGGCGTCAACTCGAACACTATCCCGCCGCCAGTCGAACCGTTATAAGCACCACCGTAAGCAGTGGTGCCGTAGAGATTGCCAGCCGTGTCGAAGATCAGGCTGGATTCGGAGTTGAACCCATCCGAGCCATTGTTCACGAAACTATGTAACACATTCTCAGTCCAAGTTCCCCCACTGGAAGGTGATAATTCGAAGACTGTTCCACAACCGTCAGAGAAGGGGCAAGGTACTGTTAGGGCGATGGGATCGCCTCCACGATATGTCGTGCCATAAAGATTGCCGGATGAATCGAATATCAGGCTTGATACGGGGTTGTATCCGCCTGCGCGCTTACTAAAGTTATACAGCACGGTCTCGTCCCACACGCCCCCAGCGGTGGGTGTTAACTCGAAGACCGTCCCGCCGTTATAAACGCCTCCCATATAAGTTGTACCGTACAGATTTCCAGCGGCATCCCACAGCAGGCTAGATTCCGGCATATGACCATCTGGGTTATTACTGCCAAAATTGTATAGCGTTGTCTCTGTCCAGCTTCCATCTGAGGGGGTCAACTGGAAAACCGTGCCACAACCGTGATAACAATTGCCAGTACCTCCGCTTGTCGTCGTGCCATAGAGATTCCCAACCGCGTCCAAGATCACTCCTGAGTTAGGGGCATATCCAGTGTTCTTTCCGAAAGGGTTGAAGCTGTATAGCACGGTCTCTGTCCAGACTCCGCCAGAGGAGGGGGTTAGCTCGTATACCGTACCTTCACTATTAGCTCCGCCGTACAGCGTCGTCCCAAAGAGGTTGCCAGAAGCATCGAAGATCAGATTTCCACGTGGTCCTGACCCGTCCGCGCCAACGCCGAAGGTATGCAGAATCGTTTCTGACCAATCTCCATTTTCCTCTGGGGACAATTCAAATACGGTGCCACACGGGCCGCAATTTGCACCACCATTCATTGTCGTACCGTAGAAATTTCCTGAAGCGTCGGAGACCATACCACCAAAGGGATAAAACCCGTCCGTACCGTTGTTGTTGAAGCTATATAAGACGCTTTCCTGCTGGGCGGCCATACTGCTCACAAGCAGCATCACCGCAAATAACGGCAGAGTTGTTGCTAATCTTTTGAAGAGTCTAACGCTTCGCATATCAATTCTCCTCAAGTTGTTATGGTGGCCTCACGGCGTCCCAGTCCCGCTCAACGGCACCATCTGCGGACTCCCTCCTCCATCGTCGCTGATCGAAACATCCGCCGTGCGCTGACCCTGCGCTGACGGGGTGAATGTCACCTTGAGTCATACAACTTGCGCCGATAGCCACGCTGCTCCCGCAGTTAGTGGTCTCGGCAAAGTCCCCTTCATCCGTTCCCGCGATAGTGATTCCAGATCCAGTGAAGTGCACGGTCGAGT
>Ga0181537_10004850_pt1 | contig 11042 bp, 9 predicted proteins | sample PEATcosm2014_Bin_39_FD_119765 | JGI IMG/M metagenome (GOLD analysis project Ga0181537, IMG submission 119765) | Peatland microbial communities from MTU Mesocosm Facility, Houghton, MI, USA - PEATcosm2014_Bin23_10_metaG | ecosystem: Environmental > Terrestrial > Soil > Wetlands > Peat | place... | reverse complement strand
GGCGCACTGCAGGAAGTGACCAGCGACCTGCAGTCGATGCGCGACCTGGCCGTTGAATCACTCAACGCCACCAACAGCGCACAGGACCGTGCCGACCTCGACACACAGTTCCAGCAGCTCAAGGCTGACATCAACCAGGTGTCGCAGACGGCGAACTTCAACGGCGTGAATCTGCTCGATGGCACCTTCCAGGGCGCCACCTTCCAGATCGGCGCCAACGCCGGCCAGACGATCACCGTCGCCTCGGTTGCCAGCTCTTCGGCCAGCAATCTGGGAACGCTCAACACGCTCGCCGGCATTGCGCCGACCGCCAACACTACCGCCGCCGGCGATTCGGGCTACATTACGATTTCACCCGACCTGACCGTCAACCCGACGGACGCGGCTACGGTGAACACCGCGAGCTTCACGCTGACCGGCAACGCTGCGACCGACGCAAAAACCGTTGCCGCCGCGATCAATCAGATCTCCGGCCAGGACGGCGGCCTGATCGCCACCGTGAACGCCAACGGCGGCATCGACCTCAACAGCACCACCGCGCAGACCGTGGGGGCGATCACCTTCACGGGCACGACCGCCGCGGGCGTTGCCACTGCATATACCACCGATGACGCCTTCGGCCTGCTCGGGGCCGGCGGCGCCCTGGCGGCCCCGGCCGCGGGCACGGGCACGCTGCAGCAGTCCGACGTCACGACGGTCGATGATTCCAACAAGGCGCTCGCCCAGATCGACGCCGCCTTGCAGCAGGTCGCCACCACGGGAGCGCAGCTGGGTGCCTACCAGAACCGCTTCACGGCGGCCATCTCGGGCATCAATACCGATTCGACCAACCTTACCAGCGCGCGCAGCGGCATCGAGGACACGGACTACGCCCAGGCCACCTCGCAGCTGTCCAAGGCGCAGATCCTGCAGCAGGCCAGCACGGCGATGGTCGCCCAGGCCAACACGGTGCCGGAAAACGTTCTTACGCTGCTGCAGAAGCTGCCGTAAGAGCCTTTGACTCACCGAATAGAGTCGTTTGATGCAGTTGGGCGGGGACCGCAAGGTCTCCGCCCGCTGCGGTTTTAGCGGCGGGATAACCCGATGACCACCACCAGCACGGCCAGCACTGCGGTCAACTCCGGCAATACTGCCTTGACCACGCCCGTCTCGATTGCCGCCACCAGCAGCACGGCCACATCCAATGCGGCGGGCGGGTCGGTCATCAATGTCAGCACGCTGGTGTCCGAACTGGTCGCGGCAGCTCAGGCGCCGCAGCAGCAGCTCATCACCAATCAGACCACCGCCGTGACCGCGAATATTTCGGCGGTCGGTACGCTCAAGAGTGCGCTGTCCACTTTCCAGTCAGCGCTCACCGCGCTCAGCACCCCGAGCAGTTTCAATTCGGTGACGGCGACCAGCGCCGACGACACCCTGGTCGGCGCGACCGCCTCCGGCGATGCAGTCCCGGGCAGTTATGCGGTGACCGTGTCGAATCTGGCCTCGGCGCAACAGCTTCTATCAGGGGCCTTCACCGGCGGCAGCAGCGCTGTGGTGGGCACCGGGTCACTGACACTGGCGGTGGGCGGCTCGAGCTTCAATCTGACGATCGGCGCCAGCGATGATACGCTGTCGGGCATCGCCAATGCGATCAACTCGGCGGCCAACAATCCCGGCATCACGGCGACCGTGATCCAGGGCACCGACGGCGGCCATCTGTTGTTGTCCTCATCGCTGACCGGCGCCGTCAATACGCTCTCGGTTACCGAGACCGACGGCGGCGACGGGCTGGCAGCCCTGACCTATGGCACCGGCAATACCGCTCACTACACTCAGAATGCCGCCGCATCCGACGCCAGCTTCAGTATCGCCGGCGTGCCCTACACCAGCAGCAGCAACGACGTCAGCGACGCGATCAGCGGTGTCACGCTGAATCTGCTGGGCGTTACCGGCACCGACACCGGAACGGGCAGCCCCGTTCCCAGCAGCGTCAATGTCACGGTGGGGAGCGATACCTCCACCGTCGAGACCAACATTCAGAGTTTCGTGACGGCCTATAACACGCTGCAGACCGCATTGTCAGGTCTCGGCAGCTACGATTCCACGACCGGCACTGCGGGCCAGCTGCTGGGCAACCCCGTGCTGACGGGAATCGAAAGCCAGATTCAGAATGCCCTGTACAGCCAGGTGGGCGCCTCGAATTACAACACGCTCGCGAGCATCGGCATCACCACCAACAGCGATGGCTCGCTGTCGGTCAACAGCGCGACGCTCGAGAGCGCCTTGTCGACCAATTTCGCTGCCGTCAGTCAGCTATTCAGCAGCACTAATGGAGTAGCCACCCAGCTGAATTCGCAGATCACCTCGGCGCTGGGCAGCAATGGCTCGATCACCGACTACGCGACCACGCTGACACAGCAGAACACCGCACTGCAGAATCAGACCACGACGCTCGACAACCAGATGTCTGCGCTGTCAGCCACGCTGACACAGCAGTACGCCAGCCTCAATACGCTGCTGTCATCGCTGCAGAGCACCTCGGCCTACCTGACCCAGGCATTTAACAGCCTGCCGACGGTGCAGGGCACTCCCAACGCCTGATCCGCCCGCTGGCTGCGCGCCGACTGCTGCCGCATTCGTCGCCAGGCCGTTCAAGTTCGCGCCACCGCCGCCGTTAACTGACTTAACGGATTTTGACGGAGATAAAAAGCAGTGAGCGGTTACGCGCGCAATTCGAAACTGGCCGCGTATCAGAGCGTCTCGGTGCATGGCTCGGTTGCCGGCGCCGATCCGCATCGGCTGGTATTGATGCTGATGGATGGCGTGCTCGAGCGGTTGGCCGTGGCGCGTGCCTGCATCGAACGCGGCGATGTCTCCCGCAAGGCCCAGCTGCTGCACAGCTGCACCACGTTGATCGCGGAGCTGCGCGGTAGCCTCAACGTCAAGGATGGCGGCGAGCTGGCGCGCAACCTGAGCGATCTGTATGAGTACATGGCGCGGCAGACCCTGCGTGCCAACGCCGAAAATAAGCCGGAACTCATCAGGGAAGTCAGCAGCCTGCTGGCGGAGATTCGCGGCGCCTGGGTCGCGATCGGACCGGAGATTCGAGGCTCGGTGGTTGCGGCCGCCAGCGGCAGGTAGCCCGGACTCGTGTTAGGCTCGCCGGAGGGGCGGATGTACGAGGGCGTCGATACCGTAGTGCTGTACGATGAGCTGGCTTATCACGACGTGCTGCCCGTTGAGTGGAAGCCGTTGCCGCGCCCTCTCGATCGCTCCGAGCTCATCGGCATGGACGAATCCAACACGCTGCTGCTGCAGGCATGCAGCGCGGTCGAGGAACACCCCGCGCGCGACAAAGACGAAGACCTTGGGCCGCTCGCCGGGGAACTGGCGCGGCTGGACTTCAAGCTCAACGTGGTGCTGCAGCTGCTTGGCAAGCTGGTATCGCAGGAGCGCATCTCGGCACCGACCTCCATCCAGTTCAATGCACTCGGAGCCAGCTGGACGGCCTTGGGTCCGACGCCGCAGGTGGGCGAACGGGGCGTGCTGCGGGTGCAGCTGCGCAGTTCGCTGCCACAGCCGCTGGAGCTACCGGCCGAAATCATCGCGGTGGCGGGGGCAACGGTACGTGTCAGATTTTCGGACCTGTCGGATGGCAACGTGGCGTTGATCCAGAAGTTGGCATTCCTGCGCCACCGGCGGGATATTGCCGATGCGCGCAAGGCCCGCGGCACTTAGGGCGCACGTTGGCGCCCTAAACTGCGACGCACTGCTCAAAAGCCCCTAGAGGGGCATTCAGGCCGTACCTACCGCACAGTCATCCTGTGACGTAAATCCATCCCTTGCCATAACGTCGCTCCTAATCTGTCCGCCACCGGAACTGGTACGCAGGACGACATGGCTGATAGGGCGGCTGTGAACATAGCGATCGGCAACGCCGACATCTTTGAATCCGACAGGCACGCGCACCATGGTGCGACGCTGCCCACAGGTTCATCCGAATCCATCCGGCTGGTGAACCGTCTGATCTGCCAGGTGGCGGAATTTGACAGTAACGTGCTGATCCTCGGCGAGTCGGGTACGGGCAAGGAAGTCGTCGCCCGCGCGATCCACGACAGCTCGCCGCGGCGCACCCGCCCCTTCATCCCGATCAATTGCGGCGCCATCCCCGGCGAGCTGCTCGAGAGTGAGCTGTTCGGCCACGAGAAGGGCGCGTTCACGGGCGCTCTGGCCGCGCGCAAGGGCCGCTTCGAGGTCGCAGATGGCGGCACGATCTTCCTCGACGAGATCGGGGACATGAATCCGACCATGCAGGTCAAACTGCTGCGGGTGCTGCAGGAGCGCGTGTTCGAGCGCGTCGGCAGCTGCCTGCCGCAGCGTTGCGACGTGCGCATCATCGCCGCGACCCATTGCGATCTCGAGCAGGCCATTATCAATGGCACTTTCCGCGCCGACCTGTTTTACCGACTCAACGTCGTACCGATCGACATGCCGCCGCTGCGAGAGCGGGGCGAGGATCTGCCGCTGCTCATCGCCGCGCTTGCCGAGCGCATCCAGGCGTCCGGGCGTCCGCGAGTGCAGTTCTCGGCTCCGGCGCTCGAAGCCCTGAAAGCCTACCGATGGCCCGGCAACGTGCGCGAACTCGGCAATCTGATCGAGCGGCTTTCGATCCAGTGTCAATCGCGTGCAGTCGGTATCGCCGACTTGCCACCACGCTACCGCCCTGAAGGCTGGACGCCAGGTTCGCAGCCCGCGTGCGAATCGCTGGTGGCCGCCACGCCGGCGGTCACCGTGCTGGCCCCCGCGTTGGCGGCTCTTGACCTCGGCGAGACCATCGATGCTGCTGCAGCTGCAGAGTCCGATGACGACCTGCAGGGTGCCATCGATCCCCAGCTGGCTGATGCGCTGCTGGAAAATATTCCCGCGGGATTCGACCTGCGCCAATACCTCGAGTCTCTTGAGCAGCGGCTGATCGTGCGGGCCATGGAGTCCGCGGGCGGCACCGTGGCGCAGGCAGCGCGCGTGCTGGGATTGCGCCGCACGACCCTGGTGGAAAAGCTGCGCAAGTATTCGATGGGTGGCAGCGAAGCGGTGGTGCCGGAATCTTGACGTCCATGGCAGCGGCAAGCCGCTGCCATCGTGAGCCTCGTCACAGTTTGAGGTCGGCACGCAAATTGCTCCTCTGACCTCGTCAAGTAAGACTTGAAGAGGCTATGGACTCCCCGATGCACACTTCAGCGATGGTGCCAGGCACGGAAACGCGCGATCGCAATCGCGGCCGCGTCGCCGAGGCTCACGATCCGGTCGCGAGCGCCGAGAGCTCGCGCCTGCTGATGACGTTAGCCCGTCGCGTCGCCGGCAGCGAATGCACGGTGCTGGTCGCGGGCGAATCGGGCACCGGTAAGGAAGTGCTGGCGCGCTACATCCATCACCATTCCAGTCGCGCAGGCAATCCCTTCGTTGCCATCAACTGCGCGGCGATTCCGGAGAATATGCTCGAAGCGGTACTGTTCGGCTGGGAGCGCGGCGCATTCACGGGCGCGCACAATGCGCACCCGGGAAAATTCGAACAGGCCCAGGGCGGCACGCTGCTGCTGGATGAGATATCCGAGATTCCCCTGTCCCTGCAAGCCAAGCTGCTGCGCGTATTGCAGGAACGCGAAGTGGAGCGGCTCGGTTCGCGCACCTCGCTCGATCTGAATGTGCGCGTGATTGCAACCACCAACCGCCGTCTGCGCGAGGAAGTGTCGGCCGGGCGATTCCGCGAGGATCTCTACTACCGTCTGAATGTGTTCCCGATAACGCTGTTGCCGCTGCGTTCACGTCGCGACGACATCCTGCCGCTGGCCATGCGGCTGCTCGCGGCGCACTGCGCGGCGGGCTCGCGCATCCCGGCGATGCATCCGCAGGCCGCGCAATTGCTGCTGACCTACGCGTGGCCCGGCAATGTGCGCGAACTCGAGAATGTCATGCAGCGCGCGCTGGTGCTGTGCGACGGCGATCTGGTGCGCGACTCGCACATCATCTTCGAACCCCCGGCGGCGGCGCCGGTCGCCGGCCCGCAGCCCGTAGCGGCTGCCGCGGTGGCATCGGCGATGCAAGGGTCAGCGGCATCCGAGAGCGCTCCCGAGGCGACCCCCGGCGCGCTCGCCGAATCACTGGCCCTGGCCGAGCAGCGCATCATCCTCGAGGCATTGCGTAGCAACGAAACGCGCGAGCGCATCGCCGAGCGGCTGGGCATCAGTCCGCGCACCCTGCGCTACAAGCTTGCAAGGCTGCGTCGCGCCGGCATTGACTGCGACGAACTGGCCGTCGCCGGGGGGAGTTCCTCATGAGCAACATCGCCATCGACCAGGTACTGGCCCAGATCCGCTCGCTTTCGGCGCAGGCCGGTTCCATCGTCAAACCCGCAGGCAATGCGGCGGCGGAGCTGGGCGCGACCGCTTCCGCCGGCGGCGCGAACGCCGCCAATGCGCCCGCTTTTGCCGATCTACTGAAGCAGGGACTCAATTCGGTCAATCAGACACAACAGAGCGCCAGTGCGCTGGCGGATGCCTGGGAGCGCGGAACCCCTGGCGTGGATCTGGCCAAGGTCATGATCGAAAGCCAGAAGGCGTCGATTTCCTTTCGCGCATTGACGGAAGTGCGCAATCGCCTGGTCAGCGCGTACCAGGACATCATGAACATGCAGATATAAGGATGCCGGGGAACTAGCGCATGGCGAACAATTCAACTGTCGTGGTGCCCGGCGCGCTCGGACTCAATGTGCGCCCCTTGCTGCTGCTGCTCGGCGTAGCGCTCGCGGTGGCCGCAGGCGTCACCGTGGTGCTGTGGTGGCGAGGTCCGAACTGGAGCCTGCTGTACGGGAACCTGTCGGATTCGGATTCCAGCAGCGTCGTCCAGGCGCTGCAGACCAGCGGCATCGAGTACAAGCTCGACAACAACAGCGGCGCCATCATGGTGCCCGCCGAGCGCGTGCACGACGCGCGGCTGCAGCTCGCCTCGCAGGGGCTGCCGCAGGGCAAGAACAGCAGCTTCGAGCAGATGAATAAGGACCCGGGCTTCGGCGTCAGTCAATTCATGGAGAGTGCCCGCTATCAGTACGCCCTGGAAAGCGAGCTGGCGCGCACCATATCGTCCTTGCAGGCGGTCGAGGCGGCACGCGTGCACCTGGCCATCCCGCAGCAGTCGGCCTTCGTTCGCGACCGCCGGCCGCCCAGCGCATCGGTGCTGCTGCAGTTGCGCGCCGGTCATCGGATTGCGCCCGAGCAGGTTTCGGCCATCGTCCACCTGGTGGCCTCGAGCATTCCGGAACTCGACTCCGACCAGGTCACGGTGGTCGATCAGCAGGGCCGCCTGCTGTCGTCACCCAAGGCCGGCGACGCGGCCGTTGCCGCCGAGCAATTCGAAGCAGCGCACCGCATCGAAGATACCTACATCACGCATATCGAACAGCTGATCACGCCCATGGTGGGCGATGGCCGCGTGCGCGCGCAGGTCACCGTGGATCTGGACCCCACAGCCAGCGAACAGGCCCAGGAGCAGTACAAGCCCGACGGCACGGTGGTGCGCAGCGAGCAGTCATCCGAGGAAAGCAGCCGCGGTGGCAGCGGATCCGGCGGCGTGCCCGGTGCGCTGACCAATCAGCCGCCTGCCGGCGGACAGGCAGTGGCCGCGGCGAAGCCGGCCGCGCCAGCGCCTGCCAGCGGGGGTGCCGCGGCCAAGAATGCGGCTGCGGCCGCCGATGCGGCTGCGGCCGCGGCTGCCGCGGTGGCTGCGGCCACGCCGCAGAACACCTCCAAGCAGAGCACGCGCAACTATGAGATCGACCGCACGGTCAGCTATTCGCGCCAGCCTGCCGGCCGCATCAAGCGCGTCACGGTGGCGGTGCTGGTGGACAATGTGCACAAGACCGGTGCCGACGGCAAAGTCACCGAGCAGCCGCTGTCGAAGGAGCAGATCGAGGGCATCACGCAGCTGGTCAAGAACGCGGTCGGATTCGACGAAGCTCGCGGCGACAGCGTCAATGTGGTCAACCAGTCCTTCCTGGAAGTGGTCGAGCCAGCGCTCAAGCCCGAGGTGATACCGATCTGGCAGCGACCAATAGTGCTGAACATCGTGCGCCTGGTGCTCGGTGCGCTGGTGCTGGTAGCGCTCGCGCTCGGCGTACTGCGGCCGCTCATCAAGAATCTGGCAAGTCACGCCGTCACCCCGGCGCAGCCACAGTTGCTGGCGGCGGGCGGCGATAGCGAAGTGCGGACAGCGGGCGCGGCCGCCGCCAGCCCCGCGCTGGCCTACGAACAGCAGATCGTGCAGGCGCGCAGTCTCGTCGGCCAGGATCCCAAGCGCGTGGCGCAGGTCGTCAAGACCTGGGTGGGTGAATCGTGAGCGAGGCAGGCATGGACCGCTCAGGCGTCGAGCAGGCGGCGATTCTGCTACTGGCACTCGGCGAGCAGGAGGCCGCGCAGGTACTCAAGCATCTCGGTGCCAAGGATGTGCAGCGGGTCGGCGCCGCGATGGCGCAGCTCAGCGGCATCTCGCGTGAGGAAGTCTCATCGGTATTGACCAACTTTTCCAGCAACGTCGAACAGCAGACCTCGTTCGGCGTCGGCACGGACGAGTACATTCGCAGGGTATTGACCGAGGCGCTCGGCGCCGACAAGGCCGGCAGCGTGGTCGATCGCATCCTGGGCGGCCGCAGCAGCCGCGGGCTCGAGGCGCTCAAGTGGATGGAAGCACGCGCCGTCAGCGACGTGCTGCGCAATGAGCACCCGCAGATCATTGCCATCGTGTTGTCCTATCTGGAAGCGGATCAGGCCGCGGAAGTTCTGGGGCAACTCGCGGAAAACATGCGCGCCGAAATCATCATGCGAATCGCGACGCTCGACGGCGTACATCCGACCGCGCTCGATGAGCTCGACCAGGTGCTCGAGAAGCAGTTCTCGGGCAACGCCGGCGGCAAGACCTCGGGCGGATTCGGTGGGCCGAAGGCCGCGGCCGGCATTCTCAACCTGGTCGGCAGCGCGCAGGAATCGTCTCTCATGACGCAGATCGCCAAGCTCGATGAGCCGCTGAGCCAGAAACTGCAGGATCTGATGTTCGTGTTCGAGGACCTGAACGAAGTCGATGACCGCGGCATGCAGGAGCTGCTGCGCGAAGTGCCGGGCGACAAGCTCATCATCGCGCTCAAGGCCGCGGACGAGAAGCTGAAGGAGAAGTTCTTCAAGAACATGTCGGAGCGCGCAGCGCAGATGATGAAGGATGACCTCGAGGCCAAGGGGCCGGTGCGGCTGTCGGAAGTAGAGGCGGCACAGAAGGAAATCCTGGTCACCGCGCGGCGCATGGGTGAAGAAGGGCGCCTGCAGCTGGGCGGCAAGGGCGGCGAAGCCTATGTCTGATCCTGCAGCCACAGCACGCTGGGAGTTGCCGCAGATCAATGGCCCGGTGCTGGCGCGCAATCGGCGCCTGGTAGATTTGAGCGGCATCGAACGCGAGGCCTGGGACAAGGGCTACGCGGAAGGACGCGATGCGGCTGTCGCGGCCGTGCGCAAGGAACAGCAGGCGACGCAGGTCGAATTGGACCGACGCGTGCAGAACCTGGCATCGATACTCGACTTCATGGCCAAGCCGATCGCGGCGCTCGACAGCGAGGTGCAGCGCCAGCTGGTCTCGCTCGCCGGAGCGATCGCGCGCCATATCGTGCGGCGCGAACTCAAGACGCAGCCCGATGAAATCGTCGCCGTCATTCGTGAAACTGTGGCGCTGCTGCCGATGACCGCGCGCGATATTCGCGTCCATCTCAATCCCGAGGACGCCCAGCTGGTGCGTTCGCGCGTGGTCGAGGCTGGCAGCGACCGCTCCTGGAATGTCACCGAAGATCCGTTGATCTCGCGCGGCGGCTGCCGAGTCAGCAGTGAGAATTCCACCATCGATGCGACGCTGGAACAGCGCCTGGGCGCGGCAATTGCCGCGGCCCTGGGCGATTCGCGCACGCCCGATGCGCAGGAGGGCGCGTGAGCGGACCGGAAGCTGCCGTCAATCCGCTGCTGAAGTCCGCCGCCCAGCGCTGGACGAAGGGACTCGCGACGGCCTCCGGGCGGCTCAACTCGGTGCCTCCACCGGTGGTTGCCGGGCGCCTGACTCGCATGGTGGGTCTTACTCTCGAAGCTTCCGGCTGCCAGGCCGCGGTCGGGGATCGTTGCGAGATCATCAGTTCCGGGCAGGCCAGTATCGATGCCGAAGTGGTCGGCTTTGCCGGTGACCGGCTCTACCTGATGCCCACCGGCGACATCCACGGACTCAAACCCAATTCTCTGGTTATGCCTCGTACCCACACCGGCACGGTGCGGGTCGGCTCGCATCTGCTCGGCCGCATCGTCGATGGTGCCTGCAATCCGCTCGACGGTCTGGGAAGGATCGAGGCGGATGCCAGCGTGCGCTTGACCGGCACGCCGATCAATCCCCTGCGGCGCCAGCCGATTACCCAGCCGCTGGATGTGGGTGTGCGTGCGATCAATGGACTGCTGACGATCGGGCGTGGGCAGCGCGTCGGCCTGTTCGCGGGCAGCGGCGTCGGCAAGAGCGTGCTGCTCGGCATGATGGCGCGTTACACCGCGGCCGACGTGATCGTGGTCGGGCTCATCGGTGAGCGCGGCCGCGAAGTGAAGGAATTCATCGAGCGCATCCTGGGCCGCGCGGGACTGTCCCGCTCGGTGGTCGTGGCGACGCCTGCGGACTATCCACCGCTGATGCGCCTGCATGGCGCGTGGCTGGCGACCGCCATCGCCGAGTATTTTCGCGATCGCGGCCGCAACGTGCTGCTGATCATGGACTCGCTGACGCGCTTTGCGCAGGCGCAGCGCGAAATCGCACTCGCCATCGGCGAGGCACCGGCCACCAAGGGTTACCCGCCGTCGGTGTTTGCGCGGTTGCCGCAGCTAGTCGAACGCGCCGGTAATGGCGTCGGTTCGTCCGGTTCCATCACGGCATTTTATACCGTGCTGGCGGAGGGCGACGATCCAAACGATCCCATCGTCGATGCCGCTCGCGCCATTCTCGATGGT
>Ga0181537_10004849_pt1 | contig 11042 bp, 12 predicted proteins | sample PEATcosm2014_Bin_39_FD_119765 | JGI IMG/M metagenome (GOLD analysis project Ga0181537, IMG submission 119765) | Peatland microbial communities from MTU Mesocosm Facility, Houghton, MI, USA - PEATcosm2014_Bin23_10_metaG | ecosystem: Environmental > Terrestrial > Soil > Wetlands > Peat | place... | reverse complement strand
GGAGCAATTCAATGGAATGGGTTATCTGGAGGAAATGCTTCCGGAGCAACAGCCGGAAGTCAAGCAGCGGCTCAATCGGGAGGTTCTCTAGGAGCCATAGTGCAAGGAGCCGTCGGGGTTACAGCGACTACCGCGGCTGGAGCAAATGGAACTTCTGCAGCAAATATTGTCGGAACTAATGGCGGAATAGGCGGAACTGGCGGCAACGGAGGAACGGGAACCGATGGTACAGGAGGTTCCGGCGGCGGAGGAAGATCCCCAGGTACTAATAATCCAATAAGTCGATTTGAAACAACTTTTCTTTATGGCATCGCTTTGATGACGGGAGGACCAGGGGGGTCTGCCGGAGGAGCCGGATCGGGAGATGGAACTAACACGGGAGGCGGTTCGGGTGCAGGAGGAAATGGCGGAGGAATCGTAGCCATTTTTGCAAATGTCATAGTGAAAAGTTCTTCGACTCCAGCCGGAGTTATACAAGCCAATGGCGGTAACGGTGGAAATGGCGGAAATTCATCTGCAGGCGTAACAGGAGGCGGTGCGGGCGGTGGAGGAGGAGCCGGAGGTTGGGTCTACTTGACTTACAATTCAGTTTTTGGACCGACAATATCTGGACTCATCCAAGCCAATGGTGGAAATGGCGGGAACGGAGGTTCCGGATTCGGCACTGGTGCCACTGGGGGAGCCGGAGGAGACGCAGGAACTGGAGGAAGAATCAATATATTTAATGTTCCGTTGACTACTTCTAAAAATTTAGAAGGTGGAGTCAATAGTGTAGTTCTAAGTCCAGAATTGCTTGGAACCGTTCCAGTAATTAATCAAGGAAGTGTACAATTACCAGGAGGAAACGGAGGGTTTAATGGAAAACTCAACGCTTCTCTTTAAGGAGTAGTTATGAATCTTACAGTAACTTGTCAAACATGTGGAAAAATCCTTTCGGTCGTGCAGAAAGATCAGATTTCGCAAGATGATATTACGTCTTACGAGCAGAATTCTTTCTGCAATACTGTACAAGGAACCGGTACAGATGATGATGGAAATCCCATCACGATCTATGATGGTCAAACAAATATTCAAGCGACAATGACGGTAGATTAAAATGGCATTAAATCCAGACGGGTCTCCGACCTACTTTCCATTATCAGGTCCCGTAGGACAGGCAACTTTCAATAAGTGCCTTTCAATAGTTCAACAAGCCCAAGCTACTTGGACTGCATTAGTAGGTGAATTTGCCGCCGAAAATTTAGCTATGGGAATCACAAGTGAGCAAGCTGCTCTGATCGGTAATGCTCTAAATCAAGTTATGACTTACGGTGCAGAAGGATCTCTTTGGCTTGCTTTCAACGCTTTAAGTCAAGTACAAGTGACTCCCGAAATGGACCCATTCTTGACTGCGGATCGAATTCAGTGGATGAAAAATAAATTAATTGGCGTAATTAGTCAACTTTAAGGAATTCATGAAACAGATAACTATTGGATTTTCCAGAGCCTGCACCTCTTTTCCCATTTTTTCTTGGGCTATCATGGCTGTACAGCGAACAAATTATTCTCATGTTTATTTGAAATACGTAGATCCCTTTCTCGGAGATACTATGTATTATCAAGCATCCCACACTTTGGTCAATTCGATGTCAGAAGCCACATTCTTGTCCCAAGAAACTGTTGTGAAGGAATTCACCTTCAACGTCCCGGATTCGGCTTTTGCCGCATGGATAGCTTTCGCTCATCAAAATTCAGGAAAGCCTTATGGGGTAAAAGAGATTTTGGGATTGGCCGTCGTGGAATTAGCTATGGCTTTTGGAATCAAAGTGAATAATCCCTTCAAAGATGCTGGAGCCACTTGGATTTGCAATCAACTGATTACTTCAGGTTTAGAAACCTGTGACAATGTCCAGCCGCCTATGCCACTAAATGACATGGACCCAAAGGACACTTTTCAATTGGTGTCCTCATTACCTGCGGATCTTTCTTAACCCTCTTTAACGATATCTTCGAGCAGAAATAGATCTGCTCCAGAGAGCACGGTATTTCCCAATTCGGACAATTTTAAGGTCTGGACTAGAATGTCCATGTCGCGAAGTTCTCTATCTCGTTTGACGAATTCGAGTTTTTTCTCGGGAGAAAGGTCTACGTTGCCTTGATCGTCTTTTTTAACCGCACCTTTGTCATCGCGGTTTGCTAATTCTTCGATGATCGAATTTCTTAGGCTATCATATTTAGCCAGTTCGGCGTCAATGGAAATCACAAGTCTCTTCACTTTGAAAGCGACCTCTTTCTGCAAATCTGCTTTGAATATCTTAGTCAGAGCCGCTTTTACGCCGGGATTGGTAAGTGTGCCTATTTTCATGTGGTTTCTCCTATGAGAAAAGGGTACCAAGTCTCATCTTGAAACGCAAGACGATTTTGGTATAATTATTACATACCGGCTCCGAAATAACAAAAAGCTAGGAATTGAAGATGTCTGATTCAGACAATTATGTGAAAATACTCGAGAAACTCAGCGAAGTCCGCGAAGATGTCGGAATCCTGAAAAATGAGTCCCAACACCAAAAAACAGAAATGTGCGAAATGCGCAAAGAAGTCACGAGTATCAAGGAACAAGATATTCATCAAAACGCCCTTTTAGATGAGCATATTCGCGGAGTTACTACGGCACAGAAAAGATTGGACGTCGAAATTCAAGCCCGCACCGAAGAAAAGGCTTTCAGAGATCGCCAAATTCAAGAAATGGATGACCGGCTCAAGCGCGCAGAAAAAGTCCCAGATGCGCTACATAACATGAAGAAATTTTTACAATGGTTTTCAGTGGTTATCACGGGTCTGGTTGCCCTCGCTGAATACATCAACCATCTCCATCATCCATAACCTATACAGCCCCGCGTGATATAATTTGAGGGTACCTCATAACTTTGGAGATGCCTGATGATCCTCGGGAAAATGATAAATTCTGCCGCTTCTTTAAATAGTTTCAACTACATAGGCAGTGTAGACTATGTCCTGGGCGATGCAATCACTCTGAATTTTCAACTTTTTGATCCCCAGACCAAGATGCGTTTCATCCCTCCGTCGACGGCGATTGTAAAAGTCACGTTCAACAATATGGACACCTCACAATTTAGCGAAACCGGAAGTTTCATAAACGCATTGGATCAGTCTTTGATTACGGTGGATTTACCGGGCACAAGCACGATTCAACTTCTAGACGGTAATCTGACTTTTACAGTCGACTTACTGGGAGATGGAACAGAGATTGTTCGAGGAATAATTTACAGTGCATTGCATCAAGTGATCACTAACATTTCGATTTTGTAAGGACGACTTCATGGCATTTACGATAAATTTTGTAGTCGCCCCGGCGAATGCCACAGTAGGGGCAATCTACACCAACAATTTTCAGACTTTTACCGTGCTTACCACGGTTGCTGATAGCGTCGTTCTCTCTTGTATCGCGACCGGGATTCCTTCAGAAGCTGGAACTTTGACTCTTTCATCCGGCACGGGCGATGCCGAAATTACCTTCTCCAGCTATACGGCTCAAACCAGTAATGTGTTGGGTTCTAAAGAAGGCATAATTCTCAACAACAAACAGAAGCGCAATGTCGGTCCACTCATAAATGTTGAGACCTTGAAGCGTGATTATCTTTTCGGAATCGATCTGACCGACGAAGAAGGCAATCCTATGAGTGACGAGACTTACCAACTCGCTCTCGATAATGCCACTTCTTGGTTAGAGCACAAACTCGATATACACGTTCTGCCATACTTGGTGACGGAAGACAAAGATTATCGTCTGAATGATTACGCAGACTGGGGCTACATGTATCTAAATGAGTACCCCGTCATGCAATTCATTCAAATGGAGATGGTTTACTTTCGCGACATTAACGGCATTCCGGAGACTATTCAGATTATTCCAAATAACTGGATTCGATTACAGAACCACGATGGAATCGTGCGCTTGATTCCGAATGCAAGATTTCCAGCCACTTTGCAAGTCGATCAATCCGGCAACTTTTTTCCGGAAGTTCTCAGGTCAAATCTCGTACCTCATTTGTGGAGACTCACATATCTAGCGGGCTTCGACGACGGCGCAATTCCAATGATTATAAATCAAGCCATTGGGCTCTTAGCCGCCATTCAACTGATGGGAGTTGATGGAGTTTCCGTTTATGGTCCTGGCATCGCTTCTACCTCCATTTCATTGGATAGTTTGAGTGAAAACATTTCCACTACTAACAACTCAGAGAGTTCTGCATACAGTGCCGTGATTGCCGAATATCGTAAACTGCTCTTTGGCGTAGAGAAAGACGACAGAACAGGACTCATCACTATCCTTGAAACTTATTACAAAGGTCAAGGAGTGGGCGTCATCTAATGAATAAATTCATCGAAACAGCAGAAAGTTTATTTAAAGCTGGAGACGGCGAAGGCTCAAAAGGCGGGCATGTTATTGGTCACACCAAATCAGGCAAGCCTATCTATGCAAGTTCTAGTCATCCCGAGCACGCAAAATTTAGCCCCCAAGAACACACCGAAGCGATGAATCATCATTACGAGATTTGGTCCAAGACTCAAGCCAAGATTGGAAAGATCAAAGAAAAAAGACCAAATTGGAATCCTCCAAAAGAGATTACTAGCTTTCTCCAGCATCATCATACGCAGATGCAAATGCATCAAAACCGCGCAAGTCGCGGAATGGCGCGTCAAGCGGCTCCTAAAAACTTCGGAGTCCAGCACGGTACTGCCCCGGCGAAACATCCCTACCATACGCCTCAGAATATCCACAAGGGGTTGAACGATATTGAAGTTCCATTCTTAGCGGCGGTCGTAGTCATCAGTCCTGACAAGAAGAAAGTTCTTCTCGGTAAGAGAAGCAAAGATGAAGAATGGGAATCTCCCGCCGGTCACGCGGACATCGGAGAGCATCCCGAAGATGTGGTAATCCGAGAATGTTTCGAAGAGTTCAGTGTTCCTTTACGTATTGATCAACTAGAGCAACTACCTATGATGTACAAGAAGGATATGACTCCGATACATTGCTACATGGCTATAACTGAACCAGATCAAATCAAAAATGTAAGTTGCGAAGATGATCCTTCAGAAGAGCATACAAAGTGGAAGTGGTTCGCCTTAGACGAGAAATTGCCAGAACCCATGGAAGATAATCGTTTCAATACTATTATCCATGCCAAGATGAAACTTGCAGGGATTATAGTTAAATCTTACATGCAATTAGATGATACTGAAGGTATGTCTCAGATGCACACCACTGAGTTTGCCACGGAGCGCGAACACGATCGCGCTCAACAGGATTTCATCGAATCCAAAATGCGCGATTACAAACCAGGAGATGCTCCAGTTGTAATGGGCATTGGAGATGTTACGAATCTGCATCTAGTGAAGATAGACGATGGTCTTTATTCTGGCTTCGTCAAAAAGGTCGACTCAGACGGTCTCGAAGAAACCGTTGCGAACATTGATAAAATGACGATTCCCTCTATGGTTCAGTTCTTGCGCGCGAAGCAATTGCTGTGGCCAGTAACTGAAACTCCCGTAGATCATGAAAAACAATTGAAAATCATTTTAGATGTATTGTCGAGCAAGCAGACTGGTCCAGTGACTATGAAATATGTCAGCATGGATGGAGACAATATCGGTAATCGAGTTGCCCAAGCTGAAGCTGAGAACGATGAACAGCGACTCATGGAAATGAGCCACAAGATCGAAGCCGGACAATCTGTGTTCCGTACTTGGATCCAAACTGTGGGCGGTGCCGTGATTGAGAGTGGCGGGGATGAGGGCGTAGCCAAAGTTCCCGAAGCTGCTCTCGATAAAGTCGAAGCGTTTCGAAACCAATATATGTCCGTTTCTGGCGCAACCGTAACAGTTGGGATTGGAAGTACCATATCCGAGTGCACCCGCGCGCGAGAACTTGGCAAACTTAAAGGTAAGAACCGCGTCGAATTCTTCACTGCCGAATCGGATGCTCAACTCAAAGACATGTTAAAACCAGTCAATGAGGCTCAAAAAATCATAGAATCTGGAGTTTTGAAACTTTTAAAGGCTTTGGAACATTTCGAAAAAGCCATGGATCTTGAGAAATACGTCGAAGATGCAGACCAAGAAGTGGCAAAAAAGACAGAAAAAGAGATCGAACTCGATACCGCCAAAAAATGGGCGGCTCGCGCCATAGCGGCTATAAAATTGGGTAATAAGGCGAAAGCCATGCACTATGCGGACGAAGCCTTAGAACATGCTTCTATGGTCAAGGATATGGGCAAAACCGTCGGCGCGATACAGCAAATCCTCTTGGACCGAGGCGTTCCCTTCGATGATGATGTGGAAAAGTCTCTGATCCGGATTTTAAGATCAAATGATGAATTTCAGAAGGGTCAAACTCAACCCATTGGTACAGTCCGAGTTTGGGCAGATCAGCACTTCCGTAAAGAAGCCTCGGGTCATTGGATGCCCATAGCTGGCGCAAATGGTGCCACAGGTCCAGCAGAAGCTGCGGGCGGTCCCGGCGGGGCGGCTCCGGACGCGACTGCCGCTCCTTCGAAGGCTCCTAATATCGAAGATGAGCCCAAACCCACTAAAGAAGTAAAGCCCGAAGCCAAGCATTTAAAGCACCTCTTACCGAAAGAGGGCATGGGCGGGCATGTCACCGCACACTCCCGCGATCTGAAAAACGCTTTAGATCGAGGTCCTTTCTCCTTGATTTCCAGCGGGCGTAACCACAAAAATGCTGATGACCGAGGGATGACAGATGAACAAGTTTCTCACCGATCTAAAAAATTGGAACAAGATCTTAAAGATTCAGGGCATAAGTATATGAAAGTTAAAGGAAAGTACAATGGCGGAAGTCATGATTCTTTCCTGACTTTCCACGCGAAGCCCGAACATATGGATGAGTTGGCGAAAAAGTATAACCAAGAAAGCGTCATCCACAGTGAAGATGGCAAACATCGCCAGCATTTTGTGAACGGCGACAAAGCCGGGAAACATTACAAAGGTGAAGGACATGTAATGGTTCCGGACGCCGAAGATAACTTCACCGAGGCTAATACTTCGGATGGTAAGAAAATGAAGTTCACCTTGGGCATGGATCAGGGAAAACTTCACGAAAAAGCATGAATTTGAGAAATGATATAATTGACTTATAGAATTCGGAGATATTAACAAATGGCAGACCAAGCAAAAGATTCTAAAGAAATCGACAAAGAAATCGGGCAGATAGCTGAGAAGATGGCAAAATCGGTTGTCGATGGAAAACAGGCTCTTTTTGACACTATCATCAATCTTGGACCGGAAGGTCTCAAGAAAACCTTGCCCACGCTTTCTCCCGCGCAGCAAGAAATTGTGAAATCTGCAATCGCCGAAATGAGCAAAGCTACACACCTTCCTGAAGTCACACAAGATGCCGGTGTTCTCACTCCCGAGAAAACTCAGACCAAACATGCCAAAATGAAAGCCGAATCTCAAACTGGTTCTGACAATCAGGATGAGAAGTTGATGCAAGACAAAAACAAAGACATCAAACATCAAGGCGGTCCAAGCGATAAACCCGAAGGCTGGGAAGGTCAAGTCATTAAGGCTAAAGAACCCCCGCACAAAGGTCCTCACGGCGGAGTCATCATTGGTCACACCAAAGACGGCAAACCGATCTATGAACATGCTGGTGCTGAAGAGCACAAAGATTTTACTCCGGGACAACATCAAGACGCTTCAGATGCTCACGTTCGCATTTCAGATAAACACTGGGAAGCCAAGCAAAATAGCCCTTATGCATCGGTTGCAGGTTTGCAATCTATGGGCGGCGACAAGAAGAAATTCGACGAAGCCAAAACTCAACACGCAAAAGACTCGGGCGAACATGAACTTCATCGCGAATCCGCAGCTTTTCACCGCAGAATGGCGGACCATAAAGCTGGTATCAAAATCGGCGACATGACTCCGGACGACCACAAAGCACAAGCTGACCGTCACCTAGACCGCGTCAATAAACTCACCGAAATGCGTAAATGTGGTTATATGGCGAAAGATATGGGACAAGGCGGCGCAGGCGGCATTGGACTAGCTTGTTCGATGGACAAGTCGCTGGATATCGCTGAAGACATTTTGAAGTCTCTTTTTTGCAGTCCCATCAAGATGTATGCTTCGGATAAAGATGTTCCTGAAATGACCAAACAGCAATGTTTGAATGACATCGAGTGGAAACTCCGCCAAATCAAAGATATGAAAGATATGGCTTGGATGATCCAGGATGAAGTCCCAGAAGCCAAAGAAATGATGGAGAAGAAATTCTCTAAATTGAAGTCCGAAATTAAAGAACTTTGCGAAAAACATAGTCACTTGAAAAAAGCCTATGAAAATTCGCAGATGATCGCGTCTGAAACTCCCAAATCTGATCTTCAGAAAAAACAAGGTGTTCCCGAGGGCGTAGATCCCGAGAAGTGGGAACGTGGCGTTAGAGAAGTAAAGGAACAAGGTCATAGTAAGACCTCTGCTATCAAAATCATTAATTCGACCATCAAAAAAGGTGAAAATATGGAACAGAAGCCCGAAATGACCGAAGAACAAAAACTCGAAAAGAAAAAAATGAAAAAGGCGAAAAAGATTGCCAAATCGATCCAAAAGATCGTAAAATTGGCTAAAGCCTTAGGTCTTTCGAAGGATGACGTTAAAAAAGCCATCGAAGCTGCCAATGGCGACCTCAAAGTAGTGAAGAGCGAAATGAAAGATAAAGTCAAAGGCAAGATCAATAAAGAAGAAAATCAGGTTGAGATTAAAACTCAAGATGAGGCGGCTGTCACTGCCCCAAAGCCTGATCAATCAAAGGGCGCGCTAGAAGTGAAGCCCGATGAGACCGCCGATGAGGCACTCAAGCAACTTCCCAAGGTTGCAAAATCAATCAACTGGCAGATGAAGAGTTCAATCGCTGCTGGTTCTTTGGGACGTAACACCCACTGGGATGTAGACGGTTATATCGAGAAATCTGAACAAGAAAAGCAAGAGATCATCAAAAAAGGCGGCTACTTCGGTGAGAAAGAAGTTGAAGCCCTCAAAAAATCTGAGACTGCTAAAGCCGACCTAAATGATCTCATCGAAAAAGGCATGGATTACAGCAAAGAAGAGATTGCTCGTATCGAAGGCGTTCGGGACCACAAACCTGATGCTGGTGCCCTCAAAAAATCAAATTATGACGTTGAAATCGCTCGTTCTATGGGCATGACTCAAGAACAATACGAAGAGATCTTCGGCAAAAACGGCGAAGAATAAGGATGGCTGAATGGCTGACGAACCCAAGCGGAAGCCAAGGCCACAGGGCTGGAATCTAACTCCTCCCGTAAGAATACCGGGAAAAAAGGGCTCCAACCGAGTCGACCTTACTCCCGAAAAATTCAGAGAATTGATAAATACCAAGGGGACCCGAGTTCGGGTCTTCCGGACTACTTTTTGTCCAAACGTCAAATCGATTGACGGCGCGGAACATAACATCGACTGCGATATGTGCAATGGGTCGGGCTGGCTCGACGTTCGCCCGATCGAGACTATGGCTTATATCCAAACCCAGAGTTTCGAGAAGATGATCTTTTCCGAAGGTATGTTCGACGGCAATTCTGTGGCGGCTACTTTCAATTTTGGTGTGGAACTTCAATATTTCACCTTAGTTGAACTCCTGGACTTTCCCGAGATTTTTTATCAGCGCGTGAAGCGTCAAAATGGGAACCTCGACGTCTTGAAATATAAAGCCTTGCGGATCAACATTTTGATCGACCAGCACGGTAAAGAGTATTTTGCGGACGCAGATTTCACCTTAGATCCCAATGGGTCTATCAAATGGAATTCGAATCGAGGTCCTGGCGTAGGCGTTATTTATACGGTCCATTACCAAGCTGCCATGCAATTCCGAGCGGTGCGCGCTATGCACGTGAATCGATTTACCCAGATCTTTAAACCGGAGAACGGTGGAACGATCGAGCACATTAAATTACCAGAACAGTGGCTTTTGATGAAAGAATTCTTAATCAAACGTCGCGATCGGGATGGTAACGAAATCCTGCCAAATCTGATTGCTCCTGGCACTGAGTCGGACGAGCCTCAAGATCCATACCAAACTTAACGTCCGCGCGCTCTCTTTCTCAGATCGAGCATCACGGCTTCAGCTATGGGTTTTTCGAAAGCCCTATCGATACGATCATCCAATTGATGGAATGCATGGTAGGGTGAATCTTCGGTGTATTTATCATTCGGAGGATCTTTTATAATTTTCTTTCTATCCGCTTCCATGATGCTGTCAAAAACTTGTTCCATGTGACGTCGTATTTTAAAATAGGCTTCTTCAGTCTGCTTTCGGGTTGCCATTTTTTACCTCTTTGCGATACATTTGGAACAAACTTTTCTTTAATCTTTTTTGAGCACTAATTCCAATCGGGGCAAGAACCTTTTCATACTTCTCTATCACAGCCCATGCCTGATCTTCCGACATGCTGCCGATTAGAGATTCGTCGACTTCGATTTCCACGAAATAATCCGCTTCCTCTGGCTTGCCGAAAGTGGTATCGTAGACGGTGTAAAATACGAGAGTTGCATCTGGGAAATTATAGATATGACAATTTTTTACGATCGAACAATTGAAGATCGCGCCCGAATCCTTAATCTGCTCAAGAATAACTTTTTCAGGAGTTCCGCCAATATCCCAATTGTGCTCTTTGCGCTGAATGTTATTCTTGGAATTCGCCGGTTTATATTTCCAAGTGACCTGGCGGCGTCCTTTGTCGAGCCCAAATGAAGGCTTTCTATAGCGAATGAATGTGCCTTCTGGGTCCCACTGCGGCATCGAATTGAACCAAGAATCAGGGTAAGTGAAAAATTGGTCCGGTCCCTCGACGTACACGAATCCCTTGAGTTCGGTATGAGCCTCTAAAATCTGCTTGAACTCGATGAGCAAGTGATCCGCGACCCGGTATTTGGTCTCGAATTCTACGTGCTCGAGATTGTCGGGGATTTCATCTTCAGCCATTTTCCTCGTCTTCTACCACTTT
>Ga0181537_10004847_pt1 | contig 11044 bp, 10 predicted proteins | sample PEATcosm2014_Bin_39_FD_119765 | JGI IMG/M metagenome (GOLD analysis project Ga0181537, IMG submission 119765) | Peatland microbial communities from MTU Mesocosm Facility, Houghton, MI, USA - PEATcosm2014_Bin23_10_metaG | ecosystem: Environmental > Terrestrial > Soil > Wetlands > Peat | place... | reverse complement strand
GGGCTCAGGGCCGGGCGGGCATCTCGTCGGGGATGATGGCGTGCCGGCGCAGCTCGACGCCGCGCAGGAACGTGAGGATGGCGCGCTCGCCGATGCGGTCGCCGGTCAGGAGCTTGTGCAGGGAGTCGACCGCCGGCGTCGGGACGCCGTCAAGGGCGACGAGGACGTCGCCCTCCAGGAGCCCCGCGCGCGAGGCCGGGCTCGAAGGCTCGAATCCCGCGACGAGGACGCCGGTTTCCTGCGTGAGCTTGTGGTGATGGATCAGCTTCCTGTGGATCGGGACGGTCTGGCCGGCGAGGCCTATGAAGCTGCGCCGGATCCGGCCCTCCTTGATGAGCCACGCCGCGACCCACCGCGCGGTGTTGCTCGCGATCGCGAAGCAGATCCCCTGCGCCGGGCGTATGATCGCGGTGTTGACCCCGATCACCTCGGCGCGGGAGTCCACGAGAGGCCCGCCGGAGTTGCCCGGGTTGAGGGCGGCGTCCGTCTGGATGACGTTGTCGATCAGCCGCCCGGAGGCGCCGCGCAGCGAGCGCCCGAGGCCGCTCACGATCCCCGCGGTCACGGTCTGCTGGAAGCCCATGGGCGAGCCTATGGCTATCGCAATCTGGCCCAGGCGGACCGCGTTGCTGTCCGCGAGCGTCAGGTGCGGGAGCTCGTCGTCCGAGCTCACGCGAAGGACGGCCAGGTCGGAGTCCGGGTCGTCGCCCACGAGGTCCGCCGACAGCCTCCTGCCGTCGGCGAGGAAGATGCGCCTCTCGCTCGAGCCGTGGACCACGTGGCTGTTGGTCAGGAGGTAGCCGTCAGGCGAGATGAAGAAGCCGGAGCCGGATCCCCCCGGTGCGCTGTTGCCCTGGACCTCGATGTGGACGACGGCGGGGTGCGCGGCGGTGACCGCGCCGGAAACGGCGTGGGAGTACGCGTCCAGCAGCGGGGCGTCGGTGTCCGGCTGGCCCCCTTCGGCGACGGGTGTGGCGATCATCCGGGAAATGAGCGCGCTATGCGCCAATATGCAAACCGCGCGGGCCCGGGCCGCTACCGGCGCGAGAGGGCGTCCGCGAGGTTCCTGCGCGCGCCCTCGTTGCCGGGGTCGAGGGCGACCGCCCTGCGGAAATGCGCGATGGCCTCCGCGGACCTGCCGGACTGCAGGAGGGCGAAGCCGAGGTTGTTGTGGACGGCGGACGAGTCCGGGTCCGCCTCGAGCGCCCTCTCGTAGTGCAGGATGGCCTCCGCGCTCCGGCCGGACTGCAGGAGGGCATTCCCGAGGTTCGTCTGCGCGGCCGCCAGTTTCGGGTCCAGCTCGACCGCCCTTTGGAAACATGCGATCGCCTCCCCCGTCCGTCCCTTCTGGGCGAGCGCTGTCCCGAGGTTCGCGTTTGCCCGTGCGTCTTCGGGATCTTCGTCCAGCGCCCGGTGGTATTCCGAGACGGCCTCGTCCAGGCGCCCGGACCGCAGGTAGGCGTCGCCGAGGTTGGCGTGGGCCTTTGCGAAGTCGGGCTTCGTCGCCAGGGCGCTTTGGTAGTGGCCCACGGCCTCGTCGACGCGCCCCGCCCGCAGAAGCGCATTGCCGAGGTTGTTGTGGGCGACGGCGTTTCCGGGCTCGATCTCGAGGGCGCTCGCGTACTCGGCGAGGGCGTCGCTCCCGCGCCCCTCGCGCAGGAGCGCGTCCGCCAGCGTCACGTGCGCCTCGGCGTTCCGCGGGGCGTAGCGCAGCGACAGCCGCGCCTCGTCTATGGCGTCGGCGACGCGCCCCTCCTCGAGGAGGCCGGCCGCCAGGTTGTTGTGCGCCATCCACGCGGCCGGGTTCCGGGCAATCGTCGCGCGCCAGAGCGTGTCCGCATCGGCGTAGGCCGCGCACTGGGCCCAGGTGAGCGCCGCGAGCGCGACCACGGCGCAAACCGCCGCCATCCCGGCAAGGGGGCGCACGGTCCCGGGAAGGCGCCGCGCGCCGATGGCGAGGCCGGCGGCGATGGCCGGCAGCAAGGCCGCCGCCGCCAGGTACTGGAAATGATCCGCCACGTACGAGTAGACGAAGGGGAAGACGTTGATGAAACCGAGGGCGGGAAAGAGCGTGCCGGCAAAGAGAAGCGCCGCGGCCAGGGGGCCCCGCGTCCGTCGCCGGATCGCCCAGAGCGCGGCCAGCGACGCCGCGGCCGCCGCGGGATACAGGAACTGCGCGGGGTCGCGCGGGTCGATCCCCCACCTGGGATAGACGAACGAAAGGCCGGCGGGCCAGAGGAGCTTTCCGAGGTAGAACCACAGGGCCCGCCCCGCGACGATGAACCGGCCCGCGACGCCGAGGTCGTAGGCAGCGCCGACGGCGCCGACCTGGGTGCGCTCCATCCAGGCCGTCACGGTCCCGGCCGCCGCGCCCAGCGCCAGCCAGGGCAAGAGCGGCAGGACGTCGTTCCGCGGGGAAAGCCGGCCGCGCCTCCACCAGAGGATGACGAGAAGCGCCGCCGGGAGCGTCGCGGTCACGCTCTTGCTGAGGAGGGCGAGGGCGAAGAGGGCCGTGGCCGCCGCGTAGGCTCCCGGCCCGCGGTCCCGGTCGTACCGCAGGTAGAGGAGCGCCGCGGCGAGGTAGAGCGCGGCCGACAGGGTGTTCTTCTGCTCCGAGATCCAGGCGACGGATTCCGCGCAGACAGGGTGCGCGGCGAAGAGGGCGGCGCCGAGCATCGGCACCGGGACCTCCAGGCGCCGCAGGAGCCGGAAGAGGAGGCACGCCGCGGCCGCGTGCAGCCCCACGTTCGCCGCATGGTACCCTGCGGCCGCGCCGCCCCAGATGCGGTGCTCGCACCAGAACAGGGAATGGAGCAGCGGGTAGTACTGCTGCGTCGCCCCGGGCTCGAACCAGATCCTCCAAAGGCCGTGCAGCGTCCGCAGGGCCGGCCGGGTGACGTGGGCGTCATCGTCCCAGATGAATCCGGCGTTTACCATCCGCTCGTACGCCGCGAGCGTGAGGACCGTGATCGCCGCGCACGCCGCCGCGTCCGTGCGCCACCACGGGCCCTCGCGGCCGCGGCCGCGGGCGGGACGTGGGGGGGTGTCTGGGACGGGTGGCAGGAGGCCCAGAATGGACGGCCGCCCCGGCGCGGAAACAAGAAATTGGGCCGGCGGGCGCCGAGAGCGCTTTACGGGCGCGCGGGCCCCGGTTCGAGGTTCGCGATCCCGTACCCGAGGCCGGGCAGCACGTGCGCCACACCCAGGTGAGGGATGAGCCTTTCCCGGACGCCGTCGGGCAAGGGAAGCCAAAGCCCGATGTTCTCGAGGCCCCGCGTGGTGACCACCCCGTGGAGCACGCGCTCGTCCCAGAGGAGGAACAGCTGGTGCCGGCAGAGCTGCGTCGCCACCTCGTCGGCCTCCCAGGGCCGCACGAATTCCGGCATGAACCACCAGTGGCGGCCGATGTGGCCGGCGTTGAAGAAATGATGGATGCCGCCGCCGTAGTAGAACACGGCGAGCGTCGGCTGCGTCCCGCCCGCCGGCGCCGCCTTGAGGAATGCGGCGAGGCCCGCGTAGTCCCTCCTCTCCGTCCCGTGGAACCACAGGCTCTGCCCGTTGGGGAGCACCCAGGGCCGGGCGCGCCACTCCCTCTCCTCGGCCGCGAATCCGGCGTACATCTTGACGTTGCCGAGGACCGCGGCGCCGGCCAGCAGGACGGCGGCCCACCGCAAGCGGCCGCAGAGGCGCACCCCCGCGGGAAGGGCGATGAGGCACATCCACGAGTGCCCGAGGAGGGAGAACGGGGTGCGGAAAAGGAAGACGCACCCGAAGGCGAAGAAGAGCGGGGCGAACAGCAGTCCGGCGAGCTCGGGATAGGCGCGGAGGCGACCGAGCGAGCAGGCGGCGGCGAATAGGCCGACTCCCAGGGCCAGCCAGAGCGAGAGGGCGGGGGCGGACGCCCATGGCAGGAGGTAGCGGAGCCAGCCGCCCGCGCCGTAGGTGACCTCGTAATGCCTGACCATGAACGAGGGCCACAGCTGGTCGATCGCTCCGGGCGCCGGCAGCGCCGCGAGGTACCACGCCGCGAGCGGGGCAAGGACCGCCAGGTAGGCGGCCGCGCAGCGCCAGGCCCAGGAGAGCAGGGGCCGGTCCCCCCTGAGGACCCACACGGCGGCCACGGCCAGGCCGGCCGCGAGATGCGGGCCGAACCTGACCCACTGAAGGAGGCCGAGCAGGGCGCCGACGACCCACGGCTGCAGGCGCGCGCCGCCGCCGGAGGACAGCACCCAGGCGAGCGCGCTGAACAGGAGCGCCTCGACGGCCCCGTTCGGGCCGACCGGTATCATCGCCGGGAGGAGCACGGCGGAAGCCAAGGCCCAGCCGACCACGGGCCCCAGGGCGCGCATCCACATGAGGGCGATGATTGCCCAGGCGGTGCCGATCGCGGCGCCGGCGGCCACCTGGTAGGAGAGCGGGGTGTTCCCGAGGACCGCCGCAAAGCCGCGGTACCACGCGAGGCCGAGAGGCCCGTATTGCCACCAGAAGTCGTGGTAGAGGCGGCCCGCGCGCCACAGGTCGACGGCGTAGACGAACGAGCCGGGGTCGTTGATGATGAAGATGCTCGCGTCGAAGTAGTGGCCGGGCAGGCAGGTCAGGCAGGCGAAGACCCAGAGGACCGCGGTCGCCCCGACCAGGGCGAGCCGCGCGGCGGCGCCCAGCTCGTCCGAATGCCCCGGCTTTTCGTTCATCCGCCCCGTCGTATCAAATCCGCCGGGGCGCGACGAGCAAAGGTTCGGCCGGAGCCGCTCAGATCCTGCGGTCGCCGAGCACAACCTTGCCCCGCGGCTGCGTCGAGCCGGGCTCGGAGGCGTCCTCAGCCGTCACAAAGAAGTCAATACGGTCTGACCGCGCGCTTCCTGCCGGGGCGACGGAGAAGAAGTAGAGCCCGGCGGCGGGACCGGCCGAGGGCAGGACGCCGGCCTGGCTGACCCGCCCCGATTCGTTGTCGACGAGCCACAGGCGGTACACTTTTCCCCGCTCGGCCTGGGGGGGCTGCAGTATCGCGATGAACCCCTGGTCGCTGCCGGGATCGAACAGGGCGTAGCCCCTGCCGCTGCGCCCGGCGGAATCCAGCTTCACGGGCAGCTGCTCGGGCTTCTCCCAGAACCTCGCCGCCAGCGAGGCAAGCTGGATGAAGCTCGCGTCGGGGCCGCCCGGGCGCTCCCTCACGGGCAGCTCCGCGAGCTTGCTGCCGATCGAGTCGAGGCCGACCACGATCACGTAGGGGCGGACGGGCGCGGGCCGCAGGCTCTCCACGGCGAGGATGCCCACCCCGACCGCTATCACGGCGGCGATTCCCCAGCGGGCGGCGGCCACCCAGATGCGAGCGGCCGGGCGCCCCGCGATCCTCTCCTCGATCCCGGGGAGCAGGCCCGCCGGCGGCTCGTGGCGGGGCAGGGAGCGGATGCGGCGTTCCAGGGCGGACTCAAGGCCGCGCGTGAGCGCCGCGAGCTCTTGGTCGCGCGCCAGGCGCGCCTCGAAGAGCGCACGCTCCCGCGCGTCGAGCCGGTCGAGGATGTAGAGGCAGGCGAGGTCTTCAATTTCTGTGTTCATGGGGGGGAATTGGCCAGGTTTGCGCGGAGGTCGAGGAGCCCCTTGCGGATCCACGACTTCACGGTCCCGACCGGCTGCTCTAGCCGCCGGGCGATCTCGGTGTGGCTCAGCTCCGAGAACAGGGCGAGCTCGAGGGCGCGGCGCTGGTTCTCGTTCGACCCCGCCATCGCGCTGCGCACGCGCTCCGAGTCCTCGCGGCCCTCGGCCGCGCGGCGGGTCGGGTCCGACGCGCGGCCCCCGTCCGAGGGAATGGAGTCGACCGGCACCGGGTCGGCGATGGGAAGGCGGCTGCGCTTGCGCAGGTGGTCGATGCACGTGCGCCGCGTCACTGTCACGGCCCAGGTGAACGGCTTCGACTTGCGGGCGTCAAAGGAGGCGGCGTTGCGCCAGATCTTCACGAACGAGTCCTGAAGCAGCTCCTCGGCCTCGCCGACGTTCCCGACGAGGCGGACGGCGAAGGAGAAGAGCGGCCCGCTGTAGGCGGCGTAGAGGAGTCGGAACGCCTCGCGGTCGCCGGCCCCGATCCGCGCCAGCAGCCGGGTCTCGTCGCTGGCCTCCTCGCTGTCCGTATGGGGCGCCACGGCTTTCGTGTTCGGGGCGCCGTCCTACGCCTTCTTGCCCCCTGGCTTCGGGAAGAGGATGGGGCCGATCTTCGACGCGGCGATCTCAGCCTCGCCCCTCAGCAGCGCCTCGAACGCGTCGTCCCTGTGCTCGATCGGTCCCTGGACGATCTGGTACTTGATGATCCCGAAGTCGTGCTCCTTCCCCTTCACGAAGAGGGTCATCCACGCCCGGACGGTGAGGGTGCCGGGGGTCTCGTAGTAGATCCCCCTGAAGAAAACGCGCAGTTCGAAGTCGTGGTCGGGGTTGTTGGCGGCGAAGCGCTCGACGCTCACGGTCGCCGGCCATCCCTGCCTGCCGAAAACCCGCGTGAAGGCCGACTGGATCGCCGCGAATGTCGTGACGCCCTCGGCGCGCTGGTCGAGCGCCTCGGACACCACGACCGCGATCTCCGTGGGCGGCCTCTGCGACTGGGCGACGGCGGTCGCGGCCGGGGCCGAGAGGACCGCGAGGAGGAGGACCATGCGTCTGGGGCTCATGTTAATGGCGGGCGCGGGCCTGTTAACCACTCCTACGCCGTTTCCTGGCCGGCGGATGCCGGGGCCCGGCTGAACGCGCTCGGCGGAGTCGGAGCCCCGGGGCAGGGGGGAGTCAACCCAAGACGGCGGCTAGGCCTCCGTCCAGCCGCCCTGCGTCCTCCTGAGCCTCGGGATGGGCGCGATCGTGCGGACGCGATCCGACCAATCGGGGGAAAGCGTGTTCAGGAGCGCCTTCCACGAGTGGCCCTCGAAGAAGGGCGCGGCGATCCCCACCGTTTCGGCGCCGGCGATCCCCAGCAGGCTGATGGCGGCGTACGCCGAGCCCCCCGTGGCCACGACGTCGTCGACGATAAGCGCGCGCCGTCCCTTCACGCGCACGACGAGCGACGGGTCGATGTAGAGCCGCTTCTTGGCCCCGGGGCTCGTGATCGAGCTTATCGGCACCGAGAGCCTGTCGTCGTACCAGAACTTCCGGGAATTCCCGAAGGCGACATAGTCGGCGAACCCGAGCTCGGCTGCGACGCCGCGGGCGTAGTCGAGGCCCATGGTCGGGATGCCCACGATCACCTCCGGATTGAAGCGGGCCGCGATGACGGCGAGGAGCGAGACCAGCTTGCGCTCGACGGCGAAGGGCGTCTGGTTGGACATCAGGAGCACGATGGCCTCGTCCGTCCCCGGCAGCGGCTCGATCGGCAGGTTGAGCTGCGTGCCGTCGCCGAGGGGCACCGGGTAATGCGTGGCGTAGGGCGCCGCGGGCACCCGCGCGGAGGGCAGCTCGGTCAGGTACGCATGGTAGTGTTCGCTTGGCATGCGGCTAGGTCTCCGCGCGGATCCCCTGCCGCGGGGGAGTCTCCGGCCCCGCGCCCCGGGGCCCGGGTTCCGGCGCCGACGCGACGCCGGCAAACTCTCCGCTCTTGCGGTAGGTCCAGCCGGTCGTGGGGAGGCTTGCGCCGACGCCGGGCTTCTGCACGTCGTCGGACGTGAACTTGCCGCGGTTCATGAGGTTGTGCGGGTCCATCGCCCGCTTGAACGCGATCTCGGCCGCGTCGATCGTCTTCATCCCGTTCTCGCGCACGAACAGCGTGTGCACGTTGGCCGACTCGTAGCCGAGCGCCTGAAATTCCTCGATCCTCCGGGCGAAGTTCTCGGGACTCACGAAGGGGAACAGGGGGGATCCCTGGGCGCAGAGGCGCCCGTCCTTCCTCTTGAAGTCGATGTGGAAGGGGGCGCCGGCGAACCTCCTGTGCACGCGCTCGACGCAGCCGACCAGGTCGTGCGCGGGGAAGATGCCGAAGTTCGCGATCAGCTCGGGGGCCGCCTTGTCGATGTACCGGCGGACGTGCCCGAAGCTGAACTCGTACAGCGGCACCCCGAACGGCCCCTCGCCCTCCAGGCCCTCGTACGCCAGCCGGCCGCCGAAGTCCTGGACCATCGAAAGGAAGATCTCGCGGAACTCGTCGGCGACCATGACGTGGGCGGTGTGGCACCCGGCCCTCACAAACCTCGCCAGCGGCGTGAAGAAGCCCGGCAGCGGCCAGCCGTTGCCCGAGGCCAGCTTGATCACCATCCCGTGTTCCTCGCAGAGGTCGGCGAGGAAGCGGACGACCTTCATGAAGTCGTCGAACTCGACGATCGCCTCCCGCCACCGGTAGGCGGGCGCGAGCGGCATCTCGAGCTCCGTTATGATCCCATTGGTGCCGTAGGCATGGTGCAGGCGGTTCACGTCGCGCCCGCGCACCTCAATCACCCGCGGCTCCTCCTCGACGCTGATCGCCTCGATGCCGATCACGTTGCCCCTGTCGTGGAGGATCCCGTAGCGGCAGCTGCCGACGCCGACGTGGCCGCCCGCGATGTACCCGCCAAGGGTGGCCAGCTTCCGCGTCGAGGGGTGCATGCGGATCTCCTGCTGGTGGTCGCGGCGCAGGTGCTCGTCGAGGGCCGAGAGGAGTATCCCGGCCTCGGCGCGGACCTTCCGGTCGCGCACCCAGAGGATCCTCCCGAGCGTCGTCATGTCGAGGATGATGCCCCCCTCGAGCGGGATTCCCTGGCCAAAGTTGGCCGTTCCGCCGCCCCGGGCGATCACGGGCACCCGGTGCCTCGCGCAGGCGCTGGCGACGCGCATCACGTCCGCCTTGTTTCGGGGCGTCACGAGGATGTCCGCCGTCTTGCCCTCGGCCTCCTCGCGGAGGATCGGGCTGGTCGTGAAGTCCCGGCTCTTGCGCCGGACCTGCGCGGGGTCGTCCGTTTGGGGAATGTCGCCGAGGTCGGCCCTGAATGCTGCGTATTTCATAGATGTTGGCGGGGCGTGACGCGCGGGGTGCCGTCGGGTCCGGGCGGGTTCACATGCCGACCCTCTTGTTCACGAACCGCAGGGTGTACGCCCTGCGGATGTCCAGGCCCGGCGGCGCCGCGCCCGCGGCGACCAGCGTCCTGTAGAAGCCGTCCCAGCGCTCGTCGCTCATCGCCCCGATGCCGAGCCTCCTCGCGTCGCCCGAGTCGACCATGCCCCGGTCCCTCATCGCGCGGATCGAGTACGCGATCTGGGCCTCCGAGATGTCGGGGTCGTTGTCGCGGATGAACCGGTTGCCCGCCGACGGGTCCCCGTAGAGGTAGCTGTACCACCCCTCGATGGACGCGTCCACGAAGCGCTGCACGTAGTCGGGCCGCTTCTCGGCGGTCTCGCGGTTGGTGGTCAGGGCCATCGCGTACTCCTCATAGCCGTGGTCCGAGAGCAGGATCACGACGGGCTTCTCGACTCCCAACTGTGCCAGCGTGAACGGCTCCTCGGTGACGTAGCCCTCCTGGATCGCAGCCGGGTTCCTCAGGAAGGGCGCCTCGTTGAACGTGTACGGGCGGATCTGCTCGTCGGTGAAGCCGTAGCGGGCCCTCAGGAAGGGCCACACCGTCGTCAGGGCCTGCGCCCCGATGAGGATCGGCTTGCCCCTCATCTGCTCAAGGGTGTCGTTGCCCTGGCCCGGGTGCGCGATCAGCACCCGCGGCGACTTCTGGAACATCGCGGCGATGCTGACCAAGGGGATTTCCTGGCGCAGGAAGTTCACGGCGTCCCCGCTGCTCCCCTCGATGAAGTCCGCCTTGTGCAGCGAGAGGATGATCTCCGAGTTTGTCTGCGGGCTGCCCACCTTGATCTCCGCGGCTATGCCGTGCCTGCGGTAGATGCCCGCGTTCAGCGCCTGGAAGAATCCGCCAAACTCGGGCTCCGCCCTCCAGCCGAGGTACATGACCGCCTTCTCCGGCGCCTGCGCGAGCGACGCCGGGGCGACGGCAAGCAGGAGGAGGAGGGCGCGCATCTCCGCGAATCCCAGCCGTGGAACCGGCCTCTGGCAAGAATACATGTGTTTTACATGCATTTTTCTTGCCAAGTCCGGGGCCATCTTTGCCATCCTCAATCCGTGACCGAAGAAAGCCCCCCGCCATGAGCGTTTCAGAAAGGCACCTGGCGGCGCCTCCGAGGGCGCCCGATTCCCCGGGGACGCGGGCGGCCCTTGAGACGAGGGAGTTCTTCATCTCCAGGGTCAGCACCCTCAACGTCCTTCTGAAGCGAAGGGCCGCAATCTACGCCAGGCGGGAGTTCGGCTTCACCCTCGTCGAGTGGCGGATCATCACGCTCTTGCCCACGCTGCAGCCTGTCTCGATCCGCGAGCTTGCCGTCCCCGCCCTGGTCGACGCGGCGCAGGCGAGCCGCGCCGTCGCGCGGTTGGCGGCCAAGGGCTATGTCCTGCGGGAGCGCGGCAGGAGGGACAGCCGCGAGGTGCTGATCACGCTCACCAAGCCGGGCATGCAGCTGAGCGTCGAGATGTGCCGGGCGTCGCTTGAGCGCAACGACCAGCTCCTCGCCGGGCGCTCCCCGGGGCGGATCGAGGCCCTGAATGCCGAGATGGACGAGCTGATCGCTCGCGCGCGCGCCCTCCTGGACGCGGACGCCGCGGGCTGCGCCGCCGACGCGGGCGCTGCGCCCCGCGTCGGGCGCCGCGGACGACGGCGGTCGTGAGGCTTTCCCAACGCCGGCCTGAGGTCCCGGTCTTTGCAAGGAGGCGCCGCGGGCGGTGACGCCCCTGCACATCGCCTCATTTTGTGGTGGATACGGCTCCGCGCGCTCTGCAGGATCAACCGATTGGAGAAGATCGAACATCGCGGGATGTTGCCCGGGCGCGGGATCACGGCTGCGTCCGGGCGGTGCTTCCGCCGGCTTCGGCAGCCCTAGCCGCGGCGGAAAATCCGAACAATCGATCCCTCCATGATGAACACAGGACAGGCTGATTCCCGAGCTGAGACGCGGTCCGCCGCCCCGTTCAACGACGACGTTTGGGAGGATCTCCTCAACTACATCGAGGAAAAGCGCGTCATTCCGATCGTCGGCCCGGAGCTGC
>Ga0181537_10004846_pt1 | contig 11045 bp, 23 predicted proteins | sample PEATcosm2014_Bin_39_FD_119765 | JGI IMG/M metagenome (GOLD analysis project Ga0181537, IMG submission 119765) | Peatland microbial communities from MTU Mesocosm Facility, Houghton, MI, USA - PEATcosm2014_Bin23_10_metaG | ecosystem: Environmental > Terrestrial > Soil > Wetlands > Peat | place... | reverse complement strand
TGAGACGGAGCGCTCGCAGCACCAGAACCGCGCGACAGCGCTGGCTCTTCTTCGCGCGCGTCTATGGCAGGGCGAACGTGATCGCGCCGCGGCGGCTCGCGACGAAGAGCGTCGTGAGCAGGTGGGCAGCGGCATGCGAGGGGACAAGCGTCGGACGATCGCCGTTCAGCGCGGAACGGTCGTCGACCATGTGACCGGGCGCAGTTGGCGGTTCGAGGACTACCTGCGCGGGAACTGGTGAGCGCACGGGATGGCGCGTCTGCCGAGGGCGCGTATCATTTGCCAGTCATGGAGATCGGCGGGACCGATGTGGTGATCGATGGTGAGGGTGCTCCTGGGGAGAGCCTCTTCATCGTGAGCTGTCTGTGCGCTCACTGGGAGGATCTCGTCGTGCAGGACGCGGAGGCCGACTCTACGGTCAGCGCACGCGATCCGGCGATCGGCGCCATGCGGGAGTTCTTCGTGTACCGCGACCCGGAGTCCTTCGACTCGTGGAGCAAGAACGGCGCGACGCCCGACAACATGGGCGCGATGATTCATGTGCTGCTTGGAGACCGAACGACGACGTTCGTGGCGGACGGGGCGCAGGTCGAGGTGGTTCGTGCACTCGGGCGAACAGTGATCGCTCGCCGTGAGTCGCTCTGCGGACGGCGTATGGTATAACGTGACGTCAGACAGACGCGTTCGAGGAGATGAGACATGACCGCCGCACCCACTCCTGCGTTCGATGGCGAGCCCCTCGTCGGGACCTTCCGTAGGTTCGGGGAGTGTGGCCCCGTCTACGAGATCCTCGCTGTTGTGGGCGAAGGCGTTGAGGTCGAAGTTCCCGAGACCGGCGAGAAGCTGACCGTGGAGCTGCGGGACGTTCTGGCCGATCCTATCGCCGAGTGAGGACACGCGCGATGACGGATGAAGACAAGAACGTCGCCGCCGAACGCCCGGCAATCCTGCGGACGTTGTGTCCCGAAGCGCGCGCCGCGCAGACGCCTCCGCCGGAAGAGGTCGTGCGAGCGGTTTTCGAAGCGGGTCTCCAGGCCCGTGCGGCCGCGCTGCGTGCATCGCGCCCGCGGCGGAGCTTCCGATGAAGAACGACGTGCTGGCTCACGAACGTAACCTGGCCCGCGATCGCGGCGAGCAAGCCGTAGCAGACGAACGGCACTGGTCGGGTCTGGCCGATGCACTCCGTCGTGCGGGCGCTGAGGTCATGGTCGGCCGGCTGAAGGACAACCAGGGTGCGGACAAGGTCACGCACGTTCGTGGCCTGAACATCGAGCACCTCGTTCGCCTGCGAAGCCGCCCGTCGCGCGCGAGCTTGGGCGACCGGCCGCTTCAGTGGCAGTACCGGTTTCTCGTGGGCGCTCCCACGGGCGGTCCGATCGAGTCCTTCTTCGTGTCGTCGGAAGGCAGCTTCGACTACGCGCGCATCGCGGAGCGCCTGCTCTGGCTCGTCGAGGACGAGATTCGCAAGAAGGCGGAGCGAGAGGAGTTGCGCGCGCTCAGGAAGTCGATTTGACGCGGTCGAGTTCGAGCGCCAGCCGAACTGCAAGCTTGGGCCGGTAGCCCGCGTTGGTGGCCTCCTTGAACAGCGCCTCGACGCGCGTGCGCTCGGTTCCAGCGAGCTTGTTCAGGCGTGTGAAGTAACGGGAAAGAGCCTCGTTGTCCGTGGGCGTGAAGAAACGGCGATCGGCCCAACTCTCTTGATCGTCTTGTTCTTCGGGCGTCAGCGCGCGCAGGGTCATGGGAAAGCGTTTCCGTTCACGGAGTAGCACACTCGACGCAGCGAAGACGAAATGGACCGGTGGCGAGGTAGCTCCCGCTCTCCTTGTCGGTCGTGAGGGTCTCGGGCAGTTTCCAGATGCCGGTGGCGCGCGAGCGTGTGAGGTAGGCGGTGGCGGCTCGGTCGACGCCCGCCCAATTCTTCTCGCGTTGCTCTTTGGTGACGCTGGGATCGACCGCCGCGGCTTCGGCGCGCGCGTACACGGCGTCCCACTTGGTCTTCAGCGTGGCAATCTCCTCGGCCGTCGCGGGCGGAACGTTGTCGCGCTCGGTGGCGACGTGGGCTGCTCCGCAGAGCGCGCAGAGGAAGACCGGGGGCGTTTCATCAGCCATCGGCGAAGACCGGGCGACCATCCTGGAGCACGTTCGAGAGTCGCTTGTCGTTGAGCGGCTCCCAGTGCTTGCCGACGTCGGGGGCGGCGATCAAGATGCCGTCGGGCCCCGTTCCGTAGGCGAGGCACACATGGACGGCCCCGGAGTCGTCGCGGAAGTAGACGACGTGGTTGCGCTCGACTTGGTTCAGGGCGGTCATTAGGTCCATCGTTCGCTCTCCCGGTGGTTCAGCGTCTGACGCCACGTATAACCGACACGGCGCGCGGGCGCTAGGCTGCCGTGTTGCGCACTTGGGCGTCGGGCCTTAGCTTGGCGTGGGCTCTCGGTCGACGGGCTCGGCCACAAGGCGAGGCGGATGAGCAAGCGCGACTACTATGAGGTCTTGGGCACTGCGCGCGATGCGTCCGAGGACGACATCCGAAGGGCGTTTCGCAGCGAGGCGCGCAAGCACCACCCCGACACGAACAACGGCGATGCCCAGGCCGAAGCGCGTTTCAAGGAGGTCAACGAAGCCTACCAAGTGCTTCAGGATCCGGCGCGGCGCCGCATCTACGACCAGTTCGGGCACGAGGGGCTCGACAGCCCCTCCGGAGGGCCGTCATCGACGAACTTCGGTGGCATCGAGGACGTCTTCACGCACATGCAGGACATCTTCCAGAGCATGTTCGGCGCCGATCGGGGCCGAGGACCGGATGGACGTCCGCACGGCGTGGCGCGAGGGCGGGATCTCAAGGTGGACTTCGAGCTGTCCTTTCGCGAGGCGCTCTTCGGCTGTGAGCACAAGGTGACGGTCAAGTCCGCCGTCGGGTGCACCGACTGCGGCAGCACCGGCGCCAAGGCGGGAACGACCCCGGAGACGTGCTCGCAGTGCGGCGGCTCGGGGGAGGTGCAAGCGCCGCGCGGCTTCATCATGTTTACGCAGCAGTGCAGTCTGTGCCACGGCGCCGGGCAGGTGATCCGGCACCCTTGCATGACGTGCGCAGGCATGGGCGCCGTGGAGCGCGAGCGCGAAGTCTCGGTGAAGTTCCCTCCTGGCATTGAGTCGGGACAGTCCATTTGCGTGCCGGGCTACGGCATGCCGGGGCCTCCGCGGACTCCTCCGGGCGACTTGTACATTCTCGTCACCACGCGGCCGGACAATCGGTTCCAGCGCAACGGGTTCGACCTCGTGATGTCCCTCCCCATCCTGTTCACCCAGGCCGTGATGGGCGGTGAGATCACGGTCCCGGTCTGCGATCGGCACCGCGAGGATGCGACGACGACGCTCTCGCTGCCGCCGTGCACCCATCCGGGGACGCCCGTCCGCCTTGAACGCCTCGGCGTTCCGCATCCGAGCGGCCGTGGTCGGGGGGACCTCGTCGTCATCATCGACGTCAAGATGCCATCGCGCCTGAGTCGTCGGGCGCAGGAGCTGGTCAAGGAGCTGAACGACGAGCTGGTGGAGCAGATGAACGGCGCTGCCTCGCTCGACGATGGGAAGAAGAAGGACCACGGGCGTTCACGCCGAGGAGCCGAGCGATGAGAAGGGCCAAGAAGAAGACGAATCCGGCGTTCGCGGTGCTCGACAGCCTGCTCACGGGCGAGCCGATGCCTTCGGTGCACTTCCTCTCGCCGATCACTCCGGGCACGGGCAAGACGGCACTCATTTTGGAGTGGGCGCGCCGGCACCCGGGCCAGGTCATCTTCCTCGCGCACGAGGCCAAGGGATGAAGCTTGTTCCGACGGGAATCGACTCGTTCGATCGGGTGCTCGGTGGTGGTGTTGCTCGGCCGAGCATGACGCTCCTTGCAGGCGATCCGGGTACGGGCAAGACCACGCTGATGCTTCAGGTCGCCTGCGGTTGGCGGAAACGCATGGGTGACGCTCCGGTGCTCTACGCCTGCTCGGATCAGAAGGTGGAGCACCTGGAAGTGCACGCGCGCCGCATCGAGCTGTCCATGGAGGGCGTGCACATGCGCAACTGTCTGGGCCTCTCGGCGCTGGAATTGCTTCTCAATACGCTGCATCCATCCCTGCTCATCGTCGACACGATGCACTGCATGTCTCTTCCGTCGGAACGCACGGGCACGTTGGTCCCACCGTCGGTGAGCGACTTGCTTGTGGCTCGTTACGCCTTCGACGTCGCGCACGCGCGACAGATGGCGGTCATCCTCGTGTGTGGAACGACGCGGCTTGGAACGGTGCCCAATCAGCGGGCGCTGGAATACCTCTTCGATCGGGTGCTTCTCCTTCGTATGAGCGACGACCAAAGATCGGATCTCAAAGGCTTGCGACAGCTTCACGTGGTCGGTCAGCGCGATCGTGTGCGTGGGACGTTCGCGATGGGACCTCGCGGACTCGTGAGCGCATCGAGCTAACTGGACGTCGACTGTCGACACGAGTGCGTCGATTGGTGTACGGACGATGTCATGAACCATATCGTCACCGCCATCGATGCCACGGGAACGTCTACGGCCAAGTTCGACATCGTGAAGTTCGAAGTGCGCCTCCGCGAGTACGCTTCGACGATCACGGATACCAAGAACGCCATCCAGAAGTCCGCGGCGGATCTCTACGCAGCGATCGACCGTCTGTCCGAGCGTGGCGTACTGCGTCTCGAATCCGGTGCCCTGCAAGTCGTGCAGAGCACGCTCACCGAGCACACCAGGTACCGCCGTGACGAGCACGTTTTCGATGGGTTCGAGGCGCGCTACCACGTCGCCTGGAAGACGACGTCGGTGGAGAACGCCAAGGCCATCTACGACGTGCTGCTCGAACTGGCGGTGAGCCGAAAGCAGCCCGAGAAGGGGCACGAGTGGCCTGTGCACGTGGAGCTTCCCACGTTCCATCTGAGCGAAGACCAGCCCATCAAGGACGAAGCTCTCGCGATCGCGTGGACCAAGATCCAGGAGCGCATCGAGAAGCAGTGCAAGATGCTGAACGTCGATGTCAGCCGCCTGGAGATCAAGGGCTGGCAGGCGGGCTACGAGGGGTACGTGCGCACTGTGCCTGTTCGTGTGGCTGGCGCTCCGGGTCCGACGGGTGCAACTGGGCCGACGGGGTTGCAGGGTGCAACTGGGCCGACGGGGTTGCAGGGTGCAACTGGGCCGACGGGGCTGACGAACTCTGTCCTGCCGCTGGAGATCCATCCGGGCTACGCAACGGTTCGCGTCGCCCTGCGTGTCGACTACGGCTGGCGGTGAGCCTAGTCGCGATAAAGGCGGCGCCTGCAACCTAGGATAGGCACAACAACACGACTTTCATCGTGATGCGTGCATACGTGCTCGTGGAAGTTTGCGCCTTACCCACACGTTCATCCGCTTGACGAGCGGCAGAGACAACCGGACTCTACGAGCGATCGCATCATGCTCCTCGATGTCGCGTGCAAGACCAATGGTGTCGCCCGGCTTGAACGGTTGGTCCCATAGGGACCGGTCGTCATCGACTTTTGCGGTGTCGCTTCTGCGTCGTTCTTTTTGCTTCGATTTCATGAAGTGTTGCCTCCAGCTCAGGGAGAACGGCGATGTCCTTCGGTCGTCCGGCCGCCCGTTTGCTGCGGATGATGTCCGACAACGAAGCCACATATGTGTCGCCAAGCTCGGGGTATCCCTTCGCTCGCGTGCGCAGCGATCGAAACGACCGAACGCCGTCCATGCGTACGAGCAAATCTATTTGCAGGTTCAGGTCCGAAACAAACAACATCGTCGTGCCGTACGGCCCGGTGGGCGCGTAGAAAGTGGCGCCAAGGATTCTGGCGACGCTCTTCAGTCGCTTCGACAGGTCGCGAAATGGTGGGACGAGATAGTCAAAGTCATCCGTGAGCACGCGCGCCCCGTGCACCGCGGCAGCCATCGTGCCTACCAGAACCGACTCACCCAGCCCCGAGCGTCGAAGCGCGTCGGCGATGATGGTAAGAGGGTAGACAGCGCTGCTGACCTTCACGATTTCTCCCCTTTGGACTGTGCTGCGGCGTTCGATAGCGACAGGCGAGCCCAGTCGCTGAGCGAACGCCTGTCATGGCCTGCTGCTGCCAGCCACTCCTTTTTTTCGGCGCGTGTGCAGCGCAGTTCGAGACGCTCTGCTGCCGGTTTCTTCCGGTGCCGGTGGGGTTCCATCATGAAACTGTACGGCACATTGCCGTACGCGTCAAATGGGCGTGCGGGAGAGCCTGAGAACCCGGGCTAGCCGTGTTTGAAGTGGGCCGTGATGACCGTCTCAATGCCTGGCTCGTGGAGTGCCGTGGCTGCGGTGACGACCGGGTCGAGCCATGCGCTCGCGATGCGTTCCCAGACGATGAGCTGTTCGCGGCCCACTGGCTCAAACTCGTTGGCGAGCTGGCGGACGCGGTGGTCCTCCTTGGCCACGAAGTCGTAAGCGAGCTGCCGAGCCCGCGTCTCGGTTGGTGCGCGTACGAGCATCTCCACGAACTGATCGTAGATGCGTGCGCCACCGTCGCGCCGGGAGAGGAGCCAGAGCGTCACGGGGCCACCGTGGCGAGCGGTACGACGCGCGGCTCGCGTGCACGCGCGATCAAGGCGGCCGCTGTTTCCGCCGCCGCCCGCGTGGCATGGACCATCGGAGCGGCGACGTAGCCTCCGAGTTCTTCGGTGGGGCCGTCCTCGCGGTAGAGAACAACGAACGACTGCTCGCTGGGTGGGGCGTAGCGCTCGCGCTCGGCGGCGGCCGACCGCGTGGTGACGGACACCTCGACGTGGCCTCCTTCGACGAGATGCGTGGGCCAGTCGCCAAGCGTGGCCTTGCAGCGATCGACGAGCCGGTCGCGAGCGCGCCGGTGCGAATGACTCGATCCGAACTGGGTCTCGACGCGCTTGTCGTAGTGGGCCTCGATGGACCGGTTGAGTACCGCGTCGGCCCATCGCCCCGCGCCGCTCTGCATCAGCTCCGTCGACATCGGGTAGCGGCCGTCGCGCCAGTCGTTGATGAGCCAATCGGCGATCGTGACCATCTCGATCGCGTCCACCGGGAAGTCCTTCGGGACACGGATCTCGACGGGGAGCGTGAATCGCAGCTCGATGACGCGATCATCGTAACGCACGTAGGATGGTGTCTCGGTGCCGTCGTCCTCGATGCTGTGGCCCACGACCGCTCCACGGCATCCGGTGCCGCCGGAGACCTCACAATCCCGCCCTCCACGCATCTGACAGCGGGGGCACTCGGCGAGGAGGTCACGGTCCATGCCCCTCTTGGTTGCAGCCGGTGGGCCAACGCCAAGTACCTGGAAACAGGCGAAGGGCGATCGGAGCTGGAGAAGAAAGCTTCTTGGGGTGGAAGATTCCTTCTGCTACCCGTGAGAGGTCAGATGGTTGGCGAGCGTTTCTTCGACGACCTCTTCGCCCACCTTCTCGCGGAGAACGTCAAGAACGCGGTTGGCCGCGGAGAGAAGCTCTCGGATGCGTGTCGAGCCTCCTACGGCGGGAAGGGTGGCGTCGATGCCCTTCGTGAGCGTATCCGCGGCGGGGACCTGCCCGAGAACATGAAGCGGGAGGCGCTTCAGCAGCTCGACATCGAGGAGGCGCGGGCCCTTGTCGCGAACGTCTCCGGTCCGTATCGCCGGATCTAGCCCGTCGCCGCTCGCGCACCTGCTGACGGACGGCACTGTCCTGCTATGTACTACGCCGTGTCGGACAAGCCCGAGGAGAAGCCGCGCCGCGCGACGATGACGGTGCAGCAGCTTCGCGCGAAGCTCCTCGAATACCCAGACGACGCGCACGTAGGCGTTCACGTGATGGACAGTCGCAAGGGCCACCGCTTCATCTCGGCCTGTCGGGTCGAGATGACCGTCCCCTTCAACGATCTGCCCGTGTGTGTCGTCTGGATCTCGGCCGTTCGCGACGAGGATGGGGACTAGATCGGACTTTGCCTGTCAGAAACACGCTGACGTGAGCGTCTTGTAGGCATGCCCCACAAGAACAGCGGAAGCGGCCCCGCTCACGAGAGCCGCCCCACGATTCAGACCACTGGCTTCGCGTTCGTCCTGGTACGCGTCAGCGACGAGACAGACCTGGACGAAACGATGGTGGATTGGGCGCCCGGAACGTCGGCCGGTGCCGGCTCCCGGGTGACGGCCGAACGGCCTGGTTGGCGAATCGTCGATCGAGAACCAATGACCTACGAGGAATGGCTTGTCATCGAGCATGGCGAGGTGCTTCCATTGCTCGGCTTTCTTGAGCGTCTCGAACGAATCTACGGCTTGTACGCCACGCGAACTCGGAAACCGAAGGTGAAGCCTAACCCGCGCCGCAATAGAACCGGATGGCAGCCGTCACGCTAGGACCGGATGAGCACCTCACGGTCTCCTTCCACGCGGAGGTCGACGATGAGGACGTACGCTTCGTCGTCGAGGCCGAACGACCCGTCTACGCCCACATCGTGGACGGCCGAAATCTCACGCACTTCCGGGAGGGCGAGGCTTTTACGTACTTCGGGCCGCGCCAGCAGCGACGCGAGCACGATTTCACGGAGGAACTGCCGCGAGCGGGAAAGTGGTACCTCCTGATAATCAACGAGCATGACGAATCGATCGCGGTTCACTACGAGCTGTACGAGTAGCTGCTCCGGCAGGCTCCGATCCGGAAAGAACGACCGATCCGTTGAAACGTCGAACCGTAGAAATCGGCGCTGCGCCCCCGCCGCCGGTGTTGCTTGCCACCGTCGTTGGCGCACCACGAGGCGTTGGAGTAGCTTCATCCACTTGGGTGACATCTGGCGTCGCATCGACATCTGCGGTCTCACCGAAAACGCTCGACGTTTGCGGCAGGCGAACGATGTGCTGGCGCTGGTAGACACGGGTGCCAGCAAGACGGTCATCTCGACGAAGTTGTCGACGTTGCTGGGCGGCTCGGTCCTCATGAAGATCCCGATGGAGGGACGCAGAGTGCCCAGCAAGCTGATAGCAATCCGCATGCAGGCGCCGGGCTGCGGTGAGCATCCGATCGTCGTCGCCGTGGACGATGACCTGGTAGACCGCGCGGGGCGGAACCCAGAAGGCGAGCAAGCAGACGTAATTTTGGGTCACGACTACCTCGAAGCCGAGCGCGCGGTGCTCAAGTATCTGGAACGCGGAGACGACGTCCGGTGCGAGGCTACACCACCACTTCCGCCACAAACGCGCCGCCGGAAGCATCGCGCCGCCTGACGGTAATTTCTGGCTACCACCCGGTAGGCGTCTATCGACGACGCGCCCCCTCGTTAGCCCGCCTCTCCATGGCCTGGCGTTGACCTGCACGACTCGCCGGGGCGCCACGCTTCGGCGGTTCGTGTTCCATGATGAAAGCCGAAAGTGCAGCGCTTGCCTCGACAGCTCGTCTACGAGACTCGGCTGTTCGCTGGACAGCCGCTGCGTTCCTCGCGACCTGCTCCGCATCGATCAGGGCCTGTTTGGCTACCGCGATATCTAGCTTCGTCATCTTCGTCGAGTTGCCGTGGCGGCGACGGCTGCTGCGACTGCGGCGGCGTTCCTTGCCCATCGACTCAAGGTACCACGGCCCACATGGGGCTCACGACTCGACGTTCACGCAGAGGCCGAAGATGTGGCGCGCGCTTGTCCAGCCGTTGATGCCGCCCTTGTTGTTGCCGATCTGGTAGCGTTCGTCGGCGTCCTGGATGGCCTTGATTAAGTGGAGGTACTCGGCCCCGCGCACCTTGCAAAGCACGATGTCGCCCACCCGCAGCCGGGAGTGGTCGGTGATTGGGGAGACGGTGCAGAGCTGGCCGTTGGCGATCTTGCCCGTCATCGAGTGGCCGGTCGGACGGAAGCGTACTGTCTCGCCGCCCTGGAGCTTGGTGATGTAGTTCGACGCCCATCCCATGGTGGGCCTCCTTTCAGTCGTCTCTCTTTGCTTGCGTCAGCTCTAGCACGCGGATGCGAGCGCGCAGCTTCGGGTTCTCCGCCTCGGCGTGCATCATGGCCAGGAAGTGAGCGTCGTCTTCGGCGATCATGGCGGCGTAGTTCGGCACGGCCCACTCGAACGTGTCAGCGGGTCCCTTGTACCGGCACCGTGTCCGGTGCTGCTGGAGCGGCGCGTCGAAGTGGCCGTTGCTCGCGCCGCAGAAGCAGCACTTGCTCCATGCAGCGTGAAGCGACTGGACGAACGCGACCTCGGTCATCAGGGCCAGTCCCCGTCGCGTTTACGACGCCGAACATCAAGGAGAGCGATGGCCGCGGGATGGTCGGGCGGAAGACTGAACACCGTGCCGCATACGAACGGCGACAGCATGACGGCCACCTCGTGCACCCATCGTGGGTCGAGGCCGGGCGGCACCTCTCCTGGCGACGGCATCAGACGCACGGACCCCTCACGCTCCGCGGCGTTCAAAAATGCTCGTCCGACCATGCGAGTGATCTCGCTCGCGCGGACGACGCGCTTGTCCCATGCGTCGAGCCGTTCGCCGGCCAGGCGGGGGCAGTTGTAGAGGTCAGCCCAGTTGTTCACGCGTGTGGCGTCGCTGTTCCACCAGCCGACCGGCATGTACTGCTGCCATAGCCACGTTGCAGCGATGAGGACCGCGAAAAACAGTGCAGAGAGGACCAGGAAGAGCGTGAAGCTCACGCTTGCTTCCAGGGGTCGAAGCCGTCCGCGATGAGGTTCTGGATGGAGAGAAAGAGCGGTGACGGAGCGGCCGAAAAGAATTCCCAGGCGTCGCACTTGGTCGGCTCGACGACGCGCGGCTCACCGTCGCCGGGGTAGAGGGTGGCTTCGAGGTAGAGCGTGATGAAGTGCTTGTCGTCGTTCACGAAGACGTCGTTCGTGTACGTGAGCTTGCGAAACCGTTCTTCTTCGACGTCGAGGCCCGCCTCTTCGCCCAGCTCGCGCCGCGCGGTCCGGCGCACGCTCTCGCCGAAGTCCATCTTGCCGCCCGGAAACGCCCACGTCCCCGCCCCGGTCGAGCCCTTGCGTCGGCCGAGCAGGATGCGCCCCTGGCGGCGGAGAATGAGG
>Ga0181537_10004845_pt1 | contig 11047 bp, 10 predicted proteins | sample PEATcosm2014_Bin_39_FD_119765 | JGI IMG/M metagenome (GOLD analysis project Ga0181537, IMG submission 119765) | Peatland microbial communities from MTU Mesocosm Facility, Houghton, MI, USA - PEATcosm2014_Bin23_10_metaG | ecosystem: Environmental > Terrestrial > Soil > Wetlands > Peat | place... | reverse complement strand
TTCGGAGCGTAGCCTTCGCGATACGCATTCGCCGTTTTGCGGCTGAAGCTGAAGGGCACCCAGTCAGTCAGCGATGCCACCTTCACTCCCTGGATGGCCGCGACGCGATCGAGAATCTTGTGCTGGATCACTCTGGATTCATCGTTGGAATATCCGCCGATGGCCAGACCTACCGAAACATTCAGCACATGATCCTGCGCGAAGCCGGGATCGGCCGTACTCATTTTGTTGAGCGTGCGCAGAAAGAGGCCCGCGGCCACCAGCAACGCCAGCGACAGCCCGATCTGCGCCACGACAAGCCCGCTGAGCAGGCGGCGATTGTGGCTGCTGCCGGAGATATTTCCCGTCTCATCTTTGAGCACCTCTGCGGCTGGAACCCGAGAGGAGCGCCACGCCGGCAACGCGCCGCAAAGGGCGCCGGCCAACCCCACCATGAGCCCAATGCCGAGGATCACTCTTTGATCCATCATGCCGTTGAGCAGAATCGGGTTTCCATTAGGCGGCAGGAAGAATGCAAATGTTTTCGCCGTCCACGCCGTCAACAGAGACGCGACCGCCCCACCGACCAGCGAAACCAACAGACCCTCGATCATCATTTGGCGCATCATCTGGGTGCGTCCCGCGCCCAGCGACTGCCGGATGGCGATCTCGCGCCGCCGCGAAACAAAGCGCACGAGTGCCAGCGTCGCGACGTTGGCGCAGGTCAGCAGCAACACAAATCCGGCGATGGCCAGCAGCAGAGGCAAAAACGCGGCCATCATTCCATTGGCGCCGAAAGGCGAACGCCACAAGGGATCGAGAGAAATGGTATTCACGCCCAGGTGATCGTTGGGATATTGCGCCACGATCTGCCGCATGATCCTGTCCAGATCCTGAGTTGCGCTCTCGCGGGTGACGCCCGGACGCAAACGGCCGATGACATTAAGCCAAGCTGCGCTGCGCTGCCGCACCTGCCAGGAATTGCCCAGCGGATCGAGCGGTGCCCATGCATCTTCTCGTATGCCGGGCATAGCCCCGACAAATCCCCGTGGCGCCACGCCGATCACCGTCACCTGGTGATGGACAATCTCGATGGACTTGCCGACGATGGCCGGGTCGCCGCCGAAATTGTTTTGCCACATTGAGTAGCTGAGCACGATGTAGGGCGCGCCGCTGGTCAGGATTTCCTCGTCGGGCCGGAAGAAGCGGCCCAGCAATGGCTTGATGCCCAACACGCTAAAAAAATTGGCCGAGACATTGGCCAGATAAAACCGCTGCGGAGTCTCGCCGCCGGTCAGCGTCAACCAGTCATGGTGATAAGCAATAATTCCGCTGAAGCTGTGATTGGAATCGCGGAGATCGCGGTAATCGAGATAAGACAACGGAGGCGACGGCGATGGGTTGCGCTCACCGCGCATCACTGAAACCAGTTGCCCGGGATCGCGCGCGCCCGGAATGGGATGAAGCATGGTGCCGTTGATCCAACTAAAAACCGTGCTGTTGGCGCAGATTCCCAACGCCAGCATCAGAACAGCAGTGATCGCGAACCCTGGGCTCTTGCGAAGCTGCCGGAGTGCATAGCGGACATCGTTGAGCAGTCCTGCCATACGGCGCCTCCCCCAATTCTTTCCTACGAGAGGATGATTATCCTCCCGAGTTGCATGTGGCGCGCCATTGGCCGTCACAGATGTAAGTGCCTGAATCCTCAGGAAGAAGCGGCCACAGCATGGCATGGCGCGGCACGATGCGGCGTTCGCCCCCGCACACCGTCCGTCCGATTTCGCACAGTGGCATGCTGCCCGTTTCCAGGTGTTGCGGCCGCGGTATCTTGCGGACCAGCCGCTGCTTATCCCGTTGGCAATCGCGAAGGGCGGAATGCTATTGTGAGTCCCACATGCCGCTTGTGACGACAACCGAAGCCGGCGTCCCGATCCAGGGGCCGAGCGCCACGATGCTCTACGACGACTGGTACCCTGCGCTGCGCACCGATGCACTGCGCAACGGCAAACTGGCCAAAGCGATGCTGCTCAACTTTCCGCTGGTGCTGGGAAGGTTGAAGAGCGGAAAACTCTTTGCGATGCGCGACAGTTGCCCTCACCGCGGCATTCCGCTGAGCGAGGGCTGGTTTGACGGGCAGCGCGTGACCTGCCGCTATCACGGATGGGAATTCGAGCCGTGCAGTGGTCGGTGCGAACTGATTCCCTCGCTCTCGAGCCACGACCATCTCGATGCCACGAAGATTTATGCCACGGCGTTCGCTTGCGAAGAGCGCGACGGGCACGCGTGGGTTTATATTCCCGGCCCCGGCAGCGGAAAGCATCAGCAAGGCTTGAGGTCGGTGCCAGAGCTGGCGAAATTTGGTCCGCGCTTTCGCACTGCGTTTCTGACTGCGGACCTGCCGTGTAATGTGGACCACGGCATTATTGGCCTGATGGATCCGGCGCACGGGCCGTTTGTGCACCAGGCGTGGTGGTGGCGCAGCCGCGCGAGCATTCGCGAAAAGACCAAGCGGTTCGAGCCGATTCCCGAGGGTTTCAGGATGAGCGCGCATGCGCCCAGCGGCAACTCCGCTCCCTATAAATTGCTCGGCGTTTACGGCCAGCCGATTGAGACGACGATTGATTTTGTGCTGCCTAATCGCCGCACCGAAGTGATTCGCTGCGGCGACAAGTGGTTTTCGAGTCTGACGACGATCACGCCGGTGACCGGGTCGACCTGCCGCATCGATGTGATTGCGGCGTGGAACGTTTTCTATCATGTGCCGCTAGTGACGCCGATTGCGAAGTTTTTTGGCGCGCGGTTTGTGCGGCAGGATCAGGAAACGATGATCCAGCAGGCTGAGGGACTGCGGCACAACCCCAGCCTGATGCTGATCGACGACGCGGACAAACCGGCGAAGTGGTACTTCGCGTTGAAGCAGGCGCGGCTGGACGGCGCAACGGGCAGGCACCCGATGGATGGGCCGGTCGAGCTGCACTGGCGAAGTTAAGGGATGGGCGTCCGGCGAATGGCGCTTCGCGCGGGGACTGGCCGCGAAGGCAATCGCGCATGGCGCGCGCCGAGATGGTTCTGGTGTGGCGCGAATCTCACAGGAATACAGGGAAGAAGTCTTTTCAAACTTGAAATTTGACGTGCGGCAACTGGTGGTGGGCATCGGTTTGCGAGCGGCGCGCTCACAGGAACGCAGGGAATAAGGCGTCAGCGGAGTTAGCGGTGTTAGCGGAGCGAAGCAGTGGGACTGGCCGTCCGGGCAGAGGCTTCGCGTGACGACGCTGGCGTGCTGCGATTTTTCGAGGGTCGTCATGCTGCGCTCCAAAAGACAGTTAAGAAGTGAACGAGAAACAGTGAAGGAGTGAAGAAGTGAATGAGTGAATAAACAAAGAAGCGGCGAGCCGGAGGTCCGGTTTCGCCGCCTGTTTTTGACTACATTTCTATTGTGCGCTTTTTCGAATAGTTAATACGCAAAATCGATCAAAAAATCTTTGGCTGCAAGTGGTGAGTAACAAGGGAGTTAGAAAATTGGGAAAATTATTTTTGCGGTTTACCTCTTGACAAGATTTCCACAGGGGTCAGGAGCGAGTGATAACTGGGTAGCCAATGCCGACCTCGCCGATGCGGAAACCGCGCGCACTTTTGAAGCTTCCTGCGAGCTGTTGTTGAAGTAGTAACTACCGGATTGGCCAGAATACGAAAAGAACGTCATTCGATGGGGTATGACAGTATCGGAAGTGTCACAATCGGCGCACACTACTCGGGTAAGCAAGCAGAACAATAAACGACACGAAAGTCCTTGGGTGCTTAGAACGATTTGCCCTCATCGTTGCTACATGTTTTTGTGCTTGCGGAACTTCACCGATCTCAAAGGAGTGGAATCGATGATCGGGAGAATCCAGATCTTCGGCGCCGGTGTCGCCATAGTTATGGCGCTCAGTGGTTGCGGGGGTGCGAATAAATCGGCTGGCGGCGGAGGCTCGGGCGGAGGCGGTGGCACTGGCGGCGCCACCTTAGTTCAAGTGGGTGCGTTCGGGGCCACCTATTCAGGCGCCGGCTGGGTTGTTGCTGGTGAGGGCGGCTTTACGCTTCTCGCAGGCGGGACGGGGTTCACCAGCAACTCTCAAATCCAATGGAACGGCACACCGCTCACCACCCAATTTGGTTCGGGCACGGACATCAATGCACAGGTGACGGCGGCGATGATCGCCCAGCCCGGCACGGCGTCGATTACCGTCCATGACACTGCGGCTGGGACAACTACGGCGGCGCTGCCTTTTGGCATCGCGTCGCCCGCTGCGGCCACGGCTGGAGTAATCGGGTTGATTACAGTGGCTCCGGATGGAACTCCGGCCAACAACAACAGTCTGGTTGAACCATCCATCAGCGCGACCGGGCGCTATGTTTCCTTTCAGTCCTCCGCCACGAATCTGGGCGCGGGTGTAACGAGCGGATACCAGCAGATCTACGAACGCGATACCTGCATGGGCGCGCCGTCGGGGTGCGTTCCCAGCACGATTCCAATCACCGTTACATTCGACGGATCTCCGGTAGACAATCACAGCCGTGATTCCTCGGTAAGCGACGATGGCCGCTATGTCGCGTTCGATTCGCAGGCGTCGAACATTATTGCCTCCGAGCCGTCATTCTGCTACTTAACCCCCGGAGACTCGTGCGCTTATCTTCGCGATACCTGTGTTGGCGCGACATCGGCATGTGCGGCCAGCACCATTCTGGTTTCAAGCTTTGTTGACGGAGAGCCCGCCGGGGGCGGGATACCCACACTCAGCCCGGACGGAAGATATGTTGGATACAATTCCACGGGCACCTCTGAGGGGACGAACCATGTTTACCTGACTGACACGTGCAACGGCGGGCCGGCCGGATGCGAGTCGAGCACGATCCTGATCTCGCAGTCCACATCGGGCACGATTGCCGATGAACTAAGTGGCTATCAACACCTCAGCTCGGGCGGTCGCTATGTGTCGTTTATTTCGTACGCCAAGAATCTTGTCTCCACCACATTGAATGCCGGCGATCCGGACCTTTTTTTACGCGACACTTGCATTGGCGCGCCGGCAGGTTGCGTCCCAACCACATCGCAGGAGGATGTTTCCACTGAAGGCGTTCCGGCGAATGGCGGCGCTCTGGACACATTTTCGAATCCGCCGATCAGCTCCGATGGACGGTTCCTGTCGTTTTCGACACTCGCTACAAATCTGGTAACGCAAGACGTGAACGGTCACGGCGACGTCTATTTGCGAGATACGTGCAATGGGGCGACTGTCGCTTGCACCCCATCAACGGTAATCGCATCGCTTGGTAACGACGGCTCGATCTCAAATGCTGGCGAGAATAACTCAAGCATCAGCGCCACAGGACGATTTGTTGCCTTCGCTTCGCTCGCCAATAACCTCGTCCCGGGCGACACCTTCCCCATCAACGGCTGGAAGGACATCTTCGTGCGCGACACCTGCTTCGGCGCGCCGGATGGCTGCACGCCCAGCACGGTTCGCGTCTCCGTTGGCAATGCAACTGGCTTCGCGGTGCAGTCGAATGGGATCAACGACTACCCGCAAATCAGCAAAGACGGACACTACGTGGTCTTTCTTTCTGCTTCGACGAACTATTTGTCGTTGCCCGGCAATGGCTACGACATGGTTTTCATAGCAGCGTCGGGATTCTAAAGGCCCGATTGGCGGCTTTTCACCGTCTTACGCCCGTTGTTAGCTCGGGTAGCGAATCATTCCGGTCATTTCACTAGTCGCGGTCGGATCCCGCCTACCCGGAAATAACTACCTGGTAACCTCCGGGTTGGCCACCATTCGCCTGAGACCGAGATGCGGGCATGGGGGCCGCTTTAGAATTTGAGTGAATCAATTCTGGGCGAATGGAGACGATGAATGACGAAAGCGACGCGACGGGCCCCTAAGGACCAGGCCCCGCGTACTCCGGCCCCGAAGGAGGTAAAAGAGACTCCTTTTGAGGCGCTGTCGAGCATCTGCTCAGTTCTGGTGGTGGGCCTGTTCATTCTGACCTTCTTAGCTCAGAATTACGTCATTCCGTCGGGCTCGATGGAGAACACGCTGCTGGTGGGGGATCACCTGGTGGTTGACCGGACCACCCTCATGCCACCCGCTTCGTGGATGCCGCTCATCAGGTACCGCGAGCCGAGGCGCGGCGATATCGTGGTCTTCCTCAAGCCCGTCAATCAGCCTGGTATTGATGCCACTGACGCCGACGGAACACCACAATACACTCCCCTGGTGAAGAGGTTGATTGGCGTGCCGGGAGATCATCTTCATCTACGCAATGGGATTGTATTCATCAACGGGGTGGCGCAGTCGCCGCCGCAGGACAGCATCGAAAATGCTGGCCCGACCATCGATGAGCAGTTTCTCGACGACTTCCCCTCGATCCCGCCGGCACAGGCTCCCAGTGGCGAAGCCACCGAAGGCTGGGCCATCGACGAGCCCAGGCACGTCGTCGATGGCGACCTCGTCGTGCCGCCCGGCATGTACTTCATGATGGGCGACAACCGGCACAACAGCCTGGATTCGCGCTATTGGGGATTCGTTCCGCGGGGCAATTTCATAGGCCGGCCGCTTTTCAACTATTGGTCGTTCGAGGCCGCAGACGGGCAACTTGAGCAAACGGGATTCGTTCACAAGCTCGCGTGGATCGGCCACGTTCTGGTGCATTTCTTCCCAGACACGCGCTGGAAGCGAAGCTTCCACATCATCCACTAAACGGAATTGGCTCCCGGCTGGCTGGATGGGACGGCAGTAGGGGTGTGACGCGCGACTACTCGGACGGGGGGCTGCCGGCGTCGAGATCTTCGTCTTCGCCCTCGACGGAGATGCGCAGGGAGCGGAGGAAGTTGACATCGTTTTTGGTGAAGGCTCCGCCTTCTTCAGAGGCTTCGACGGTCGAGTCGGCGCCGTCTTCCGATTCCTTTGCGGTGACCTCGTTGAGGCCGATGGTGGCCTCGAGCATGAGCAGCACGTCGAAGCCGTGCTGGCGAATGTCCTGCACCACGCCGGCGATCTGTTCGCTCTCGATCACCGACTCATGAATCGCCTCTCCGAGTTGTTGGATCAGTTCGCGCAGGCGAGATGTCACGAAAACCTCCAGGACGTCGGCCAGCCCAAAGAGGCGCGGGAGCGGCGTGCGATTTGTATTACATTACTGCCGTCGCGGCTTGTCGGCAACTGCGGGTTGCGCGAAGCACGGTACCAAGCGCCGCTGCTACCATCATATCGAAATGAAGCCTGAGACCATTGGCCGGGTATTTGGCACGGGATTGCGCGTGGCAGGGCGCATGGCGGGGCAGCGGCTGAGCGCGGCGGCGGAGCAGGCGGGGAGCGCACCGGCGGCGGGAGCGGCGCAAAGCGGGCCACCTGTAACGACGGCTGGGCGGATGCGCGCGGCGGGCGCGTCGAGCGGAAACCTGGGGCGCGGGGTCAAGGGATTTTTGAAGCCGTTCCAGCGCATCGGCGGGATTTTGTGGCTTGAGGTGACGGGGGTTTTGTTTCTGCTGCCGGTGGTGGTGTTTGCGCCGACGTTGTGGCGCACGCGGGCGAGCTATGCAGCGGGGCCGGACCATCGCACGTTTGTGGCCGCGGCGATCGTGATCGTGGTGTTTTTGTATCTTGGCGTGAGCGCGTTTTGGCGGGCGCGGCGCAAGTCGGGCGCGCGCTAGGTTGTGCTGTTGTTTTTGCTGTTGAGCGCCCACAGCAGGCCGACGATCAAAACCACGCCAAACAGGAACAATCCAAAGCCGCCATTGTGAAAGCCACCAAAGGCTCGCAGGTGGGCCAAAGCCAGCGCATGTGCAACCGTAGTCATCTTCCCAATCCTCTCGCCGGCCGAGCTGCTGCGCTCTGACGCCGCGAAAAGTTAGACACGAAACTGCTGTGCAAGTTGCGATGGGGGGTTGGGTGCAGCAGCTACTTGCGCGGCAGGGCTGCGGTGAGGATGCTGCGCAATTCGGCGCGCTGGGGCTCGGAGAGGTTGGCGAGGCTGACGATGAAGTAGGAGCCGGAGATCGGCACGAGAACAATTACGCCTTTCTTTTCGCGCCAAAACCGGTAGGCACTCCAATCAGATTGTGAAGAAGAGCCTGCAGAATTCTGCGCTGCAAAGACCGCTGGCGCGAGGGTGACGGTAATTTCGCCTTGCATCATTGGATCTCTTCGGAATCGACGGCGAGCCTTCGCGCTTGAGAAAAAGAACTCGAAATAGATCCAACCTGCCGCAATCGAGACGAATACAAGGTCGAAAAGCGATTCGAGTGCGATCGAAGGATGGGCAGCAGGCTGAGCTGTTGGCGATGTGAGCGAGACAATCGACCACAGCACGATTAAGCCGGCCATTAAGCAAAACCAAGACAGGACCAGATATCGAATGAATCGAACCGGTGAAGGCGGTTGGCGCCCTATTTTCCATGCTTGCAGGAATTCCTTCTCGCTGACTCTGTAGCTGAATTCCATGCCCGCCAGCGTAGCACGTCAAATGCGCTAGTCCGCGGCTACTTTTTCGGCAGGGCTGCGGTGAGGATGCTGCGCAATTCGTCGCGCTGTGCGGGGGAGAGGTTGGCGAGGCTGACGATGAAGTAGGAGCCGGACTTGAGACCGAGGATGAGTACGTCTTTGCCTTCTTTCCAATACTCGTAGAGGCCCCATGCAACGCGGGATGAGAGGCCGGCTGTGTTTTCGAAAGAGACGGAGGTGGAGGTCAGATTGAGCGTGAACTGGCCGCGCATCAAGGGGTCTTTTCGATAGAGGCGGGGAATGGTGGTGCCTCCGGTGAGGAGCACAACAGCGATCGTAACAACTGCAATCAAGCCCCATTGTCGGTAAGGACTGAGGAGCGGGTCTGTGTCTCCGGTTGGCGCGGAGGTGGATGCAGGCGGTGTGCCGGCCTGACGGGCAGCGCTTGTTTGGGAATTCTGCGCGGGCCGGGAAGTTGACTGGCTCGAAACGACGCTCCAGAGCAGCATGAGACAGAGAAGGATGAAGGCCCAGAAGATGATGGTCTTGGCCGTGAGGTTCTTGTTCCGCAGCCTCCACGCCCGCAGATAATCTTTCTCGCTCACGGTATAGCTGAATTCCATGCCCGCCAGCGTAGCATGACTTGGCGTTGGCACGAGCGGCATAGTTGCGGTCAGCGGGGCTTGAACCAGAGGCGCGGGGCGATGGCGTAGTTCAACTGCACGAGGACGATGACGGCGATGCTCAGCCAGGTGCTGAAGAAGCAGAGCGCGGCTCCGGCGGCGTAGAGCGACTGGGCGATGAGGATGCGGCGGCAGATGCTAGCGCGGATGATCTCGGGCGTATCGGGCTTGATGAGGCCGGCGCGGGTGGCGTGGGCCCAACTGAAATAGAGCATGACGCCGGGGACGAGGATGTTGAGCCAGTAGAGGCCGAGGGCGAGGCGGTAAGTGATGAACTCCGCCAGCAGGCGCGTGGAGAGCGGCATGAGGGTGATGGAGAAGAGAAAGCCGAGGTGGATCCAGGTGAGGTCGCGGGTGCCCTCGCCGATGTGATTGAGCTGGGTTTGCTGGCCGGCCCAGAAGATGCCGAGGGTGAGAAAGCTCATGCCGTAGGCCACCCACTGTGGGCCGAGTGCGCAGAGGGCGGCGGCAAGTTCGCGTTCGCTGTGAACCTGCGCGGCGGTGGGGATGTGGAGGTCGAGGACGAGGAGCGTCATGGCCACGGCAAAGATGCCATCGCTGAGGGCTGCGAGGCGCTCGAGATTGCGGCCCTGGATGCGGTTGTAGAGGGTGGGCATGGTTCGCTCGCGGGTGTTGCTGCGAAGTTAGTTGAGATGCGGGGCGCGGGTCAAATGCGCGGGCGGCGATTCATCGATGAGGGCTGAGTGGGTTTGCGGATCACGCGCTAGACGCCGATGGCGAGAGAGAGAGCGCCGAGTGCGTAGGCGAGCAGGCGTTCGTTGCCATGCAGGCTCCAGCCGCGATAGAAGGCGAGCAGACCGAAGAGGATCAGGATCACGCCGCGCATGGGGCCCATATTTTCTTCCAATCTGGCCGATCGATTCGAGTCGCACCGTAATGCGGTTTGTTGCGGCTTACGGACACGTTCATTGAGGTAATACCATAGAGTACGGCTTGTAGAAGGAGCACATAAATGACCACCCCCGCCGCGCCGGTTTCGACGCCCCTGAAAAAGACTGCATTGAACGCCACGCATCGCGCACTGAAGGCCAAAATGGTCGACTTTGGCGGATGGGATATGCCGGTCGAGTATCCAGGGTTTACACCCCAGCGACCTGGACCTGTCGCCGGGGGCCCCGTTCCGGGTGGCGGCCTGATCGCCGAGCACATGGCGGTGCGCACGGGCGTGGGCTTGTTTGACGTGAGCCACATGGGCGAGATTCAGTTTCGCGGGCCGGGGTCTCTGGCCGCGGTGCAGCGCATCACGATGAACGATGCGTCGAAGCTGAAGGATGGGCAGGCGCACTACTCCGCGTTGCTCACGCCGCAGGGCACGTTTGTCGACGACATCCTCGTGCATCGGCTGGCGGAGAACGACTACCTGCTGGTGGTGAACGCGGGGACGAAGGACAAGGACGTTGCGTGGATCCGCAGCCAAGTGGGCGCGATGCCGAGCATTCATCTCAGCGATTATTCCGACTATTATTCGCAGCTCGCGGTGCAGGGGCCGAGGGCGCTGGAAACGCTGCAGAAGCTGACCAAGGTGGATCTGAGTGCAATCAAGAATTACTGGTTCACATGGGGGCAGGTTGCGGGCGTGCACAACGTGATGATCGCGCGCACGGGCTACAGCGGCGAGGATGGGTTTGAGGTTTACCTGCCGTCAGACGAGGCGACCACGGTGAAGATGTGGGAAGCGCTGCTGGAGGCGGGCGCGGAGTTTGGCATCAGGCCGTGCGGGCTGGGCGCGCGCAATACGCTGCGGCTCGAGGCGGGCATGAGCCTCTATGGGCACGAGATCAGCGATGAGATCAACGTGCTGGAGGCGGGGCTGGACCGCTGGCTGAAGCTGGACAAGGGCGATTTTATCGGGCGGGAAGCATTGGTGGCGGTGCAACAATC
>Ga0181537_10004842_pt1 | contig 11052 bp, 6 predicted proteins | sample PEATcosm2014_Bin_39_FD_119765 | JGI IMG/M metagenome (GOLD analysis project Ga0181537, IMG submission 119765) | Peatland microbial communities from MTU Mesocosm Facility, Houghton, MI, USA - PEATcosm2014_Bin23_10_metaG | ecosystem: Environmental > Terrestrial > Soil > Wetlands > Peat | place... | reverse complement strand
CTGTCATCCCCTGTTTCAACGAAGAAAAAACCATCGCCGCGTTGGTTACGTCCCTGTTGAAACAACTCCCCCTCGTCGTCGTCGTGGACGATGGCTCGACGGATGGGACCGCGCGAAATGCGGAGAACGCCGGCGCAATTGTGATTCGTCACGAACGCAATCGCGGCAAAGGCGCGGCGCTCCAAACCGGCCTGGCGCATCTCCTGGCGCTTGGCTTCGACCGCGCCGTCACGCTCGATGGCGACGGCCAGCATGATCCGGCACAATTGCCCGCGTTCCTGCACTGCGCGGAAGAGACTGGCGCGCCACTCGTCATCGGCAATCGCATGCACGACGCACGCGCGCGTAATGCCGCCATGCCGTGGCTGCGGAGGCACGTGAATCGCTGGATGAGCCGCAGGCTTTCGCAGGCTGCTGGTTGTTACTTGCCCGACACCCAATCCGGTTTCCGGCTGCTCCATCTCCAAACGTGGGCCTCCCTGCCCTTGAGCGCGCAGCACTTCGAAATCGAATCCGAAATGCTCATCGCCTTTTTGGCCGCGAAACATTCGGTTGAGTTTGTCCCCATCCGGGTCATCGCCAGTGGACGCCAGAGCCGCATCCATCCGTTCACGGACACTGTCCGCTGGTGGAAATGGTGGCGGGCCATGAAAAGAAAAACGGCGGCCTTGCCCGATCTTCAAATCAGCAGACCGCCGTGCGAAACTGTGGCCCAAACTTAACCGGACGTCTTAGTACATTCCGCTTAGTACATCCCGGTATCGGTGACCGTCCAGCTTTTCACCTTGCCATTGGTATCAAAGAAGATCGTGACATGGTGAATCTTGTGGCCGGTTTCAGAATAATAGGGAATGAAAGCGTTTTGCCCATTGTCATACATCCACGTCGCCGAACCATCGCTGTTCATCGCCATGTTATGGGGATTGCCGCAAGCGGCCTTGACATCGTCCATGCTCATCCCGATGACCAAACGGGTCTCAATCGGACCTTTCTTTTTCTTTGGCTTGGGCGGAGGCGGTGGTGGTGGTGGCGGCGGAGCCTGCTGGGGTGGTGGAGCGGCCTGGGCCGTCTGGGTGGAACCGCCTCCGGAATTGGAGGCACAACCGACAAGGCCGGCCAATACTATCGTTGAAACGAGAACACTAATGCCTGATATTTTTTTCATAATTTATACCAACGGGTTTTCGTTTTTCTGCCCGCCAATGAAGGCGGTCGTTGGCTTGAGCGTGGCGAATCATAAGGAAAACGTCAAGAGCTTATGAAACTTTTTCACGACCCGGCCCTCATTTAATAATGGCGATGGCACTTTTTTTCTTGCCCACGATGCCTTCGAGAAATCATGCTCGTAACGCGATGGTTCCGGTTTCGTGGAAGACCACCCGGTGACGCCGGCTATCCGTAAAAGACATGTTTATCATCGGAATCGGGACGGCCACGCCGCCGCAAACTTACAGCCAGGCGCATTGCTGGGAAGCGGTCCAGCGCACCGCCAGCTTTCAAAAGCTCAATCTCCGTTCCCGGGCCATCCTGAAGAAAGTCCTCACCGGCGAAAACGGCATCGCCACCCGGCACTTCGCCCTGGATAAACTGGAAACGGTGTTTGACATGAATCCCGACGCGCTGCACGCGCGGTTTATCGCGAACGCCCCGAGTCTCGTGGCAAAGGCAGCGGAACGCGCCCTGGCCCAATCCAAAACCCGGCCGGAAGAGATTGATGCTGTCCTCGTCAGCACCTGCACGGGTTATTTGTGCCCCGGCCTGACGAGCTATGCCGTCGAACGCCTCGGCTTGCGCCCGGATGTGCGGACGCTGGATCTAGTCGGACAGGGCTGCGGCGCGGCCATTCCCAATTTGGAAGCGGGACGGGCGCTGCTGGCCGCCGGTTATCAACGCGCCCTTTCAATTTGCGTCGAAGTTTGCAGCGCCGCTTTTTATTTGGATGACGACGCGGGCGTTCTCATCAGCGCCTGTTTGTTCGGCGACGGCGCGAGCGCGACGGTGCTTTCTTCCCAGGCCAATGGAGGCCGGCGCGTCCAATGGAAAAGCAGCGGCTCTCTGACCAAACCTGCCGACCGCAATGCATTACGCTTCGAACAAAAGGCCGGGATGCTGCGCAATATCCTCACGCCGCAAGTGCCTGCCCTGGCTGCGGAGAGCGTCGGCCAGGTTTGCGATGAGACGCTGGCGCGCGCCGGCCTGACGCGAGAGCAAATCAACGCCTGGATTTTTCATCCCGGCGGACGGGACGTACTGCTGGCCTTGCGCGAAAAGTTTAAACTGTCCGGCCACGACGTGCGCTGGAGCCAGGATGTCCTCCGCGATTACGGAAACATGAGCAGCCCGTCGGTGGTATTTGTGTTGCAGGCCGCGCTGTCGGACAGCACCCCCGGCGGTGCCTGGTGGATGTCTTCGTTCGGCGCGGGCTTCAGTTGTTACGGCGCGCTATTGGAAGTGGAATAGCCATGAAAGCATCCCGCGAACGCGTCGTAGAGCCGGAGTTGCTCGATGTGTTGCCGCCTGCGGACGAGCGCGCCTTGAAATCCCGCCTCGATCTGCGCCTGCTGAACCAGTGCATGAAGCATCCGCAACTGATGTCGGCCGCCTTGTTGAAAAATTTGAACGGAATCAAATCGCCAAAAATCGTGGAACTTGGCGCGGGCGATGGCGATTTTCTTTTGGGCGTTGCCGGATGCTTCCAAAATAAATTGCCCGATGGGGAAGCAATCCTGGTGGACCGGCTTAACTCCTTCGATCCTAAAATCTGCGATGAATTTAAAAATCTGGGCTGGCGCTTGCGAACGGAAATCGCCGAAGTGTTCGCATGGCTCCGCCAGTCGCCTCCAAATAGCGCAGATGCTATTATCGCCAACCTGTTTCTGCATCAGTTTCAAACGAACGAACTGGCCGAAATGCTTCGCCTCGCCGCGCGCTCGACGAAGTTGTTCATTGCGCTTGAGCCAAGCCGCGCGTGGCTTCCGCGACTGTGCGGCCATTTCCTGTGGGTCATCGGCTGCGGTCCCGTCACGCGTCATGACGCGGGCATAAGCATCCGCGCCGGCTTTTCAGGACGCGAAATCTCGGCCCTGTGGGAGGATAAAGACAAATGGGAACTGACGGAACGACCCGTCGGCCTGTTCAGCCATTTGTTCATTGCGCGACGAAAGAAATAATGCCTGCTCCTGTCACGATCATCGGCGGCGGCCTCGCAGGGCTGACTCTCGGCATCGGCCTGCGTCAGCGTGAGGTTCCTGTCATTATCCAGGAAGCGGGTGAATATCCCCGGCATCGGGTGTGCGGCGAATTTATCAGCGGCAGCGGCCAAACCGTTTTGGAACGGCTCGGTTTGCTTCCACAATTCCAAAAAGCCGGGGCTATTTACGCCCGCACGGCAATGTTCATCTGCGGCGTGGCTCAATCACCTGTGCGCCAACTCGCCACGCCCGCGCTTTGTTTATCGAGATACAAAATGGATGCAGTGCTCGCGGAGATTTTTCAACAATCAGGTGGCGAGCTGCGGACCCATTCCCGCTGCCCGTCAGGCTTTGAGAGTGAGGGCATCATCTCCGCCTCTGGCCGCCGGCTCCAACCTGTGGAAAACAATCCTGCCGTGCGCTGGTTTGGCGTCAAGGCGCACGTTACCACGCCTGTTAACTTGCAGGCTGATTTGGAAATGCACTTGTCACCGGACGGTTATGTTGGCCTCAGTCGCATCAATGATGGCCAGGTCAATGCCTGCGGCCTTTTCCAGGCGCGCCCGGGCAACCGTCCTGAATCAAAAACCGAGTGGCTCCGCGGCCAGTCCGGCTCGCTGCTGCGCGAACGTTTGGGCACAGCGAAATTCGAAACCAATTCATTCTGTTCCGTAGCCGGAATCCAATTAAATCCACAACGCGCCTCCTCAAAAAAAGAATGCTGTGTCGGCGATGCGCTCACGATGACGCCGCCAGTGACCGGCAACGGCATGTCGATGGCTTTCGAATCAGCGGAAGCAGCCATCGAACCGCTTGTCGCCTACAGTCGGAGTCAACTTAATTGGAACGAAGCCCGGCAACAAATCGCGTCTCGCTGCGATACCGTGTTTTCGCGCCGGTTGGCCTGGGCGCGTATGCTGCAATGGATGATTATCTCCCAGACAATCCCTGAAGGGCTCAAAAAAATCCTGCTATGTTCCGATTGGCTTTGGAATTTGATGTTTGCGCGGACGCGGTAGAAGTTACTTCTGCTTCCCATCCAGGCACCGGCGCACGGTGAGCGCGAGCGTCTGTGGCTGGTAAGGTTTCTGCAAAAAGTTTAATTCCGGTTGCAGTTTGAAATCCTTCCCGACAATGTCCGCACTGTAACCGCTGGTAAATATGATTTTGAGATTGGGCATTTCGCCCCACATTCTTTCAGCCAACTCGCGCCCATTCATGTTGTTGGGCATGACGAGGTCCGTAAGCACCAGTTTGATTTCCATACGGTTGCTTCCCCAAATCTCCAGCGCCTCGGCCCCGTTATTGGCCTGGAAAACTTTATAACCGTAATGCTCCAACACACGCGCAACGAGTTCGCGCACGGGGCGCTCATCTTCCACCAGCAGGATCGTTTCGCTGCCTCCCTTCACGGTGATTGACGTCGTCGCTTTTTCTGCACCGTTCTGCCCCGGACTGGCGCGGGGAATGAAAATACGGAACGTCGTGCCCTTGCCGACATGGCTGTCCAGTTCGATCCATCCCTGGTGCTGTTTGACGATGCCGTAAACGGTCGCCAACCCCAGGCCAGTGCCCTTGCCGACCTCTTTGGTCGTAAAGAACGGCTCGAAAATGCGCGGCAGATTCTCCGGCGCGATACCTGTGCCCGTGTCCGTTACGCTGATGCAAACGTAGCTCCCCGGGCGCGCATCCGGCTGGCGGGAAGCGGACTTTTCGTCCAAATCACTAACCGTGATGCGAATGGCCAATTGTCCTCCCTTGGGCATGGCATCACGGGCATTAACGGCAAGGTTCAATAAAATCTGTTCCATCATGCCGGCGTCCGCCTCCACAATTGGCGTCTGCTGGCAATAATTCAATTGAAGCGCAATGTCCTCGCCCAGGAGCCGGCCCAGCATATTGGTCAAATTGCCGACAATTTTATTCATGTCGAGGCGCTTGGGCTGGATCAATTGCCGGCGGCTGAAGGTGAGTAGCTGCCGCGTCAATCCTGCGGCGCGCCCCGCAGCCTGAACGATTTGCTGTGCTGACTTCTCGTCCATATCCGGCAGCTTCGACGACGCCAGCAGAGATGCGTGTCCCTGGATGACCGTCAGGATATTGTTGAAATCGTGCGCGACACCGCCTGCCAACTGGCCAATGGCTTCCATCTTTTGTGCCTGGCGAAGCTGCTCTTCCAGGCGCCGTTGCGCCGTAATGTCACGAAAAAGGCTCAACAAAAGCTGCGGCTGCCCGTGCAATTCAATGAATGAATTATGCACCTCCAAAATCACTTCCCGCCCATTGTGAAGAGTATATCTGTGCTCAAGTTTCTCGCCGGTTTCACGCGCTGCAAAATTACGACGATGTTGTTCGATCATTTCCCCGGCTTTTTCTGATGGCGAAAAGATAACCGTGAATGGCTTGGCTTCCAGTTCATCCTGGGACATCCCCGCCCATTGGCAAAATGTATTGTTTACGGCAACGATCACTCCGTTCTCATCTGTCAGCCGCATCCCGTCCGCCGAATTTTCCCAAACGGAACGAAAGAGCGTCTCCGAGCTTTGCAAAGCTGTCTGCGCCGCGTGCCGTTCCGTCACATCGCGCACATGTAACAACAGGGCCGTCTTTCCATCATATTCCACGAGGTTGGCCCTTAGCTCTACTGGCGTGACGCGACCTCCAGCAATGAGACTTTCGCCTTCAATGCGTGAGATTTTTCCGCTCGCCAGCTTTTCATAATCCCACCGTGCCTGCGCGCGCCGGTTTGCCGGCACCAGATGCTCAATGGAGTTCTTGCCAATCAATTGTTCACGGGGTATCCCATGAAGCAGCGAAGCCGCCAGGTTTACGTCCAGGACGTTTCCCTGCAGGTCATTCACAAAAATGGCGTCCGGAGAATTTTCAAATAAATCACGGAATCGCCGCTGGCTTTCGTGCAGGGCCTCTTCCATGCGCACACGTTCCAGCGCGCCGCTGCATTCGCCCGCCAGCATCTCCAGCGTTTCCATATCCCGTTCTGAGTAGGCCCCAACCCGATGGTTTTGGATGAATAACAAACCGGCCGCCTGGGTTCCCCGCCGGATAGGCACGACCATGCCGCTCGCAAACTGTCCCGGCTCGCCGCTTCCAGAAATCAGCTCCGCCCCCTTCACCGCCACGCTCTTCATCAAGTCCTCCAGTTGCTTCGGCTCTACTGGCCGGTTTTTCACATGTGTCCCATCCACTGTTGCCACGTTCAGCAAAGAGGTAATTTTGCCGTGCTCCGCCGAAGATAAAGCCAGTGTGAAATTGTCCCATCCAAAAAGAGCATCCGCCGCCTCGCTGATCATCTGCGCGGCTTCTGCCGCGGTCGTAGCCGTGCTCAAACGATGGCTCAACTTTAAAAAAATCGAATTGCGATGCTCGCTGCGCTTGCGTTCCGTCACGTCCGTGGCCATGGCCAGCGCGGAAAATCGCCCCAAAAATGCCATCGGGCTCCAGATCACTTCCACGTCAATCACGCCGCCATTTTTACGCCTGTGCCGCCAAACATGGCCTTGTGTGTTATGCGGCGGCAGCTCCAATTTTCCATTCTCTCTCTCCTGCATGCCGTTCTTTTCAGGAACCCGCAGGCTCCCGATGTTCAGCTTCATGAATTCTTCGCGCGAATAGCCATAGTGTTGCACCGCCGCCTCGTTCACTTCCAAAATCGCGAGCGTTTCCATGTCGAACACCCACATCGGATTGGGATTCTCCTGGAAGAGCAGGCGGTACTGTTTCTCACTGTGGCGCAATTCCTCCTCCGCCCGCCAGCGGTCACTGACATCCCGCGAGTGAGCGATAATCCCCTTGATGTCCGGATCCTCAAACTCACCCCGCGCAAACGATTCCAGGTGCACCCATGAACCGTTCTTATGCTGTTTACGGCATTCTACGCGCACCGACTGCTGCGGATGCTCCAGCAAAAATTTAAACGCCTCCGCCGCTCTCGCGGAGTCATCTGGATGAATATGTGTCAGGAAATTTTGCCCGAGCAACTCGTCCGGCGTCCAGCCAAGCGTTTTTTCAATGGACGGGCTGAGGTAAGTAAATTTCCCTTCGCGATCGAGAATCAACAGGACGTCCAGGGAATTTTCCGTCAACTTGCGAAAATATTTTTCGCGCCGTTCCAACTCTGATTCCGCCTCGCGCAACCGGGCGCGTTCCGTGGCTTCGTCCACCGCGCGCCTCACGGCCGACGCAAGCCGGTCCGGCTTTTGTTTGAGCAGATAATCAGTCGCCCCGGCTTTAAGACTTTCAATGGCCGCCGATTCACCAATCGTTCCCGAAATTAAGATGAACGGGGTGGTCGGACATTTTTTCCGCACGATGGCCAGCGCATCCAGCCCCGTGAACGACGGCAGATGGAAGTCCGAGAGAATGAGGTCGTACTTGCCATTTTCCAGTGCTTCCAAAAAAGCCTTCTTGTCCCCGGCCCGCGAGATCTCCACCTCCAGCTTATCCTGCACGAGCATCGTATGGACCAACTCGGCAAAATCCGGTTCGTCTTCCAGGTGCAGAATGCGCAAGCGCTTGTTCATGTATTTTTAAACGTCTGACTCCGTCTCATGGCCTGAAATATCTCCATTTAGTCCGGAATTAAAGACTTTGTAAGAGCATCCTGCATGCCCGTGACGTTACTATTGGGAAAAGTTTAACAAGTAAAAGAAAAGCTATGAAGCCCCATTAAAAGCCCATAAATTCAAAGAGTTTACGTTACTTTGTCTTTGAACTTTCTGCCTAAAATTGTCTCACTGCTTCGACGCACCGTCCACAAATAGTCGGATGCTCTGGATTCTGCCCCACGTCCAGTTCCCAACGCCAGCAGCGTTCGCACTTCTGGCCGTCAGAGTGTTTGACTGTACAAAGCTTCTGTTCCCCGCCGGATTTTGCCGGCTCCAAAACCAGCCTTGATACGTTGAACAACTCCCGCAGATCTTCCTGCGCTTTCATGGCTGCTTCGAACCCGTCCCCAACAGCTAAAGTCGCTTTGGCCTCCAACGACTTGCCGATCAATTTATTTTGCCGCGCCGCTTCCAGTTCCGGCAACACTTGCTCACGCAAAGCAAAGAAATTTTTCCAGTCCGTTTTTTCTTTCTCAGAAATCTCAGACGAAAAAGATCGCCATTTTCCTTCGTGCACAGAGCCAACGTTCCCTGGCACAAATTCCCACGCCTCGTCCGCCGTGAACGACAAAATTGGCGCAAGCATTTGGCAAAGTCCCGTCACCAACCGTAGCAACGCCGTCTGCGTCGAGCGACGGCGGTGCGAATTGGCCGGATCCGTGTAAAGCCGGTCCTTGATAACATCGTGATAAATCGCCGACAACTCCACCGCAATGAACTGGCTCACCTTCTGGTACACGACATGAAACTCGTATTTGTCATAAGCTTCGATGACTTCCTTTTCAAGCTTCGAAAACTCGCCGAGGATCCAGCGGTCCAGCCCGGTGAGCTTATCGTCCGCCACGGAATTCTTCGGATCAAAATCATAGAGATTCGAAAGCTGATAACGCAGCGCATTGCGGATGGCGCGGTACGTCTCGCTTACCTTGTTAACACGTTCCTCGCTCACGACGATGTCATTGCGGAAATCCTGCGAGGCCACCCACAAACGTACCACGTCGGCACCCCATTTTTTGACGTAGGCTTCCGCCGTCTGCGGCTTTTCGTAACCGCCCTGCCCTTGTTTGCTCTTGGAAATTTTTTCGCGGTCAGCATCCACCATGAACCCGTGTGTCAAAACTATCTTGTAAGGTGCGGCGCCGTTCCCCGCCAGCGAAAGCAGGAGCGATGATTGGAACCATCCGCGATGCTGGTCGCTGCCTTCCAAATACATGTCCGCCTGGAACGGCTTGTCCTTGCCGCTGATTTCCTTGCGCCGCGCGATGACCGCGCGTGACGAACTGCCCGAATCAATCCATACGTCCAGTGTGTCGTTCGATTTCGCAACCGCTTCCGCGCCGCTCCAATTTTTTGGCCTCACCAACGGCCACAGTTCTGCCGCCGATTTTTCAAACCAAATGTTCGAGCCGTGCTTCTCAATTAAATCCGCCGCGTTGCGAACGATTTGCGCATCTAGGATAGCTTCTCCGTTCGCATCATAGAATGCGGGAATCGGCACGCCCCACGTCCGCTGGCGCGAGATGCACCAGTCCGGGCGCGATTGCACCGCGCTCTTGATGCGATTAACACCCCAGTCGGGAATCCAGTTCACGCGGCCAATCTCCGCCAGCGCCTCCTCGCGAAAGATGCCGTTGTTCGGCACTGAATGATCAATCTCGATGAACCACTGGTCCATCGCGCGAAAGACAATCGGCGTCTTGCTGCGCCAGCAGTGCGGATAGCTGTGATGATAATTTTCCTGATGTAACAGCGCATGGCGCAAACGCAACTCGTGCAGCACTGCTTCATTCGCGTCGCTCTTGCCGTGCTTTTCCAGCAACGCCTTGCCAACGATGGACTCCGGCATCTGCTGTTCGAGTGGCAAATCATTGGTGTAGGCCAGTTTGCCATCGTCATCCACCGGCGAATAAATCGGCAGTCCAACTTTCAAGCCCAGGTTATAGTCATCCAAACCGTGACCCGGCGCAATGTGGACGAACCCTGTGCCTGTGTCTGCCGTCACAAATTCCGCCGCATGCAATTTGCCCGTGCGATTGCAGAACGGATGCTGGTATTGCATCGTAGCCAGCTCCTCAGTCGCCACCGGCGTTTCCGAGTAATTCGTCCAACCGCATTTTTGCGCCACTGCCGGCAAAAGTCCGCGATACAAAATATAATTCTCATCACCAACTTTGACGCTGACGTATTGAAATTTTTCGTTATAGGCCACGGCTAAATTCGCCGGCAATGTCCAGGGCGTCGTCGTCCAAATCACAACGAACGTTTTATCTCGGCCAACGACCGGAAACTTCACATACACGCTCTGGCTGACATGGTCTTTATACTCCACTTCCGCCTCGGCCAGGGCCGTGCGGCACGGGATGCTCCAATACACCGGCTTCTTGCCGCGATACACAAAGCCCTTCTCGACGATGTCCGCGAACAATCGCAGTTCATCCGCTTCGTATTCCTTGTTCAGCGTCAGGTAGGGATTCTGCCAGTCGCCCAGCACACCCAACCGGATGAACTGCTCGCGCTGCAAATCAATATACTTGCGCGCGTAGGCGTCGCACGCCTTGCGGATGACCACTGGATCAAAATTCGTCGTCGCTTCCGCCCCCGCGCCCTTGCGCATCTCCTGCGAAACCTTGAACTCGATCGGCAAGCCGTGGCAATCCCAGCCTGGAATGTAAGGCGAGCTGAATCCGCGCAACGTCTTGTACTTGATGATAATATCCTTGAGGATTTTGTTCAGCGCGGTGCCGATGTGCACGTCTCCGTTGGCGAAGGGCGGGCCGTCGTGCAGCACAAACTTTTCCGCCCCGGCGCGCGCCGCCTGGATTTTTTCGTACAACTTTTCGGCCTGCCACTTCTTCAAACGCTCCGGCTCGCGTGACGTCAATTCGGCTTTCATCGGAAAGCCCGTGCGCGGCAGATTGAGTGTGTCTTTGTATTCCATCGCCATCTCAGGAAACAAAAACCTTAGCAACCCGAAAAACCACTGTCAATGTATGCGAACGGCTGAGAAAGGCTGCTGTTTGGCTTTGGGCTTGTTTTACCATTCGCCGATACTACATTCACGCGCGAGTCATGACTGCCATCATCAAGCGCGAAATTTCCTCTCTCCGCTGGAGCCAATGGCTGGCGATCTTCGGCCTGGTCGTATTATTCGTGGCGTTGCGATGGAACAATTGCGCCGCGCCGCTCACCCGTGACGAAGGCGAATACGCCTACTCCGCCCAATTGCTGATCCAGGG
>Ga0181537_10004841_pt1 | contig 11053 bp, 7 predicted proteins | sample PEATcosm2014_Bin_39_FD_119765 | JGI IMG/M metagenome (GOLD analysis project Ga0181537, IMG submission 119765) | Peatland microbial communities from MTU Mesocosm Facility, Houghton, MI, USA - PEATcosm2014_Bin23_10_metaG | ecosystem: Environmental > Terrestrial > Soil > Wetlands > Peat | place... | reverse complement strand
TAGCTGAAGGTAAGCCGGTGCGGTCCGGGCGGCGCCGGCTTGGCCAGGGTAACCGTCGTGAGCTGCGCCTTGTCATCGGAGTCCACACGGGAGACCGGGTGCCCGTCAAACAAGACGTGGTCGAGTTTCTGGTTCAGGGAATTGAAGACGATCGTCGCGGTGGCACTGCGCACCCTGAGAGTGACCGCCTCCGTGCCGCGCACGGTGTGCGCGCCCAGGTCGGGCACGAGCGCGAGATCATAGTCCAGGGGTACGACAGTCTTCGGTAGCCGCCCCGGCGCCGCATCGAAGGAAAATGGCGCTTCGGCAAACGCCGGCACCGCGAGGCAGGTCGACATCAACCCGTAGATGAATGCCCGCACAATTCCCTCCGCAATCGGTTTACAAGCCCGGCATCGTCCCTTCATAGGGTACGCGGTATGAGAATGGCCTTGTAGCAGAACGCCCGCCTGTCAAGCGTAGGGGGCCGGCGCGGCTGGACCGGATCGAGAGAGCTCACTGCAGAGCGTCTCTAGGCGCGCCGTGTGGGGGTCTACTGCGCTGCCCAGGTCGAATCGCTGAGATGCTCGTCCATCGCCCCATCGGGCGCACATTCAGCCGAGTAGTACTGCGCCTGCATGATGCCCTCATCCCGGCGCGCCTTATATAGATTGTTGTAATAGTCCAGCGCGTTTTTCCTGGCGGTGGCATCTGAAACGCCCAGCAACCTTGCGGCGCGGTAGTTGCGCTGGACCGCTTCGCATTCGGTACGCGCTTCGTTCATCTCGCCCCGCACGTGCATGCTCTCGTGCGTGAACATCGCGAGACTCCAGAGCTCCCGGTCGTTTGCCCGACCCGGATGCGCGAGATACGACCTGAGGATGCTGCACCAGGGTTTCTGCAGGGCAATCTTCCCTGTTACGGGACTGGCATGCCCTGCCGCAAGCATCTCCGGGTCGAACAGCGTGTCCCACACGGTATTGCAATGAACATGGGCTTGATGTCCGTCGGCAAGCTCGGTGGCATGCCGGGACAGAAAACGCTCGAACATCCATGTGTGCACCGGCGGCCACGCGAAGATCACGGCCAGGAACAGGACCACGGCCAGGTAGGGTTTCGAGATCGGACTGGGGCGATCAAACCCCGGGGACGCCACCAGGCTCGTGCGGATCTCGTGGAATGCGCACCAAAGAAAGAAGAGTGAGCCCAGAATCCAGAACATGACATCCCGCTTACAGATCAGAATCGCAGCATCGGCACGCCAGCCCTGAGATGCCGTGATCCGGTGGACCATCGAGAGGACAGTTTTCAGGAAATCACCGGACCCTACCCGTCCGGAGCAGGTAGACACCTTTATCCGCGTCGCGCTGCCTCAATTGCGGCGATGTCGATCTTTTTCATCTTCATCATCGCGTCGAACGCCCGCTTGGCCGCTTTGGGATCCGAGTCGGTAGTTGCCTCCATCAGGGCGCGCGGGGTGATCTGCCAGGACAAACCCCACTTGTCCTTGCACCAGCCGCAGGCGCTCTCCACACCGCCATTCCCGACGATGGCGTTCCAGTAACGATCGGTCTCCGCCTGGGTGTCGGTGAGAATCTGGAACGAGAAGGCCTCATTGGGTTTGAAGCCCGGTCCGCCGTTCAGGCCGAGGCAGGGCACCCCTACAACGGTGAACTCAACGGTCAGCACCTGTCCCTGTTTGCCGTCCGGGAAGTCCCCCGGAGCACGGTGGACGGCCGTCACAGCGCTGTCCGGAAAGGTCCGCGTGTAGAACCGGGCCGCTTCCTCCGCCGTGCCGTCATACCAGAGGCAAATTACGTTCTTGGCCACAGGGTCTGACTCCTCAACTATAGGCGCGACGTTGGGATGAGATACTCCCGGGATCCATGTTACCGCGGGGCACAGCCCGGGCACTCCGGTCACCGGGCTCGGTTTCGGTCGTCCCTTCTTCCATAATGCATACGCCCCCCGTAGCCGCAAAGGGTGAGGCACTATACGGATCTCAAATGATCGCGTGCGCGGCTATCGGCGCCTACAATTGAACCGCTGCGAGCTCTGGCGCCGCGGCGCCATAACGCACTAGAACCAAAGCGACGAGGGCAGCGCGAGCTTGATCCCCACAGTCCCAACGCGCTTTCAGGTGCTCGACCTTGAGGTCGATGCCGGCCGGCAGACGGTCTCGCGCTCCGGGCAGGAGCTGCACGTCCCCAAGCTCTCCTTCGATCTCTTGCTCGCGCTCGCACGTGCCGCCCCGAACACCGTCAGCGTCCCGGACCTGATGGAGCAGGTCTGGCCCCGCCAGGTCGTGGGCGTGGAAACTGTGGCACAGCGCGTCAAGCTGCTGCGCCGCGCACTGGGGGACGAGGCGGCGCAGCCGCGCTACCTGACCGGTGAGCGGCGTCGCGGCTATCGTCTCATTGCGCCCGTTACGATTCTGCCGCTGCAAGGCGCGTCCGTGGCGGTTGCACCCGTCACGAGCTCGGATGCTGCCGCCCGGCCGCTCGCGGCGCCACCAGTCCCCACACCCTCGCCGCGGCGACGTCGTCCCGTCTTCGTGCTCGGCGTCACTGTCGCCGTCGTCCTGATCGCCGCGCTCATCAACCTCCTCGCACCTCGCCGGCATCCGTACGTGCAGGGCAACACAACCACGGCCGTGCAGGGAAGCTCCTACTCGGTGGCGGTGCTTCCATTTCGGGCCATCAGCAGCGGCGCCGATGATGTGCAGCTCGGCCGCGGAATCTCGGAACTCGTGATCAATCGCCTCACCAACGAGCCGGGACTGACCGTGATCGCGCCGGACTCGGCCCTGGCACCCCGCGACGAAGCGGAGTCGGCGGTCCAGATCGGACGGCGCCTCGGAGCTCAGTACGTCGTGGACGGCAGCGTGCAGCGCGAGGGCTCGCAGGTGCGCGTGGACGCGCAGCTGATCGATGTGGATGCGGGCCGCCATGTCGGCGCCTTGCTGGTGGAGCGCTCGACCGCGCAGTTGTTCCACCTCGAGGACGACATAGCCGGGCGCGTCAGCTTCTTCCTCCTCGGTAAAGTTCATCCCGAAGATGGCTCCGTGCAGGAGTTCGGCGCCGACGCCACGCTGGCCTACCTGCGGGGCCGCGCGTTGCTGGCGACACGCAAGGCCGCCGACGCAGACGCCGCCGTGGCGGAATTCAGCCGCGCGATCGCTGCCGCACCTACATTCGCGTCCGCCTATGCCGGGCGCGCGGAGGCGCGCTTCCAGAAAGTGTTCGTGGCGCTGACCTTGGATGAGAATGCCGAGCGGCTCTTTGCCCAGATGCAACCCGACATAGATCGGGCGCTGCAGCTAAATCCGGGCGACGCGCCCGCCCTCTTCATCCGGGCCAAGCTCGGCGAACTGCATGGCGACTATGACACCGCCGAGGCCGACTATCACCGTGCCATGGCCATCAGCCCCGGATTCGCGCCCGGGGTCGCTTACTACGCTGACTTCATGAATAGCCAACGAAAGAAACCGGAGGCAGCACTTGAGATACTGGATGCCGGGATCCGTCTGAACCCTATGGCGCCCCGCCTCACCTACCTCAAGGCGCTGATCACGTCCCAATCGACCCACGACGATGTCGCGGCGGCTGCCCTCTATGTGCGCACCATCCAGATCGCCCCGGATTACTGGGCCGCGTACACCCGCCTGGGAAGCATGCGCTGGTCGCAAGGCCGGCTCGCGGAAGCCATTGGCTTCGCCGAGGCGGCGGTTCGTATCGACCCGGACGTCAGCTGGAGCCGCGAAAACCTGGCGCGCATGTACATAGACCTGGGGGACCTGGCTGCGGCACGGGACGTGCTCGCGCATTTCCACGAGCCGACCAAGCACGAGGGCGCCGCTCTCTTGTGCTACCGCACCCGGCGGCTCGACGCGGCCCTCGCGTGGTTGCGGCCTGCTCTGACGAGTTCCTACACCGACACCGGGGGACCGGGGCTCGCGGCCAGCATCACGGCCCTCCTCGAGAAGGCAATGCGCAGCGGCAACTACGACGCCGCACGCTCAGAGCTCGTCAAGATGACGTGGCTCACCGATGAGAAAGGCGCGTTTCAGTACAACAGCGCAAATGCGCTGCCGCTTCTGCAGCTGGCGACCCTCGAGCAGCTGGCCGGACACCAGCCGGCGGCAGCCGAGATCGCGACCCGCGTGCTCGAGATGCCTGATGACCCGACTGCTCAGGGCAACCTCGCCGGCAATCTGGAGCGGGTGCGCATGCTGGCGCTCGCGATACTTGGGCGCGACGCGGAGGCGCTCAAGATCCTCGAGGCGCAGCGTGCCACGGCGGCGCGCCAGCTGTGGTGGGTGTGGATCGAAAGACATCCTGCCTTGCAGCGCTTGCGACAGGAGCCGCGCGTGCAACAGTTGCTCGCAGACCTGCGCTCCTGGTCGCAGCAGGAGCGCTCCTGGGTGGACGCCGAGCGGCGCGCTGGCAAGCTTCCAGTGCGCAACGCGCAGGCAACGCCAGATCCGTGTGCGCCGGCCATGGCTTCGCTCCAGACTCCCAGCGGCTGAAGGTGCCCCTGGTCCGGACGGCCGGGGAGCCCCCGGCCGCCGCCCGCGCTGGATCACAACTAGGGCTTGACCAGGAGCCCGTGCACTACGATGTTGGGATCGTAAACGATGCCCGTGATCTCCCCTGAGTCGTTGATCGCCTGCGGACTCGTAAGGTACCCGGCACCGGGAACATCGAACCGTGTTATCGAGCCGTCAGCGTCGCGCCAGAACCCGTGCGGATTCCCGTCCTCGCCGTAGTAGGTTCCCACTACCCTGCCGAGGAGGTTGATCCCTGCGGAGTAGGTGCCGTTATAGGCGCAGTCCGCCGGCGGACTCGCCGTCCGCGTGCACACAGTCGGCACGTCAAAGGTGGTGATGTGGCCAGACGGGCTGCGCACGAACCCGTGATAGATGAAGTTCACGTCCACCCAGATGCCGGACACCTCACCGAGTTCGTTGATTCCCTGTGGATAGGTACCCTCCCCCGAATAGCCGTCGGGGCCCGCGCCTGGCACGTCAAACGAGGTGTACTTGCCGGATGCGCTTCGTATGAACCCGTGCACGGTGCAGGCGGACAGGTCTGCGCTGCACACCCAGTAGTCCCCGGTGACCGTGCCCGCATCGTTGATCGATGCGGGCGGGATCTCGGTGTTCGTCGAACCAGGAGGATCGAACTGGGTGATGACTCCGCTCGCGCTGCGTACGTAGCCGTGGAAGTGAAGAAACTCCGGGCCGTTCGGATCGGACAGCAGCAGGTAGTTCCCGACCATCGTCCCCCAGAGATTTATGGCGTCACCGTTGCCGCCGCCGAAATTCGGGAAGCTGATGGTGGAATAGTGACCGTTCGGGTCGCGCACGAACGGGCTGTCCAGGTTATTGGCGTCGCGTACGGAACCGGCGACTGCACCGAGCGCGTTGAGCCCCCCGACGCGGGTGCCCTGGCCCGTTGCGCCACTGGTGCCCGCATTCGGATGGTCAAATACGACGTACTTGCCATCGGGGTTGCGCAGGTATCCATGACGCACGCTGTTCTGATCACGGGTAATCCCGGCAATGACCCCGAATTCGTTGATGTCGATCCCCACGGTGCCTTGCTCGACTCCCGGGGTATTGCCCGCACCGGGCGCGTCGAATGTCACGATGACCGGCGGTGCGCAGGCGCTGGCTGCGGCGCCCAGGCCCACGGTGCCGGCGAGGATGGCCAGCGCAACGGATCGACGGATCTCAATCGAAGAGGACATGGCGGTTGCTCCCTGCTGCGGGTGATGGTCCATGCGCCTCTTGGGCCGCTTTTCCGTCCATCGGGCGAAGGCCGAGCGCTAGGATCCTGGCGCAGCGGGATGGAGGTTCCGCCAGCCGCGTCGTTCGCGCATGAAAATGGAGGTAAGTTTCGGGGAAGTTTCGCGGCTGGCCTCTTTGAAGGGGCCGCAGCCGGCACCGCGGGGATCATTTGCCCCGAGCCGCTCCCGCGGCGCATGCTTGAGGCTCAGGCGGCAGCACAAGAACAAAACCCCCGCCGCCGATGACAGCCCGCAGCGACTGCAAAAAACCGCACGGATTCCGAAGGTTACGCGACACCCTGCGTCGCGGGGCTGGGGCATGGCCCGCGGCTGCCGCTTGAGGAAGGCCGCCGGTCGCGCCGCGGAGGCATTCGGGGCGGTTACGGCCCTTGCAGCCCTCCTCGCCCTGCGCCCGGGATGCCTCGCCGCCCAGGAACCCCCACTGCCAGAGGCCGCTCCTCAGGTGCTTGAGGAGGTCATCGTCACCGGCTCGCGCCTGCCATTGCCTTCGGGTGCCTCCATCAGCCCTGTCACCCCCCTGTCGGCGGCCGAGATCAGCGCGACCGGCCTTACCCGGGTGGAAGACGTGTTGAATACCCTGCCGATGTTCTTCGCCGGCATGACCTCCAACGTATCCAACGGTGCCGATGGCACGGCCTCAATCGACCTGCGGGGTCTCGGCGCGCAACGCACTCTTGTGCTGGTGGACGGCCTGAGGCTCGGCCCGGGGTCCGCCGACGGGCGCAACTGGTCCGACGTCAACCAGGTTCCCGCTTCCCTGATCGAGCGCGTCGACGTGCTCACCGGCGGCACGTCGGCGGTCTACGGTGCGGACGCGGTGGCGGGCGTCGTGAACTTCATCCTCAACGAGCATTTCGAGGGTGTGCGGCTGGATGGCGGCTACCACTTCTACGAGCACAGCAACGCCGACCAGGACGGCATCGCACAACTGGTCAGTGCAGCCGGTTATGCGTTGCCGCCGGGCCGGGTGGACACCGGCTTCAACCGGACAGCGGCGCTGCTGGCGGGCTCTGACTTCGCGGATCACCGCGCCAACGCCACTGTCTACGCGACCTACGATCAGCAGTCGGCCGCGCTCGAGAACCAATACGACTACAGCGCCTGCAACCTCGAGCCCCAGCCTGACTCCCCGCCCTTCACCAGCCTCGGATGCCAGGGTTCAGGCGTCTCAGCCAGCGGCCAGTTCTTTGCCTTCGACAAAAACGGCGCGACGCTCCTCGATGACACGGTTGATCCGAGAACCGGAGCCCTGCGCGCCTACACGCCCGCCGATCAATACAACTTCGGGCCCGGCAGCTACTATCTGACGCCGAACGTGCGCTGGACAGGTGGCGCCTTCCTGCACGCACAGTTGAATGCGCATGCCGAGGTGTACGCGAACCTCATGTATATGCGTAATTCCACCACTGCGCAGATCGCACCGGGGGGCGATTTCTACGACTACTCCTTCGTCCCCTGCGCAGACCCCCTGCTCACTGCGCAGGAGGCCGCAACGCTGTGCACTGCGGCCAATCTGAGCGCCAGCGGTGCCAGCTACGAGGTCTACAACGGGAAGGCCTACCCGGGACTGAACCTCGTGATCGGCCGCCGCAACGTCGAGGGCGGTGGGCGGACCGAGGATTTCCTCAACCAGATGCTGCGCGGGGTCATCGGTATCAAGGGCGACTTCGGCGACGGCTGGACGTACAACGTGCACGCCCAGCGCGGCACGACCGAGATCCACGACAGTCTCGACAGCTACCTCGGCAACTCCCAGCTGGAGCAGGCGCTGAATGTCCTGCCCGGGTCCAAGGGTCCGGTGTGCGGCGGCCCCGCCGGGAACCCTGCAAACCCCCTCGTCGGCTCAGGCACCCTCTTCGTGGCCAATCCGGGCTGCGTCCCCTGGAATATCTGGGTTCCGGGCGCCGTGACGCCCGCGGCCCTGAACTCGCTCTATGTGCCGTTGGGAGTCTCGGGCAGCGTCACCGAGCAGGTGGTGTCGGGCTCGGCCACCGTCGACCTCGGGCACTACGGAGTGAGGGTGCCCTCGGTGCAGGCAGGCATGCAGCTCAATACGGGCGTCGAGTGGCGCGAGGAGCAATCGGCCTACGACCCGAACACAGAGGCCCAACAGGGCAACATCAGCGGCCTCGGCGCCCCGATAGTGCCCGTGGCGGGCGAACTCACGGTCCGTGAAGTGTTCTCGGAGGCACGCCTGCCACTTTTCAGTCACCGTCGCTTCGCCGAGGATCTATGGGTGGAAGGGGGCTTTCGCTACTCGAGCTACAGCACCGGCTTCGTCACCGACACCTACAAGCTCGGCTTGCTCTGGGCGCCAGTCCCGCAGCTGAGCGTGCGCGCAAGCTACCAGCGCGCCGTGCGTGCGCCGGATGTCTCCGAGCTCTACACGCCACAGGCCATCACTGCCGACGGCTCCGTCGATCCCTGCGAGGGCCCGACCCCCGCGGCATCGCTCGCGGCCTGTGAGCTCAGTGGCGTGAAGCAGGGACAGTACGGTCACATCACGCCGAGCCCGCTCGGCCTCTACAACGGCCTGCAGGGCGGCAACCCGCAGCTGCAGCCTGAGATTGCGAAGACCTACACGGTTGGCGCCGTGCTGCAGCCGGGCGCGTTGCCCGAGATGCAGCTGTCGGTCGATTATTTCGACATCCGCATCTCGGGCGTCACGGGCGTCATCGGCGCCGATGCGATCCTGAATACCTGCCTCGCGAGCGTCAACGACCCGCAGCAGGCGGGGCGCTTCTGCCCGCTGGTGCATCGCGACGCCGAGGGCACGCTGTGGCTCACGCCCCAAGGCTACGTCTCGGACCTGGAAGTAAACGAGGGCGAACTCTCCACTGCCGGCGTCGACGCCGATCTCAGGTACCGCGTGCCGCTGCATGATGCAGGCTCGTTACTCGTGTCACTGAAAGGGACACGTCTCAGGAGCCTGCAGACGACACCCCTTGCCGGGTCCGGTTCCTACGACTGCGCGGGACTCTTCGGCACGGTCTGTGGCGTCACCCCGAAATGGCGACACGTGCTGAACCTCACCTGGTCGGTGCCCTGGAGTGAGCTGCAGCTCGGCGTGCGCTGGCTGTATCTGGCCGGGACGCAGTCCGAGCAGACCTCGGGCAATCCCTCTTTGTCGGGCACGCCCTGGCCGCCACTGTCCCGCATCCCGGCTTACAGTTATGTCGACCTGACAGGCGCGGTTGCGGTGGGGAGAAATGTCAGCCTGCGGCTTGGCGTCAACAACGTCGCGGACAAGGCGCCGCCGCTCGCCGTCGGCGGCGACTGCGGCAGCATCTACTGCAACGGCAACACCTTTGGTGGCACCTACCGCTCCCTCGGTCGCTATCTGTTTGCACAAGTGACGGCGCAGCTGGGGTCGGGATCCGCACCCCCGTGAGCGGCCTGCCTGCTCTTCGCCGGCCAACGTGCCCACCCGCCAGTCATGGGTGCGCCCCCCGGGGGGCGCACCCCCTTTCTGTATACTGAATGCCACTTTGCCACCACCTGAGCAGACCTTGACCACTCCCAAGCCCACGAACCTGCACAGAGAGTTCACATTCGCTGCATGCCTGCTGTTGATCACAGTCACCGTAGGGCTTTCCGGATGCGCGGGGGTCTCGCTGAAAGGCAGCTGGCAATCCGGTGCATCCCGGAACCAGACGTTTAGCCGGTTACTGGTCGTCGGGGTCAGCCCGAATCGCGACCTGAGGTGCGCGTTTGAGTCGACCTTCGCGTCCCAGCTCCAAAGCCCGTCCACGACGGTAGTCTCCAGCTGTTCCTTGATGCCAGCCGCGGAACCCTTTACCCGCGAGAATATAGAGCGCGCGGTGGCATCCGTGCACGCGGACGCTGTGCTCGCCACGCGCCTCGTGTCCGCGAAGTCCGGCCAGGGGGTGGGCGGGAGCAACGATACGCGGGGTGATGCACGCTACAAGGCCACCGATTTCGGCTACGGCGCGTACGGCATGCCGGTGACGAACCTCGAGTTCCAGACGGCAGCGCCGCTTACGTCGCTGACCAATTCCATCCACGTGGTGACGAAACTCTACGACACCCGCGACGCAAGCCTGGTCTACACGATCGACACGGTCACCAAGGCGCAGGAAATCGATTCGACTCAGGCCACCCTCATGACGATCGCATCACCCACCGCAGACCGTTTACGGCGTGAGAAGTTGATCCGCTGAGGACCCAAGCGAATCGGCGACCCACCTAGCCGTAGGTGAAGTCCGGCTTACTCTGCCCGACCTCGATGATGTAGCCATCGGGGTCGCGGATGTAGCAGCGCGTCTCACCGTACTTGTCCTTGGGCTCGGTGATGAACGTGGCTCCGCGCTTGCGCCACAGTTCATAACACGCACGAATGTCCGCGACCCGCAGGTTCATGAAGCTGCTGATCGCATCGGGATCGGGTGGAACCCTGAGCACCACGGTGGGTTTGTCCGGTGTCGGACCGCCCCCGACATTGACGATGAGCCAGGTGTTAGCGATCTGGATGTACCCGGGTGCCCCGCTGCTGTCGCCCCGGCTCAGGATGCGGCCCCCGAACACCTTCTCGTAAAACTCCGCCGATCGCTCGATATTGGCGACGGTCAGGAAGTGCGCAACGGTGAACCCCTCTCTCGGGGGCATCTGGTAGGTTTTCTGCTCGACTTCTACTGAGTTCATGGAGGACTCCAGGTGCATGTCACGGAAGGAACGCGCGGTAGAGGGTACGCACCAGAGCGCATCCGGACCTATAGCACCTTCGTAGCGGGCCGGGGCCGCCCGGGAAATGGCCGGCGGGAAGCGCAGTCCCCGCGTCAGAGAAGCCTCACAGGAAAAGCGGGAACTGCTACGTTCTGTTGACACCCGCCGGCAGGTATAAGGGTGTGGGCGGCCCTCGCGGGGGCGTGGACGCGCTCTTATTAATGATCAGGGAGGCTTCAGGATGAGCGCAGGGCCTGGAATGCCCCCGGAGGGTGGCTCGATCCGCGAGCTGGGCGAGGACACGGTAGAGCTCGAGCTTACCCAAGCCGAGCAGCTGGAGCTCTCGCGTGCGGCCGAGGGTGCCCTGCCGCGGCGGGCCCCCGGAGATCCCGCTTACGACGCCTTCGTTTACGCCCGTACACGGCGGGTGGACCTGGCGGGGACAGTCACGTTCGTCGCGCTGGCCTGCGGCCTGACGGCGGCCCTGGCATGGCACGCGCGGCTCGCCCCCCCGGACGCCCGTGAACCTCCCCTTGCCTCCGCAACCCGACCCGCGACGACGGCTGCTGCACGGCCGATG
>Ga0181537_10004839_pt1 | contig 11057 bp, 10 predicted proteins | sample PEATcosm2014_Bin_39_FD_119765 | JGI IMG/M metagenome (GOLD analysis project Ga0181537, IMG submission 119765) | Peatland microbial communities from MTU Mesocosm Facility, Houghton, MI, USA - PEATcosm2014_Bin23_10_metaG | ecosystem: Environmental > Terrestrial > Soil > Wetlands > Peat | place... | reverse complement strand
TGGTTTGTCTTGCGGGCGTGGAGCAGGAGAACGATTATTTTTTCGAGCTGCATAATCGTAAAGCGCTTGAGCTTGCCCCAAGCCGAGGCTGAGTAGAAATGAAAGAAATGCTCGACTCCGGGGATGAGATTTCGCACGGCCTCGTCTTGTGCATAGAGCTTATGCGCGAAATCCATGTGGCCGTATTGAATGAGACCCACAATGTATTTGGCTTTTTTGGCAGCAGGGAGTTGGGAGGCGAGAGCGTCGGTGCGCCCGAAGAGCGCGTCGCCAAAGATAAGCTGTCCGCGCGATTCCCCTTTGAATGCCTGACGGCCCATGAATACGCGATTCAAGTAGAGGAGCTCGAAGCCGCTATTTCGCATCAACTGGCAAACCTCGGGGAACAGCTTCTGGTCCTTGTACATCTCAAAGAACTCGACCTCGACCTCGACGAGAAACGCCTGGGAAAGGGAACGCTCGGCGTGGGCGAGAATTTGGTATTCGGTGCCTTGCGTGTCGAGCTTGATGATGTCGATGTCGTCGACGGATTCCGAAACCATGACGCTGTCGAGGGTGCGCGCGTCGACCTGGACGGTGCGGTCTACGGAGAAACCCGAGGTTGCGAATTGCAGGAAGGCCTCATTAGGCAGAAGCGCGGAGCTGGTGCCTGGATCTTTGTAGAGATGAAAGTCCGCCGCGCCGTTTTGCCCACCAACAAAATAGGGAAAAACGCGAAGGGATTTCAAACCATGATCGTTTGTGTTTTGCAACCGGGCAGCTTCGACTGAGTCGGCGTCGAAGGCAAAGTAATTAATGAATCGCTTGAGAGGATCGAGCTCTTCCAGACTGGCGCCGCGAGCGCCGATGTCGACAACGTTGAGCGGATGCTGATTGAGAAACGAACCGATCGAGTCCCAATCCCTGTCGAGCCAGTTGAGGTTATAGGGCAAGACGGCGTCATACGGCGATCGGCAAGACAGCAACTTTCGCGCCAGCGATTTGATGCCCACTGGAATCCCTCATTTCAATGCAGTCGGTCGTGATCGATTATTCCAGAGGGAGGCGGCTGGCGTAAGGCGGGATTGCTGGGACTGTGGAATGAGAAACGGGTGCGAGGAGCCCGAACTCTAGTTCAAGAACATGGTCCGGTAGAGGGTGTCGCGCTGGACGGGCTTGAAGCCGGCGTCGCGGATGATGCGGCGGAGTTCCTCTTCGGTAGTGCAGTTGGAAGTGCCCGCGGCCTTGACCACGTTTTCTTCGAGCATGACGGAGCCGACGTCGTTGCCACCGAAGTGGAGGCCCACCTCGAGGACTTTGAGGCCCTGTGTGACCCAGGAGGCCTGCACGTTTTCAATATTGTCGAGGTAGAGGCGCGCGATGGCCAGGACCTTGAGGTACTCGACGGAGGTGGCCTCGTCCCAGCCGCGACCGCCCATGGCGGTGTTATGAGGCTGGAAACTCCATGGGATGAAGGCGGTGAAGCCGCCGGTTTCTTCCTGGAGATTGCGGACGACTTCAAAGTGGTTGATGCGCTGGTCGAAGGTCTCGCCGACGCCGAACATCATGGTGGCGGTGGTGCGCATGCCGAGCTGATGGGCGGTGCGATGAACGCTGACCCAATCCTGTGTGCGGCACTTGAGGCGGGCGATGCGGAAGCGGACGTCGTCGTCGAGGATCTCGGCGCCGCCGCCGGGGATGGAGTCGAGGCCGGCGTCACGAAGGCGGGAGATGGTGGTGCGCAGATCGAGGTTGCTGTACTCGGCGATGGCGAGAACTTCAGAGGCGGAGAGGCAGTGAAGCCAGATCGAGGGGAAGCGCTGCTTGATGCCGCGGAAGAGCGATTCGAACCAATCGATTTTGAGGTCGGGGTGAATGCCGCCCTGCATCAGGACGCCGGTGCCGCCCATCTCGAGAGTCTCGGCGATCTTGTCGTAGATTTTTTCGAAGTCGAGGATGTAGCCTTCTGAGGCTTTGGGCCCTTTGAGGGGGCGGTAGAAGGCGCAGAAGTTGCAGTACTCGGTGCAGAAGTTGGTGTAGTTGATGTTGCGATCGATGATGTAGGTGACCACGCCCTCAGGGTGCAAGCGGCGGCGCACGGCGTCAGCTTCCATGCCCAGACCGATCAGGTCGGGGGAGTTGAAGTGGTCGAGAGCCTGCTGGCGAGTCAACGACATAAAACAAGTTTACAAGAAAGGGACTAGGGACTAGGGACTGAAGGACCAGGGACGAAGGGACTGAGGGGGCTAGGGGCGTGGCTGCTTGCGGCCGGGGCGGAAGAGGAAGAGGCCGCGGGTGAGGATGGGGTCTTTGCGGGTGCGGGCGAGATTGGAGGCGGTGGAGATGCCGCTGAAGAGGATGAAGAAGTCCCAGAAGGCGCGCCAACGGCTTTTGGTGGGTTGATCGGATGCGGCGGTGGGCAGGTTGTCGGTCAAGGTTGAGAGGATCCCTAAGGCTCGGCGTCGAACCGGCCACAATTATTTGAGCAGATGCACGGTCGAGCGGTTGCAGGATTTTGCGCGCAGAAACGCAGCCAAGCGGGTTATTTGGGCAAGGGCGGATCGGAGGCGCGCGGCGTTACGGGCTTCTTGGCCGGGCTGGAGATGCCGAAGCTCATCAGCAGAAACTTGAATCCCTTGCGCAGTGAAGCGACCATTCCCATGATTAGTATTGTCGCCGATTGCGGAGGCGCCTGCCACAATTCGACCTAGTTGGAAGCCGGAGCTTTGGCGGCGGGCGCGGGAGATTTGAGCGCAGAGGCGGGAGCGGCCGCGGGGATGGGCTCGTTGCGCAGAACGGCGAGAGCCTCGGGCGGCAGAGGCTTATCGGCATTGGCGAGCAGCAGGCTGACCTGCCACATCTCGGTATCGCTCAACTGCGAACGGAACTCGGGCATGCCGGTGAGGCGGATGCCATTGGCCACTTTCCAGTAGGTTTCGCCGGGCGGGTCGTCGCTAACGCCCACGGTGGGGCCGTTGTGGTGTTTTTCCCACAGCGGTGGCGCGGCGGGGAACATGTTTTCACCCAGGAGCGCAGGCTTGCCGTGGTAGCCGTGACAGACGGCGCATTTTTCAGCGTAGATGTGGGCTCCGGCGATAAAGACGTGCTCGTCAGGCTGGATGGGCGGCATCTGAATCAGTTCTTTGTCGACGCGCTGACGAAGAATGAGGCCGGTGATCTGACCCTCGTAGGGAAGGGGTGGGTCGCTGACCGCGACTGGAGCGTTGCCGCGATAGAGCCACGCGAGTACGCCGAGGGGAACAAACAGGACTCCGAGAATGATTCCGAAAAGAATACGACCCATTGCGGCGCTGCCTCCGGTGACCTCCATCGTAGTGCATCGAGCGGGGGTTTTGGGAACAGGTCAACCGCTTGAAGCCCCGAATGATAACAAGTGAGGCGGTGGGCTGACTGCGAGAATGAGGACGAACCGCGAGGAAGGGAGACAGCGAAGTCTTATGGCGCGCGTCCAAACGGCAGCGGGTTCACCCACAACGCAGCCCTCAGATGGTTTAATACCTACTGGGGAGCGCTTTTGTTGCGGCTGCTTCCGTAAAGTCGTGGAGGTATCCCGAAAGCGATGTATTCTTTCCGCCGTCTTGCCATCTTGCTGGCGTTTTTTTTGCCGGCAGCGCACATAGTACTGGCCCAGGACCCGGCCCCCAGCAGTTCATCGACACAACAGGATCAGACCCAACCCAGCCAAAGTGGAGATACCCAGGGGCAGGTGAGCGTGCAGGCGCGCATTCGCGAACGCAGAGAGAAGCGGCGTGCCCAGGCGATCAGGGAGACCTACTCGCATCTCTATGAGGCGTATGTGGGGGGCGATTATCTGCGCTTCAAACCTGGGCCGAATCTGCAGCGCACGACGATGTACTCGTGGGATTTTGGTTTTACCCGGTATTACGGGGAGAAACTCGGCGTCACGATTGACGGCCGGGGCTACTATGGCACGGCATTTGTTGGCCTGAATGGAGCCGCCATCACGCGACCGGCGATCAGCCAATACGACGCGATGGGAGGACCGACTTACCGGATCATTCTGCATCCGAAGTATTCGATTTCGGCGCGGGCGATGGGCGGCGTGGCGATCGGGAACTTTTCGGGCGACACGAACGGGTTCACTCCGGCGTCGCTGGGGCTGTATTCCGATGGCGCGACCTATGCGATCGATGGCGGGATCATCGGCGAGGCCAATGTGAGCCCGAACCTGAGCCTGCGGCTGTCGGGAGATTATCTCGGCACTGGATTTGGATCGCAACTGCAGAACAACATTGGATTCACGTATGGGTTTGTGTATCGGTTTGGGAAGCAGTAAAGAGGCAGGGACTAGGGACTGGGGACTGAGGGACTAAGAACTGTGGGAATACGCGACGGCTCGCCGGAGATGGCGGGCCGTTTGCTTGTGTGAAGAAGAATGTGCTTGACAGGCAACCAAATGATTGCCTATTGTGAATAGGTAACTGATTGGTTGCTGATTGAAACGATGAATGACGACACGGTTTTCAAGGCATTGGCTGATGCAAGCCGGCGGAAGCTGCTGGACCGGTTGCATCGCAAGAACGGGCAGACGCTAGTCGACTTGTGCAAGGGGCTGAAGATGACCCGGCAAGCGGTCTCGAAGCATCTGGGGATTTTGCAGAAGGCGAACCTGTTGTCGTGGAGACGCGAAGGGCGGGAGCGCATTCATTTCATCAATCCGGTACCGATCAACGAGATCGCGGAGCGTTGGATCGACAAGTTTGACCAGCCGCGCTTGAACGCGCTCTCAAATCTGAAAAAGGCTTTGGAGGAAAAAGATGGCGAATGAAGATGGGGTGAGCAAGTTTGTCTATGTCACGTTTATCAGGACGACGCCGGAGCGTTTGTGGTCGGCGCTGACCACTGCGGAATTTATGAAGCAATACTGGTTTGGGGTGCACGCGGAGACGGACTGGAAGCCGGGCAGCGCGTGGAAGCTGGTGTTTGCCGATGGGCGCATCGCGGATACGGGCGAGGTGTTGGAGTGTGACGCGCCGAAACGGATAGTGCTGAAGTGGCGCAACGAATTCATGCCGGAACTGAAGGCGGAAGGTTATTCGCGCTGCGTGATGGAATTGGAGCCGGCAGGCGATGCGGTGAAATTGACGATTACGCACAGCATGGAGCGGGCGCAGTCGGAGTTCATTGAGAAGGTATCGGGCGGGTGGCCGCGGATCTTGTCGAATCTGAAGTCGCTGCTGGAGACGGGCGAGGTGGTGCTGCGGAAGTAGCCGTCGACAGCAAATAGCAGATAGCAGATAGCAGACAGAGGACAGTGAACAGGGACCAAGAGACCAAGGGACTAAGGCCTGACGGAATACGCGACGGCTCGCCGGAGATGGCGGGCCGTTTGCTTGTGTGCAAGCAACTAGGGGTGGAGCTCGGCGGGTCGGGGCGGAGCGAGCGCGATGAGGGCGATGCCGATGAGGGTGAGGACGGCGACGCCGATGAGTTCGCCGCGGGCGACCATGTGGCAGACGGCCTGAGTGCCCATCCACGCAGCGTGAAACAGGCTCGACCAGGCAGTGAAGGCAATGAGGCTGCGATGCGCGGATGGGTTGCGGATGGCAAGCAGCAAGAAGATGCCCAGCGTGACATAGAGGGTGAACATCATGGAGAGCGACGGCTCGATGCGGACGAAGACGAACATGGGATAGGCGGTGGCGAGGAAGAGGACGCCGACCACGCCGAGGACGATTTTTAGAGCCAATTGGCGGTGAATGAGGAACCTCGCAGAGGAGAGGGATAAGAAGATCTGTTGTTCGCTATTTCTTTGCGGCGTATTCGCTTGCACCCAGTAGATGCAGGGAGATGTAGGGCTCATCGCCGACAACCCAGCTGTCGTGGCCGGGCTCGATGTAAAAGATGTCGCCGGGCGTCATCTCAACGATGCGGCCATCGTCCATGGCGGCAGTGGCGCGGCCTGCGATCACGATTCCGACGTGCTCCACATCGCAGCTTGTTTTGCCGCGGGCGCGGCCTACGTGTTCGGACCATTTCCAGCCGGGCTCGTAAGTGGCGCGGCCGATGGTCATGCCGCCGATGTGGACGAGCTCGAAGCGGCCCTTCTCGAAGGTGCGGGTTTCGTCGGGGTGCTCGAATTGTTTGAGGATGACCTCGTGCATGGGCGGCCTGCCTGTGCTGAATTTTCCCGGCATTACGGTTGGAGGATGGGGATGCCGGCGATGCGCTGCTGCCACTCGGCGGGGCCGGTGTTATGGACGCTGGTTCCTTTGCTGTCGACCGCGACGGTAACGGGCATATCTTTTACGTCGAACTCGTAGATGGCTTCCATACCCATATCTTCAAAAGCGAGCAGGCGAGAGCCGCGGATGGCCTTGGCGACGAGATAAGCCGCACCGCCGACGGCCATGAGATAGACGGCGCCGAATTCGCGAATGGCGTCGATGGCCGCGGGACCGCGTTCGGCTTTGCCGACCATGCCGAGCAGGCCGGTCTCGGCGAGCATCTGGCGGGTGAACTTGTCCATGCGCGTGGCAGTGGTGGGGCCGGCAGGGCCAACGACTTCGCCGCGGACGGGATCGACGGGGCCGACGTAGTAGATGAAGCGGTCTTTGAAATCGACAGGAAGTTTTTCGCCGCGGTTGAGCATGTCGGTCATGCGCTTGTGAGCGGCGTCGCGGCCGGTGAGGAGCTTGCCGGTGAGGAGCAGAACTTCGCCGGGCCTCCACGTGGCGACTTCGGCGCGGGTGACGGTGTCGAGATTGACGCGGCGCGCGCCGGAGACGTCGTAGGTGAGCTTGGGCCAGTCGTCGAGTGAAGGCGGATCGAGAAAAACGGGGCCGGAGCCGTCGAGGACGACGTGGGCATGGCGCGTGGCGGCGCAGTTGGGAATCATGGCGACGGGCAGGTTGGCGGCGTGGGCGGGGGTGTCGAGGACTTTGACGTCGAGAACGGTGGTGAGTCCACCGAGGCCCTGCGCGCCGATGCCTAGGCGATTGACCTTGTCGTAGAGTTCGACGCGGAGTTTTTCAGCAGTGGTGACGGGGCCGCGGGCGATGAGGTCCTGGATGTCGATGGGGTCCATGAGGGCCTGCTTGGCGAGGAGCATGGCCTTCTCAGCGGTGCCGCCGATGCCGATGCCCAACATGCCGGGCGGGCACCAACCGGCGCCCATTGTGGGTACGGTTTTGAGCACCCACTCGACGACGGAGTCGGAAGGATTGAGCATGACGAATTTGGATTTTGCCTCGGAGCCACCGCCTTTTGCGGCGACGGTGATCTCGACGGTGTTGCCCTGGACCAGCTCGACGTTGACGACGGCGGGCGTGTTGTCTTTGGTGTTGGTGCGCTTGCCGGCGGGGTCGGCCTGGAGCGAGGCGCGAAGTTTGTTATCGGGATCGAGGTAGGCGCGGCGCACGCCCTCATCCGACATTTGTTGAAGATCGAGCGGCTTCTCGCCGGGAGCGGCTTCGAAGCGGACATCCATGCCGACTTTGACAAAGACGTTGACGATGCCGGTGTCCTGGCAGATGGGGCGGTGGCCCTCGGCGCACATGCGGCTGTTGATGAGGATCTGGGCCATGGCGTCTTTGGCCGCAGGGGATTGTTCGCGCTCGTAGGCGCGGGCCAGCGAAGTGATGTAGTCGACGGGGTGGTAGTAGCTGATGTATTGCAACGCGCCGGCGACGCTGGCGATGAAATCTTCCTGGCGGATGACGGTCATAGGTGCTGCCTGAGCCCTCTCTCATAAAATACTAGGCCATGAGCAGTGAGGTTGTTAGCCGCGACTGGGTGGGACGCGTCGTTGACGAGACGTTTGTGCTCTCGGAATGGCTCGGAGGAACGGAGCGGAGCGGAGTTTTCGTAACAGAGATGCCGGGCGCCGAAGGGCAGAAGGCGACGATCAAACTGATCGAGGCAGAGGGCGTCGGCGCCGAGGAGCGCATCAGGGGATGGCAGGCAGCGTCAACCTTGAGCCATCCGCATCTGGTGGACATCTTTGGAACAGGACGTTGCCAGTTCGGCGAGGCGCAGTTTGCCTACATTGTGACCGAGTACGCCGAGGAGGTGCTGTCGTCGGTGTTGACGGAGCGCGCGCTGACGGCAGATGAGACGCGAGGGATGCTTGAGCCGGTGCTGGATGCGCTCTCGTTCCTGCATGCGAAGGGTTTTGTGCACGGCCATGTAAAGCCCTCAAATCTGCTGGCGGTGAACGATCAGCTGAAACTCTCTGCGGATGGGTTGATGAGGGCGGGCGATATGAGGAAGAGCAAGCAGCCGCCGGACATTCATCGCGCGCCGGAGAGCATCAGTGGAACGGCTGCGCCCGCAGCGGATGTTTGGTCGTTGGGGGTAACGGTGGTGGAAGCGCTGAGCCAGCGGCCGCCAGAGTGGAATCAATCGGCGAATGCGGAGCCGATCGTGGCGGCTTCGATTCCGGAGCCATTTGCCGAGATTGCGCGCAAGAGCCTGCGGGTCGATCCAGCAAAGCGGTGCACGATGGGCACGGTGAAAGGGCTGCTCGCAGGCGAGATCAAGCCTGGAGCCCTGGCTGCTTTGAAGTCGAGCGCGGAGCAACGCCCAGAATTGGAAGCGAAGACTGCGGCGCGGCTGATTCCAATCGCGGAGCCGATTGCGGCGCCTGACTCGGTGCTCAGAGTGGCAGATGCAGAGCCGCCCAGGAACATTCGCGTGGTTCCGATTGTGCTCGCCGTGACTGTTGTGATGGCGATTATTGTTGCGATCGTGGTGCACAGTCTCAAGACTGAATCGCCGGCGCCAGAGGAAGTTCAGGTAACTCAGGGCGGATCGGTTCAGGTGCCTCAGGGCGGATCGGCGAAGGGCGCGGTATTGGAGCAAGTGATGCCGGCTGTTCCGCAGAAGGCCAGCGCGACGATTCACGGGGTGGTGCTGCTCACAGTTCGGGTGAAGGCAGATGAAGCGGGGAAAGTGACGAATGCGACGCTGGCATCGCCGGGGCCGAGCAAGTATTTTGGGAAATTGGCAATCGAGGCATCGCGGGCGTGGAGATTCAAGCCGGCGCAGCAGAACGGGCGAGCTGTGCCGAGCACGTGGATGCTGCACTACCAGTTCAGAGCCGACGGGATCAAAGTGACGCCGGCGGAAGAAGCGCCGTAGGGCGCAAGAGGACTGGGTGTGCGATTTATCGCGGGCGAATAGCCTAATCTAAAAAATATGAATGATTTTCGGGCGAAGGGAATTCCGCCGCCAACGGAGCCGCACAGCATTCCGGTTGCGGAGGCGAAGGGCGGATCTGAGACGATTTTCGATCTGCTAGTGGTAGGCGCGGGGCCGACCGGGCTGGCGTGCGCGATTGAAGCGCAGAAGGTCGGTTTGTCCGCGGGGCTGGTGGACAAGGGCTGCATCTGCAATTCGCTCTTCCACTACCCGGCGCACATGACGTTCTTCACGACGCCGGAGCTGCTGGAAATTGGCGGGATTCCCTTTCCGAGCCCCAACCCCAAGCCGACGCGCAATGAGGCGCTGCAGTACTACCGGCTGGTGGCCGCCTACTACAAGCTGGACGTGCGCCAGTACGAGCGCGTGGTGCGGGTGACGGGCGGGGATGGGGACTTCACGGTGCACACCATGGACCGCTTTGAGCGGCCGGGTGTGCTGCGGGCACGCAATCTGGCAATGTCGACGGGGTACTACGATCTTCCCAACATGATGAACATTCCGGGCGAAGAGCTGAGCAAGGTGCTGCATTATTACAACGATCCTCACCCTTATTTTGAGATGGATGTGGCGGTGATCGGGGGCAAGAATTCAGCGGCGATTGCGGCGCTGGAGTTGTGGAGGAGCGGCGCGCGGGTGACGGTGATTTATCGCGGCAAGGGCGTGCAGCCGCACGTGAAGTACTGGATCAAGCCAGACCTGGAGAACCGCATCAAGAATGGCGAGATCAAGGCCTATTTTCGTTCCAGTGTGGTGGAGATTACGCCAGACACGGTGGTGATGGATACGCCCGAGGGCCGCAAAACCTTGCACAACGACTTTGTGTTTGCGATGACGGGGTATCACCCGGATTTCAGGTTTCTGGAGGAACTGGGAGTGCGATTTGAGGGTCCGGACCGGCTGCCGGTGTGCGACCCGGAAACGCTGGAGAGCAATGTGCCGGGAATCTATCTGGCCGGCGTAATTGTGGCGGGCTCGCGGACCAACGAGATCTTCATCGAAAATGGAAGGTTTCACGGGGGGCAGATTGCGCGGGCGCTCGAGGCCAAACGGAGAGCGCAGACCGCGTAAAAGGCTGGTGGAGCGCAAGCCAACCTGTTACCTATGCAAGGGTTTTGCACAAAGAATCAGCAGCCGATCGGGGCGGAGGCGCATCTTCTCGTGTAAGTAGGTTGCGGCTTGCCGAGACAGTTGATCCGGCGGGGTTTGCAGATCGTGCGAAACGGCCCGGACGCGGAACTTTTTGCGATCGAGCGGGTTTGAATCAACGACAGGCCGTGTGGAGGACCGTCTAACCAGACGGGACCCAAGGCAATTATCTAAGTAGCGGGAGATTAAAGATGAATCGGATCTTGTTGAAGCGAGTGATTGCAGGAACGGTTGCGTGGACTGCGGCGGCGGTGCTGTGCACTGCGATCGCTTTGGCGCAGGATCAGGCGCCAGCGAATGGAGCGCGAACCGACGGGCAGATTGAGATGGACGTGGTGCAGGCCCTGGACGCTTCGCAGGCGTTGAAGAACGATCTGATCACCGCGGCAACGATTCAGAGCAAGGTAACGCTGTCGGGGACCGTGTCGAGTGACGACTCGAAGAAGCTGGCTGAGTCGATTGTGATGGGCGTGCCCGGCGTGAGCGGGGTGCAGAACAATCTAAAGGTCGGAAACCCAGCGAACGATCCGAATGCGTTGCCCGCTCCGGCTCCCGCCGATGATGTCGATCAACAGGACGCGGCAAACAATGGCGCACAGGCGCCCGGGCCGCAGATGGCACCGGGACCGGACAATGGACAGAATGCTCCGCCGCCGGGGTACGGACAGAATGCTCCCCCGGCAGACAACAGCCAGGCACCGCGCCCGGGGTATGGGCAGCAGGCGCCGCAGCAGCAAGGACCGCCT
>Ga0181537_10004838_pt1 | contig 11059 bp, 7 predicted proteins | sample PEATcosm2014_Bin_39_FD_119765 | JGI IMG/M metagenome (GOLD analysis project Ga0181537, IMG submission 119765) | Peatland microbial communities from MTU Mesocosm Facility, Houghton, MI, USA - PEATcosm2014_Bin23_10_metaG | ecosystem: Environmental > Terrestrial > Soil > Wetlands > Peat | place... | reverse complement strand
TCCGCAGGCAAATAATTTCATGGGGGCTAATCGTCGTGAATTCCGGCGCGGAATCAATACTTTTGTTTGATCCCGATGTGATCGGTGTCGTCGGGGTTTTTGGGCGCGGCGGCTTCCTGGTCTTTGGCGCTGCCGGAGGAATAATAGTCGTGGTAGTAGCCGCTGTAATAATAATAGCTTTCGTCCTGCGACATGTTGATGTTGTTGAGGACGATCCCGACGAAGGTGCCGCCGACTTTTTCGATGACCTGCTTGGCGCGGATGTTCATCGGCTGGGGGTAGCGGCGGTATTGGATGACCTGGATGACCATGTCCATTTCGCTGGCCAGGACCGAGGCATCGCTCACGCCGAGAATGGGCGGCGAATCGAAGAACACAAAATCGTAGCGTTGCTTCAGCTCGGCGATCATCTCTTTCATGTGCGTCGAGTTGAGGATGCTCATGGAACTGCTGGGCAGTTTGCCGCTGGCCATGAAATGGAGCATGGGCACGCTGGTGGTCTGGATGACTTCTTCAAGCGTGTTCTGGTTGAGGAGATAGTTGGTCAGGCCGATGTCGTTGCCGACGTGAAGCAATTTGTGGAGCGTGGGGCGGCGCAAGTCCGAGTCCACGATCAACACGCGCTGGCCGGCCTGGGCGAAAACGGTGGCGAGGTTGATGGCGGTGGTGGATTTGCCTTCGCCAGCACCGGCACTGACCACGACCATGGTGGTCAGCTTTTCGTCTTTTCGCGAGAAGAGGATGTTGGTGCGCAGCACGCGGTAGGCTTCGGCATAGCGGCTTTCAGCTCCCTCGTCGATGAGATAGCCGACATTCTGGGGGATGACACCGAGCACGGGCGATTGGAATGCGCGTTCCACGTCGTCAATGGTTTTGACGCTGGTGTCGAGATATTCTATGAAGAATGCAAGGCCGACGCCGACAATCAGGCCGAAGATCAGTCCCAAGGTGATGTTCAGCGGCTTGTTTGGTTTGACCGGGTCTTTGCCGGGTTCGGCGATGGTTGTGATCAATACGGCGGAGGTTTTGGGTATGGCCAGGTCAATTTTTTCGGATTCAATCCTGGCGGCGAGCAGTTTGTGGAAGTCCACCATGTTCGCCAGCCTGCGTTTTTCCTCCCAGTAGGGCTGGCCGCGGACGGCTTCTTCCTGGTCTTTTTGTGTCGCGGATGCGAGCTGGTTGCTGATCGTGTCGAGCCCGGTTTTCTCGGTGTTCAAGTTGTTTTCCATCGCGATCATGATGCCGTTCACGCGGTCGTCAATTTCGCGGTTTAATTCGTCAATCAAGGACTGGACGCGGATGACATCCGGGTTGTTGGTCGAATAGTCGTTGATCAAAGTGACATACTTTTGTTTGGACTCGTGCAGTTTGTCGAGCAATCCGCTCAACGTGCCGTCCATGCTGACGGTCGGCAGGACGTCTATGAGCCGGTCTTTGTCCAAAGAATTCAGTTGATCCAACTGTTCTTTGAGCCTCATGTAACTGGTCTCACCTTTCATCATCGAGTCGTGGTATTCACGCAATTGCTCCTGTGTCAGTGTGGCGGTCGGAACAAAGGAGTTGGGGTCAAAGTCAACGATGTGCAATTCTTTCCGCAAGGTGTCCACGTTCGTCTGGATGGCTTGGATTTGTTCTTCTTCAGCCTGGTATTTGTCCTCCAGCACCTTGATGCCGCCCGAAGTCGTCTGGTTGTGTGTTTCGAGCCGGTAATCATGGTAGGCCTGGGCGATGGCGTTGGCCAAGGTCGCGGCCTCATTTTTATCCCCACTGTAGGCGGTGATGTCGATGAGCGTCGTGTTGCGGACGGGGGCAAGGCTCATCTGGTGCTTCAAAATGTCCACCGTCTCGGAAGTTTTCAACGCGTCCATCCCGTATTTTTTGCCCCAGACGACATTCAAATTCAGCGCGTCGACCACCTTGCCCAGAACCATCGGGCCCTGCATGATTTCCAGTTCGGTCTGAAGAAAATAGGGGTCGTAACCGGGGGCGACAGTCATCTGGCCGCTCATGCCGCTCAAGTCCGCAGCCGTGTCGGGCTCGATTTTGATCTGCGACGTGCTGGCATAGGCTATCGGCAAAACAAAAGTCACCGCCGTGGCGATGATGGCCGTGATCAAAAAGACGGTGATGATGATAGCTTTGCGGATGCGGATGATGCGCCAATAATCCAGAAAGTGCAGTCTGGCTTCCTGTGGCGGCTGGTTTTTTGGCGAATCCATATCTAAAAAATAACGGGAGCCCGTATAAAGACCCGGCTCCCCGCCCAATGTTCAAAACATCTTGTTCAAAATAATCGGCTAATAGGTGGCTGTGACGCCCACATAGACCCGGTTGCGGGAATAGGTGCGCCCCGCGATGTCGGAAGTGACGTTGTCATAATTATATCCAACCTCGCCGGAAAAATGAAGGGTGAAAGCGTAGTTGAAATTCACGCCGAGGCTATACTCCAAATCTGACGCGCTGTTGTTGGCGCCGCCATTGTATGTCGCGTTTTGAAAATCCCAAATGAGCGAGCCCGCCAGCTTGGGCGTGAACTGCTGGTTGATGGAGCCGTAAATCACAGAGCTTTCCTGATCCAGGGCGATGCTGCCATTGCTTGTGTCGAGGTCAATCTCGTCCGTCGCATTCCGCGCATGGGTAAAACCAAGCTGGGCATAACAGCCGGGCATGTAAGTGTAGGTCAACGACAGGACCGCATATGGCCCGAACGAAGTTGTCTGCTGCGGGTCATTGTAATAATCCGAGTATTGAACCCCGACGTTGCCCGAGAAATTCAAATTGGGAAGGATTGCGTATTGCGTTCCAACGTATACAAAATGCGAATAGTTGTCGCGACTGTCGCTGAAACGTTCAGGAGTCGTCACGAAATGCGGGACGGGTGTGAAAACAAGATACGTCACCGCCGGAGCAATCGGCTCGTCCCCCGTGTAATTGATCTGACCATATTGATAACCCAACTGAAACATCATCTCCGGCGCGGCGTGCCATTGGAAATCCAAGGAAACCGAATTTTCAAGCCGGTCAAGTATCCCGGCCAGGCTTGGGTCGGTGGCGGTGCCGTTGCTGTTTTGGTAGTCGTAATAACTGTTGTCATACGAGAGCGCCGTGCTGAACAGCCGCGTCCAATCCGTGTGCAGCGAAAACGTCGCGGTGTTGACGATGTTATTTCCCTCGACGCGTGCGACAGTGGAGTGAAGCGGGTCAAGCAACTCCGGCTCCTGTCCCACGACGAAGGAATCTTCAATCCGCCCCTGCCAGCGTTCCGTGAACGCGTGATCCACCCACAAATCAAGCTGGTGCGTCTGGTCTATCGGGTCTTCTGAAGCCTGCTGCCGGTCCTGATAATAAAACAGCGCGTAGGTGTAACGGACGCCCAGTTCCGTCTGTTGCAGCGGCACGTTCGCCTCAACCTCGGGAGAGACTTCAAATCCAAAACTGCCGCGCGAATCCCCGCTGGTGGCGTAATTGTCGTCATAAAACCCGCGCAACGTCCCGGAAATGCTCCACAACTTGGAACTGTCCATGGCGTTTGCGTCCGGCGTATAAGCCGCGTGCAGGCTGGCCGTTCCGGCAGCCGCCAGTCCCACAGAGACAAAAAATTTCTTCATGACACGTCTGGACATTGTGCTTGGACAGCCGACACGCCTTTACATTCAAATTAAATGCTGACAGCCGATAACAGCCGAAAACTACCAGCAAAACAAGATTAGAGCAAACCAATTTTCAGTTTTATGGCCGCATCATTCAGCGTCGTTGACGCGCTTCCGTTTCAACTCCTTCAACAGTGACTTCAAGTTCAGAGTATTCACCACGCCCTTTTGTTCCAGCCAACCCTTGCGCGCGATGCCCGCGCCCAGCCGCAAAAATCCCGCGTGCTCGTTGCGGTGCGCGTCGGGATTGATCACGCACTTCGCGCCCTTCGATTTCGCGTAAGGCCAGTGCCGCCAGTCCAGGTCGAACCGCCACGGATTGCAATTCAGCTCGATCCACGTCCCCGTTTCAGCGCACGCGTCAATCACCGCCTGCACGTTCATCGGATAAGGTTCGCGCTCCAAAAGCAACCGGCCCGTCATGTGCGCGATGATATGGACGTATTTATTTTCCGCCGCACGGATCAATCGTTTCGTGTTTTCCGCTTCATTGTTGGAAGGAACGTGCAAGCTCGCCACAACCACGTCCAATTCCGAAAGCAATCCGTCATCAAAATCCAGACCGTTTTTCAAAATATCCACTTCCGTTCCTGCCAGCAACCGGAACTCGCTGTGGCGTCTGGCAAAGCCGTCGTTGATCTTTTTGATTTCCCTGATTTGTTCGCGCAGCCGTTTCGCGTCGAGGCCGTTCGCCTGAAACGAAGATTTCGAGTGGTCGGTGATCGCCCAATACGCAAGGCCGAGGTTGTCCATGTATTTTGCGATTTCCTCAAGCGTGTTGTGGCCGTCGCTCCAGGTCGAATGATTGTGCAGCGAGCCGCGCAATTCCGTCCACTCGATCAATTTTGGCAAATCATTTTTTTCACCCGCCGAAAATTCCCCGTGATCCTCGCGCAATTCAGGCTCGATGTAAGGCAAATCCAATTTCTCGAAAATCTCCTCCTCCGATTTGCACGGCACGAGCAATTTCGGATCGCGCGTCTCTTCCTTCGATTTGAACAAGCCGTATTCGTTCAAACGCGAACCGCGCGCAATCGCCCGCTGCCGCATCACGATGTTGTGCTCCTTGCTGCCGGTGAAATACGCCAGCGCGAACGGAAATTCCCTGTCGCTGACAACGCGTAAATCGCATTGGATGCCGCCTTCCAAAATCACGCTCGCCTTCGTTTCGCCTTGCGCCAGAACTTTTACAATGTCCGGCTGTGAAACAAAAAACCCGATCACTTCCGCCGGCTTTTTCGACGACGCCAGTAAATCTATGTCGCCGATGATTTCCCGGAACCGACGCAAACTTCCCGCCGCGCTGCAACGGATCACGTCAGGATGTCCGCGCAAATTGTCGAGCAACGGCTCCGCCGCGCGCAACGCGTCGCTCAACAAATGTTTGCTCGCATAAGTCCGCTTGCGCTCGATTCCTTCCAAAATGTTCGCCTGCGTTTTTTCGCCGAAGCCGTCGAGTTCCGCGACTTTTCCTTTTTTGCAGGCGGCTTCGAGTTTTTCAATTGAATCAATTTTGAGTTTTTGGTTCAGCGCCTGGATTTTTTTCGGGCCAAGCCCGGAAATTTCCAGCATCTCAATCAAGCCGGGCGGAATCGAAGCCTTCAATTCGTCGTAATATTTTAATTTTCCCGTCTCGACGAGATCGGTGATTTTTTGTTCCAGCGCTTCGCCGATGCCCTTGATTTCGCCGAGCCGTTTTTCGGCGACGATTTTTGCGAGCGGTTCATTCAAACCTTCAATCGTCCGCGCCGCGTTCACATAGGCGCGCGTCTTGAATGGATTTTCGCCCTTCAATTCCAGCAGCGTCCCGATCTCGACCAGAATTTCCGCGACCTTGTCTTTGTCCATCCTGAAATTATGCGCTGCAATTTTCAAAGTTCAAATTCTTAAAACTGAAAGCGTCCGCAGATTTCACGGATTTCCGCAGATAAAAACAATCTGCGTTGATCGGTGCAATCTGCGGACAAGCTTCTTCGCGCCTTTGCTTCTTCGCGCCTTTGCGTTAATTTTTGAAATGGCTGCACGAAAAAAAATTCCAGTTGCGCTGACCATCGCTGGCTCGGACAGCGGCGGCGGCGCGGGCATCCAGGCCGATCTGAAAACTTTCGCCGCGCTCGGTGTTCACGGCGCGAGTGCGATCGCCTGTCTCACCGCGCAAAATCCGAAACGCGTTTTGGGAATCGAAGTTTGTTCGCCAAAAATGCTGCGACAGCAAATCGAGGCCGTTTTTGAAGAGTTGAATACGCGCGCCGTAAAGACCGGAATGCTGTTTTCAGCGGAAAATATTTCCGTCGTCGCAAAATTTTTCGGAGCGCGGACGGCTCGTCCGCGAGTTCCGCTGATTGTTGACCCCGTTTTAATTTCCACGAGCGGCGCAAAACTGCTTGAACCGAAAGCGATCAAAATTCTTCAGGAAAAACTCCTGCCGTTGGCGACGCTCATCACGCCGAATTTGTCAGAGGCGGAAATTTTAATTGGAGAAAAAAATTCGTCCGTTGATGAAATGCGAAAAGCCGCGCGGAAAATTCATTCACGTTTTGGTTGCGCCGTTTTGGTCAAAGGCGGCCATTTGAAAAATTCGAAAGAAGCGACAGACGTTTTTTTTGACGGCAAAACGGAACTGCTTCTGTCCGCACCGTTCGTCAAAGGCATCCGCACGCACGGCACGGGCTGCACTTATTCCGCCGCGATTTGCGCCGCCCTCGCGCTCGGAAATGATTTGCCGCGCGCGGTTGAAATCGGAAAACAATTTGTCACGGCGGCGATTTCGCAAAGTTGCAAAATCGGAAAACATTTTGCGCTGGGAAATCTCTGACCGCGCGCGTTTCACAAATCCGGCTCGGACAGCCGGAAGAATTGCGCGGCGTTCGTCGCGTTCATCAAAATGTAATTTTGATTGTTCGTGATTATGGCCGTCGGAATGTTGTTCGTGATCCATGCGCCCGGCGGCAGAAGGTTGGTCGAGGATTGGACAATAAATCCAGCGGGATAAACCGGCCACGATAAGTTCACGTTCGTTCCTGATTTTGAGATGTTCAACGATTGCGAGAAAAATTCCCACGCGAGCGCGTAGGTTTCGTTGGTGGTGACTGTCGTCCCGCCTTTTTTCCAGACCTGCAGGTCGTAACGGCCTTGCGCGAGCTACGGCACGAAAATGTGCTCGACATTGTCCACGAGGCTGGTGCTGCAGGCGACGAGGTTGCTGTTGGCGCAGTTGTAAAGGAAGAGGTTGAGGTTGTTGATGCCGGATTTATTTTGGTGGCGGTTCCAGACGAGCGTGGCGGTGGCGGTGAAAGTTGCGTTGCCAGTGCTGTTTGTGGCATTGAAATAATAATGGTTCGCCTCGTCGAAAGAATTGCCGCTGGAATTGGTGTTGAAATCCCAGCCGCTCAACACGGCGACCGTTCCCGTGTCGCCTGTGGGCGGATGCGGGCTATTGGTGGAAACGCTCGTTGCAACGATGAAATTATTTTTGCCGCCGGTGAGTTGCTCGTAGGAATTAAAAATGTTCAGCACGCCCGCGCCGTAGCGCGCGTCCAGCGGCGAGGAGGTGGCGTTTGTCCAGTCGGCTGGCTTGACCGCGCCGTTGAGCAGCAGCGCTTTCACGGTGCGCATATCGGCGGCGGAATTGGTGTCGCTCCCGCCGTCGCCGCGCAATGCGGCCTGCATGAGCGCCGCCGCCGCGCCCGCGACTTGCGGCGTGGAATAACTCGTGGCTCCGGCGGGCGCGGTGATGTCGGGCTTGGCGCGGCCATTGTCAATCGTCGGACCGATGCTTGATTGCGCGCCCGGGCGGTAGGCCGCGACACCGATGCCGTTGTAGCAAGTTCCGGGCGCGTGGACATTGCCGCCGTTGTCCACGGCGGAGACAAAAAGCGTTTTGAATTTCGCGGCATAATTGTCGTATTGCGAATCAACCGTCTGCTGGTCACCGCTTGAAAGCGCGCCGAAGGTGAAGCTTTGGTTCACCACGGCGTCGGTGATGTTTGCCTGCGAAAATGCCGCGATGAAATTCGTGTAGAAATAATTCGCCTCGTAATTGTCCACATGCGCGACGTTCGTGGCGAGGCCGATGGACGGGCCGTAAAAATTCCCGGCCACGTCATGCGCGTGCGTGGACTCGCTGCCGACCGCATTCGGAAAACTGTTCGTTGTCCCAAGGCTGGATGTGTAAGTGAAAAGATTCGTCGCCACGCCGACCGTGTTGGGATTGATCTCCCACTCTGCAAACACGCCGTTGTCCCCCACTTCCGGCTGCGCCACGCGGACGCCCGTGCCGTCCACGTTCGTCGCCACCGCCGCCCGCAGCAGGTTCAGGCCGACCATGTTGAGGTCTTGCGCGCGAACGGTCGCGCCGCATAAAAAGGCCGCGGCCAGAAGCAACGCGGCTTTTTTATGCGGCAGATTTTTCATGGCTCTGATTGCAAGGATTACAGCAAAATGTATTCCAGGTTGCCAAAAAGTCCAAACCCCGAATCATGCCAAATCAAGGCCATTTTCTTTTCACCGCGACGCGCTACACTGCAATCGTGTCCGATACGCTCGTCGTCAACGAAATCTATCTGAGCCTGCAAGGCGAAAGCACCTTCGCCGGATTGCCGTGCATTTTCATCCGGTTGACGGCGTGCGATCTGCGCTGTTCGTATTGCGACACCGCCTACGCCTTCACCGAAGGCAAAAAAAAATCGCTCGCGGAAATTTTAACCGCAGTTAATAAATTGGCCGCGCCATTTTCAAACCCTCAACTGCCGTTGATTGAATTGACCGGTGGCGAACCGCTCCTCCAGAAAAATTCCCTGCCGCTGATGAAATCGCTTTGCGACGACGGCTTTACCGTTCTTATCGAGACGAGCGGCGCGCATGACATTTCCAAAATTGATCCGCGCGCTCACAGAATTATGGACTTGAAATGTCCGGGCAGCGGCGAAGTGGAGCGAAATCTTTTTTCCAACATCGCGCATTTGAAATCCACCGATGAAATCAAATTCGTCATCGCCTCAGTCGAAGATTACGAATGGGCGAAACAACAAATCGTCGCGCATAAATTGGACTCGATTTGTCCGCTGCTCATGTCGTGGGTTCATCCGTTGCGCCCCGAACAGCAACACAAATCGTTGAAGCCAGTTCCGTCCGGACAGACTCCGATTTCGCGCCGAGATTTGGCGGAGAAAATTATCGCCGATGCTTTGCCCGTGCGTTTCCAGGCGCAACTCCACAAAATCATCTGGCCGCCGGAACAACGCGGCGTTTGATTGCATGAAGACGAAACAAGTTCTCGAACTGCTGCGCACTTACGAATCGCGCAATGTCCTGTTCATGGAGCCGGACGGTTCGTGGCCGATTGTCTGGGAGCGCGCCAAGGACGTTCATGTTTGGGACGCGGATGGAAAAAAGTATTTGGATCTGACGGGCGCTTTCGGCGTCGCCGCCGCCGGTCACGCGAATACGAACGTCGTCAAGGCCGGGCAAAAGCAAATGGCGCGGCTGCTTCACGCGATGGGCGACGTGCATCCGCCCGCGCGCAAAGCCGAACTTGCGCGTGAATTGAGCCGCATTACTTTTGAGCGCTGGGGGAAAAAATCCGGCAAAGTCATTTTCAGCAATTCCGGTTTTGAAGCCGTTGAATCGGCGTTGAAAACGGCAACGCTTGCGACAAAAAAACGCGGCGTCATCGCTTTCAACGGCGCGTATCACGGACTTGGCTATGGCGCGCTCAACGTGACGCAACGCGATTTTTTCCGCAGTCCGTTTCAATTGCAGCTTCGCGAATTCGGACATTTCGTTTTGTTCCCGGCAAAAACTTCCGACCTGGCCACGGTTGAATTTCAAATCCGAAATTTTTTCCGTCGCGAACGCGTCGGCGCGATTTTGGTCGAGCCGGTTCAAGCGCGCGGCGGTTGCAATGTTCCGCCGAAAGAATTTTTGCCGCTGCTCCGAAAACTCTGCGACGAACACGGTGCGCTTTTGATTCTCGATGAAATTTACACCGGATTTGGCCGAACCGGAAAATGGTTTGCGTGTGAACACAGCGGCGTGATTCCCGATTTGATTTGTCTCGGCAAGGCGCTCACCGGCGGCTTTCCGCTTTCCGCCTGCGTTGGCCGCGCGGATTTGATGGACGCCGCGTGGCCGCCGTCGCGCGGCGAGGCGATTCACACCAGCACCTTTCTTGGCCATCCCGTCGGCTGCGCGATGGCGCTCGCGCAAATTGCGGAAATTGAAAAATTAAATTTGTGCGAGCAAAGCGCGGAGCTGGGAAAATTTCTGCTCGAAGAACTGCAATCGAAAATTTCAAATCCCAATTTTCAAATTTCCATTCGCGGTGTTGGTTTGATGGTCGGCGTGGAATTGAATTTGCCCGACGGAAAACCCGCGACTGAAACGGCCTTGACCGCGATCAAAACGTTGCTGCATCGCGCCTATATTTTTCTGCCGGAAGGCGAATTTGGAAATGTGATTAGCTTCACGCCGCCGCTGACGATTACCAAAACGCAACTGGCGAAAGCTGTTGCCGAACTCCAAAAAGTTTTAACCACGGATGCACACGGATAAACACGGATGGGGAAAAACGCAGAGGCGAAGAGAACGCAAAGAGCCGCAAAGGTTTTTTCGCTCTGCGTTTCTCCGCGTTCTCTGCGCCTCTGCGTTTAGTTTTTGTATCCGTGTCCATCTGTGTCCATCCGTGGTTGAATTTTTCCCATGACGCTCACCGAAATGCGTTCTTTGCTGGCGAAACGCGACATCCAATTGACTCGCTCGCTCGGCCAGAATTTTTTGCACGACCAAAATCAATTGCGCAAAATCGTCGAAGCTGCGGAAATTCAACCGACGGATAAAATTCTCGAAATCGGGCCGGGACTCGGCCCGCTCACGGAATTGCTTTTGGAAAAAGCCGGCGAGGTGCTGGCAATTGAGATGGATCGTCGGCTCGTGGAATTTCTACGCGAACGATTTGCTTCGACAAAAAATCTAAATCTACTCCACGACGATGCGCTGGAATTTTTGCGACGCGAACCGCGCGACTGGATCGATTGGAAGCTCGTCGCGAACCTGCCGTATTCCGTCGCCTCGCCGATCTTGGTGGAGCTCGCGCAATCGCCACGGCGACCGGAGCGCATGGTCACGACGCTGCAACTCGAAGTCGCGCAGCGGCTGATGGCGCGGGCGGACGACAACGATTACGGCGTGCTGACGCTGCTCGTCCAACTCGATTACGAGCCGCGCGCCAGCTTCAAGATTCCGGCGGATTGTTTTTTCCCCGCGCCGAACGTGGATTCGATGTGCGTGGTGTTGCAACGCCGCGCGTGGCCCCTGCTCGCCGACGGCCAGCGCGCCGCGTTCGTGAAGATCGTGAAGCGCGCGTTCTCGCAACGGCGCAAGATGATGCTGAAACTGTTGAAACAGGATTG
>Ga0181537_10004837_pt1 | contig 11066 bp, 10 predicted proteins | sample PEATcosm2014_Bin_39_FD_119765 | JGI IMG/M metagenome (GOLD analysis project Ga0181537, IMG submission 119765) | Peatland microbial communities from MTU Mesocosm Facility, Houghton, MI, USA - PEATcosm2014_Bin23_10_metaG | ecosystem: Environmental > Terrestrial > Soil > Wetlands > Peat | place... | reverse complement strand
GTTGGAAGCGGGAATTGCACACAGGGAAAAACGTCGCCGTAAGGCGAAATGTAGCAGAAGGCATGACCCGCGCTGCACGAGTAACCTTCGAGGTCCTCTTTCGAAGGCGGCTTCGGCGGAGCACAGTAGTCGTCCTGATTGTCGACCAGCGCCGGATTACGGAAAATCTCGGGCAACTCCTCCCCCGGAATGCGCAAGGAAAGAACGGATGTGTCGCCATCCATCATGGGCGTGATCGTAGGATCGAGGGTGTAATGGACGCCCAGTTCGCCGGCAAGCTCCTGCACGCCTTTATGGTCGGCTGAATTCGCGGTCATCAGCACATTTGCGATGGTTACCCGCAGGCCTTGATCATGCAGAAAGCGAATGGCGCGAACGGTGCGCTCGAACGAATGGGGAAGCTTGGTGATGGCATCGTGCACCTCGGGTCGATGCGAGTAGACACTGATCTGAATCGTGTCGACGCCAAGCTCGCGGATTCTGCGCGCTTCCTCCTCATGAATCATGACCGCGTTGGTCTTGATCTTCACGACGAACATGAGGCGCCGCGCATATTCGACCAGCTCCATGAAGTCGCGGCGCATGAAAACTTCGCCGCCACTGAATGTGAGAAAGAAAACACCGGCCTCGGCCAGTTGATCGAGCACGCCCTTGATTTCCGCGGTCGTCATCTCGCCATGGTCGTCATGATCGAGATAGCAATGCACGCATCGCTCGTTGCAGCGATAGGTAACGTCCAGGTGCACGGCGATGGGCACGCCGAGATCGAATGCTCTCTGTCCGACCTCAGACATCAGGCTCATGATCGGGACTCCGAAGCCGACGGTTGACTGGAAACGACGAGAACTCCGTGGCCAGAAAGCTCCGAGACAAACTGTTCAGCGTCGGCCTGGGCCTGATCGGGGTCGACATCGAATTGCTGGCAGATGCGATCGCGGACAATCTCCTCGAGTGGGGTGCTGCCATCCGCAGCCTGAAAGATCGCCGTGGCGACTTCATTCAGTGTGAAAAAAGTCGAATTGGCCGAGTTCATGACCATCATTTCGCCGCCCAGCGCGCGAGCGGCGATTGCCGAAGTGCGGGTGATGTAGATGCAATTTTCAGGCATGTTGCGCCACCTGTTCCGTGCTTACGAAGTGTCGCACATCCTCCCACACCTTGGCATCAGGATAAAACGTCAGACGGCGAACGGGGACCTTGGAAACAAAATTGCAAGCTGTAACAAAAAGCTTGTTCACCAATTCCGGGTCTTCGGCAAAAAACAGGATATTGCGCATCAGGCGGCGGACGGCTTGGGTGGAGGAGAGTTCGTCGATGCGGTTGTCGGGACCTTGTTCCAAAAAGAATAGAGCCGAGATCGGAGCACTGCAATTCTCGCCGGAACGGGCCAGCTCTCCGGCGAACGGGGTGCCGAAGGCCGCGTATCCCTCGACGGTCGGGCGAAGGTAAGAAATCTCGTCGGTAAGCAGCGTAACGTCAGGGGGAGCCAGCCGGGTCATGGTGGTTTTCCCCGCGCCCGACACGCCAGAAAACAGATAAGCCTGGCCATCGCAAATCGCGCTTGCGGCATGCAACAGGAATCCGCCGCGTTCGGCCAGAATCAGGCTATGCAGAATGCGTATCACAGAATCCAGGGAATAGGGGTTGGAATTTTGCTGCACGCTGCCTCGTCCGGTGCGGGGATCCAGGCGCGCACGGAAATCGCCCCGTTCGAGCAACCATACTTCGCCGTCGCGGCGCACGCGAACGTCTTCGTCGGAAGCGTTCGTGCGGCTGAGATCAAACTCGAGTTCAAATTCAGGATGGGAAGAACTGAGGAAGCCTGCATAGCGCTGCCGCAACAGTTGATGAAAGCCATCGTCGCTCGTTGACAGGGCTATCGGAAGACCCCCGATCTCCACACAGGTGACTTTACGCGACGCATCCATCATGTGCCGAATTCCGCTGGATTCTGACCCCGACCGACCTCAGCCCTCCGAACCTCAAACGCGGATCGATTCAGGGAAGAGCGCTTCGCAAAGTTGTGGAGCTTGAGCGCAAGACGCCGGGCAAGGCTGAAGTGGCAAAGCAACCACCCCAGCGCCCTGGAGCACTTTGCACCAAAACCGGGGCCAAGAGCGAAGATGCGGAGGCCTCGACTGGCCCTGGCCACGAGGTGCCCAAGCAACGCTTCCGCGGGGAAGGGAGGGTCCGGGGCGGGCATGGAGTCCCCGCACAGCAGGAAGCCATTCGAAGTGCTGGTCGTAACCAGGCGATGCAGGAAAAAACGGTTGTCGCGCATGGCGAGTACGATCTCCCCCGGACGGAGGTTTTCGAGCGAGCAGCTTTCGATTTCTACTTCATCACCCGGCCACAGAGCCGGGAGCATGCTTTCACCGTAAACGCGCAGACGCAAAAATCCGCCCTGGCGCAGTCCGTCTGCGGCCAGGACCGAGGATTCCGTGATCCGCAACAGGCGCGCTGCATTCGCGGTATCTTCCAGCATCAGGAGGTTTTATGTTGCTGGGTACAGGCCTGGTTGAGGCCGGACACTATTTTTCCGCAAATTAGCGCTTGCGTCTCGAAAACCCGTTCGTAGCGGAATGCCGGCTTGTGGTAGGGTTTCTTCGCTTTACCCCCGACGGCTGGTTGTTGATGTTTCTCGGAAGATGGTTGATTGTCGATCATAGTTGATGAAGCCAGCGGTCCGGGCTGGCTCGTCCCCCGCTCATCGATCAGATTAAGGCAGTGTACTACAGGCCGTTCGCCACTGCCAAATATCTTAGTTAGTTGCATTCCAACCCAAAAAGGTAAACTTAATAATTAATAAAATGAGAGAGTTCCATTCAGCCTTGCGCGGCGCAAACTTAGAGAAAGTCCAACGATCGCGAGGGGTAGCAAGACCACACCAAAGCCAGCCAAAACGGAGAGCGTTCCAGCCATTGTGCGCACCGATTCACCCTGCAGCAAAGCCTTGCGCATTCCGTCAATCGCGTACGTCAGAGGAACGGCTCGACCCAGCATCTCAAGCGGGCGGGGCAAGCTCTGAATTGGAAACATAGTTCCGCTCAGAAACCAGAAGCCAGAGCCAAACAGCCACAGCAAAGCCGAGCCTTTCTGAAAGGCAACCTGCAGCGTGGCCGCGGCGATGCCGAATGCCAGAGCGATGGCAAAAGATAAGATCAGGATCGCGAGGCACGAGAGCAAATTGGCATGGACAGATGCCCGGAAAACTGCCACACCGGCGAAAAGATAGACCAATAGATTGAAGAGTTTGCCGGAAAAGGCAGACATCGAGCTGAGGATGATAAGCTCAGCCGGACGGGTGGATGTGGTCATCAGGACTTCGAGCGTTCCTGTCTGCTGCGCTTGCTCGACCGCGCTCAGAAAGGCCTGTGCGCTCATCAGGAAGAATGTGTAGAGCCCTGTGCCGACGAGGAGAAAAGGGAAGTATTCGACGCCGGCGGGTCGAAAACCGGGGCCGATGGCATGCGACAGGAAATAAAAGGCGGCTAATTCGGTGAACACTCCGACCAGGGTGACGACAAAGCCGCTGCGATGGCGAAGGGCTGTGAGCAGATCGCGGCGCAGGATGGCGTGGAGCTTGTCCAAAGTCGAGTTCATGGCACAATTTGCAATTTCTAAACTGTGATTTCAAGTCTGCTTACAAATGATTTAGCGCAGCCTGATCGATCTCGCCCGTCATGCGGAAGTAGAATGAGCGCAGAGTGTCAGCGCTCTCGCCCCTGCTCACGGAGCGATCGGCAACTACCTCGCCGTGGTGCAGCAGGAGCAGGCGACTCCCAACCGCGACTGCTTCCGCAAAATTGTGCGTCGCGATCAGAACCGTCGTGTGTTGCTCAGCCAGGGCTCGAATCGTGGTCCAGAAGTGTGCCGTGGTGGCGGCATCGAGGCTGCGGGTCGGTTCGTCGAGTAAAAGGACGCTCGGTCGCTTGACGAGAGCGCGCGCGATGCCCAGGCGCTGATACATTCCACTCGAAAACTTCATGACCAGCGTATCGGCGCTTTGTTCGAGCCCCGCATCGTGTAACACCTCTTTCACCCGTTGCCTGCGTTCGCTGCGCCGGACTTCGTCGAGGGCGGCAAAGAATTCGAGATTCTCGCGAGCGGAGAGACGTGGGAAAAATGACCGTTCCGTGGCGACGGCGATGCCGACTTGCCGCCGTACGTCATCGGCATCCCGTTCGGTATTGAAGCCGCCCACGGATACCGATCCCGAATCTGGCAGAAGCAGGGTGGAGATAAGTTTAAGGGCAGTCGTTTTTCCGCTGCCGTTTGGGCCGAGCAATATCAGAACCGCCGCGTCGGAGGTTGAGAAGGAGACGTCTCGCAGGGCAATCGTTTCACCTTCTCGCTCGCGTCCGAGCCAATTGAACAGGGCGGGACGATGGCGAAAGATTTTGCCAACCGACTTGAAGACGATTCGATCCACGAATGCCTCACAAACTTCGAACCCGCGCCAAAGACTCTGTATTATAGTGGCGATTCTCGATCCGATCGATTTTCGGTGGCGCAGCGCTTCAAGGCTGCGATGATAGTCCCCGTTCCTGGGGATTTTTACTGCGAACTCTTGTCTTCGTATTCCAAGTCGAGCCTCGCACAGAAAAATGAAAACGAATTCGGCTTGCTGTGCGCGCTGGCCGTCACGGAGTTGACTCCTGCGCGAATCGAGCGGATCGCGAACTGGAATCTCTCCGCCCTCGACTGGAGTGTGTTTCTCGGGCTGGCGGAGCATCATGGAGTCCTGCCGCTCGTCGCCCGCAACCTGATTGAACATTGCCGCGCGGATGCTGGTCCGGCAGATCGTCCCGCAGATCCTGGTCCAGATCGTGCCCGCCGACTTCCGCGGGAAATCGAGCGCTCGCTGCGATCCGCACATAAAGCAAACCTGAAGCGCAGTCTGTGGTTTGCGGCCGAACTGGGACGCATCACGCGGCACTTCGAGGACGCGAAGTTGCGCGTTGTCCCGTATAAAGGACCTGTGCTGTCGCAGTCTGCCTACCACGACGTGGCGCTGCGAACTTTTTCGGATCTCGACTTCCTGATTGCGCCGGGCGATTTCGTTCGCGCGAAACAGGCTTTGGCTGAAATAGGATACCGGCCTTCAGAGGATGTCTCGCCTGCCGTCGAGCGTTTCTGGCTGCGCAAAGGGAACGAATGCGCCTTTGATGGTGCAGCGGGAAACTATCTGGTCGAGCTGCAGTGGGCGTTGCTGCCGTATTACTACGGCGTCGATCTCGGGGTGGAAGATCTGATCGCTCGTGCCGGCCGGACGGTTGTCGGCGAATGCGAGATGCCTTCTCTTTCTCCCGAGGATTCGGTTCTGGTGCTGTGCCTGCACGCCGCCAAACATCTCTGGATGCGGTTGATCTGGCTGGTGGACATAGCCGAGAGTTTGCGGGCTCCACGGATCGACTACGCGCTGATATTTTCCCGGGCGCGCGACCTGGGGATCACCCGTATTTTCGGCATCAGTTCCTGGCTGGTCAAAAATGTAATTCACGCCGAACTTCCGCGACAAACCGAGGAGATGATCGACCTTGATCCGCGAGTCCCTGTTCTGGGCGAGGATTTTGCCGAACGCATTGCTCGCAGCGCGACCTACAATTTCGATTCCACGGAATACTTCCGGCTCATCCTGAAACTGCGTGAGCGCCGGGTCGACCGCTGGCGCTATTTGTGGCGTCTCGTCTGGACGCCGGGCGTGGGCGATCTGGCAACTGTCGAGTTACCGGAGGCGCTCTTTCCTCTCTACCGAATGGTGCGAATCGGTCGGCTGATTGGGAAGCTCTATTGAAGTCAGCGAAGCGCGAACTGCGAGCCGACAGATAAGCTTAGTGCAACTCTCCGTCGCCCGGTGCGACATCCGGCGTGTCGACCCTTTTCTGCGCAACGGCCGTATCCATAACGCCCGGCGCCATCTGGAATTCGCCCGGGTCTTTGCCGGCCAGCGCAAAGCTCATGAACTGCATCCAGACGGGCAGAGCCGCTCGTGCGCCCGTTTCCTTGTCGCCGAGCGATTTTTTCTCGTCGTATCCGATCCACACGCCGCAGGTGATCGACGGAGAAAATCCAATGAACCAGGCGTCGGTAAAGTCATTGGTCGTTCCCGTCTTGCCAGCCAGTGGATAGGGCATTTTTGCGGCGGCGACTGCCGTGCCGTGCAACACCACCTCCCGCAGCATGAAGGTCATGATGCGCGCCGTGCGCGCACTGATGACGTCTTTGATGTCAGAGAAATCTTCTTCCAGGATGCGCCCGTCGTAGTCGGTGACTTTGGTGATGTAGCGCGGGGCGATGCGCACCCCATCGTTCGGAAACACGCTGAAGGCAGCGGTCTGCTCCAAGGGTGTGACCTCGGCTGAGCCGAGGGCTACCGGAAGGTACGCGGGAATATTTGACGTAATGCCGAAGCGGTGCGCGTATTCGATCACCGTTCTGATGCCGACGCGGTCCGCCAGTTTGAGCGCGGGAATGTTTCTCGACTGGGCAAGCGCGCGCCTCAACGTGATGGTGCCTTCAAACTTGGCGTCATAGTTGTGCGGCGTATAGGGCCCCGAAACGGTCTGAAAGGTTGTCGGCGCGTCCACAATCGTCTCCTCAGGGCTGCCCCCCTGATCGATCACCGCGGTATAGACGTAGGGCTTGAATGATGACCCGACCTGCCGCAGCGCCTGCGTGGCGCGGTTGAACTTCGAAACGTTGAAGTCGCGGCCGCCGACCATGGCCTTGATCTCTCCCGTCGCATTCTCGATGGCGACGAGCGCCCCTTCGGTGCCCGAATCCTGTTCCAGGCTGACGTGGGCTTTTCCGTCTGCATCGAGCGAAAGTACTTTAACGTAGACGATGTCGCCGGCGTGCAGAATCTCGGGAAGCTTCAGTTTGAGCTTGGTCCATGCCAAATCGGCCTGCGCGAGGGTGGCACTGTGCAAGCCGAAGCGGACTTCGGCGGAGGCCGCGGAAACCTGCGTTACGAGGGCATGTATGTATCCGTTCATTTCCGGCTCTTCGACCCAATCCGGGTCTTCGTACTGGTCCAGCTTTTCGCCCTGCGCGATTATGTTGTCCAGTTTGCCGTGCCAGCCATGACGTCGCTCGTAGGCGGCCAGGCCATCGAGCACCGCCTGGTGCGCGGACTTCTGCATCTCCATGTCCAGAGTTGTATAAACACGCAGCCCACCCTGGTGAACCTGGTCGCTGCCATATTTCGCCTCGAGGTAACGCCGGATTTCCTCCACATAATGCGGAGCCAGCGAATTCGGATCCTTCTGCACGTCGAGCACGATCGGCTTGCTCTTTGCCTCCGCCGCCTGCGCCGCGGTGATCTTGCCGTCTTCAAGCATGGCGTTGACGACCAGATTGCGCCGCTTGAGGGCGCGTTCCGGGTGATTGATTGGCGAATAGTATTGCGGTGCCTTCGGAAGTCCAGCCAGGAGCGCAGCTTCTTCAAGCTTCAGCTGCTTGGCGGGCTTGCTGAAATAGTATTCCGATGCGGCCTCGTACCCGTAAGCGCCGTGGCCCAAAAAAATCTGATTGGCATAAAGCGTGAAAATCTGCGGCTTGGTAAACCGGCGCTCCATCTGGATGGCTAAGAGCGCCTCCTGCACCTTGCGATAAAACGAACGGTCCGGAGAAAGAAACAGGTTACGGGCGAGTTGCATGGTGAGCGTCGATGCTCCCTGTACTTTGCCCCCCGATTCGATGTCGCGATAAGCCGCGCCCACAATCCGCCAGATGTTAATGCCCGAATGCCGATAGAAGTCCTTATCTTCGATCGACACCAGTGCGTTGCGGAGAACCTCGGGATAATCGTCGTAGCTTGCGATTACCCGCCGCTGCAGCGCAAAGGTGCCAATCACCCTGCCTTGACCGTCATAAAGTTCGGTGACGGAACTTGGACGGTACTGCTCAAGTTCCTCGACCTGGGGCAGATCCGTGGAGTAAACGAGAAGCAAGCCCGCGGCCGTGCCCACCGCGGCGGAGACCACGACAAGAAAAGCAAAGAGGACAACCCCAAAGAATGTCCGTCCGCCAATCTTTACCGTCGGAGAATGTCGATAGATGACTTTCAAAGCCCGTTTCAAATATCTCGAGTTACCACATTTCCAATGTTAGCGCATGGGAGGTTTGAGGATTTTAGAGTTTCAAGGTCCGGCGGTAACGACAGTTTCGGCGTCGCGCATCTCCTCGGTGAGGCAAAAAAATCGCCCGCCGAAGGCGAGCGATCCTTTCCATTTTGAGCGCTTGAAACCTTATCCCTTCGACTGCCGGTTCTTCAAAACTTCCAAAGCCTTGTTCAGTTGGTCGTCCGGCAGGTTCTTGGGTTTCTCGTCTTTCACGTTAGGTTTTTCGCCCGCAGCCGGTTGCTCGTCTTCATCGGGCAATCCGGAGTCGTCATCGACGGCGTCAGCAATCATCACGTTGGGAGTGACCGCCGCGTCCTGTATCGCTTTACCGCTCGGCGAGTAATACTTCGCGACCGAGAGAATGAGGGCTGAGTTGTCCGGCATCTCAATCAGCCTTTGCACCGAACCATCACCGAAGGTCTTGTCTCCAACGACGTCACCTCGAGCGTTCTCAAGGACCGCCGCGGCAACAATCTCGGCGGGACCCGCCGTGCTCCGGTTAACCAGCACAGCAACGGGAAGCTTGGTGATGTCCTTGGCCGGATCGGCATTAAAAGCCTGACGCGGATACTTCTGACCCTGCAGATAAGTGATGGTGCCATGGTCAAGGAAAAGATTCGCGGTGGCCACGCCCTCAGATTCCTCGCCACCAGCAGCGTTTCGGAGATCGAGCACAAGTTTGGTCGCTCCCTGTTTCTGCAATTCGCGAATCTTGGCGGCGATCTCCTGCGATTTGCCCGGCGGGAACGAATCCACCTTGACGTAGCCGACGTTGTCGGCAAGCATCTTGTCGCTGACGGGAGGAATGGTTACCACGTCACGCGTCACGACGATCTTCTGCGGCTCTGCGCGCCGCGGCCGAACCACAGCCAGGCTGACCGTGGAGCCAGGCTCGCCGGCGAGAATGCTGTGAATCTCAGCCAGCGACATGTCGTGCGTACTCTTGCCATCGATCGATTCGATGATGTCGGAGTTCTCGACGCCGCCCTTGTCGGCCGGGCCCCCGGGAACGACGGCGACCACGGCGGCGTACCCGAAGCGCTTCGAAACATCGGCGCCGATATCCGCCTTTCCCTCGTTCTTCATCGACTTGTATTGCTTATACTCGGCGGGAGACAAATAGCTCGAGTTGGCGTCGAGCGATTCGAGCAGGCCGTGCAGCGCTCCCTCGGTGACGCCGGCGATATTCGGTTCTTCCACGTACTCCAGTCGGATGCGCGACAGCACTTCGCTATACACCGACAACTGCCGGTACGCGCCGTCATTCGACGATGCACGAACGTTGACGAAACTTCCGACAACGGTAAACAACAGAATGGCCAGGGAACTGGTGATGATTGTGATCTTCAACTTCGTCGACATATTGGATGGCTCTTCTCGATAACTCTTTGAGGTTAGGCTTCCCCGAGTAACAGTTACATTATAGACGGTTTGATGCATACATCGGCGAGGAAGCGTCGAGTGAATGGGGACGGGACTAAGGTCACGGTTTCATCCCAGGTTGACGGATTCGGTCTGCTGAGCAGGGGAGCGACTCAGTCAATTAAAATCAAGGCTTTAGCAGCCTTTTCGAGCAGGGCCGCGATCTCCGGATGACCTTTTTCTCTCGCTACGAAGGCCGAGCTCTTGCCCTGGTCGTTCACCAGCTTTGGATCGGCGTGGTGCTCGAGCAACAGTTCCACCATGGGACGGTCGCCGTTTTGCGCCGCCGCATGAAGGGGAACCCAACCTCCCTGCTGCCGGGCGTTAACCGGCGCTCCGTGTTCGAGCAGCACACGCGCAGCTTGCAGATTTCGGGCAGACGCCGCCGAATGCAGGGGCATGACGCCGGTCGGATTCAGAGCCACGGGATCCACCGCCGCTCCGCGTTCGATCAACAGGAGCGCGGCTTCGGGCTGGCGGAAAAAGCAGGCAAAGTGTAGTGCTGTGAAGCCGTCGCTCGAGTGCGAGTCGATGCTCATTCCGCCGATCCCGTCTTCATCGAGGCACGTCTGAAGCCGATCCTGACGCCCAAGCGCCGCAGCCTCAAAGATATCAAGCACTTTCTTCTTGCCGGAAATCAATCCGGCCAAATCGAGGCGGCCACGATAAATGGCGTGCATCAGCAGGCTCACACCGCCAGCGTCTGTCACCTCAGAAACCGAGGGGTTTTCTTCCAGAAGATTCCGCAAGTCGTCGCTGTCATCTTTTTGCAGGAGCTCGAAAGCAGGACTGATTCGGTTTTCCATAAACCGCCCGGTTATATAATTAGCAATGCTAACGAATTGTAATACCCGCGTCTTGTCTGTCAAGGGAAATGTTAGCGATGCTAAGCATCGCGGTGGTAAGCTGGTTTCGTATGCCGCCCCGCAAGGAAAAATTTCGGCTGGAGGTGGCCGATCGACTGCACTCGGCCGCGATTCACCTGTTGCGCCATGCTCGTCAGCAGGACGTTCTGGCCCGTCAGGCTCCAGCAAGGCTGTCCGCTCTCTCTGTCCTCGTCTTCGGAGGACCGATCGCGCTCGGCCAGCTGGCGGCTGCGGAGCAGGTCAAAGCTCCAACCATGAGTCGCATCGTAGCGGGCTTGAAGCGTTCCGGACTGGCCAGGATCGAGTCTGACGTGAACGACGCTCGTCGGATTCGAGTGACGGCGACACCGAAAGGTGAACACTTGCTTCAGCGTGCGAGGGCCCGGAGAATCCGCCTTGTATCGAAGACGCTTGGCGGCCTGAAGGAAACAGAACTGGATACACTATTGCGGGCGGCGGAGATTACCGAGTGCGCCGTGAGCGTGGCATCCGCAAGGAAGTAAGCAGTAAGAAGCAAGCAGTAAGATGTCGCGAGGCCAATCCCGCGGCCGACGTCCGGAACGCCACCCAGCCGCTAGGGTTCATCGGCGACCGAATTCTGTAACCGGCCGATGCCTTCGACGGAAATTTCAATCGATTCGCCGGCAACCAC
>Ga0181537_10004836_pt1 | contig 11066 bp, 11 predicted proteins | sample PEATcosm2014_Bin_39_FD_119765 | JGI IMG/M metagenome (GOLD analysis project Ga0181537, IMG submission 119765) | Peatland microbial communities from MTU Mesocosm Facility, Houghton, MI, USA - PEATcosm2014_Bin23_10_metaG | ecosystem: Environmental > Terrestrial > Soil > Wetlands > Peat | place... | reverse complement strand
GAAACGGTACCCGCGGCATTGGGCAGCTATGAGGAATTGATTGAATCGCCAAACGTGGATGCGGTTTACATTCCGTTGCCGACCGGCTTGCGCAAGGAATGGGTCCTGCGCGCGGCGGCGGCGGGCAAGCATGTCCTGTGCGAAAAGCCCTGCGCGATAAATGCCGCGGAGTTGCGGGAAATGATTGCCGCGTGCAAAAAACATCGTGTGCAATTCATGGATGGCGTGATGTTCATGCACAGCCCGCGCATGGATCGCCTGCGCAAGGTCCTCAACGATGGCAAAAGCATCGGCTCCATCAAACGCCTCATGACGAACTTCAGTTTTCGCATGGCGGAAAACGTTTACGACACCAACGTCCGCATCAACAGCCAGTTGGAACCGGCCGGATGCGTCGGAGACCTCGGCTGGTATAACATCCGGTTTGTGCTTTGGGCAATGAATTGGAAAACCCCGCGCGAAGTGCATGGCCGGATTTTGCAGGAACGCCGTGCAAAGAAAGGCCTCGCGCCGGTGCCCATTGATTTTTCGGCGGAATTGATTTTCGATAATGATTCTTCGGCGGGCTTTTATTGTTCGTTCCGGGCGGAATACCAAAATTGGGTCCATGTCAGCGGCACGAAAGGCGCCCTGGTGATTCCTGACTTCGTTCATGGCGGGCACGGCCACGACCAGACGTTTGAATTGAACCAAAAAGAAATTACGGTCAAATGCTGCAAGTGCCGTGGTCGGCACAACGACAGCCCGGCCTTCTCCCAGCGCGCGAACATGATGCGAAACTTCGCCAATCAAATCCGCTCCGGCAAACTGAATGAGGCATGGCCCATGTGGGCCCTCAAAACCCAGGAAGTCGTGGACGCCTGCCTTGCTTCGGCAAAGAAGCGCTGAAGCCGTTCTTCCAAAAAATAAACAATCTTTTTTTTCCTGAAAACAGCTTGACTGGGCTTGACTAGCCTTGACTGGGCTGGACTCAGCTTGACCGAAGGTCACCGCGGTATATTCGTTTCTCCGTAAGCGATGAGTTTTGCTTATAATAATGCAGCAAATTTTTTCGTTGCTTCTCATTGATTGTCAGTGACTTGTGAATGAAATTGGGTTCGTTTTGCAATTTCGACCTTTTCCGCCATTGTCCGGAGTTTGCACAAAATAATAAGAATGCACTCGCCAGGCAGGCGATGAATCCCTTGCAACGGTAATGTAGACAGGCCGAGTGAAATGAGGGTTGGGGAGGAGTTCATAGGTTAGTTTTGAATGTTGAGTTTTGAGGTTTGAGTTGGGAAGACGAGGCGTTCGGCGGGACGGACGCCGAACGCAGCACGCGAGACGAGTGCACTCCCCATTTCCAAATGCGATGGGAAAGCGGCAGAGGACTGCCGCAGTCCAAAACACAAGCGTTATTGCCGATGATTGAATAACAATCATGCGCGTCATTTTCTCATAGGATTGGAAAAAGTGTTAGTTCGTCACTACCTATAAACAATTCATAAAAGAATGCAGGAGATTTTAAGGATGGTCTAACGGCCTGCATTCATTCCCACACTTCAACCTTGCAACGGTTTAACCTTTTAACGCTTCAGCGTTTTCCACTATCCTTTGCCCCGTGCAATTTCGGAAAATCGCCATCATCGGTGTCGGCCTCCTCGGCGGCTCAATCGGCCTCGGCGCGCGGAAATTCCGCCTTGGCGGGGAGGTGGCAGGCTTCGTCCGGCGCGAGAAAACGATCGTAGACTGCGAAAAAGCCGGTGCCCTGGATTATGCCACGACGGATTTGCTCGCCACGGTTTCCAACGCCGACCTGGTTATTCTCTGCACGCCCCTGGCGCAAATGCGTTCGCTGACGGAACAACTCCTGCCCGCCCTCAAACGCGGTGCAATTGTCACGGACGTCGGCAGCGTCAAGGCCGGTGTGGTGCGTGAATTGACATCCGTGGTCGCCAAAGCCGGGGCGCATTTCGTTGGCAGCCATCCGATGGCCGGCGCCGAAAAGACCGGCGTAGCCGCGGCACGCGTGGATCTGTTTCAAAATGCCGTTTGCGTTTTGACCCCCACGCGAAGAACTAACGCGAGCGCCGTCCGCAAACTCGAACGATTCTGGAAATCGCTGGGCGCGCGCGTCCTGAAATTGCCGCCCGAGCAGCATGACTTATTTGTGAGTCGCACGAGCCATTTGCCGCACGTCATCGCGGCCACGCTGGCGAACCTGGTTTTAAGTCCCACGCAACCCAAAGGCCAGTCGCAACTTTGCGCCACCGGTTTTCGCGACACCACCCGCATCGCTTCCGGTTCGCCGGAAATGTGGCGGGACATCTCGTTGGCCAACCGCAAGCACGTCGCCCGTTCGATTACCGCTTTCATTTCTGAACTGCAAAAGTTCGAGCAGGTTTTAAAAAAGAACGACGAGAAGGGGATTGAAAAGTTTTTTGAAAACGCCAAATCCCGTCGCGACAAGTGGCGTTCAGGCAAATTAACTTAGCCACAGATGACCACAAATGAAACACAGATAAAAGTGGCGAAAGATTATTCGCTTCAGCCAATCACCGAACAACTCATTGGCGCTGCATTTGAAGTACATAATGTCCTGGGTTATGGATTTCTTGAACGCGTTTACCAACGGGCGATGCAAGTGGAACTTCAACTGCGTGGTATAAAAGTCGATCTGGAGCCTTTGATAAAAGTCCAATTTAAAGGTGTTATTGTTGGGAATTATGCGGCGGATTTGTTTGTGGCAGATAAAATAATCGTTGAGCTTAAGACGGATACTGATTACCAGGCCATCCATGAGGCGCAATTATTGAACGAGCTTCGCGGCACTCAGGTAAAACTTGGCTATCTTATCAATTTCGGGCGCGAGCGCGTGGAATACAAACGGATGGTATTTTAAAAAAATCTGTGTTTCATCTGTGTCCATCTGTGGCTAAAGCATATGTCCCTCCCCGACTTAATTGAAATCGTTCCGTTGAAAGAGCCTGTGCGCGCCGAGATCACCGTGCCCGGTTCCAAGAGCATTACCAATCGCGCGCTCATCCTGGCCGCGCTGGCGGATGGCGAGGTGACGCTCACCGGCGCGCTTTGGAGCGAGGACACGCAAATCATGACCGAGGCCCTGCAGAAACTGGGCTTTGAAATCCGCGTGGAGCAGGACCCGGATGAATTTTGCAACCGCACCATTACCATCAAAGGCCTGGGCGGAAAGATTCCCAACGCGGGAGCCCTCAGAAAGCCGCTGGAATTGTTTGTGGGCAATGCGGGCACGGCGGCGCGGTTTTTGGCGGCGTTCGTTTGTTTGGGTGAGGGATATTATTATTTGCGCGGCACGGACCGCATGCATGACCGCCCGCAGGCGGCGCTGTTCAAGGCGCTCCGCCAGATCGGTTACCAGATTGAGACGGAATACGGCAACGACCGCCTTCCGGCCACCATCGAAGGCGTCGGCCCGTGGCCCGGCGGAAAATGCAAAGTAAGCATCGAGAAAAGCTCGCAGTTTGCCTCGGCGCTGTTGCTGTGCGCGAAGGTCGGCGAATGGCAGGTCAAAGTGGAGGGCGAGAACGCGGAGGAATCGCCGTATGTGGCAATGACATCGAAGATGATCGAAGTGTTTCCGCACAAAGGCGGGAAATTTCAGATTGAACCAGATGCAAGCAGCGGAAGTTATTTTGAGGTTGTGGACCGACTTCTGCCACTCGGGCCAGTATACCTGGAGTATTCAGAACAATTTGGAATAGAAGTTCCAACACAGAATATCAATCATGTTACCGTCACACATTGGCCGCGTTCTGGTTGGCAGATGGATGAAGTATTTAAGGATTATTTAATGTTAGGCTCGGTTGCGCGCGTACTCTGCGAATACGACAGGCGAAGAATGCGGATACCCAAGGAGTTGAGCGAAGAGTTAAAAAAAGCTCCCAGGTGGGTGATTTCCAGAAGTCGAGATTTGGGGGATAGCATCATGACAGCAATTGTTTGGAGCGCGGAAAAAGATTCCAAATACAGGTTGCTAAACGAAGAAGCCTTTCGTTTTACCGACCTCGGTCGTCTCCGCCTCCAGGAAACCGAGCGCGTCAAAGCCTTGAAAACCGAATTGACTAAATGCGGCGCAAAGGTGGAGGAACAAGGCGATACGTTGACGGTTTATCCGTCCCAGCTTCACGGCGCGGAAATCGAAACCTACGACGACCATCGCATGGCGATGTGTTTCGCCGTTTTAGGATTGAAAGTGCCCGGCATCAAAATTAAAAATCCCGCGTGCGTAAAAAAAACGTTCCCAAATTTTTTTCAGAAACTCGCCACGCCGCCGCCTAAAGGTCTGGGCGCGACGATTTTGGACGCGCAGTCCGGACGGAAATTGGAATTGGATGAACTTTTTGCGGAATAATCCTCGTCATGCTCATCCTCATCCTCAATTTTAAAATTGATCTATAAGAATGACGATGACGATGAGAATGATTTGAAAATGAAACACACTGTAATTGCAATTGATGGCACGAGCGCGAGTGGCAAGAGCACGAACGCCAAGCTGGTGGCGCGCGCGTTGGGCTATGTCTATGTGGACACAGGCGCGATGTATCGCACACTGGCCTGGCATTGCCTGAAGACTCGCGTGGATCCGCACGATGCCAAAGCCGTGGCCGCCGCCTGCCGCAAATGGAAAACCACCCTCGAGTGCGTGGAAAAGAACGGCCTGCGCGCGGTGCATTTGCTGGTGGATGGTTATTATCCGGAGAAAGAAATCCGCACGGAAGAGACCAGCGCCGCGGTGCCGCACGTGGCCGCCGTGCCGAAAGTGCGCGAATGGATGGTCAAGCGCCAGCGCGAGTGCGAGCAGTTCGGCAACCTCGTCATGGAAGGCCGCGACATCGGCACGAATGTTTTTCCCGAAACCGATTACAAGTTTTACCTGGATGCGACTCTGGCCGAACGCACGGCGCGTCGCACGGCCGACGGTATCAATGAAAACCTCGCCGCGCGCGACCAGCGCGACAGCCAGCGTGCGGTGGCCCCGCTGATGATCCCGCTCGGCGCGCGCGTCATTAATAATTCCAACCTGACGTCGGAGCAGACGAGTGGTTTGATTCTAAAAGAACTCCGCGAGCGCCTGCCGCAGAAATGATGGCTCACTAAACCGGTTCGAATAAGTCGCCTATGAACTTCTCCTATCGTTGCGGCTGGCTTTTTTTTCGGACGGTTTACGCCACGTATTTCCGCTGGCGCGTCTACGGGGCGGAGAACGTGCCAGTCACGGGCGGAGTTATTCTCGCGGCCAACCACGCCAGTTTTCTCGACCCCCCGCTCGTCGGCTCGGGGCTGAAGCGCGACATCAACTACCTTGCCCGCGAATCGCTTTTTCGTTTTCCGTTGGTGGGGGCGCTTTTGCGCAGTTGGAACTCCGTGCCGGTGGACCGCGACGGCGGCGGCGCTAAAGGATTGAAAATCATCCTGGGCCGGTTGCTGGACGGCGCGGGAATTATTTTGTTCCCCGAAGGCACGCGCACGCCGGATGGAAAATTGCAGCCCGCGCGCGCGGGCATCGGCCTGGTGGTGGCCAAGTCAAATGCGCCCGTCGTCCCGGTGCGAGTATTTGGCACGTTCGAAGCATATGGACGCAACGTAAAATTCCCGCGTCCAAAACGCATCGCTGTAAAATACGGCACGCCGATGCGTTTTGAAAAATTACGCGCGGAAGCAAAAGATTGCTCCAAAGATCGGCTGAAGCAAATCTACCAGGAAATCGCCGATGAAATCATGGCTGCGATCGCGGCGCTACACGAAGGCTAGACGCCGAGATTGGAGAGGGTGCTGGTGATGTTATTGACGGTCTGCACGAGCTTGGGGTGAGATTCCTCAAAACCTTTGACCGACGAACGTAGTTCTTCAACGGAATTTTTCAGCGTGCTATGATTGGCGCGAGTATCGTCACACGTTTTCTGGAGCGTGGCGGCTTGCGCTTTCAATGAGGCCAGCAATTGAAGCAACTCAGCTTTCGCCGGCTCGGCCAGCGTCCCGCTTCGGATTTTCGCCTCAATATCGCTGATCGTCTTTTGAATCATACCTATAGCTTATTCGCTTTGGCTGTTTCGGCAAGATTAAGCTGCTTGATTTCGCTGCTAACAAATGGTTAAACAGTTTTGAGTGAGTATTCCAAAACACGACCTGTTTCTGGTTGCGCTTTGCCTATTGAGCCTAGCGTTTGTAACTGGCTGTAATCGGCAAAAATCTCCCCGTGAGATTTTTAAAGAAGCGCAACAAGAAGAAACGGTAAGCAATTGGGATGCTGCGATTTTGGATTATAGCAAAGTCATCGAACTCGACCCTAAAGTTTCAGTCGCATACGCTGACCGTGCTAACGACGAACGCCGGTTGAAGCTCTATGATGATGCCACCAATGATTTCAGTCGCGCCATTGAGTTGAAACCCAAAGATGATTGGGCCTATCGAGGGCGTGGAAGAACTAAAATTGAAATGGGCGAATTCAATGATGCGATCTCAGATTATCTCCATGCCGTTCGACTCAATCCGACAAATGCGCTAGGGTTTTTTGGATTAGGGCTTGCGGATTATGATTTGTCCAATTTCGTCGAAGCGATTGCCTGTTTTACACACTCCATTAAACTGGATGGCAGCTTCGCTGGTGCCTATTTACATCGTGGATTAGCCGAGAGTGAAACAGGTGGTTTGGATGGGGCAATCGCTGATTACAGCAAAGCAATCGAGCTTGATCCTAAAGGCAGTTCCGCCTATGTAGATCGCGGCTTGGCAAAGTCTAAAAAAGGAGACTTGGATGGAGCGCTTGCCGACTACAGCAAGGCGATCGAAATCAATCCAGGGGATACTTACGCCTATGAAGGTCGTGGTGTAGCGAGGGAGAAAATGGGGGAATTGGATTTAGCGATTAATGATTTTAACGAGATGATTGAACTCAATTCAACAAACGCTCGCGCATACAGCCAGCGGGCATGGGCCGAATTTCGAAAAAATGACTTTGATGCTTCAATTGCTGACGCAACCCATGCAATTCAACTCGATCCGAAACGTGGTAATGCTTATGGTACCCTTGGATGGGCGCGATATGGCAAAGGAGACGTATCAGGTGCTATCGAAGACTGCAAAGCCGCCATTAAATTCTTTAACCCAGACGATATTGAGTTCCTTTATGATCAAGGAATGCTTGATTTCATCGCTGGGGATTACAATAAGGCCATGGTTGACTGGCAAAATGCCATTCAAAAGGACGCTTTTAGAAGAAGCGAACTTCAGCCGTGGATTGATAAAGCGCAGGCAAAATTGCGGGAGGAAAAGCCTTAGCGTTTCACCACCGTCCCGCCTTCGGCAAAGCGGCCTGCACGTGTTCCCAGATTTTAACGCAGACAGTTTCCACCGGGCCGCTGGCGTCCACCACGCGGACGCGGTCCGGGTTGACAGCGGCGATGGCTTCGTACCCTTTCGCCACGCGCGCAAAAAATTCCTGGCTGGCTTCTTCGATGCGGTCGCGGATGAAGGGCAGGGTGGACTGCCGTGCAGCGCGGCGTTGCTCGCTGATTTCCGGTGAAACTTTGAGCAGCAGCGTCAGGTCGGGTTTCGTCTCGCCGACGGCCATGTCCACGACGGATTGCACCATCTTCAAATCCAGTTGCCGCCCGTACCCTTGATATGCGGTCGTGGAATCGTAAAAACGGTCGCACAGGATGATCTCGCCCGCGGCAAGGGCAGGGCGGATGACTTCGCGGACGAGCTGCGCGCGGCTGGCGTTCATCAAAAGCAATTCCGCCTCGGAAGTCATCGCCGCGTTATTTTTGCTGTGCTTGAGCGTGTGGCGGATTTCCTCGCCGATGGATGTGCCGCCCGGCTCGCGCAACGGATGCACACGATAGCCGAGGCTCAGGAGCTGCCGCCGGAGCAATTCCATTTGGGTGGATTTACCGCAGCCTTCGGTGCCTTCGAAGGTAATAAAAAGACCTTTCGCCATGTGTCGTTTACGATTGATGATTTGCGCGAAAAAATAAACCTCAAATTTTTTTCAATTTCGGACCCTTGGGCGTGTCTTCGATGCCCCAGCCTTTGGCCTGGAGTTCGGCGCGGATGTCATCAGATTTTTGAAAATCCCTGGCTTTACGCGCAGCCTGCCGTTCTTCAAACAACGCCGTAACGTCAGCCGGAATTTCGATTTCACATGGCATGCTCAATCCGAAAAGACCTTCGCCAACGACGCGCCAGGTGGCCAAGGCCGACGCTGCTTGCGTGGGTTGAAGCTGGCTTGATGCGAATGATTTGTTCAATTCGCGGATCCATTCAAAAATAGCTCCCCACGCGCCCGAGACATTCAGATCTTGGTCCATGGCGGTTCCAACCTTGGCAATGAGCGCTTCATCGGGATTGGCGGTCGCGTTGTAGTCAATGCCGGCAATCTCTTTAAGCTTGGACATGCACTCATCAATTCGTGACAGGGCGCTTTTGGCGCCTTGCAGTCCATCCATCGTGAAATTAAACGTTTCGCGATAGTGAGCAGTCAGAAGCAAATATCGGATTTCCCGGCCACTAAAGCCCTTGGCTAGCAAGTCGCGCAGGGTAAAAAAGTTGCCAAGCGATTTGCTCATCTTTTTGCCTTCCACGAGCAAATGCGCGCCATGCATCCAATGTTTCACAAACGGCTTTCCGGTGGCCCCTTCGCTTTGGGCGATTTCATCCTCATGATGAGGAAAGACCAAATCTTCGCCGCCCAAATGCAGGTCGAAACCCGGCCCGAGGATTTTCATGCTCATGGCGCTGCACTCGATGTGCCAGCCGGGGCGGCCTTCGCCAAACGGGCTGTGCCAGAAAACTTCGCCATCATCCGCCACGCGCGCCTTCCACAGGGCGAAATCAGCGATGGATTCCTTGGCATATTCGTCGCTCTTGACGCGTTCGCCGGTGCGCAGTTCGTCAAAATTCAGCTTGAGCAACTTTCCATAGCAGCAACCGGCGCCGCGATATTTCTCGATGGAAAAATAAACGGAACCATCCGGGGCTTTGTAGGCGAAGCCCCGCGCCAGGAGTTGTTCAATCAGCGAAATGATTTCGGGAATGAATTCGGTGGCGCGCGGTTTGTGATGCGGCTCCAGGCAGTTGAGCGTTTTTAAGTCCTCGAAAAACGCCCTTTCATATTTGCCGGTAAATTCGCGCAGGGTCGTCCTCTTCTCGCGGACGTTCCGGATGATTTTGTCCTCCACATCCGTGATATTCATCACATGCGTGACCTGGAATTTTTTAAATTCGAGCGTGCGGCGCACTAAATCGGCAAAGACAAAAGTGCGCCAGTTGCCAATGTGCGCAAAATCGTAAACCGTGGGGCCGCAGCAATACATGCCCACTGTGGGCGCGGCGAGCGGCGTAAATTCCTGGACGGAACGCGACAGCGTATTAAACAAATTCAATCCCATTTGCGTCCGCGCAAGTTAAGGTGAGGCGGTGCAAAGAAAAAGAATTTTATTATTCGTGTTCAAACTGTCGGAAAATGCCATTGCAATTTTATGTAAAAACATACAGCTTGAAAGATGTACGATATGAAAACTAAGAATGGAATAATATTGGGAGCGGTCCTGGGATTGGCCGCTGTGTGTGTGGCCTCGGCTGAACCAACTGCCTTTGATCTCGTTAACAAGGGCGATCAATATGTCGGGGTGCAATCCAAGGATAAAGTCATCCAGATTTTCTCCGATAAATCCGTGGCTACTCTTACGCCGAACATTTGGCATGTGGTTTACTATGATCCGGATTCCACCTTCAAGACCGTGGAAGTGAAATTTGGGGGTGGCGAAGAAATGGAAGTGTCACACCCCATGCGCATGTTTCCCGCCAAATCGCTTGATATGCTGGACCTGGAAAAATTGAAGGTGGATTCAGATCGGGCATTAAAGATCGCCGCGTCCCAGCCGCTCTTGAACGCGCTTACGCTCAGGGCTTCGAAGCTGGCGCTGGCGAACACCGACGACGGCGTGGTCTGGAAGGTTGAGCTGTGGGCGGCCAAGGTGGGCGACTCGACAAAAGAAGCCGACATCGGCAGTGTTACTATTTCCGCCACCGACAAATCGATCGTCAGGTCAGACTTGCATCCGAGCAACGCGGATTAGTGCAGTCTAAAAGACTTCATTTTCCGGCGGCGAAGTAATGCTAACGCTCTTTGCCGCTGAAAATCTTTTTGCGGAGGGGGTTGACAATTTCTGAAACGGGAGTAATGGTGCCATTGGAGGTGTATTATGAAGAAGAACTATGGAGTAGTATTGGGAGCAGTGTTGGGATTGGCGACCACGCACGCTGTGCTGGCTGATCCGACTGCGTTATCACTGATAAAAAATGCTGATGAATACGTGGGAAACCCCTGTAGAGACCGTGTCCTGGAAATCTATTCGGACAAATCCATCGCCACCATGCAACCGAACGTTTGGCACGTCGTTTATTATGACCCAAGCGTGTTCTCCAAATCGGTGGACGTGAAATTCGGCGCCGGCCAGGAGATGGAAGTATCGCATCCGATGCGTCCGTTCTGGATTCCGGCCAGGGCGCGCGACGTTCTGGATCCAGACCGGTTGAAAATTGATTCCGATCGTGCATTGCAGATCGCTTCAACGCAACCGATCTTGAATGGAATCACGCTCCGGTCTTCCAAACTGACCCTGCAAAATTCCGATGATGGAGCGATCTGGAAGGTGGAATTGTATGCCGCCAAAATAGGCGACCCGACACGTGAAGTAAGCATCGGGCACGTGACCATGACCGCCGATGACGGAACCATCGTCAAAGCGGATTTGCACCCGAGCAGTGTGGATAATTGATTCGGGGAAAATAAATTCAGCGGCTAAATCTAAATCTGCCGCCGCTGAAATTTTCTATCAGCATCCGCCGCGCTACGCGGCGGATTTTTGATGTTCCGCCACGGCGGCGGCCATGGTGTCCACGCTGTGAAGAATACGTTTCGCGGCTTCGGAATCGCCGATCTTTAAACCGTAAGCCTTATCCAGGGCCACGACCAGTTGAAGCGCATCCACGGAATCCAGGCCGACGCTGCCTGGCCCAAACAGCGGTTGGTTGTCGCCGAT
>Ga0181537_10004833_pt1 | contig 11069 bp, 9 predicted proteins | sample PEATcosm2014_Bin_39_FD_119765 | JGI IMG/M metagenome (GOLD analysis project Ga0181537, IMG submission 119765) | Peatland microbial communities from MTU Mesocosm Facility, Houghton, MI, USA - PEATcosm2014_Bin23_10_metaG | ecosystem: Environmental > Terrestrial > Soil > Wetlands > Peat | place... | reverse complement strand
CGGAAAGTCTTCATGCGCGTGGGCGCCGCGGCTCTCGTGGCGCGCATTCGCCGAATGCAGGGTGACGACCGCCTGCTGCAACAAATTGCGCAATTCGAGCGCCTCGACGAGGTCGCTGTTCCAGATCAGCGAACGATCGGCGATGCCGAGATCGGTATAGGCGCGCGCTGCCGTGTCGATCTTGTCGACGCCTTCCTTGAGCACGTCGGTGGTGCGGAACACCGCGCAATTATTCTGCATGATCCGCTGCATCTCGGTGCGGATCGAGCCGGTCATGCGCGGGCCTTTTGAGTGGCGAACCGCGTCAAACCGGTCGAGCGCCGCCTCGACACCATTGGCGAGCGGCGGATGCGGCGTGTTCGGGCGGACCAGCTCGGCCGCGCGATGCGCCGCGGCGCGGCCGAAGACGACGATGTCGAGCAGCGAGTTGGTGCCGAGCCGGTTGGCGCCGTGCACCGAAACGCAGGCACCCTCGCCGACCGCCATCAGCCCCGGCACCACCGCGTCGGGGTCGCTCTCGGTCGGGCGCAGCGCCTCGCCGCGGTAGTTGGTCGGGACGCCGCCCATGTTGTAGTGCACGGTCGGCAGGATCGGGATCGGCTCGCGCGTCACATCGACATTGGCGAAGATCTTGGCGGTCTCGGAGATGCCGGGCAGCCGCAGATGCAGCACTTTCGGGTCGATGTGCTCGAGGTGCAGCAGGATGTTGTCCTTGTCGGCGCCGCAGCCGCGCCCCTCGCGGATCTCGATGGTCATCGCCCGGCTCACCACGTCGCGCGAGGCGAGGTCCTTGGCGTGCGGCGCATAGCGCTCCATAAAGCGCTCGCCTTCGCTGTTGGTGACATAGCCGCCTTCGCCGCGCGCCCCTTCGGTGATCAGGCAGCCGGCGCCATATATGCCGGTCGGGTGGAACTGGATGAACTCCATGTCCTGCAATGGCAACCCGGCGCGCAGCACCATCGCGTTGCCGTCGCCGGTGCAGGTATGCGCCGAGGTGCAGGTCAGGTAGGTCCGGCCGTAACCGCCCGTCGCCAGGATCACCATATGCGCGCGGAAGCGATGGATCGTGCCGTCCATCAGGTTCCAGGCGAGCACGCCGCGGCAGACGCCTTCGTCATCCATGATCAGGTCGAGCGCGAAATACTCGATAAAGAACTCGGCGTTGTTCTTGAGCGATTGCTGGTAGAGCGTGTGGAGGATCGCATGGCCGGTGCGGTCGGCCGCGGCGCAGGCGCGGTTAGCCGGCTGGCCTTCGCCGTATTCCATCATGTGGCCGCCAAACGGCCGCTGGTAGATCTTGCCGGCCTCGGTGCGCGAGAACGGCACACCGAAATGTTCGAGCTCATACACCGCGGGGATCGCGTTGCGGCACATGTATTCGATCGCGTCCTGGTCGCCGAGCCAGTCGGAGCCCTTGACGGTGTCGTACATGTGCCAGCGCCAATCGTCCTCGCCCATATTGCCGAGCGCCGCGCCGATGCCGCCTTGCGCCGCGACGGTGTGGCTGCGGGTCGGGAAAACTTTGGAGATGCAGGCGGTCTTGAGCCCTTCGACCGTGGCGCCGAGCGTCGCGCGCAAGCCGGCGCCGCCGGCGCCGACAACGACGACATCATAGGCGTGATCGATGATCGGATAGGCGGCAGGCATCGTTCGCTCCGCTATTGCTAACCGGCTAACGCCAGCTTGAGCACGGCAAGCACGCCGCGCACCACAAACAACACGCACAACGCGCGCATGACGATCAGCACGGTGAGGCGCGTTCCCTCGCCATGGATGTAATCCTCGATCACGACCTGGAGGCCGAGCGCCGCGTGATAGAAGGTCGCGACGATCAGGAGAATCATCAGCATCGCCGGGATCGGGCTGTGCATCCAGGCGACCATCGCGGCGCGGTCGGCACCGACCAGGCCGATCACCGCGATGACGAACCACAGGACGAGCGGCACCAGCGCCAGACCGGTCATGCGTTGCCGCCACCAATGCTCGACCCCCTCCTTGGCCGAGCCGAGACCGAACACGCGGCCCAGCGGGGAACGCATCGGCGCGCGAGCGCGGGTCACCGCCATATCAATGGACCCACTGGGAAAGACCGACGATCCAGGCGAGGATCGTCAGCGCGCCCGTCGCGCCGACGACGGTCCAGCCGCTGGCGTAGACGCTTTTCAATTCAAGGCCATGCCCGGTATCCCACCACAAATGCCGGATGCCGTTGCACAGGTGATAGAACAGCGCGACGCTCCAGCTGAACAGCAGCAGCAAGCCCAGCCACGACCCCATGAAATTCTGGAACGTGGCATACGATTTCGGTCCGTCGGCGGCGGCACCGAGCCACGACACCAGCAGGATCGCACCGACCGCGAGCGCGATCCCCGTCATCCGGTGCAGGATCGACAGTACCGAGGTGAGCTGCCAGCGGTAGATTTGCAGGTGGGGCGATAACGGCCGCGGGTCGGAAATCATCAATCGTCGTCCGGACGCAAGGTGCGCCTTTGTCGCGGCTTGACTTAGACTTCGCCCCTTGAGGTGTCAACCAAGCGCCGCCGTCGCGAAACTATTGGCTGATATGAGGGAGAGCGCGGTGGCGCGATGTCTGGCATGGCCCGTCCGGCGTTTCGCGCGGCCGCGAGCCGGTGCTCGCTCGGTCTCACCAAGCGGATAGCGCAGCTCGCTCGGGCCCAGCACGACCTCCATGTCGATGGCGCCGGCGAACAGGGCGAGCACGCGCGACGGCAAGAGCGCCATCCCATCGGTCCAGCGGTGGTCGCCCTCGCTGGCGTGGAAACCACCCTGAAGCTGAAGATGCGGATTGTCCGGCAGGATGTCGAACGTCCAATCAGTGTCACGCAATGAGATGCGGTGCAGGTTTACGCCGAGCCGGCGGCGGTCTCGCGAGGCCGCATCGATCTCGGCGGGCGTGGTCTTACGGGAGGCGAGCAGAACCTCGCTCGGCCGGTGATCGAGCGAGAACCGGTACATGCCGCAATCAACCGTCAACGGTGCCACCTTGACGCCGTCGGCGATTAGATGCAGCCCTGGATCGTCGGTCAGCCGGTGGCCGAGCGCCATGGCACGCGCCACGAGCCGCCGATGGATAGCCGCGGCCGCGAGCCCCGCGCCGACGCGCAGCGCGCACGGGCGCCCGCGCTGCGGCAACCCGTGGGGATAAAGCGCGGCGTGTTCGGCGGCGTTGTGGAACATCCGGCGATTGCCGCATTCAAGATAGGTTTCGGCTGGCGCGCCGTCGGCGACGATCACGTCATGCGGATCGAGTTCGATGTGGAAATATTCGAGCTTCTCGACTTCCGCGACCTGGGTGATCGTCATGCCGTTGACCAGAAGGCGGGCCGGCACCAGCAATTTGTCGATGTAGAGCGCGTGCTCTGGAGAGAGCCACAAATCGCGAGCCGGCACGCCGTCGCCGAGCGCACCGGCCGACACGACGACCGGCAGCACGTTGCGATTGCCGCAGATAAAGCGCCCGTCAAAGCTGCGCCGGCCAACCCAGCGGATCGGCCGCGCCGCGCCCGACACCGTCATCACCCGATCGCCGACCGCCAACCCCTCAACCGGCCGCTCGCCTTCGTCGGTCAAGATCAGCGTACCGCGGCAATAACACGGCACGTCGCCCAATTCGATGACCGAGCCGTCGGTGCCGACCGATCCGCTGATCGTGAGGAACAGATCATGCGAGGATTCATTGAGCAGCGCGCCGTTAATGCCGCTTATCTGAGAGTTTGCCTGAAATATGATCGTCGGCTGGGCGTACCCAGTGCCGGTGTTGGCGATCTCAAAAACAGCGTTGCCCGCCGTCGTTCCGAACAGATTTCCCGAGGAGTCGATGACCAGACCGCTGTCTGGCTCCGATAAGCCTGAGTGCTGAAAGTTGACCAGCGTCGTCAGGGCGCCATAACCCGTGCTCGTCTTGGGAATCTCGAATACCGTCCCAGCGTGGCCCGGCCCACCGACCTCGGTGACGCCGAACAAATCCCCCGCAGCGTCCATGCTCACCGGACCGACGGGCAATGTGTCGGGCGCGAGGTTGCCGAGCACAATCGGCGTGCTGGCATAGCTACCGTCGAGATACGGGATCTCGAATACCGTGCCGGTTTCGTTGCTCGGTTCATCGTTAAAGGGGTCCGACGCCCCGATTGTCACATCGAAGAGGTCGCTGGCGGCGTCTTGAACGAGGCTGCCAAACGCCGGGGATTGCCCATTGGTAAAGTTGTACAGCGTCGTCGGCGTGCTGGCGTAACTGCCGTCAAGATACGCTATTTCGTACACTGTGCCGTCGGTTCCGGTCGGACCGTCTCCCGTTGCGCTGGTAACCCCGATGAGGTCTCCCGCGCCGTTGATGATCAGCCCGCCGTTCGGGAATGGCCCAAAGATAGAGGAGCCGCTACCGAAGTCGAAATTGACCAATGTTGTCGGGGTACTGGCATAGCTGCCATCGACATAGGGGATCTCGAAGATCGTGCCCTCGCCGTCAGTTCCGCCCTCCTGGGTTATACCGAAAAGGTCTCCATTGGCGTCGGCGACGAGCGTACCTTCGGGCTCACTCCCGTCCGTGCCGTTAAACTCGACCAGGGCTGTCGGGGTGCTGGCGTAGCTGCCGTCAAGATAGGAAATTTTGAAGACCGTACCATTGTCGCCCGTCCCACCGTTCCTTGCTTCGCCAAAGAAATCGCCGGCGGCGTCCTCGAACAGGGCTTCGGGATAAGCTGAGTTATTGTCTCCCGGATCAGCTCCATCCGCGCCATTGAAGGTGGCAATAGTGGTTACGGTGACCGGCATGATTTCCGTTCCCTCGCCTTAGATCGGGTCGCTCGATCGTGCGCCAATTGTTACTGAGTTCGAACCCTAATTGTTAACGCGGTCAGTTTCATTTCACCGAAGCGGGGCGACCGCGGATAAAACCGTTCGTAGGGTTCGGGGCGCTGCGATTGCTCGGAAAGGACGCCTTGCTCGGCGCCGGAATTTGACGAATCGTCGCCGTCGCGGCGGTACCGCGCGACGGGGCGGCCGTCGGGAAACGCCATGCAGGTCAGGTTGTAGGCGGTCGCCTTTGCCGGTCGATCGGCTGCACGAGGGCGAGGCGAAAGCTGGTCATCGCAGGCTTCGTCGATGACGCGGCAATGTTTCCTAGTGGTTGGGCACGGCGCGCCAATGCCCCAGGTAATTGCCGTGCCGGTCGTAGTTGAAGATCCATTCGTAATGGGAACCCGGCGGCGGCGGGGTGGTCGGCGGCGGGTAGGCGGCCGTTTCGGCGCCGGTCCCCGCTGGGGGCGGCCATGCCTCCGAAGCTTGCGCGAAGGCATTGCTGGCGATGAAACAGGTGCCGAGAGCGAGACATGCCGCGAACGCAAATATCCGCATCATGCGAACCTTCCGCGCAGGGGGTTGAAACCTGTGAAGGATGTAGGCAGCCCCGGCCGTGGAGCCAAGAGCGGCGCGTGGCCGGCGCCGAGAAATACCGGCGGCCGAGAGACGGCGCTGCTTATCGACCGCCGCCGCAAACAAAAAAACCCGCCAGGCACCACGCGGCGCCTGGCGGGCTTTTGTGTCGTTCAGCCGGTTACGGCCCGACGCGTTCGGCTTCCCAGTGACCACGATACCCGTGATGGTCGTAGGAATAGACCCATTTGTACTGGTAGCCCTCGGGAGCCTGCGGCGGCACCGCGCCGTCCGGCGGCGTGCCGATCGGGGCACCGTAGACGACCGTGCCGGGCGCCGGTTGGGCAATGCCCGCCATTGCGCCAGCCGTGCCCAATCCCAGAGCAATCGCCAGCGAAGCAGTTGTCAGCAAAACTCGTTTCATCATGCTCTCCTGTGCCAAATTCTCGGCGTTTTCCCGCTTTGCGGCTCCTTAAGCCGCAATTTATCGCCGTCCCTGCCAGGATGTGATTGTGCTAAAATATAATGCTTTAAATTAAGGCTGACCCCCACAATTGCGTGATGGCTGGGTCGCTCAAACGCCGCGTGCGGCAAAATCGATGCGCGGATCGATAAACATATAGGTCAAATCGCTGATCAGCTTGAGCACCAGCCCGATCAGCGTAAACACGTAAAGCGTGCCGAACATGATCGGGTAATCGCGGTTGATCGCCGCCTCGAAACCCAACAGGCCCAGCCCGTCGAGCGAGAAGATGACCTCGATCAGCAACGCGCCGGTAAACAAGATCGAGACGAACGCGGCCGGGAAGCTCGCCACGACGAGCAGCATCGCGTTGCGGAAGATGTGGCCATAGAGCACGCGCCGCTCGGATGCCCCCTTGGCGCGCGCGGTCAGCACGTATTGCTTGTTGATCTCGTCGAGAAAGCAGTTCTTGGTCAGCATCGTCAAGGTCGCGAAGCCGCCGATCACCAGCGCCGTGATCGGCAGCGCGATGTGCCAGAAATAATCGGCGATCTTGAGCGGCCACGGGAAGCTTGCCCAATTGTCGCTGACCAGACCGCGCAGCGGGAAGAGCGACAGATAGCTGCCGCCGGCGAACAGCACGATCAGCAGCACCGCGAACAAAAAGCTCGGCACGGCGTAGCCGACGATGATGACCGTGCTGGTCCACACGTCAAAGGTGCTGCCGTCCTTGACCGCCTTGCGGATCCCGAGCGGGATCGACACGAGATAGGTAATCAGCGTCGTCCACAGCCCGATCGAGATCGACACCGGCAGTTTGTCGCGGATCAGGCTGACGACGCTGCGGTCCTGAAAGAAGCTGTCGCCAAAATTGAACATGACGTAGTTCTTCATCATCAGCTCAAACCGCTCCAACGGCGGCTTGTCAAAGCCGTATTGGTGGACGAGCTGGCGAATGAGCGCCGGGTCGATGCCGCGCGCCCCGCGGTAGAACGTGTCGCCGTTCGACTGCACCGGCGCGGTGTCGCTGGCGCCGCCGCTGACCCGCTCGGTGGCGCTGACCACATTGCCTTTCAGCTTGGCGATCATCTGCTCCACCGGCCCGCCCGGCGCCGCCTGAATGATCACGAAATTGACCACCATGATCGCGAACAAGGTGGGGATCATCAGCAGGATGCGGCGGACCGCGTAGGCGATCATTTCGCTGGGACCGTTGGTGCTGGCGAGAGGCGCAGCGTCACTTGGGCGTCTCGCTTTTTTTTGTCTCGATCGTCTGCTCGGCGGTTTGGTCGACCCACCAGGTTTCGAGGCCTGGCGCGTATTTTGGCGCGACCTGCGGGCGGCGGAACTTGTCCCAATAAGCGATCCAATAGGTGCCGAGATGGTATTGCGGGATCAGGTAGTAGCCGTATTGCAGCACGCGATCGAGATCGTGAACGTGAGCGACGAGATCGGCGCGGGTCTGCGCGGAGATCAATTCCTCGATCAGCTGGTCGATGACCTTGCTCTTGATGCCGAGGCGGTTCTGGCTGCCCGGCTGGTCTGCCGCGGCGGAACCGAAGAACTCGCGCTGCTCATTGCCCGGCGAGAGCGATTGCCCAAAGAGGACGACGGTCATGTCGAAATCGAAATTGTCGAGGCGCTGCTCGTATTGCGACACATCCACCGTGCGCAGCGTGGCGGTGATGCCGAGCCGTTTCAGGTTCTGGATGAACGGCAGCGTGACACGTTCCATCTGTGGGTCGTCGTTCAGGATCTCGAATTGGAAAGGCTGGCCGGTCTTGTCGTTGACCAGCTGTTCGCCCTTAAAGGTCCAGCCCGCCTGCTTCAACAGGCCGAGCGCGTCGCGCAACCCGTCGCGCAGCGTGAACGTGTCGGTGTATTTCGGCGGGTTGTATTCCTTGGTGAACACCTCGTCCGGGATCTGCCCGCGATAGGGTTCGAGGATTTTCAGCTCGTCGCCTTGCGGCACGCCGGTCGCGGCGAGTTCGGAATTGTCGAAATAGCTGCGGGTGCGGGTATAGGCGCCGTAAAACAAATTCGCGTTCGACCATTCGAAATCGAACGCATAGGCGAGCGCCTGTCGCACCAGCGGATCCTGGAACAGCGGCCGGCGCAGATTATAGCCAAACCCCTGCATCGCCGACGGGTTCCGGTTGGGGATGACGGCCTTCCTGATCAGCCCGTCGCGCAGGGCCGGGCCGTCATACCCAGTCGCCCAGGCCTTTGACGAATTCTCGCGACGGATATCGTAATTGCCGGCCTTGAAGGCCTCCAGCGCGACGGTCGAATCGCGGTAATAGTCGTAACGGATCACGTCGACATTAAAGCGGCCCTTGTTGACCGGCAGATCCTTGGCCCAGTAGTCGGGGACCCGGCGATAGGTGATCGAGCGGCCGGGATCGACCGAATCGATCTTGTAGGGACCGCTGCCGAGCGGCGGGTCGAGGGTCGTCTTCTCAAAATCGCGGTTCGCCCAATAGGCTTTCGACAGAACCGGCATCTCGCTCAGGATCGCCGGCAATTCGCGGTTGTCGCCGTTCTTGAACTGGAAGCGGACGCCATGGTCACCCTCGATCTCGACCTTGGTCACATCGCCGTAATAGAAGCGGTATTGCGGCGCGCCCTTATCGCGCAGAATTTCGAAGCTCCAGACGACGTCGGCCGGAGTGATCGGCGTGCCGTCATGGAATTTTGCCTTCGGGTTCAGCGTGTAGACGACCGAGGCGCGATCGGCGGCGAGGTCCGCGCTTTCCGCGATCAGCGGGTAGTCGGTGGCGGCCTCGTCTTCGCTGCGGGTCATCAGCGAATCGAAGAGCTCGCCAATGCCGGCCGCCGGTACGCCCTTGATGACAAACGGGTTCAGCGTATCGAACGTGCCGATCGAGTTGAGCCGCATGGTGCCGCCCTTTGGGGCGTCGGGGTTCGCGTAATCGAAATGCGTGAAATCGGGCGGGTATTTGAAATCGCCGTAAAGCGACATGCCGTAGGTGACGACCGCCCGCGCCGCGCCGACCGCGGCGACCAGAAACACCAGGGCGAGGGCGACAGCTTTGATGTTGCGCATAAACGGCTTCCCGTTACCTGGCGGCGGCGCTCATCCTCGCAGCAAGTCGAGCGCATCGCCATGCGTACGCTTGTCGCCGGCGATCAGCACCCTGCCATCCGATAAAAGATCGAGCGGCGCGCCCTGCCAATCGGTCGCGATGCCGCCGGCGCCTTCGATGATCGGCAACATCGCGCTAAAATCATAGGTCTTGAGGCTCGCCTCGATAACGACATCGACAAAACCGAGCGCGACGAGACCGTAGGCGTAGCAATCGGCGCCGTAGCGCACGAGCTTGGCCGCGGCGGCGACACGCGCGAAGGCGGCGGAATCTTCGCCCCGGAACATGTCGGGGCTGGTCGCGAATACCGTCGCAGCGGCGATTCGCGGACAGGCCCGGCACTGCACCGGACGGCCATTATGCGTTGTTGGGTATCCCGTGGCGCCGACCCAGCGTTCGCGTGAAATCGGCTGGTCGATGATCCCAAGCACAGGCCGGCCGTGCCGGGCCAGCGCGATCAGCGTGCCAAACAACGGCACGCCGCTAATAAAGGATTTGGTGCCGTCGATCGGATCGAGTACCCAGACGAACTCGGCGTCCTCGCGCTCGCGCCCATATTCCTCGCCGATGATGCCGTGCTCGGGAAAACGCGCGGCGATCAATTGCCGCATCGCCAACTCGGCGGCGCGGTCAGCCACGGTCACGGGGCTCAGATCGGCCTTGTCGTCAATGGCGAGCGCGGTGCGGAAATACGGCCGGATCGCCGCGCCCGCGGTGTCGGCGAGCTCGGCCGCAAGAGCGAGATACGCGTCGAGCGCGGCCACAATCTCCCTTATTTCAGGGTTTGCAGATAGGCGATGACGTCGGCGCGGTCCTGCACCTTTGGCAGCCCGACAAAGGTCATCTTCGTTCCGTGCGCAAATTGCTGCGGCTTGTAGAGCCACACGTTCAGCTCGTCAGGATCCCACTTCTTGTCCTTGTCGGCCGCGAGGGCCTGGGAGAAGCTGTAACCCGGCGCGCCGGCGATGTTCTCTTCCATGACGCCAAACAGATTGGGGCCGATCTTGTTGGCCTCGCCCTTGCCAAAAGTGTGGCATTGCAGGCAGACCTTGGCGACCTGCTCGCCGCGTTTGGCGTCGGCCTTTTCCATGGCGGGGCCAATCGGGTCGGGTGCGGCCGGCGCGGAGGCCTCGGTCGCGGCCGGCGCGGCCTCGCCCTCTCCGGCGCCGGGCGGCAGATAAGCGGGCTTTTCGAGGCGGACCGGATGGACGATGCTCTGCGCGACGATCCCGGTCGCCATCGCGACGATCATCGCGGTCAGCACCGAGGCAATGATCTTGTTCCACTCGAAGGACGACATCGGCGGCCTTTCCGCTCCCGTTTTCGGCGCGTTTACCGTGCCGCGCCTTCAGAAGGCGGCGGCAAACCGGATTACACCGGGTGGCTCAACTCAATTATCACGCTTCCGACAATCGCACGAACCGGGCATGTTGTCGCTCCCCGATCACGGCTGATGAAACCATGACGCGAGCTGCGCCGCGGAACCCAATCGTTCTGATCCCGTCGCGTCTGGCCTCGACTCGGCTGCCGAACAAGCCGCTGGCCGATATCGCCGGCGTGCCGATGATCGTGCATGTCTGGCGCCGCGCAGTGGCCGCCGGGGTCGGGCCGGTCGCCGTCGCTTGCGGCGACCATGCGATCGCCGAAGCGATCACGGCGGCCGGCGGCGAGGCGGTGATGACCGACCCGCGCCACCCGACCGGCTCCGACCGCATCGCCGAGGCGCTCAAGCGGCTCGATCCCAACCGCGAGCATGACGCGGTGATCAATGTGCAAGGCGACCTGCCGACGCTCGACCCGGCGGCGGTCAAGATCGCGCGCTTCGCGCTCAACGATCCGGAGATCGACATCGCGACATTGGGCGCGGTCATCACCGACCCCGCGGCGCTTGACGACACCAGCGTCAACAAGGTCGTCGCTGGTTTCACCGACCCGGCGCAGCCGGCGCGCGCGCTGTATTTCTCAAAAGCCGTCGTGCCGTGGGGCGACGGGCCGCATTACGAGCATATCGGGCTCTATGCCTATCGCCGCGAGGCGCTCGAACGGTTTGTTACGCTGCCGCGCGGCGTCCTCGAACAGCGCGAGCGTTTGGAGCAATTGCGCGCGCT
>Ga0181537_10004832_pt1 | contig 11070 bp, 9 predicted proteins | sample PEATcosm2014_Bin_39_FD_119765 | JGI IMG/M metagenome (GOLD analysis project Ga0181537, IMG submission 119765) | Peatland microbial communities from MTU Mesocosm Facility, Houghton, MI, USA - PEATcosm2014_Bin23_10_metaG | ecosystem: Environmental > Terrestrial > Soil > Wetlands > Peat | place... | reverse complement strand
TGGCTGGGGCGCCTGGATTCGAACCAGGGAATGGCGGAATCAAAATCCGCTGCCTTACCACTTGGCTACGCCCCAATGCACTGCCGGATTGCCGCCGGCGCTTGCCTTCGGCGGGCGCAAGATAACGGCGCGTTCCCGGCGGATCAATGATGGACCGGTGGATCGACGGCTGTTAACGCCGGCACCGAGCCCTATAATGCCGCCCGCCACACATATAATGTAGCGCACATTGCCACCCGGCGGGCCGAAAGAGGACCTATGCCCGAATCTGTCGAGGTCATCGACGACGACAGCGTCCGCATCATCCGGATGAACCGCCCGGAGAAGAAGAACGCGCTGACCCAGCCGATGTATGCGACGATGACGGCGGCACTCTCCGAAGCCGGAAAGAGCGACGCAATCCGCTGCATCATGTTTGCTGGCGCGCCCGGCGCATTCTCCGCCGGCGCCGACATCAGCGAGTTTCTCGAGTCGGCCAAGACCGGCGCGCTGCGGCCGAAAACGATCGAATTCCTCAACGCACTGGCAGTGAGCGAGAAACCGATGGTCGCCGCCGTCGGCGGCCTTGCCGTCGGCATCGGCACCACCATGCTGTTTCATTGCGATCATGTCATCGCGTCGACCGACGCCAAATTTTCTACGCCGTTCACCCGTTTGGGCCTCATTCCAGAAGCCGCATCGAGCCTGCTGGCGCCGATGCGCATGGGCTATGCGCGCGCCTTTGCGCTTCTGGTGATGGGACGCCAGATGACAGCTGCCGAGGCGAAAGAGGCTGGCCTCGTCAACACTGTGGTCGAACCCGCCATCGTCGACATGACGGCGTTGCAGGCGGCGCGCGAGATCGCAAGCCTGCCGCCCGGCGCCGTTGCGGTCGCGCGGCGGCTGATGCGGAGCCAGATCGACAGCGTTCTGACGCAGATCGAAACCGAAGTCGCCCATTTCAAGGAACGGCTGCAATCGGCGGAAGCGCGCGCCGCGTTCGAAGGCTTCCTCGCGCGCAAGAAGTGAGCAAGAGGTAAAAGAGGCCATGTCGCTTGCCGGCAAGACATTATTCATCACCGGAGCGTCGCGCGGCATCGGGCTTGCCATTGCGCTGCGCGCCGCGCGCGACGGCGCAAATATCGCGATCGCAGCAAAGACCGCTGAGCCGCATCCGAAGCTGTCCGGCACCATCTACACCGCCGCCAACGACATAACGCGCGCCGGCGGCATGGCGCTGCCGCTCGTGGTCGACGTGCGCGACGAAACGTTGGTCAAGGATGCGCTCGACAAGACGGCACAGAAATTCGGCGGCATCGACATCGTCGTCAATAATGCCAGCGCGATCGCGCTTACCAGCGTCGCCACAACCGACATGAAGCGCTATGACCTGATGCAAGCGATCAATGCGCGCGGTACCTTCGTCGTATCGAAATGGGCGATCCCCTATCTGGCGAAGGCAGCCAATCCGCACATTCTCATGCTCTCCCCGCCCCTCGACATGAAGGAGCAATGGTTTGCCCCGCACACCGCCTATTCGATGGCGAAATTCGGCATGAGCATGGTGGTGCTCGGACTCGCCGGCGAGTTGCGACCGCAAGGCATCGCGGTCAATGCGCTGTGGCCGCGCACGGTCATCGCCACCGCCGCGGTGCAGAATCTGCTCGGCGGCGACGCGATAATGCACATGGCGCGCAAGCCTGAAATCGTGGCCGATGCGGCCTATGCGGTCTTTGCCAATCCGGCGCGCAGCTTCACCGGAAATTTTCTCATCGACGACAACTTCCTTGCGGAGAACGGCGTGACCGATTTTGACCGCTATCGTTTCGATCCGGCGCAGCCGCTGGCGCCGGACTTTTTCGTGCCCGCCGATATTCCGCCGCCGCGCGGGGTTGTTCTCGCGCCGCTCGAGCAAAGAGAGCGCACGGCGCATTGGGGACAATCATGACCTATCAGGCTCCGCTCACCGATATCGGCTTTGCGCTCAAATACGGCGCTTCGCTTGAGGCAGCGATCGAACAAGGCCTGTTCGGCGAGCTCACGCTCGATGATGTCGATGCCGTGCTCACCGAGGCTGGCCGGTTTGCCGGCAGCGTGATCGCGCCGTTGAACCGGGTCGGCGACAAATTCGGCACGCCGTTCAAGGATGGCGCCGTCACCACCGCACCGGGCTGGAAAGAAGCCTACAAGGCGTGGCGCACCGGCGGCTGGAACGGGCTTGCCGCGCCTACCGCATGGGGCGGCCAGGCTTTGCCGCAAACCGTCAACGCCGCCTGCACTGAAATGTGGCACTCGGCCTCCATGGCCTTCGCCGACGGCCCGATGCTGACCATGGCCGGCATCGACGCCCTCGACGCCCACGGCAGCGACACGCTCAAAAAGACCTATCTGGAAAAGCTCGTGACCGGCGAATGGATGGCGACGATGCAGCTCACCGAGCCGCAGGCCGGTTCCGACGTCGGCGCGCTGCGCACGCGAGCCGAGCGCGCCGGCGACGGCACCTACCGCATCACCGGGCAAAAGATTTTCATCACCTACGGCGAACACGATCTCACCGACAACATCATCCATTTCGTGCTCGCGCGCTTGCCCGACGCGCCGCCCGGCACGCGCGGTATTTCGCTGTTCCTGGTGCCGAAATTCCTGCTCAACTCCGACGGCACGCCCGGCGTACGCAACGACGTCCGCGCGCATTCGGTCGAGCACAAGCTCGGCATTCACGGCTCGCCGACCTGCACCATGATCCTTGGCGACAATGGCGGCGCCACCGGCTTTCTGATCGGCGAGGAGAACGGCGGCATGGCCGCCATGTTCACCATGATGAACCGCGCCCGGCTCGCCGTCGGCCTGCAAGGCGTCGGCGTCGCCGAATCCGCCACCCAGCAGGCGATCGCCTATGCCAAAGATCGCAAGCAAGGCCGCGCCGCCGGCATGAAATCGGCCGAGATGGCGCCGATCATCGCCCACCCCGACGTGCGGCGCATGCTGCTGACCATGCGCGCGCTCACGCAAGCCGCGCGCGCTATCTGCTATTCGACTGCGATGGCGCTCGACCGCGCCGAGCGCAGCGAAAAGAAAGACGCGCGCGAGGCGGCGCACCAGCAGGCTTCGCTGCTCACGCCGGTGGCCAAGGCGTTTTCCACCGACATCGCCAGCGAAGTCGCTTCGCTCGGCGTCCAGGTCCACGGCGGCATGGGCTATATCGAGGAGACCGGCGCGGCGCAGCTGTTCCGCGACGCGCGGATCGCTGCGATCTATGAGGGCACCAACGGCATCCAGGCGATCGACCTCGTCACCCGCAAGCTGCCCCTCGCCGACGGCGGCGCGGTCGCGGCGCATTGCGATGAATTGCGCAAGATCGTGTTGTCGCTCGATGCCAGCAACGATCCGGCCTTCGGCTGGACGGCGGTGCGGCTCTCCGATGCGATCGAGAGCCTGTCGCGGGCGACGAACTGGCTGCTCGCCCGGCTCGACAAGGAACCGGACTCGGCGCTCGCCGGCGCCACGCCCTATTTGCGGCTGTTCGGCTATGCGACCGGAGGCTGCCTCCTCGCCAAAGAAGCGCTGGCGGCGATGCGGCTCGGCGGCGACGCCGCACCGAAACTGGCATTGACGCGATTCTTTGCGGAGAATTTCGCGGTGCAAGCCGGCGCGCTCGAACGCGTCGTGGTCGAGGGCGCGCCTGGTGTCCTTGGCGCCGATGCCGTCTTCACCTGACCTTGGCGTGACGGGTTTCGCCAAGGCTCAACCCATCCTACATTGCATCAATGTCGACGCTTCTCATCAGCCATCCCGCTTGCCTGCAACACCTGACGCCGATGGGTCATCCGGAACGCCCGGACCGGCTGCTCGCGGTCGAACGCGCGCTGGAGGCGGAAAAATTCCAGATGCTCGACCGCGTCGAAGCGCCGATGGCGCCGCTCGAAATCGTCGCGCTGTGCCATCCGATGGATTACATCACCGAGATCCGCGACGCTTCGCCGAAGGAAGGAATCGTCCACCTCGACGGCGACACGTCGATGTCTCCCGGCACGTTCGAGGCGGCGTTGCGTGCTGTGGGCGGCGGTCTGCTCGCAGTCGATGAAGTCGTGGCGAAGAAAGCCAACAACGCCTTTGTCGCCACGCGGCCGCCCGGCCATCATGCCGAGACCGCGCGGCCGATGGGTTTTTGCCTGTTCGACAACGCCGCCATTACCGCACGCTACGCCCAGGACAAGCACGGCATCGCCCGCGTCGCTATCGTCGATTTCGACGTGCATCACGGCAACGGCTCGCAGGAGATTTTCTGGGCGGACAAAACCGTGATGTATTGCTCGACCCACCAGATGCCGCTGTTTCCCGGCACCGGCGCGGTCGGCGAGAGCGGCGAGTACAACACCGTCGTCAACGCGCCGCTGCGTCCCGGCGACGGCGCGGCGAAATTTCACGACGCCTTCGACAGCCGCATCCTGCCGCGGCTTGCCGAATTCAAGCCGGAGCTTGTCATTATCTCCGCGGGCTTCGACGCGCACATGCGCGATCCGCTCGCCAATATCAATCTGGAGGAAGCCGATTTCGCCTGGGTGACGCAGAAGCTGATGGACATTGCCGACCGTTTTGCCGGTGGCCGCGTCGTGTCGCTGCTCGAAGGCGGCTATGACCTGCAAGCGCTCGGCAATTCGGTGGCCGCGCATGTCAGCGAGCTAATGCAGGGCTAAAATAACGGGACAGTGATTCCTTTTCGGATTGCGTCACGCGCAATCCGGGCTAGCATTGAGAACGGAGCCGGGTGATGGCGCAGAACACCAACAGCGATATCGGCAAATTGCCGTTCGAGCGGGCGATCGAGGAACTCGAATCGATCGTCAAACGGCTCGAAGAGGGCAAGGTGCCGCTCGAGGAATCGGTCGCCATTTACGAGCGCGGCGAGGCGCTCAAGCGGCGCTGCGAGGATTTGCTGCGCCAGGCCGAGGCGCGCGTCGAAAAAATCACGCTCGATGCCACCGGCAAACCGACCGGCACCGAGCCGCTCGACGTCGAATGACCGCACCCGCCGCCGCGGGCGCGGTGGCAAATCCTATCGCGACACCGGCTTGAAAGTTGTTGGATCGTCCTTCTGCGGGATCATCTCATCTTCGGCCTTAAAATATTTCCGTGCATAGGCGACGAGCTGCCCGTCGGTCGGATGGTCGACCGTTTCCACGGCCTTGATGATCGCCATCAGACCCGGATGGTGCTTGTGAATATGCTTGATCAGTTCGGTCTTCTCGCTGCTCGGCCCGGTGACCAGCACCGCGCCGGCATCCGCGATCGACTGCGCCACCGCCTCCAGAAAATTTTGATCCTCCGCGGCATGCCCGCTGCCGATGGAATTGGCCTTGTGGTGGATGTGGCGGGTCGGACCGTCGGGACGGATCACCAGCCGGTCGGCCTCGGCCGGATTGAAGTGGAACACGCGGGCTTCGCGGTGATCGATCCAAACCACGGCGTGAAAATGGTGGTGGGGGATTGTCATGAACTCTGATCCTTCCGAGCGGGTCCGTCTTGCCTATTTAGGATCGCGACCGGACTTTTGCTCTTAAAGCGTTCCGATTCTTGATTTTCTTGGGTGCGGCGGTTTTCGCTTGACTTCCGAGAACAAATGGGGAACAATCATCTGTTCCGGTGAAGGGGTAGGAACGATGGATTCGGAGCAGAAAAGTACCTGGCTGCGCAAGCTCGACGAGGAATGCCCGTATCAAGTGGTGCTGCCGCGCCAGCAGCTCGCTGACGACAGCGAGATCATGAATTTCCTCATCAAATATGTCGAGAAGTTCGACATGTATGTCGAGGACGACTACGCCGCCTTCGTCCGCTACTGCTTTGCCGATCCGCTCGACGCCGAGATATTCCGCTCGCGCTTCGAGCCGAAAGCCGAGCGCTTCAAGCTGGCGGGTTAGCCGGCTCGGGTTCGGCGGCGCCGGGATCAGGGTGGAGTGACGCCGCGTCCCGGTGCTTCGCCTCTGCCATCGCATAAGCAATCCAGTACGGCGTACCCTTGGCCACGAGGTCATGCAGATCGGAAAGTCTGCGTATCACGCGGCCGATTTCCGGCGGGTTCGTTGTCATTGGCCGCTCTGCCAATTCCGGATCGGCGAAAACGGTGACCTTCAGGCGTTGAAGCACATTCGCCGTGTGCTCGCGGCACTCGTCGTCCAGATTGGCAAGCCGCGTTAGCCCGAATTGCTCATAGTGGCGGCTCGATATGCCGAAGGCATCGAGCAGCGGTTCGAACGTCGAACGGCGCTTTATGCCCTCGAGCACGTCGCCGACCTGAGGCAATCCCTGGCTGTCGAGATAACTCAGATAGCCGCGCATATGCCCGTCGTATTCGGCGAAAAGCTTCTGCAGCTTGCCGATATCTACTTCTTCCTGCCGGGCCACGATGCCGTCGATAATTTCGGACTGCCGAATTCCGCGCATAGGGAGCCAATGAGCCGGTACAACCGAGTACACTCTTTACGTGTAATGAGACATAGATACCACTTTTAGGGGTTTCTAGAAATAGATGCGGCTTCGCCGTTGCGCGGAATAATTAATTTATCGAGCCGGCAATTTCTGACGCACCTTGCCGATCTCGGCCCAGGCGTCGCCGCGCAGGCGCTTTTTCAGATCGAGCACGGTGAACGGGTTGCTGCCGGTGGTACGTGACAGCGCATCCCAGGATAGCGGCGCGGACACCGGCGCGCCCGGCCGCGCCCGCGTCGAATAGACAGCGACTGACGTTGCCTCACGCGTATTGCGAAAATAGTCGATGAAAATTCTGCCCTTGCGCAGCGCCTTGGTTATTTTGGCGAGATAAAGTCTTGGCGAGTCCGCGGCCATGGCATTAGCGATACGGGCGGTGAAGGCCTTCGCCGTGTCCCAATCGGCGCCGTCGACCGGCACCACGACGTGGATGCCCTTGCCGCCGGAGAGCTTGGCGAAGCTTTTGAGCTTGAGCGCATTGAGCCGGTCGCGCACCTCCTGCGCTCCGGCAACGATCTGCTTCCAGGTGACGCCCTCGCCCGGATCGAGATCGAACACCATGCGGTCGCAGCGTTCCAATTGTCCAAGCTTCGAACCACGGACGTGAATCTCTAAAGCGCCGGACTGTACCAGCCCGATGACGTCATCGAGCTTCTCAACCGCAATGACGTCACGCTCTTTGGTAGCCACGGCGTGGCGCAGCGGCGAAGATTTGACGTTCGAGGCAATGTGCTTCTGAAAGAACAGCTCGCCGGTAATTCCCTCGGGGCCGCGCACCAGCGCCAGCGGCCGGTCGAGCACATGCGGCGCCATCACGTCCCAGACGCTGACGTAATATTCCGCGAGGTCCTCCTTGGTGACGCCGGCGTCGGGCCAATAGACCCGGTCGGGATGCGTCAGGCGAACATTGGCGACCTCGGCGCTGTTGCGGTTGGTGGGCGATTTCACCGGTTTCACTGACGCCGATTTCCGCACTGGCTGGCGTTGTGCGGCCGCGGCAGCGGAGTTGGCAACCTCGCGCACCACTTCGCGTGCCGGCTTGTCCTCGCGCAATCCTTTGAACGAGGCCTGGCGAAGTAGCCCGTCATGGGTGATGCCGCGATATTCCGCCTCGATGACGATTTTCGGCGCGACCCAGACAACGTTTTTTCGCCGCTCGCCCGGCGGCAGCGTCACCGGCGCGCGGTCGATACGCAGCGGACTGAGTTTCTTCCACAGATCGCGCGCCGTTTCGCGGGTGTAGCCGGTGCCGATGCGCCCGGCATAACGCAACTTGCCGGTCTCGTGGAACGCCACCGTCAGCGCGCCGACGGCTTTGGGCAGCGCGGTCGAAGGCGTGAACCCGGCGACGACGAATTCCTGGGCGTTATGACACTTGGCCTTGACGAAATTCTCCGAGCGGCCGGAATAGTAAGGCGCGTCGCGGAGCTTCGACACCACGCCCTCAAGCTGTATGGCGCATGCATGTTTGAGCACCGTCGGACCGTCATCGTCGAGATCCTCGACGTAGCGGATGGGTCCGGCGCGGCCGGTTCCGCGCAACAACTGCGCCAATGCTTCCTTGCGCGCGACTAAAGGCGCGCCGCGCAGATCGCGGCCGTCGAGATAGAGGAGATCGAAGGCGCAATAGACGAAACGGTCAGTGCGGTCGTCTTTGAGATCGGTCTGCAACAGCGAAAAACTCGAAATGCCCTTGTCGTCCTCGACGACGAGCTCGCCGTCGATCAGCGCGGTCTTGGCGGGAAGTGCCCTGATGGCATCGGCGATCGGTTGAAAGCGCGCGGTCCAATCCAGTCCCTTGCGCGTCAGCAGCCGCACTTTGCCGCGGTCGAGCCTCGCCTCGATGCGGTAGCCGTCGAACTTGATTTCATGCAGCCACTGCTTGCCGCGCGGCGCATCGTCACGCAGCGTAGCGAGGCTCGGCGGAACGAAGTCCGGTAATCCGCCGTTTCCGCGACCGCGTGAAGACGCGGGCGGATGAGATTTTTTGAATGGGCTTTTCATCGCGGCGGGCTTCGCCCGGGCTCGCGCCGTTTTCGATTTGCCCTTGGCTTTTGGCGGCGCGACGGTGGCGCGCAACTCTTCGCGGAACGCGCGCTGGGTCTGCGGGCCCGCTTTGGCCGAAGCGGTCTTGGCCTCACGGCTCTGCCAGACGCGCTTCTTTCCCTTGCCCCCGGCAATCTCCTCTATGGAGCGGCCGGTGGTGGCCGACAGCGGCTCGTTCTCGCCGATATCCGCAGCCGATCCGCTGCGCGCATATTCGTCGTGGCCCTTGATCAGGAGCCAGTTGTTGTGGCGTTCGCCCGCGCGCGGGCGCATACGCACCAGATGCCAGCGGCCGTGCAATTTCTCTCCGTCGAGCACGAAATCGAGGTGGCCCTTGGCGAAACCCTTGTGCGGGTCGTTCTCCGGAGTCCAGCGCCCGCGATCCCAGATCATCACCGTGCCGCCGCCATATTGGCCCTGCGGAATGGTGCCTTCGAATGAATTGTATTCGATCGGATGGTCCTCAACCTCGACCGCGAGCCGCTTGTCGTTGGGATCGAGGCTCGGACCGCGGGTGACGGCCCAACTCTTCATCACACCGTCGAGCTCAAGCCGGAGATCGTAATGCAGCCGCCGCGCGGCATGTTTCTGGATGACGTAGCGGTTGCCGCCGCGGGCCGCCTTACGACCGCGCGGTTCGGCCGTGACGTCGAATCTGCGTTTCTTGCGATACTGTTCGAGCGCCACAGTGCATCAAGCTCGTGCAATTGCTGACTAATATAAGTGCCACAATCCCGACAATTTAGCTTGCAGGACCCTGGCAAAAGCTAGAACCTTGCCTACGTTGAACATAATGCAGCCAACGGGGTTGTTAGGGGTAAGTCCGGACTTGGGTATAAGGCCTTGGAAAGCCGAGGGGTTCCGTCCCGGGCGGGCCTTTGGCGCCGAGCCGATTGAATTGCGTTTGCGACGGATAATGGTGTAAGCACCCCCGAATCTGCGCTTGCGGGCTCACCAAGCCCCAATAATCGGCATTCCGCCGAAACAACGCATTGGTCTGAAAAGGAGCGTAGCGTGACGGTTTCGTCGAAGACCCCATTGCTCGACCAAATCAAGACCCCACAAGACTTGAGACGCCTCGAACCGGCCCGGTTGCGGCAGGTGTCCGACGAATTGCGCAACGAGACCATCGATGCGGTCGCGGTAACCGGCGGCCATCTCGGCGCAGGCCTCGGCGTCATCGAGCTTACGGTCGCGCTGCACTACGTGTTCGACACGCCGAACGACCGGCTGATCTGGGACGTCGGCCATCAGGCCTATCCGCACAAGATCCTTACCAACCGCCGCGACCGTATCCGCACCCTGCGCACAGGCGGCGGATTGTCCGGCTTCACCAAGCGCGCCGAGAGCGAATACGATCCGTTCGGCGCCGCGCATTCCTCGACCTCGATTTCAGCCGCGCTCGGCATGGCGGTCGCCCGCGACCTGCAGAACAAGCAGAACAACGTCATCGCCGTCATCGGTGACGGCGCGATGTCGGCCGGCATGGCGTACGAGGCCATGAACAATGCCGGCGCGATGAATTCGCGGCTCATCGTCGTGCTCAACGACAACGACATGTCGATCGCGCCGCCGGTCGGCGCGCTCTCAGCCTATCTGGCGCGCCGGGTTTCCGGGCGCAGCTATCGCCGCTTGCGCAAAGTCTTCAAGAAGATCGCGGAGCATATGCCGAGCAAGATGCTCGAGCAGCGGACACTGGCGGTCGAGGAATATGCGCGCGGCTTGGTGACGGGCGGCACGCTGTTCGACGAGCTCGGCTTCTTCTATGTCGGCCCGATCGACGGCCACAATATCGATCACCTGTTGCCGGTGCTGGAGAACGTGCGCGACGCCAAGAACGGGCCGTTCCTGGTTCACGTTGTCACCCAGAAGGGCAAGGGCTATCTTCCGGCGGAAAAATCCGCCGACAAATACCATGGCGTCGTCAAATTCGATGTCGCGACGGGCGCGCAGGTCAAATCGAAGCCGACCGCTCCCGCATACCAGAAGGTCTATGGCGAAAGCCTGATCAAGGAAGCGCGCAAGGACGACAAGATCGTTGCCATCACCGCGGCGATGCCGTCGGGCACCGGCGTCGATCTGTTCCAGAAGGAATTCCCGAACCGTACCTTCGACGTCGGCATTGCCGAGCAGCATGGCGTGACGTTTGCGGCGGGCCTTGCCACCGAAGGCTTCAAGCCATTCGCGACGATCTACTCGACCTTCCTGCAGCGTGCTTACGACCAGGTGGTGCACGACGTCGCCATCCAGCGCCTGCCGGTGCGCTTTGCCATGGACCGCGCCGGGCTCGTCGGCGCCGACGGCCCGACCCATGCCGGCGCCTTCGACGTCGCCTATCTTGGCTGCCTGCCCGGCTTCGTGCTGATGGCAGCCGGCGACGAAGCCGAACTCGTGCACATGGTGGCGACCGCCGTCGCCATCGACGATCGGCCGTCGGCGCTACGCTATCCGCGCGGCGAAGGCCGCGGCGTGCCGATGCCGGAAGAGGGCAAACCCCTCGAGATCGGCAAGGGCCGCATCCTGCGCGAAGGCACCAAGGTCGCGCTGTTCTCCTACGGA
>Ga0181537_10004830_pt1 | contig 11072 bp, 13 predicted proteins | sample PEATcosm2014_Bin_39_FD_119765 | JGI IMG/M metagenome (GOLD analysis project Ga0181537, IMG submission 119765) | Peatland microbial communities from MTU Mesocosm Facility, Houghton, MI, USA - PEATcosm2014_Bin23_10_metaG | ecosystem: Environmental > Terrestrial > Soil > Wetlands > Peat | place... | reverse complement strand
TCTCGAGTCCGGCCTCGACCGCTTCGCGCGTCTCGACAAGGGTAACTTCCTCGGCCGCGACGGGCTCGTGGCCTGGCAACGGGCCGGATTCCGCAACCGCTTCGTGACGCTGGAAGTGCACGGCGTCACCGACGCGGATGCGCGCGGCTCCGAGCCGATTCATCACCAGGGAGAGCTCGTCGGCCGCACCACTTCCGGCGGCTACGGTTGGCGCCTCGGTAAATCGCTGGCCCTGGGGATGGTTCCGCCGGCATTGGGCGAACTGGGCACCGAGTTCGAAGTGACCATTCTCGGCGAGCGCTACAAGGCCACGGTCATCGAGGAATCGCCGTTCGATCCGAAGAATGAGCGGCTGCGGGCCTAGCGCGCTGCGTGCCTGACGGCCGCAGGCTTCGCGTAGGGTTGGTATTCGGCGGACAGTCGGCCGAGCATGAAATTTCCATCCTGTCGGCTCGCAACGTGCTGGCCGCCCTGGATCCGTCCGACCTCGGCCAGGGCCCCGTCCTATACACCCCACACAGTCGGGTGAGTAAAGATCAGACAATAGATCATGGCCCAAACATCCGCTGCGCGCCATTACTGACGACCATGATCGCGCGAATCAGGTGCTCGGACACGGCGATGATGATGCAGCCGAATGAAGTTAGAACTTCACCAAAACACCAGCACCCACCACAACCTCCCGCGTGCGAAGGTCGGGAAACCAATCACCCGCGTCACAGTTACCCGTCGCGGCATTGGTTCCCCCATCGACGCAACTAGCCGGGGATCCCGTGTTGCCGCCGGGTGGAGTCACACCGCCAGGACCTGACCAGTACGGCACATTCGAGTGCCGAAAGGTTGCCTCGGTCCACCAGGTGATCCAGTCCTTAGGCATGTACTGAACATTGAGCTGGGTGTCCCACTGATAAAGGCGTTGTCCGGGCTGTTGGGTGAAATAGGGCGAACCCGAGGCGGCCGTGGCGCCGTTGACGGGTGGAGTCAACGCGAGATAACGACCCGGATTATTCATGAATCCGCCGCCTAAGGTTACCGCGTACAGATCGTCGTGTAACCACGCGCGGTTGTAGATCATCATGCCAACAAAATTCTCCTTGTTTGGCCCACGCGTACAGCTGACCCCACCCCCATACTCGCAGCCAATATCGACCGTGTAGCTGAAGGCCATTTTTGATACCCCGGCCCCTCCCGTACCATATGCGTCGTAGTATTTCACCTCGATACTGTCATCCTCGTGGACACGCTTGACCTTTGAGTAATCGACCGGGGGTCCGGCGCCCACAAGAGAGCCGGCCGCGGCGTTCGGTTTGCCGCCATTTTGGGGCTGACACAGCGTGTCAACCGTTCCCAGGGTGCCGTTTCCTCCTGATTGGCAGTCCAAGTTATCCCGGCCGATGCCGTAGCTGTTGAACACCAATTTTAATGAATCGCTCGGGATCCACAGTATTTGGCCGCCGAAGCCGGGTGTGCCGTTGAATTTCGCATAGGATTGCCATCCATTTATGAGCCAAGGTTCAATCTTCAGATCCTGCGTCGGCCACCACTGAACTCGCAGCCCATTGAAGAACCAGGGTGTATTGGATGAGACAAAAGATGGCTGATAAGTCCAGTTATCAAAGTTGTAGTAGCTAAAAAGGCCAATGTAAGACACGAACACGCCCACATCTACGTTCAGGCCGTGGTTCACATCGAAGTGATAGCCAGCATTTGCCTCTGAAAAATACCGATACGCATCCTGCAGATCCCACTGGCCAACGGCGCCGCTGGCATCATTGCGCGGTGTGGTTGTGGCAAACATCCCAAACATGGAAAGAAAGCGTGCTCTCACATTTTCCCAATGAAAGTCGCCACCAAAACTGACCTGCTCAATCTGAAATTCACCCGAACGAAACTCCTCGGTCGAACCGACGATAGTGTGGTCTACCGGATGGTTCAGACTCTGAAGGTAGTTCACGTCCAAGCGAATCTCCGGCGTAAAGAACTTAGTGTCGAAGATCGGCGCTTTTTCGCGCGAGGTGCCGTTCATCCAGCCGACGTAGCCGACATTGGCCCACGGGGTCTGAGTGTCGACCTCAGGAGATGGATCCGGCCCCTGCAGAGCTTCGGGAACCGTTGGGATGGCGGCACGAACTCCACCTGATGCCGACGCAAGCGCAGGTGCCGATGCTTCGTGAGCGGACAGGTTCATCACGATGTCTTGCCTTGTCCCCTTGTTGGCGGCGACTCTGATTTGCGGCATGACAAGATCAGGGAAGCCCTCTACCGTAGTCGTCAAGGACCAAGAGCCAAGAGGTACGTCCGCGAACGAGTACATGCCATCGCTACCCGAGATCGTCGAGCGAATGCCGCCGCCTTCGCGCACCGCCGTTACCGTGGCCCCTGCGACGGGACGCATCGCTGCATCGGTGACGATGCCAACAATCGTCCCGAAGGACGACTCAGGTGTTGATGATGCGGGTTCTGCTGCGTTCGCTACCGGAATGACGGCGATCACCGACATCACCGACGACAGAAGCGCGTGTAGGCATTTGGCGGCTTTCATTACCAACCTCCCGGCCTAATACACGTACAACTATTCATGTCTCCGACGCAAAGGTTGTACAAATCTGTCATTCGCTCTCGATGCATCGTACCGGGCATCTTTACAGGCTCGCTCACGGGGTCTACTTCAGTGCGCGCTCGAACTCGGTAGACTGAGTCCGCGACTGGCGCTGGTGTTCTCAGTCGAGCCGGACGGCGAGCAGCCTAAGTCGAGGACCTCCGTAGCAGCGGTATCTGCTGCGCAGCCGTTGACTCCCATCGCTCGACGCCCGCGCGCTCACGTCACCCACGCTCGACTGGGAAATAGCGAGGCGTCGCCGGCCGTCGGTGCCTCCCGAATAATTGTCAGTGCCTTGAATAGCGTTATCTGCTCTTCAGTCAGCCCGGCGGCATCGTAGCCTGCGACCGATACGTCAACGTTGATCATAGATTCTTCGATAGTGAGCATTTCGAGTTCGATTGATGTACCGCCCCGCCCAGCTCCTCTACTAATTCGCGAAGTCTCCAGCGGGCATCAAACATGCGCGCTCTGACAGTGCTGATCGGAGTCTTTGTGATTTCTGATATCTCTTCAATGCCAAATCCCATCTGATAGGCGAGTGTCACCGTAATTCGCAGCGGGACGGGTAACCGTCCCAGAGCCCGCTCCACACGATTCATCATCTCAGTATCGGGTACGGGATCGGCGCATTGCCCTTCCAGAATGTCGCCGGACCATTCTGGCAATCGCATTTTCTGCCGTCTAAGCGAGCGCATCGTCAATCGGTAAGCTATTCCAAATATCCAGGTGGTGACGAGGGACTCGTATCGGAAAGCCGTTGCGTGTGTCCACACGACCGCAAAAGTGTCATTGATTATGTCCTCGACATCTGGGCCCCGTACGGTCATTTGCGCCAACAAACGGGCGAGACGAGGGTGATACCCTAGGTACAGTCGTTTCAATGCAGCTCGATCGCGAGATTGAACGGCGGAGATCAGAAGAGCGTCATCATCTGCAAGCGGGGCGCTTTCGTGCACTGGAAGCATGACTTTGTTACTCCCTTCGAATCTTGGAATAGCAAGCTACATTGGCGAGTCCAGTCTAGTTAATGAGGGTTTGATGCGAATAGAAGGATCCTAATCGAGATTGTGTAGAGCTGCCTTCAATCTAGGGCGTTGACTAACTGCCTTCGGACGACCGCGCTGTCAGGTTCGAGCGCGCTTCACACCGCCGCGTACTGATTGATGAGTCGCCTCCAAATTGACAAAGTGGTTGCCATTCGACCCCAAATGTTCGGGATGGTTTGGCGGGTCAAACTTGTTGACCTAACGGCAGTGCTTGCGTTTCGCGAATGCGTTGGGACACTTGTGTGTATATATTCGAGATGCGATGCGCTGGCTCAGCAAGCTACAGCTGCCGGCCTCGATCGTCGCCGCCACCATCGGCCCAATTGTCGTCATGTCGGACTCGTCTTGGCCGTCATGGTGGACTGACTCGTTACCCGGTCCATCTCAAGCCGCCAATTCCACTCGGGAAATCTCCCGACAGATTTCGATGAGTCGTCCCTGAAGCGCCGCATCGTGGGCCTGCGGATTCGCGCTACGGTGCTTAAGGTGATAGAAATACTGGCCCGACACTTGCGCCTTCGGATCGTCGCTGGCGGCAAGCCACGCCTGCGTTACATGCGCCTGATCCATATCGTCCGGGGCTCCAGGCCCCCCCATCTTGGTAGGAACCCATCCAGGTTCGAGCGAGTTCGACAACACCTGAGTCCAACGATTGGCGATCGCGAACGCCAGCATCGCATCGTGCAATTTAGTCTCCGCATATGCGTCCGATCCGCTCCAGCGACGCCGCTTCCATAAAATATCGTCGAGATTCGCTTCCGCGTGATGGTGCATCCCTGAACTGAGGTAGACCAGCCGCTTTGGCCGTTCAATTAGGGCCGTCAAGATGTAGGCCGACAGGGTGTTGATTGCGAACACATGCGGCAGGCCATCGTCAGTCAGGCGGTGACGTTCACGATAGCCGACCGCGGCGTTGTGGATGACGGCATCAAAGTAGCCCAGTGCATTTACGTCTCTCGCCAGGGCTGTCGCCCCGGCAATGCTCTCGACGTCTCCGACCACGACGGCATCGGCCTGGGGAACCGCGAGCCAAGTTGCGTCAGCGCGCTCATCGTTGCGAGCGTGGAGCACAACTTTATGGCCTTGAGATACGAGCAGTTCGCCGGCCATGAGGCCCAGCCCTGTGGACGACCCTGAAATGAAAACGCGCGCCATGAGGATGACTCCTAGCGCAATAGAAAGCGCTGGCGAAGCTCGGGCTTGCAAGCGGATTTACGTGCTGAGTTGCACTTATAAGCTCGCATTGTCTAAGGAATCAGCTTTGCAAGCGGCTGTATTGTCCCCTCCACGGTCATTTGCAGCAACATGCCAACAAAAACGCTCGCTGGCACGCCGTCGAGATCCTGCTCTCCCGCCTCCAGTGATTTGAGGTAGGCGTCCTGGTCGGCTGCTGGAAGCGCCCCAAGTGTCGTGTCAAGCCGCTCGAAATCGCGATTGATAGCTCGTAGCCGTGTGGAAGAGCTCGGCGGGGGTGAATGGCAGCTGATAGCCCTGCGATGGCTTTCCCGCAAGCCACGGACCATCGCGATACAGCCGTTCTCCGGCCCCGCACAGGCAGCCTCGATGAATGTTTCCTCGGTCGCGTTGAAGAAGTACGTAGTCTCGACCGGAGCTGAAGGTCGGTTGGCCGCGGAAGGTAGCACCTCGCCCGTGTCTCCGACTGAGGATTCGTTGACGGCCGCGGCGAGCAACGTGGTTCCGGGAACCGAGCTCGCGGCGCCAACGCGGGTGACCAGAAAACGGCGAGTAACTTTAGTCATACCTGCATCCCCTCGATGATGCCCATCGTTGATCCGGCACTGCTACGTACAGCGAAGGTGCGTCACGCCATGACGAGTCGCACAGAAATGTTGCCGCGTGTGGCGTTCGAGTAAGGGCACACCGCGTGCGACATCTCCACGAGAGTGTCGGCCTCGGCGCGGGCAAGACGCGGAAGGGAAATCCTGAGCTCGACTTCAATCTCGAAGCCATTTGGTGTCGGTCCGACGCCGACATTGGCTTCGACCTCCGTATCAGCCGGCAAGGCAATGCTCTCGCGTCCTGCTACAAAACGCATCATTCCGAGAAAGCTCGTGGCATAGCTGGCTGCGAACAGCTGCTCAAGATTGGTCCCACGGCCGATCGTGCCCCCCAGTTCGCGTGGCCTCGTCACTGTCAGATCCAGAGCGCCGTCGGAAGACACCGACCGCATATCTCGCCCGGTCGTTGCTTTGACGCGAGCGGCGTAAAGAACCTTCTCGATGAGCATTCGGTGGCCTCGTTTTCGGGCGCATAAGAGCCCTAAGAGAACCAAGGGTCGGGAAGTATGACTCGTAATCACTTCCGCGGTCGTTCGCGGGAAGTTCTGATTCGGTGACGAAATCATCCCCATCTGATCCGATTTGCACCGCCCGAGCCTCGTTGCACGCCCGCTTGCGGCGTCCCCTTTCCCACCGGCTGAGAGGGCTGGCCTTGAGGTGAATTGCTCTCTCGGGCCGCGGACAAATCCACTTCCATCCGCGCATCAGCCTCTTCGTGCATTACCAACCAAGCGAATGGAAATAGATTCCGAACCGATTCGCAACTTCCCGGGAACAACCGCCGGAGCAAAGATCGATATTGTGAGCAGATGAGCTTGTCCGTTAGCGACCTCGGCAGAGCCACCGACAGCGAACTGTTGACCGTCGTCGCTCGAGGCGTTCAGATGGGTATCGGAAGCTCCCTGAGACACAGGCGGAGGCTAGGCGAGGCGATAGGAGAGACGGCTTAGTTTTCAGACCAGCAATACATGTCGCATCCCAACAGGATCATCTCGCCTCAACAGACACCTGCTAGGGCTGTCGACTTTGAATGCCGCAGTGGCTTTAGTCGTCGATTTTGCAGTCGCGGCAGAGACCGTTTGGAACCAAAACGAAACCTCAAAGGAACTGCTGTGAGCCTAAACGTTCGTAGGGTTAGGAATCGCAGGCGCTTACTCGGCTCCAAGTCAACTGCGGAAAGCAGCCATGGATGCAGACGCACACCGCCTTTAATCGGACTCGTGTGGCAAGGCTCGCGCGGGACACCCACGCGGTGACCCACGACTATCTAAGGACGTACGATGCATACACTTTCCTATTCCGTCCATGCAACCAACCAAGATATTCCGACGGCCGTTCCAAGCCTCCTCGAGGCCGCCTTGGCGACCTTTGACATAGATCGAGATGCTTCGCGCCGCTATCTCACGCGCGCATCAGTTCTCCTTCGAGTAAAGCGCGCGCCAAGTACAGATCCCGACATCGCCAGGCCACCGCAATCCAAATCCAGACTGATGACTTGGCAGCTCAGCCGTGTTATCGATCACATTGAAGCTCACCTCGCGGCCAAAATCACCATAGTCAGTCTTGCAAGTCTTATCAGCGTGAGCAGCGGGTACTTGTCTCGTGCGTTCAAGAGCAGCGTCGGGGTAGCCCCCGCTCGCTACATCATCGGGCGACGGGTCCAACTTGCCTGCGAGATCATGAGAACCACACGGGCGCCCCTCTCCGATGTCGCGTTAGCTTGCGGCTTGGCCGACCAATCCCATTTGTGCAGATTATTTCGCCGCGGTATGGGCATAAGCCCGTCACGCTGGCGACGCCAGTATCAGAAGTGTGATTCAGACAACAGCGTCGTAGGCGCCGTAACCCCCGCGGCCGTTGATAGCCGCCCACGACTTTACACCAATAACTTCCTCTTTGGTTCCTCTTTTACCATCGACAATCCGTGGGCGGTGGGACTGCGCATGAATATTGCCGAGCGGACCAATTGGAGCAGCGATGCACCCTGAGGTCGAATCGTTGGCGGAGTTAAATCCTTTTGTGAACTCACAAGATCGCGAATTGGAGATTTCTCCGCCGCCGCTGGAGGCTGGAGGACGCTGAGTCCGAGGATCGTGACTCAACGCAGAACTCCGAAAGCGTCGGCAACAAACTTCGACACTCGGTTAGAGCAAATGGATCACTGCGCCGTTGAGCGCACAGCGTCGGAATCTGCGGCAAATCCGACGCCTTGAACCGTTTGGGTATCAGATACGTGGACGTCTTGAGCCGCAGCGGTTCGCCGACCGCCGATCTTTCTTTGCCTTACACTGCATTTATCGGGAAATGTGTTACGACTAGGGCCGCGCGAGCGGCTATACCCGACGTGGTCGGCTTTCTTTAGCTCGAACTGGACGTCGACGCGCTCACAGTAACGCGCGCCCGCCGGAATGCGCCGGGAGACTCTCCATGAAACCGTCGGAACAGTCTGCAAAAGTGCGCTTGGTCCGCCAGTCCGCAATCTAAGGCTATCTGACCCAGCGACACGTCGGTTGTTAGTAGCAGTTGTCGCGCACGCTCGACACGCACTCTCAATATATAGCGATGCGGGGTGTCTCCGAAGCTGTCTTTGAACGCGCGATAGAAATGTGACTCGCTGAGGCCAACAATGGCCGCCAGATCCTTGTTTCTCAATGTTCCTTCGAGGTTTTGTTCGACGTGCTGCCTGATCAATCGCGCGTTCCAGGGTGTCAGGCCACCGCGTGCGCGTAGTTCGGATGCCGTCTCGTTCGTGGCCTCCGGCATCACGAGCCGGTGCAGTTCTGGATCATCTCGAAGCAGATCCGACACTCGTTGGATGCGTTCGTCGAAAGAGCGGCTATTGTCGTGGAGCGCATCATCGAGCGGACTGAAGAGTTCACGAAAAACTCTTCTCAGTCGTTCCACGATAGATCGCGTTGAGACATCACGGCCATAGGCGGCGATGGCGCGATCTTTTTGATTGTTGAGGCGAATATCCCGGCCCGCAAAATCACTCAAGCGCCCGACTCCGCCCACGCGAACTGCATCTCGGATGTCTGTCGACTGTACGTCCATATCAGCGTGCGCGAGCCTTTCTGGTCTTGGGCCGCCCGATATCCTGGGGATCCCACTGCTTCGATCGGTACCAAGTGGAGCGCGACGTGGATAGCGTCCTGACGATGGACGCCGGTTCACTGACGGCGGTCAGATTCGCTTTCCACCTCCGAGCAATCGGTTTGTCGAAGGGAATATCCTCAATATGGAGCATCTGTGACATGGACTCAAGCAGACCAGCGAGGTACACGCGATATGTGTCTGTCCCTTGGTTCCGAGCCGACCGTCTGTCTATGCCAATCGACCCCGTGTCTCTGTTCATATGCGCCTCACATCTCCGTCAGCTGAGCGATGGTCGCATTGGCTGACCAACTATCGCTATCACTAACCGAGTCTGCGGCGATAAGCGCGGGCAATCAGGCCTCTGACCCTGCGATTTGCGGTGGGGAAGGCGCTTGCGCCGCTATACCCCTGGTAAAGCTGACATCGGTCACCGATGCAGCGCGTGTTGCAAAGATCGACTTGGCGCGTTCGGTGCGCCGACAAGTGTGGAAACGCTACGGCGGCATGCCGACGGATCGGCAAATCTCCATCATCTTTGACTGAATTCACATTTCGACGATCTAAATCCTTCATGCCCGCCCCCCGTGATATCGCTGATAGCGCAAGCCGGTCTCCGATAACCGCGGGGTGTATCCTCGAAGAACCTCATGCCTGCGGTCTTGTCACGAGATGATGCGTTTGTGCCGGAGCATAGATGGAGTGCCGCGTACTTCGCTTATATTTCCTCGTCGAGCCTGGCGGCAGGCGTTCCTCGCTGGCGGCTATCGGCCTGTCAAGCAACACCACTAGCAGGCTGTTGAAAAACTAAGCGCATCGTGCAAAGTTCGGTTAACGCACCCAATGAGGCTGATGTGATGCGCGGAACCGATCTTAAGCAAAGCGGACTGTTCAGCTACGTCTCGTTGGAGTCGAGGGTTCCGCCGACTCACCCGTTGCGGGGTATCAAGGAACTGCTGGATGAGGCGCTGAGGGGCATGAGCTCGGACTTTGAGCGGGTCTATGCGTCGGAGGGACGCCCCTCGATCCCACCGGAGCGGCTGGTGCGGGCCTCGACGCTGCAGATTTTGTACTCGATTCGCAGCGAACGGCTGTTGTGCGAGCAACTGGATTACAACCTGCTGTTTCGTTGGTTCGTGGGCCTGTCGATCGATGAGCCGATCTGGGATCACTCCAGCTTCACCAAGAACCGCGACCGGCTGATCGAGGCGAAGGTGGCGCGCAAGCTGTTGCACCGGGTCGTGCGCAAGGCCAGAGCGGCGCACCTGCTCTCTAACGAGCACTTTAGCTTGGACGGCACGCTGATCGAGTCCTGGGCAGCGCTGAAGAGCATGCGCCGCCGAGACGGGAGCGACCAGCCACCGGGCCCGGGTCGCAATCCGACGGTGGACTGGCGTGGGCAGAAGCGCAGCAACGAGACGCACATAGCCCCCAAGGACCCGGAGGCGAAGCTGTTCTGTAAAGGCGGCGGGCAAACGGCCAAGCTGTGTTACATGGGACACACGCTGATGGATCACCGCCATGGCCTGATCGTGGATGTGGAGCTGACTGAGGCGAACGGCTCTGCCGAGCGAGAGGCTGCGCTCAAGCTTCTGGACCGCAACGACTCGCGCGAGCGGCGCACGGTGTCGGCGGACAAGGCCTATCACACCGCGCAGTTCGTGGCTGACTGCCGCGAGCGTGGCATAACTGCGCAGGTTGCGATGAACATCAGCGGCACGCGCGGCTCGGCGATCGATGCGCGCACCACGCGCCATGCTGGCTACCTGGCCAATCAGCGGATCCGCAAGCGCATCGAGGAGTGCTTTGGCTGGAGCAAAGACGGCCGGCCGTTGCGCAAGATGAAACTGTACGGCAAACCCAAAGTGGAGTTCCTGACGACCCTCACCGTGGGGATCTACACGTTGCTGCGGGTCACCCGTTTGCTGGAACCCTCGGCGCTCGCCCCTGCGTAGGGCAGGTGTGTCTGCGAGCCTGGCAAACAGATCAAAAGCCATCCTACCAAGCCCCTTAAAGGCCCAACCGAGCCGAGCGAATCCAAGCGAGAAAACGATGACAGAAAACATCATGTCCGCTAAATCCCGCTGTTCTTCAACAGCCTGCTAGCTGACGCCTTGGCAACCTCAAGCACTGACCCCTCCGAGTTGAATAAGCCGGCTGCGCTACTGCATCCGTGTTGGCCTGATTAACCGGGGCAGCACCGCTCTTTGCTTGTAGACGGTAACTGTCGCCACGGATCGTGATCACATGGCTATCGTGGAGGCACTTTTGTCGCCAAAATGCCAAAGTCAACGGAACCCCACAGCTGGCGGCCGCTCGTCCAAGAATGTGCGGCTCGCTATGGTCAATCTCTTAGTCTCCTACTGAGACCTCCGTGGGCGATACTTCGTTGAAGCAGGCCACGCCGCATGTGTCGTTGTTACGTTTGTCATGAACCATAGTCGGCCACCGGCCGAATGCAGTGCAGCCTACCGGCTCAGAACCCGGGCGACCGCTGGCGCGTCCAGAAAGATCTTTCGCAGCGGTTCGTGT
>Ga0181537_10004829_pt1 | contig 11073 bp, 7 predicted proteins | sample PEATcosm2014_Bin_39_FD_119765 | JGI IMG/M metagenome (GOLD analysis project Ga0181537, IMG submission 119765) | Peatland microbial communities from MTU Mesocosm Facility, Houghton, MI, USA - PEATcosm2014_Bin23_10_metaG | ecosystem: Environmental > Terrestrial > Soil > Wetlands > Peat | place... | reverse complement strand
ATCGATGATCATCGGCTTTTGCTCACGCGTCACCGCGGTCAAAACGCTCGCTTGGGTCATGGCCTCCCCGACGTTGTTGGCCATGGCTGGCCTTCCCGACCGATCATGCACGCGAGCGAGGAAAGCCGGGTAAATCGTGCGCGCATAAAGAGATTTAGCCGCCGTGTTTCACCGCAATGGGTAAGCAAGGTCTTACCCGAAAGCTTGCACTGATGCGCATTGCGCAGGCTATCCACCGCCGCATCGACCCGGCCGGGTCGGTTGCGGGCTCGCCCCAGACCGGCCGTATTGTTGGCAACAGAATGACACGTCGGCCCGACGGGGAATGACGGGGAATGGACGGCTGCGGTTATGGTGACCAAACCGTTAACGATGATTAAAGGGACGTTACCAAACCCGGTTTCCTTTGATCCGCCAGACCGATAGGATCGGCCACGGCATCATGATCTGAGGGCCGGGGAGCCCTTGTGCCGATGTGGATTTGACCGATCACGCGCTCGTGGCGCGGCCTTTATTCGAGGCCGTCCTAGTCCGGCGTAACACGCGAGGCGACGACCGAAATGGCCAACAACCCGAAGAAGATCGTGGACCCGACGGAAGCGGCGCTTTCAGCTATCCAGGAAGCGCTCAAGGTTAACGACGAGGCCCAGGGTCAGGCGCAGGAAGCGGGCGTCGCGCCGGTTGCAAGCCCGGCCGCCGACATCTGGCGCGAGAGCCCGCCGGTTCCCAGCGCCGCGGCCCCTGTCGACTCCGGCGATATTGGCGCACGTGCCGGCGATCCCCGCGGATTTCCCGCCGCCAATGACGATCAGCAATCGATCGGACAAATCCTGCGCGCGCTGCAAAACCGTCCGGCGCGCACGTCCTATTTCGTCGCCGCGGTATTTTCGGCGGTATGGATCGTGGCCTGCCTCGGCCTCGCCGTCGCTTATCTGCCCGACATCAATGCCACCCTCGCGCCCGGCCATTCCCCGGCCGCGATCCTGGTCGGGCTTGCCGCCGCGGCATTGCTGCCAATCATCTTTTTCTTCGGCGTGGCGCAAATGGCGTGGCGCGCACAGGAAATGCGGCTCGTCGCCCAATCGATGGCCAAGGTTGCCCTGCGGCTCGCCGAACCCGAAAGCGTGGCGCGCGATTCCATCGTCACCGTCGGCCAGGCGATACGCCGCGAGGTCGCGGCCATGGGCGACGGCGTCGAACGCGCGCTGGCACGCGCCAGCGAGCTCGAAGCGCTGGTGCGCAACGAAGTTGCCGCGCTTGAACATGCCTATAGCGACAACGAGGTGCGTATCCGCGGGCTGCTCCAGGATCTCACCAATCAGCGCGATACGCTGGTCGGACAGGCCGAACAGGTCCGTTCCGCCATCACCAACGTCCATATCGATCTGACTCAGGACCTCTCGACGATCAGCGATCTCGTCGGTCAGCAGGTCAACGAGGCGGCGGAGCGCATCATCCAATCGCTGGCCGAGAAAGGCGAGCACATCACAATGACGCTTGGCCAGATCGGCGATACGATGATCCAGCAGCTCAGCGTGCGCGGTGAGGATCTCATCGTGCGGCTGGAATCGGCGAGCGAAGAAACTTCGCGCGCGCTCACCACCGCGAGCGACCAGCTGACTGCCAGCCTGAACTTCAAGACCGATCACATCGGCGAGGAATTCGCCGAAATCGCCCGCGGTCTCGAAAGCATGATGACGTCACGGCTCGATGGCGTTACCGACAGCTTCTCGGAAAAATCACTGGCGGTTGTCGACATGATGGTCGGGCGCTCGCAGGAGCTGACCGACGCCATCGTCACCACGTCGAGCGAGCTTGCCGAAACGATCGCCGCGCGCGCCGAGGAGGTCAATTCGACCCTCAAGACGTCCGGTGAATCGCTCATCCTCGATCTCAATTTGCGCGGCGGCGACGTTGCCAAGAAATTCGAAGCAGCCGGCGCCCGCGTCACCGAGGGGCTGATTGCGCGCACGACCAAGGTAACGGAGTCGATGCAGGAGAGCGCCGACCAGGTCGCCGAAATCGTCTCGGCGCGCGGCGAAGAGGTCAAGCAGCTGCTGGCGACACGGCTCGCCGCGTTCGAGGAAACATTCGGTCAATCCGGCACCCAGCTCGGCGAGAAGGTCTCGCGCGACACCGCGACGCTGGCCAACCTGATCACCCGTCACCTCGCCGAGTTCGACCGCACGGTGAAGACCTACGGCTCCGAACTCGTCGAACGCCTCGGCGCGCGCACTCATGACGTTTCCGAATCGATGCGCAGCTACGTCGACAGCTTCGACAATCGCGTCACCGCGAAGGCAAGCGAAGTCACCACCGCGCTTGATCAGCGTCTGGGTCAGTTCTCGCAGTCGCTTGACAGCCGCACGCAGACCATCACCGAAGCCTTGTCCACCCGCGTTCTGGACATCGCCAGGACGCTGACCGAAGGCGGCAGGGAAGTCGTCACCGCGGTCGACAAGCGCATTGCCGACGTCAACGGGACGATGGACCACCGCATCAGCCAGATGGAGGGGCTCCTCGTCGGGCGCGCGGAGGCCGTCACCCAGCAGATCGAAGTTCGCAGCCGTGCGGCCGCCAATTTGCTGAACAGCCGTCTGGAGGAGCTTTCGGAAGCGATCAAGCTCAATTCCACAAGCGCCGAGCAGGCACTCGATCAGCTTGCGATCAGGACCGTCGACGCGCTCAATAAGAGCACAGTGGCGAGCGCAGCCGCGACCGACGCGTTGAATCGGAGCGCCGTCGAAGCGACTGCGTCGCTCAATCGCAGCGCCGCCGAGGCAACCGCCTCGCTCACCCGCAGCGCCGGCGCGTTGAGCAGCACCATCAACAAGACCACGGAATCGGCCACCGAGCTGCTCGCCCGCAGCGCCGCAGCCACGACCGACTCGATCAGCCGCAGCGCCGGCGATGCCGAGCAGACGCTGCTGGGCACCAGCGCCGAGGTTGCGCGAGTCGTTGCCGGCAGGGCCGATGAGATCAGCACCGCCGTGTCGACGCGCGTAGGCGAGATGACGCGCCTGCTCGATGAAAAGTCGAACGTGCTGCTGGCCGCCCTTTCCGGCAAGGGCCAGGAATTCGCCGGCGAAGTCAGCCGCATCACCGACCAGGCCGTGAAGTCGATCGAGGCCAAGAGCTTCGTCTTCACCCAGACGATGATGGACAATAGCGAGGAGATCGCGCGGCTCATCAACGACGCGAGCCAGACCGCGACCGTCGCCATGACGCGCACGCTCGGCCAATTGCAGGAAGGCGCCCAAAGCGTCAGCGAGGCGGCGAAGAGCAGCATCACGCGTACGCTTGCGGATTTGCAAAACGCGACCAAGTCCGCGATCGAAGAGTCAAAGCAGACCGCCTCGGCGACCGTGGCCGACATGCTGGAGACCCACGGCATGCTGCGGTCGGATACCACTGCCCTGTTCGAGCGCCTGCGCGAGGCCAACATCCTGCTGCAAGAAGTGCTCAGCGGCGCCCATGAGAATATGAGTTCTCTGGAGCGCACGATGGTGACACGGGTCTCCGAGTTCGTCGCCGCCATGAACGAGCTGAGCGTCAAGAGCGACACCACCGCCGGCGTGGTGGAACGTCACCTCGGCGCCTTTAACACAGTGACCGGTAAAACCCTGCAAGAGCTCGCCGAAATCACCGCGCAATTCGCCACACACGGCCGCTCGCTCGTCGAAGCGGTCGAGCTTCTCGACAAGAGCAACCGCCGCACCGAGGAATCGGTCGCCAACAGGAAGGCCAACATCGAAGCGCTCGTCGCCACGCTCGATGGGCGATCGGAAGATTTTGCAGAGCGGCTGCAGCGCTTCACCGGCTTGCTGGATCAATCGCTCGACGCCGCGACAAGCAGGGCCCGGGAGATCGCCGGCATTGTCGCTGAAACCAGCAACAACAGCGTGCGCAACATCGAACAACAATTCGAGCTGGTGCGCGCGATTTCGGAAGAAGAGCGCAAGCGTACTGGCGAAACCTTGAACGCGGTCTATGACGAGGCCGCGACGCAAGCGAATTCGATGTTCCAGCAATCCGCCGAACGTTTCACCGAGGTCATGCAAGGCATGAAGCAGATGGCGGCGGAAATGCAACAGGAGCTGGAGGCGACGCGCGCCGAGCTACGTCGGGGTATCTTCGAGCTGCCGCAGGAGACCGCCGAGAGCGCCGCGCAAATGCGCCGCGTCATCGTCGATCAGATCGAGGCCCTGGCCGAACTCAACCGCATTGTCGCCCGCCACGGCCGATCGCTTGATACCGCGGAGCCGGCGCGTCGCGAGCCGGAACCGGCCAACGTGGGCGGCGGTGGCCGCGCGCAACCCCACCGCGGTGACATCGCAGCGGCGCCGCCGCCAAGTCCGCGCGGTGATATCACCGGCGCACCGCAGCGCCGTTCCGAGCAACCCGCTCCGCAGAACGGCGACGGTCGCAATGGCGGCTGGCTCAGCGACCTGTTGACGCGCGCATCGCGCGAGGAGAGCCCACCGATTGCGCCCGCGCCCCGAGAAACCGTGCGCGCCGAGCCGCGTCCGGCGCGCGACAATATCGAGACGCTCGATACGCTTGCGGTCGATGTTGCGCGCATGATCGACCACGACGCGGCCGCCGACGTGTGGGAGCGCTACAAACGTGGCGAGCGCGGCTTGTTCTCCAAGCGCCTGTACACGCCGCAGGGGCAAAAGGCATTCGATGAAATTCGCCGCAAATATCGAAGCGACCCGGAATTCCGGCAGACTGTCGAGCAATACATCCACGAGTTCGAACGGCTGCTGGAAGACGTCTCCCGCGGCGACCGTGGATCGACCGTGGTGCGTAATTACCTGACCTCGGATACCGGCAAGGTCTACACCCTGTTGGCACACGCGGCCGGCCGATTCGAACAGTAAGCGGCAGCCGGGGCCGCCACGACGGCCTTGCTTGCGGAGCGATTGCGGCGTTACCGTCGTGAAATGGAAGCCCCGGTTTCCTTGCCTACCGCCGCCGACGTCGACGCGGCCGCTCGCCGTCTTGCCGGCATTGCCCTGCATACGCCCTTACTGACCTCGGCGACGCTGGACGCCATGACCGGCGGGCGCGTTTTCCTCAAAGCCGAGACGCTGCAGCACACCGGGTCATTCAAGTTCCGCGGCGCCTACAACAGGCTGGCTACGATTCCACCCGAGCAGCGCGCCGGCGGGGTGGTGGCGTTCTCGTCGGGCAATCACGCGCAGGGCGTTGCCGCAGCGGCGCGCCTTCTCGGCATGCCTTGCGTCATCGTCATGCCGCGCGACGCGCCACGGGCCAAACGCGAACGCACCGCTGCGCTCGGCGCGGAGTTGGTGTTGTACGATCGCGCGCGCGACGATCGCGAAGCAATCGCAGCCGACATCGCGGCGCGCCGCGGCGCGGTGCTCGTCCCACCCTACGACGATGCGCTGATCATCGCCGGCCAGGGCACCGTCGGTTTGGAGATCGCCGACGATTTGCGGGCGCTCGGGCTTGTGCCCGAGGTCGTCGTGGTGACGGCGTCCGGCGGCGGGCTGACCGCCGGCATTGCGCTCGCGCTGAGCGCACGCGTGCCGGCGGTCAAGCTCTACACGGCGGAGCCGCAGGGATTCGACGATCACGCGCGTTCGTTTCGCAGCGGCCAGCGCGAGCAGAACGCCGAGTTGAGCGGAACGATCTGCGATGCGCTGATGGCGCGCATGCCGGGCAAGCTTACCTTCGCTATCAACCGGTCGCTGGTCGGCGCCGGCGTCGTGGCGAGCGATGACGAAGTCGCCGCAGCGGTGGCGTTTGCCTTTAGGGAGTTGAAGCTCGTGGTCGAGCCGGGCGGCGCCGTGGCGCTGGCGGCCTTAATGACCGCCAAAGTGGACGTGACCGGCAAAGTCGCCGTTGCCGTCCTATCGGGCGGCAATGTCGACCCCGAGCTCTTCTCGCGGCTTGTCGCCTAGCCGGGTTCCAGATTGCCGCCGCTAACCATCCCTCGCCGCGCAAGCGACGACGACAATCGGCTTCAACAAACGCCACATCTTGAACGATCTTTAGGCGCCGGCGCCGGGTAAGAAACAACGGATCTGCGTCGCTCCGTCCGCATCCATATAGGGCCATACCACCGCCGGGCCGAAACGATTCGGCTCGGTCACCAGCGCAGCTTCGGGTACGAAGACCCACTCGCCGTGCAAGCGCACCCGATAGCGGCCGTCCACGGTGTCCCAATCGACATTCTCGACTTTGACACCGTCAGCGAACGAACAGCATAAGCCCTTGCCGCTCGCGAGCTGATCGAACCACGCGTGAAGTGGTTCACTGGCGTAGCGGCCGTCATCACGCGCGGACACATTGTTTGGAGCAAACGCAATCATGCACAACGCCACAACCGTTAACAAAGGACCGGTGAGTCTGTGCATCGTGGCCTCCAGTAGGTCGTGTTATGCGGAGCAACAACACGATTTCCCGCAGACCTTAGAACCGCATTCGCCTGCGCGCCGTTGTTGATCCGCATCGACTCATGGAAAGCAACTTCTGTGCCGTTTACCGAATCACTATGATGCGCAAACATCTCTCGTAACAGAGAATGAAGCCGTGCGCGACCCGCGCGACAAGCCGACGCACTAGAACTGTCGCGCGTGATTTCGCGCGCGGTAACATCCGGCCCGTCAGCTGAACAGCGCGATGATCTCTTCTTCGCTCAATGCATGCAGCGCCGCGAGCGGATCGCCGCGCTGCGCGCGTGGAATTGAGCGAACGTGCGCAGCTTCTTCTTGCACTGGACTCGGAACCGGCATTGACGCCCCGAACAATTCGCCGGCATCGTCTTGCGGCCCGAGTTCTGCCTGCGGATCGGGCAATGGCTTGTGCAATTGCTCCATGTGAAGCGGCGAACCGTCGCCACTCGCAGAATGCGGCACGGTATCGTGCAACCGTTCGGCTGCGGGCAAGTCGCGCGAATCAGAGGCACGCGAATCAAAGGCGCGCGAATCATAAACTGCCGACCGCGCGTCGCCAGACTCTGCCGTTGCGGGACGCGCAATGATATCGTTGAGGCCGCGCGCGAGTTCGCGCATAAGCACAGCCAAACCCAATGCGCGCGCCGCGGTGGCATCGTGACGCATGATCGCGTGGCCGACTTCGCCGATCGCAGCCTCCAGCGTGCCGCGCAACGCCGCTTCGATTTCGCGCTGATCCAATGTCATAGCGATGTCCTGCAGGCGTTCGACCGCGACATGGACATCGTTCAGCGAATTCGCCGAGAGCGCCCCCTCGATTTGCCCGACCGCCGCGCCCAGATCGGCGAAGCCGCGGATCAAAGCATCCGGCAGGGGCGGCGGCGAATTTTCACGCATCGCCGCATCGAGCTGCCGAATGATGGCGACGAGTTTGCTGGTCTCGGGCTGACGCTGGCGGCTCGCATATTCGCGCAGGAAGTTGCGCCCGCGCTCGGTCGCCATGATCTCCGCGTAAATCGCGTCGTAATCCGGCTGCGTCGTCGGCTCCGGCAATCTATCCGGCAATGGCAGCTGATCGTTGGACATCGTCTCCTCAGGTTCGCCTGAATCAAACAGCACAACAGCCGCAACCTCGCAATCGGCCGAACGCCCGCTTCGCCGATTCACCCCCACAAATCCGGCTCGGGAGGATAAACGAGGCTTCCCTCGTAACGCAGACCGCCGGCGCGATCCCTGGCAAGCAGCAACGGACCGTCGAGATCGACAACGCGCGCACGCTGCGCCACCAGCATGGCCGGTGCCATTGCCAACGAGGTTGCGACCATACAGCCGACCATAATCGCAAGGCCGCGCCGCTCGGCCTCTGCCGCGAGCGCCAGCGCCTCGGTGAGGCCGCCGGCTTTATCGAGCTTGATATTGACGGCGGCATACTTGCCATCCAAGGCGTCGAGGCTCATGCAATCATGCAAGCTCTCGTCGGCGCAGATCGGTATCGGGCTCTCGCTGCCAGCCAGCGCCGCGTCGCCGCCCTCGCGCAACGGCTGTTCAACGAGCGTCACGCCGGCATCGGCGCAAGCGGCAAGGTTTTGCTGCAGATTATCCGCCTCCCAGCCTTCGTTGGCGTCGACGATGATCTGGGCTTGCGACGCCGCGCGGCGGACCGCCGCGATCCTTTTGCCATCGACGTCATCGCCACCGCCGAGCTTGACCTTGAGGAGGGGCCGCCAAGCGGCCTCCTCCGCTGCCGCCGCCATAACTGCAGGCGACCCAAGCGAGATCGTAAAGGCGGTAGTGAGCGGCTCCGGCCGGCTGATTCCGGCCAAATCGTAAACGCGGCGGTTCGCTTGTTTGGCGCCAATGTCCCAATAAGCACAATCGAGGGCGTTACGCGCAGCGCCGGCGATCATCGCGCGCTGGAGGCCGGCCCGGTCAAGACCGCCTTGCACCGCCGGACGCATGGCCTCGATTGCCGCCACGACACCTTCCGGAGTTTCGCCGTAACGTGCGTAGGGAACACACTCACCGCGGCCGCGGTGGGCGCCATCGCTGAGTTCGGCCACGACGACGACCGCTTCGGTCTTGCTGCCGCGGCTGATCGTGAACGCACCGGCCAATGGCCAGCGCTCGATCTTTACAGAGAGCTCCATGCAGCGAGCAGTATGACCGTGATTTTCCGAGCGGCTCAAGTGCGGTCGAGGACCACCGCAGGCGCGCCGATAGCCGCGCCGCTCAGGCGGCGATTTCGGTCTCTTCGTCCTGCTCGACCGGCTGCGGCGTGGCGACCGGCAGGTCCGCGCCGGTTTCGACCCAGTTGATGATCTCGAAGCGGCCGTCTGCGTGTTCAGCAAGCGCCGTGCAGCTCTCGACCCAATCGCCGCAATTCATGTAACGGATGCCGAAATCATCGTGCATGACGGCGTGATGGATATGGCCGCAGATCACGCCGTCGACGTTGTGGCGCTGCGCCTCGGCGGCAAGCGTCTGCTCGAAGGCGCCGATGTAATTCACCGCGTTCTTCACTTTGTGCTTGGCCCATTGCGACAGCGACCAGTAAGAAAATCCGAGCCGCCGGCGAATCGCGTTGAAATAGCGGTTGATCAGGATGGCAAGGTCATAGGCGGTATCGCCCAGGAGGGCGAGCCAGCGCGCGTGCTTGACGACCATGTCGAATATATCGCCGTGGACAACGAGATAGCGGCGTCCGTCGGCGCTTTCATGAATCGCCGTCTCCACCACCTCGATACCGCCGAAATGCATGCCGTAATAATCGCGCAGGAATTCGTCGTGATTGCCCGGAAGATAGATGAGGCGCGCGCCTTTGCGCGCTTTGCGCAGGAGTTTCTGCACCACGTCGTTGTGCGGCTGCGGCCAGTACCAGCCCGATTTCAATTGCCAGCCGTCAACGATATCGCCGACCAGATAGATCGTGTCGGCATCGTGATAGCGCAGAAAGTCGAGGAGACGGTCGGCCTGGCAGCCGCGCGCGCCGAGGTGGACATCAGAAATGAATAGAGTACGGAACAGGCGCGCGCCGTGCTCAGCTTCCACGATGTTTGATCTTTCGCCGGTTCAACATGGCGCTGCGTATAAGGGGATTCCGTGTCGGGGACATGACGCAAACGTTAATGGCGCTTAATGCGGGAGGCGAGAGTCACAGCTCTGTCACGGCGCGGCGTTAAACGTCGCGGCAATGACAGCGCCGATTCTCGCCGCCGCGAGCTTCTGTATCGCCGCCACCGCCATTCACATCGCGAGCGTCGCGATCGCGGCCGCCCGCTTGCGTCGGCGAACGCCGCCATCTTGCCAAAACCTTCCCGCCGTCAGCCTGGTTCGCCCGCTATGCGGAATAGACAACCATGCCGCCGAGACGCTGGCCTCGACATTCGCGCTCGACTATCCGCACTGCGAAATCCTGTTCTGCGTCGCTTCCGCCAAGGATCCGGCCGCCGCCTTCATCGAAGCGATGATGGCGGAGCACCCCGCCGCCGGCGCCAGGCTCTTGATCGGCGACGAGCGCGTGAGCCCGAATCCGAAGCTCAATAATGTGCTCAAGGGCTGGCGCGCGGCGAGCCACGACTGGATCGTGCTGGCCGATTCAAACGTCCTCATGCCGCGCGATTACATCGAGCACCTGTTTGCCAGCTGGCGCGAGGATACGGGTCTCGTCGCCTCGCCGCCGATCGGTTCGCAGCCGCAAGGGTTCTGGGCCGAACTCGAATGTGCGTTCCTCAACACCTACCAGGCACGCTGGCAGTACATCGCCGACGCGTTCGGCCTGGGCTTCGCCCAGGGCAAAACCATGTTGTGGCGCCGCGCCAACCTCGAACGCGCCGGCGGCATCGAAGCGCTGGCAAAAGAAGTCGCCGAGGACGCGGCCTCCACCAAGATCGTGCGCGGCGCCGGTCTCAAGGTCCGGCTGGTCGATCGGCCCTTCGCCCAGCCACTCGGCTATCGCAGCGCCGCCGAAGTCTGGAATCGGCAGCTGCGTTGGGCGCGTCTGCGCCGCGCGAGCTTCTTGCTCTACTTCCTGCCGGAAGCCCTCTCCGGCGGTGTCTTGCCGATGCTGGCGCTCGGCATAGCGGCTCCGGCGTTTGCGCTACCGCCGGTGCCGAGCGTGGCCGTGTTCGGCGTCTTTTGGTATGGCGCGGAAACGCTGCTCGCGGTTGCCGCCGGCTGGCACGTTTCGGCGCGCTACCCGCTCCTTTGCATCGCGCGCGATCTTCTCTTGCCAGCGCTGTTCGTCTATGCCCTGCGTGGCGACGACTTCGTCTGGCGCGGCAACGAAATGCAAGTCGAGCGCCTGCGGCCGCACGGCATGATGGCGCGGGTGCGGCCGCGGCTCACCGAGCTTGCTCCGGTCGCGCGCCGGCGATTGCGTTCGCTGCGCGCGCGGATGTCGTGATGGATTATTGTAGCCCGGATTGAGCGAACGGGCAGACGCGCGTTTACACGCGTGAACGCGCTATTACCCAAAGTAGCCGCCCTGATGACAGCTCCGCGAAATCCAGCGCGGAGGGTGCGTTTTTGAGGCGATGGCGGACATTGCTTCTAACTCGCCCCGGTTCGAAAATGACCCAGCCTGTTCTCTAATTCCGGGTGTTGTTGTCAAGCTCTCACGTGATCATCCTTGCCGGGTCCATGGTTCTCT